>Ga0307508_10003037_pt1 | contig 17278 bp, 14 predicted proteins | sample 9_EM_MG_FD_203089 | JGI IMG/M metagenome (GOLD analysis project Ga0307508, IMG submission 203089) | Populus trichocarpa ectomycorrhiza microbial communities from riparian zone in the Pacific Northwest, United States - 9_EM | ecosystem: Host-associated > Plants > Roots > Unclassified | place...
TAGCCGACGCCGGACTGCCGGATCGAGTCGGCGGTCTCGCCGAGAGCCAGGTTGAGGCTCTTGAGATCGGCCGCATACTGCTGTTTGACCTGCTCGAACGCGGTCGCGCCGAGGCCCTTCCAGGTGCTGCTGAGCACCGAAAGCTCAGACATCAGTGTGCTGAGCATGGACTGCAGCGACTCGTTGACCTGATCGAATTTCGCGGCGGTACTCGCCATCACCGCGGATTCAGCCTGCGTCTGGGCCATCCCGGACGTCACCCCGCTCTCTCGTTTGGGTCGTCGAACGCCGAAATCCATGGTGGACGGGCCGCGCGATCGCGACCTCGGCACATCGACGTGGGCCACTCACGGTAGTCCCTCGGCACAAGCCGTGGTGCCCGGCCGTGAGCGCCCGATTACAGTTTTTCCGTCGCCGACGGTAGCGGGTGCGCGCACGGCGGCGGTAGCCCCGGATCGGAGCCTGTGGATAACTCGGCTGTCCACAGGCGGCGCCGGCGGGAGCGCCGTGGCCATACGATGAGCCCCGGACGAGGACGAATGCGGCCGGAGGGGCGGTGCGTCGTGACGGTTGGCGTGGCAGGCGGCCGGGATTACCGCGAGCTCAGCGGTCCGGCAAAGCCACTACCTAAGGTCAACATGCGCCCGGTCCGGCGTGGACGGCTGTTCGGCCTGCGCGCCGGGCAGGTGGTCGGCAGCCAGACCGCCGTGGTCGCGCTGCTGATCGGCGCGGTCAACGGCGCCGTCGCGCTCGCCGCCGGGGCGCTGGTCGCGCTCCTGATCCTCGCCTTCACCTGGCTGCGCTGGCGCGGCCGCTGGGTCTTCGAGTGGCTCGGCGTCATGACGCGGTTCGGCGGCCGGCGCCACTCGGCGCCGGTCGGGGGCGCACCGGCGGCGCTCCTGCGCTTCGTCGTGCCGGGGTCCCGGGTCGAGCAGGCCGAGCTGGCCGGCGATCCGGCCGCGGTGATCGTGGACGGTCTCGGGCTCGCCACCGTGCTGGAGCTGGGCGATCCTGCCGGCCTGCTCGCCGAGGACTCGCCGACGCTGCCGTCGCCTGCCGCGCTGCTGCCGCCCACCGGCCCGGAGCACCCGCCGGTGGTGATCCAGCTACTGCTCAGCGGCGCGCCGGCGCCTTCCCTGCGCGCCGGCGCCGGCACACCCGCCAACTCGTACCGGCAGTTGACCGACGGGCGCCTGCTCGGACACAGCCGCGCGCTGCTGGCCGTGCGGGTGTTGCGCACCGAGGGGTGGTCCGAGGAGGAACTGTTCCGGTCGCTCTCCGGCCTCGCCCGCAAGCTGGTGCGGCGCCTCGCCACCGTGCCGGCCCGGCCGTTGGGCGAGGCGGCGGCGCTGCGGGTGCTCGCCGAGCTCGCCCACGACGACGGCGCCGGCCCCGCTCAGGAGTTCTGGGCGGGTGTCAGGGTCGGCGGGCTGGCGCAGGCGACGTACCGGCTCCGCCGCTGGCCCGACCTGCGGATCGAGACGTCCCGCCGCCTGATGTCACGGCTGCTGGCGCTGCCCGCGGCCGCCACGACCGTCTCGCTGACCGCCGGGCCCCGGCCGGCGCACGGCCCCACCCCGATCGACATGACCGTGCGGCTCGCGGCGCCCGACACGGCCGGCGTCGGCTTCGCCGGCCAGGCCTTGCGCAAGGTGCTGTCGGCCGAGCACGCGCACGCCCGCCGCCTCGACGGCGAGCACCTCCTCGGCCTGTCCGCCACCCTTCCGCTCGGCGGGTCGCCGACGGCCGTTCCGGGCCTGCCGCCCGACGGCCTACATCCGGCCGATCACCTCGAGGGCCTCTACCTGCCGGTCGGCACGGCCGGGCTCATGCTGGGCAGCAACCGCCACGGCAGCCCGGTGGTGATCCGGCTCTTCCGGCCTGAGCAGACCCGTGCCCTGCTCGTCGGCGGGGTGCGCTGCGCCCAGCTGATCGCGCTGCGCGCCATGGCCCTCGGCGCGCGCGTCGTCGTCCAGACGGCCCGGCCGCAGGCCTGGGAGCCCTTCGTGCGGGGCGCGGCCGTCCCGGGCGAGTCCATCGCCGTGGTCCCGCCCGGCCGCCCCCTCGAGATCGCCCCCGGCTCGGCCCTGCACCCCGTCCTGGTCGTGGTCGACGTCGGCCCCGTCGGCGCCGACAACCGCCCCGGCGCGGGCTGGCAGGCCACCCTCGTCGTGCGAGACGAGTTCACTCAGGTCGACATCGAAGTGGCGGCCAGGGCCGACCTGCTGGTCCTACAGCCCCTGCGCGCCGTCGAGGCGACGCTGATCGGCAGCGCCATGGGCCTCGGCGAGGTCGCCCAGTGGATGACCAAAATCCGCCCCGACATGGTCGGCGTGGTAAACCGCCGGGCGGTCCGCTGGGCCGCGCTGGCCCAGACCCCCATCGAGTCCCAGCTGATCGGCCCACCCACCCGCTGACTCCCGCCAGCAGAGGACCACGGCGGCGGACGGCGGCTCTTCGGCAACGACATTGACTAGATCGGCGAGTGTTGCGCCCGGAGATGGCCCGGCCGTGGCACGATCCGGTGCCATGGGCATCCTCATCCGGCTGGTGATCACCGCCGTCTCGCTGTGGATCGCGACACTGGTGATCAACGGAATCTCGCTGAGCACCGGCTCCGTCTCCGGCAAGATCGGCACGCTGCTTGCCGTCGCGGTCATCTTCGGCATCGTGAACGCGGTCCTGCGGCCGATCATCAAAACGATCGGCTGTGGGCTCTACGTCCTTACGCTGGGCCTGATCGCGCTGATCGTCAACGGTCTGCTGTTCATGCTGACGAGTTGGATCGCCGGCAAGGTCGACCTGCCGTTCCACGTCGACCACTTCTGGCCGAGCGCCGTGCTGGGCGCCCTGCTCGTCGGCATCGTCAGCTGGCTGCTCAACATGCTCGTCCCCGACGGCTCGGACGACTGAGCCCCCGCCCCTGACCGCGCACCGCAAGCGCCTCCGGCCCTCCCTTTCGAGCCGGAGGCTTTTGCCGTCTCCGGGCGGTTGGCCCCCTGGCCACGGACCGTGACCTGGGCCATATGCAAGGACCGAACTTCGTCCCAACCCTTACGGTGAGCGCATGAGGGGTGTGGACGAAGAGCGGCGCGGGTATGCGTTCGGGCTGATCGCGTACGTGCTCTGGGGTTTCTTCCCGATCTACTTCAAGCTGCTCAAGCCGGCCTCTCCGCTGGAGATCCTCGCGCATCGGGTCATCTGGTCCGTGGTGTTCGTCAGCCTGGTGCTGACCGTAATGCGCAATTGGCGCTTCATTCCGCGAATCGCACGCAGCCCCAGGCTGTTAGGCGGAGTCACGGCCGCGGCGGTGCTGATCGCGATCAACTGGGGCACCTATATCTACGGCGTCAACTCGTCGCGGGTGGTCGAGACGGCCCTCGGATACTTCATCACGCCACTGGTCCTCGTGCTGCTCGGCGTGACCGTGCAGCGCGAGCGGCTACGGCGGTGGCAGTGGATCGCGGTCGGCGTCGGGGCCTTCGCGGTGGTCGTGCTGACCATCGACTACGGCAGGCTGCCCTACATCGCGCTGCTGCTGGCCGCGAGCTTCGGGTCGTACAGCCTGGTGAAGAAGCGCCTGTCGCTGCCGCCGGCCGAGGGGCTCTTCGTCGAGTCGTCGGTGCTGGCCGTCCCGGCACTCGCCTACCTCGTCTGGCTGACCGCGACGGATCATGCCAAATTCGGTCACGTGTCGGCCGGTCACACGTTACTCATGATCTTCTCCGGCGTGGCCACCGCGGTTCCGCTGATGCTGTTCGCGGGCGCGGCGAACCGGGTGCCGATGGTCGGCATCGGGATCCTGCAGTACGTGGCGCCGATCCTGCAGCTCGCCTGCGGCCTGCTGATCTATCACGAGCCGATGCCGGCGGCGCGGCTCGCCGGGTTCGGGCTGGTCTGGGCGGCTCTGATCATCTTTACGGTCGACGCCGTCCGAACCGCCCGATCAAGGACGGTGGCCGATCCGACGGCCGCCACCGTCGAACCGGCCACCGCCATACCCTCCCGCTGACCCGGAATCAGAGGGTCAGGGGATGTCGTAGGCGAGCAGCGCCTTGCCGTCGCTCTGCACCAGCTCCAGCCGGGAAAGGCTGCCAAGTGCGAAGTGGGTGACACCGGGCATCCGGAACACGGCGCCTGGAACTGCGACCCAGGAACCGATCTGCTCCTTCTCCCCGTCCGGCCCATAGGCGATCACGCCGAACGTCTCCGAGTCGGTCTCGTTCTTGCCGTACGTGCAGTCCACCTCGACCTTGGTACCGCCGGACATGCTGGTCAGGCGGACGGTCGCGGACACCGGCGCGTTCTTGGCGATCGAGATCATCGCGACGGCCGGACCCGACGGCGTGGTGATCGGCGTACTGTCCCGGCTCCAGACGATCACGCCTAGGGCGACCAGGGCGACCAGGACGACCGCCGCGGCACTGCTCAGGATGCGTACGGGAAAGGGTTTGTGATGTTGGCGACGTCCGGCCGAAGTGGCGCGCCTGGCCGGGCCGCGGCGCCGGGGCTTCTCGCCGGACAGGCTCGGGTCGACAAACTTGGCGAACTCCGACGCGTCCAACCGCGAGAGCAGGTCCGGCAACGAGGCGATGTCGCGCACTGCTTCCCGGCAGAACGAGCAGGTCGCGAGATGTCTCTCGTACGCCATCCGCTCGGCCGGCGACAGGGCGCCCAGCACGTAAGCGCCGTCGTCATGCTCATGTTCGCAACGCATCCCTGTCACCACCCTCCGCCGAACACGCGTGTGCATCCTGTCTTACGTGGGTTGGCGGCCGGAGGTTCAACGGAGTCTTAGGCGCCCACGTCAGGCAGTGGCGGCGGACTCGCCTGCGGAGAGGGCCTCGGCGACGTTACGGGCGGCGCTGGTCAGCTTGGCCCGCACGACCCGCGCCGAGGTGAGCATCTCGGCGGCCGGAAGCGAGCAGGCCAGAACCAACCGGCGCTCGATGTCGCGGTCGGCGATCACGACGACCGCCGCGCAGGCCACGCCCTGGCGGAACTGACCCATCTCGAGCTGCATGCCACGCCGTTCCCCCGCGGCGAGGTCGGCCTCGAGCGCCTCGGCCGTGGTCAGCGTCGCCGGGGTGAACGCCCGCATGCCGTAGTCGCGCAGGTATCGGGCCCGTTGGTCGGGCGTGAGCGTGGCGAGCAGCGCCTTGCCCAGGGCCGTGGCGTGGCCGCCCTCGTCGAAGCCCGGCGCCATGTCGTCGAGGAAGGGCGAGCGAGCGCCCTCGGCGGACGCGGTCACCGCGATCCGCCCGCCGACGAACCGGCCGAGATAGTGGGTGTAGCCGGTGTCGAGCGCGGCACGGCGCAGCGCTTCGCCGACCGCGGGCGGCCCGCGGAAGGCGGAGACCAGCTCGCGATAGCGATCGGCGATCTCCAGGCCGACGATGTACGTGCCGTCCTCGCGACGGATCACGTAGCCCTCGTAGGCCAGGGTGCGAACAAGGTGATACGTCGTCGCGACGGTCAACTCGCACCGTCGCGCTATCTGCTTCACGGTGAGTCCACGCGGGGCCCGACCGACCGATTCGAGGACGCGCAGGGCGCGTGACACGCTCCGGATCAGATCCGACGGCTCCGCCAGGGGGTCGCGCACAGCTACCTCCGACGCCAGGGACTTACACCATATGAATAATCTTCCGTCGACGGAATGCCAAAAGCGTGTGGATCACGATCGATTTACACGAGCCGTGTGGTCATTAGCACTCACCGCGTCCGGATGCATTCTGTCCGGCATAGTCTGCGACGGATGGCCGAAACCAGGATCCCCCCGCCCGGCAGCGCCCCCACCAGCGCTAACGCCACCCGTCCCGTCCGGGCCGCGATCGGCGCGCTGACCACCACGATCGCCGTCACGGTGCCGGTCTTCCTCGTCGGCGGCCTCGCCGTGCAAGTAAGTGATGAACTTCGATTTTCTCCGGCCGGGCTGGGCCTGGCCGTGTCGGCGTACTTCGGGGCGAGCGCCCTGGCCTCAGTCCCGGCCGGCGCGCTGGTCGAGCGGTACGGGTCGGTGCGGATCTCCCGGTACGGCATCGCGCTCTCCGCCGCCTCACTGTTCGGGATCGCGGTCGCCGCAAGTGCACTGTGGAGCCTCGTCGCGATCCTGGCCCTCGGCGCGGGCGCGAACGCGATGGGCCAACTCGCGAGCAACACCAGCCTCTCCCGGCACGTGCCGGCCCGGCGGCAGGGCCTCTCCTTCGGCGTCAAGCAGGCGGCGATCCCCGTCTGCACGCTCCTGGCCGGCGCCGCCGTCCCGGCGGTCGCGCTGACCGTCGGCTGGCGCTGGGCGTTCGTCCTCGCCGGCGTGCTCGCCGCCGGCGCGATCCTACTCGTCCCGGGCGAGCCCGACGGCGGCCGCCGCGGCCGCGACCACACCGCGAAGCAGGCCACCGCCGCCCTGATCGTCATCGGCGTCGCCGCCACGCTCGCGGCCGGGGCCGCCAACGCCCTCGGCACGTTCCTGGTCGACTCCGCGGTAGCCCGCGGCATCGGTCCCGGAGCCGCCGGCCTGGCGCTCACTCTGGGTGGTGCGGTCTGCGTCACGGCCCGCATCCTCGGCGGCTGGCAGGCCGACCTGCACCCGGGCCGGCAGGTGGGGGTGATCGCCGGCCTGCTCGGATGCGGCGCGATCGGCCTCGCGCTGCTCGCCGTGCCCAACACGTTTGCGCTGGTCGCCGGCGTGGTGCTCGGCTTCGGGCTGGGCTGGAGCTGGCCCGGTCTGATGAACTTCGCGGTGGTCCGGCTGCACCCGCAGGCGCCGGCCGCGGCCACCTCGATCACGCAGACCGGCGTGTACGCGGGCGGCTGCGTGGGCCCGCTCGGGTTGGGCACGCTGGCCACAGTCTTCGGCTATCCGACCATGTGGGCGGTCGCCGCCGTCGCCATGCTCGCGGCCGGAATCCTCATGCTCGTGGGCAGCCGGCTCCTACGCGCCCACCCGGCCGTCGTGTGAGGCCGGGCCATCGGGGGTGGAAGCTGAACAAACGTCAGCTCGTGCGGTCGGCGATGAAGTCGCAGAGCGCCTCCATCGCGCGTTTCGCCTCGCCGTCTGGCAGCGGCGCCAGCTGAGCCCGCGCCTCCTCGGCATAGGTGCGAACCGTCTCCCGCGCGCGTTTCATCGCGGCCGACTCGCGCAGCAGGGTCAGCGCCTCGGCGTGCAGCGCGTCGTCGGTGACCGGCCCGGTCGCGAGGATCTCGCGCAGCCGCACCGCGGACGCGTCGGTGTCGTCGCCGGCCAACGCATAGAGCACCGGCAGCGTCGGCACGCCCTCGCGCAGGTCGGTGCCGGGCGTCTTGCCCGACTGCACCGACTCGGACGCGATGTCGAGCAGGTCGTCGGAGAGCTGGAACGCAATGCCGATCGTCTCGCCGTAGCCTGCGAGAGCCTCCACGGCCGCCTGCGGCGCGCCGGAGAACAGGCCGCCGAAACGGGCCGACGTCGCGATCAGCGACGCCGTCTTTTCCGTGATGACGTGCAGGTAGTGCTCGATCGGATCACTGCCGCGGGCCCCGACGGTCTCGGCGATCTGCCCGTGCACGAGCCGCGCGAACGTGCGCGCCTGCAGCCGCACCGCCTCGGGCCCGAGCGACGCGGCGATGTCGGCCGCCCGCGCGAACAGATAGTCGCCGACCAGGATCGCCACGGAGTTGCTCCAGCGCGCGTTCGCGCTCGGCGCTCCCCGGCGCACGGGCGCCTCGTCCATGACGTCGTCGTGGTAGAGCGTCGCGAGGTGGGTCAGCTCGACCACATTGGCCGCGGCGACGACCTCGGGCGCCTCCGGATCGCCGAACTGCGCCCCGAGCGCCACCAGCAGCGGTCGGAACCGCTTGCCCCCCGCATCGGCGAGATGTCGAGCGGCCTCGGCAACCAACGGATCGGCGCTGGCCACGTTGGCCCGCAGCGCCTCCTCCACGGCGACAAGCGTCGCGGACACCGACGCGTCGACCCCCGGGTCGATGTCGAGGCCAAGCGACGACAGAGCCAGCTCTCCGGTGCTCACCACGCTCTCACGATGCCACATGGGTCCGACGGTTTCGGTACCAGGGGGCCGCGCGGACAAAGATCCAAATCAAACCCGGCAAGTACGCGCAGTACCCGGTCCCGTGATCCCCGGCCGGCCTCACCGCGACGCAAGCCCCGCGCGCCGCCGCCGGGCGGGCCCGCCGGCACATCCACCAACAAATAGATCACCTCGGTGCCCGGTTCACCGGCGGCGCGGCCGTCCGGCGGCGATGCTCTGCGACGCAGCCAGGATGCCGGGGGCCGGATACTCCAGGTAGCGATGCGACGCCCCGCCCGACTTCGCAGAGTGATGCCCGTGACGACCGACACCGATCTTGTCGAGGCCTGCTCGACAAGATCGGGGCGGTGGGCGGTCAGCGGACGAACTGGGCGGCGTCCCGGGTCAGGTCGATCAGCGGGGCCGGGACCACGCCGAGCACGAACGTGGCGATCACGCCGATGGTCAGCGCCGTCGAGGTGAGGAAGCCCGGGATGGACACCGTCGGGGTCGACTCGCCGGGCTCGGAGAGCCAGAGCAGGACGACGACCCGGAGGTACGGGAAGGCGATCAGCATGCTGGAGACGACGCCGAAGATGACCAGCCAAGTCTGTCCGCCCTGGATGGCCGCGCCGAAGACCGCGAACTTGCTGGTGAAGCCGCTGGTCAGCGGGATGCCGGCGAAGGCGAGCAGGATGAAGGTGAAGACACCGGCGAACAGCGGGCTCTTGCGGCCCAGGCCGGCCCACCGGGAGAGGTGGGTGGCCTCGCCGTCGGCGTCGCGGACCAGGGTCACGATGCCGAAGGCCGCGAGAACCGAAAAGCCGTACGCGACCAGGTAGAACATGGTGCTGCTCAGGCCGTCCTTGTTGAGCGCGAGAACGCCCACCAGCAGGTAGCCGGCGTTGGCGACCGAGGAGTAGGCGAGCAGGCGCTTCATGTCGGTCTGGGTGACCGCGAGCACGGCGCCGACCAGCATAGTCAGGATCGCGATCACGCCGAGGACGGGCTGGAAATCCCAGCGCACCCCGTCGAAGGCCACGTAGAGCACGCGCAAGAGAGCGCCGAAGGCGGCGACCTTGGTGCAGGCCGCCATCAGCGCCGTGACCGGCGTCGGCGCGCCCTGGTAGACGTCCGGCGTCCAGACGTGGAACGGGGCCAGCGCGCTCTTGAAGAGCAGGCCGATCGCGATCAACGCCAGGCCACCGTAGAGCAGCACCTGGCTGCGCTGCGGGTTGGCGACCGCGGCGTGCACCTGGCCAAGCTGGATGCCGCCGGCGAAGCCGTAGATCAGCGCGACACCGAACAGGAAGAAGGCCGAGGCGTACGAACCGAGCAGGAAGTACTTGAGGGCGGCCTCCTGGCTCAGCAGCCGGCGCCGGCGGGCCAGCGCGCACAGCAGGTAGAGCGGCAGCGAGAAGACCTCGAGCGCGACGAACATGGTCAGCAGATCGTTCGCCGCCACGAACAGCAGCATGCCGCCGAGGGCGAAGACGGTCAGCGGGTAGACCTCGGTGGCACCGGACTGGTCGGCGGCCTGCTGCACGTCCTTGCGGGAGCCGACGGTGATCGCCGCCTGCGCGACGAACGGGCCGCCCGGCTCGATCGACCGCTCGCCGATCAGCATCAGCGACACCGCGCCGAGGACCAGCAGGGCGCCTTGCAGGAAGAGAGTCGGCCCGTCGACGGCGACCGCGCCGCCGATCGTCACGATGTGGGTCTTGTGTTTCATGATGACCACGACGAGCGCGGCGACGATGCCGAGCAGGGCCAGGCTGAGCTGGACGACGTTGCGCAACCGGCGGGGAGTCAGCACCTCGACGAGGACGCCGACGCACGCGACCCCGAAGAGGATCAACATGGGCGCGAGCGCGCCGTAGTCGATAGCGGGCAGTTTCAGGGTTCCCATGGCTAGCGGGCCACCTTCCCATTAGCGACCGCCGCCGGGCCCGGATCGGTCGTGCCGACGTCGTGCATGGTCGCCTGAACGGCCGGGTTGATCACATCGGTGACCGGCTTCGGGTAGAAGCCGAGCAGCAACAGCAGCAGGATGAGCGGGGCGACGACGACCTTCTCCCGCAACGTCATGTCCTGGCGCATGGCCGGCGTTTCGGTGAGAGCCGGGTTCAGCGTGCCCTGCGTGGTGCGCTGGACCATCCACAGGACGTAGGCGGCGGCCAGCACAATGCCCGCGGTCGCGACGACGGCGTACACCTTGTGCACGGTAAACGTGCCGATCAGGACGAGGAACTCGCTGATGAACGGCGCGGTGCCGGGCAGCGCCAGCGAGGCGAGACCGGCGAAGAAGAGCACGCCGGCCAGCAGGGGCACCAGCTTGCCGGCGCCGCCGAAGTCGCTGACCAGGCTGGAGCCGCGCCGGGCCACGAACATCCCGACCACGATGAACAGCAGCCCGGTGGCGAGGCCGTGGTTGACCATGTAGAGCACCGAGCCCGTGCCGCCCTGCGTGGTGAAGGCGAAGATGCCGATGCCGATGAAGCCGAAGTGCGCGATCGACGTGTACGACACCAGGCGCTTCAGGTCGTTCTGGCCGATGGCGAGCAGCGCCGCGTAGATGATGCCGATCACCGCGAGCACCAGGGCGGCCGGCGCGAACCAGCGGGACGCCTCGGGGAACAGCGGCAGGCAGTACCGCAGGATGCCGAAGGTGCCGACCTTGTCCATCACGCCGACCAGCAGGGCCGCCGCGCCCGCGGGCGCGGCGCCACCGGCGTCGGGCAGCCAGGTGTGGAACGGGAAGAACGGCGCCTTGATCGCGAACGCGACGAAGAATCCGAGGAAGAGCCAGCGGGCCGTGTTCGTGTCGAGCGCGCCCGCGACATCGTGCAGCTTGGTGAAGTCGAAGGTGTGCCCGCCGAGCACCCACAGCCCGATCACCGAGGCCAGCATGAACAGGCCGCCGACCAGGCTGTAGAGGAAGAACTTCACCGCGGCGTACTGGCGGCGGGCGCCGCCGAACGAGCCGATGATGAAGTACATCGGGATGAGCATGACCTCGAAGAACACGTAGAACAGGAAGACGTCGGCGGCCGCGAAGACGCCGATCATCGTGAACTCGAAGGCCAGCAGCAGCCCGAAGTAGACCGGCGCGGACCGCTTGGTCTGGTCGACGTCGTTCCAGGACGCCAGGATGACGACCGGGGTCAGTACCGCGATCAGCATCAGCATGACGAGCGCGATGCCGTCGGCGGCGAAGGTGAACCGGGCGTCCCAGGACGGGATCCAGGCGTACGACTCGTGGAACTGGAAACGGTCGCCGCCGGCCTTGAAGGCGATCCACATGACGATGCTCAGCACGAGCACCGCCAGCGACCAGACCAGCGCGACGGTCTTGGCCAGCTCGGCCCTGCTGCGCGGCATCAGGCCCACCACCAGCGCGCCCACCAGCGGCAGGAGCGTCAGGATGGACAGGAACGGGAAGTCTTTCACGCCAACCACCCCAGCTGGATCGCGAGGAAGGCGCCGACCACGAGCACGGCGCCGGTGAGCATGGAGAGGGCGTACGAGCGGACGAAGCCGGTCTGCAGCCGGCGCAGCCGGCCGGAACTGCCGCCGACCCCCGCCGCGATGCCGTTGACCAGGCCGTCGATGCCCTTGTTGTCGAGGAAGACCAGCGCCCGGGTGAGGTAGATTCCCGGCCGCTCGAACACCGCCTCGTTGAAGGCGTCCGTGTAGAGGTTGCGCCGCGCGGCGGTGACCAGCACGCCGGCCGGCTCTTCCAACTCGGCGGTCCCGTTGCGGAACAGCGCCGCGGCCACCCCCGCGCCAAGCAGTGACACCGCCAGCGTCAGGACGGTGATCAGCAGTTTCGGCATGACCGGGTCGTGTTCGCCCTCGCCGAGGACCGGCGTCAGCCAGTGCGCCACCGGCGAGGCCATCAGGCCACCGGCGATCACCGAGCCGGTCGCCAGCAGGACCAGGGGCACGGTCATGATGTACGGCGACTCGTGCGGCTCGTGGATGTCCTCGGTCCACCGCTTGGGGCCGTGGAAGGTGAGGACGAACAGCCGGGTCATGTAGAAGGCGGTCAGGCCCGCGCCGAGCAGCGCCGCGCCGCCGTAGAGCCAGGACGTCCAGTCGCCGCGCGCGAACGCCGCCTCGATGATCGGGTCCTTGGTGAAGTATCCGGACAGCGGCGGGATGCCGATGATCGCGAGCCAGCCCATCATGAAGGTGAGCCACGTCCACCGCATGTACTTGCTGAGCGCGCCGAACCGGCGAATGTTCACCTGGTCGTGCATGCCGTGCATGACCGAGCCGGCGCCGAGGAACATGTTGGCCTTGAAGAAGCCGTGCGCGAGCAGGTGGATGATCGCCAGGGCGTACGCCCCGCCGCCGAGCCCGACGCCGAGGAACATGTAGCCGATCTGGCTGACCGTCGACCAGGCCAGCACCCGCTTGATGTCGTCCTTGGCCGCGCCGATGATGCAGCCCATCAGCAGGGTGAGCGCGCCGACGCTGACCACGATCGTCTGCAGCGTGTGGTTGGCCGTGAAGATCGGGTTCGACCGGGCGATCAGGTAGACGCCGGCGGTGACCATGGTCGCGGCGTGGATGAGGGCCGACACCGGGGTCGGGCCCTCCATCGCGTCGGGCAACCAGGCCTGCAACGGGAACTGGCCGGACTTGCCGGCGGCGCCGAGCAGCAGCAGGATCCCCAGGATCAGGATGGTCGACGAGGAGAGCGCGCCGACCTTGCTGAAGACCTCGGAGTACTGGACGGTGCCCAGCATCGTGAACATCAGGAAGATGCCGATGGCGAGGCCGGCGTCGCCGACCCGGTTCATCAGGAAGGCCTTCTTGCCGGCGGTGGCCGCGGACGGCCTGGTGTACCAGAAGCTGATCAGCAGGTACGACGCCAGGCCGACGCCCTCCCAGCCGAAGTAGAGCATCACGTAGTTGTCGCCGAGGACCAGCAGCAACATCGCGGCGACGAAGAGGTTGAAGTACGCGAAGAACTTACGGCGTTCCGGGTCGTGCTCCATGTAGCCGACCGCGTAGACGTGGATCAGCGAGCCGACGCCGGTGATAAGCAGTACGAAGACGCCGGACAGCGGGTCGAAGAGCAGGCCGAAGTCGACGTGCAGCCCGCCGACGGAGAAGAAGTCCCACATCTTCACCTCGGCCGAGCGGTTGCCGTGCAGCCCGTGCAGGCTGATGAAGAAGATCAACCCGAGCACGAAGGAGACGGCGACGGAGGCGACACCGAGCAGGTGTCCCCACTTGTCGGCCCGCTTGCCGAGCAGCAGCAGGATCGCGGCGCTGACCAGCGGAATGGCCACCAACAGCCAGATACCGCTCAGCGCCCCCGTCGCGTGGGCATACTCCACTGTCTGTTCCACGTGAAGGCCCCTTTAGTACTTGAGGAGGTTCGCGTCGTCGACGCTCGCGGAGCGTCGCGTACGGAAGATCGACATGATGATGGCGAGACCCACCACGACCTCGGCAGCCGCGACGACCATCACGAAGAACGAGATGATCTGGCCGTCCAGCCCGCCGTTGATCCGGCTGAAGGTGACGAACGCCAGGTTCGCGGCGTTCAACATCAGCTCGATGCACATGAAGAGCACGATCGCGTTGCGGCGGATGAGCACCCCGGCGGCGCCGATGGTGAAGAGGATCGCCGCCAGGACGAGGTAGTAGTCGGGAGTCACTGTGCCACCTTTATCGAAGACCGACGCTCCGCGCTCATTTCTCGGTTCCCTTCGGAGCCGCCTCTGAGGCGCTCAGCTCGCGTATGGGCAGGATCGGCGAGATGCTGCGCTCGGATCCGTTGCCGTCGGGCAGCCTGCCGGGCGCGGCGACCGACATCGTGTTGGCGTAGACGCCCGGGCCGGCCTTCGCGCCGGGGTAGTTGCCCGGGCGGAAGCGCGCGGTCATCCGGGTGAGCTGGTCGGCGATGTCCGCCTTGGTCCGCTCGACGTGCGCCAGCACCATCGCGCCGACCGCCGCCGTGATCAGCAGGGCGGAGGTCACTTCGAAGGCGAAGACGTAGCGGGTGAACAGCAGCGCGGCCAGTCCCTGGACGTTGCCGCTCTTGTTCGCCGCGGTCAGGCCGATCACCGCGTTGCCACCAAGCGAGCGGGCCAGTCCGGTGGCGACCAGCGCGGCGAAGCCCACGCCGAGCACGATCGCGGCGATCCGCTGGCCGCGCAACGTCTCGATCAACGAATCGGAGGCGTCCCGGCCGACGAGCATCAGCACGAAGAGGAACAGCATCATGATCGCGCCGGTGTAGACGATGATCTGCACGGCGCCGAGGAACGGCGCGGAGTTGACCACGTAGAGGAAGCCCAGGCAGAGCATCGTCAGGACCAGCCAGAGCGCGGAGTGCACGGCGTTGCGCGCGATGACCATGCCCAGCGCGCCGATCACGGCGATCGAGCCGAGGATCCAGAAGGCGACCTGCTCGCCGCCGGAGACGTGGTTCACGCCACACCATCCTTCGTGGCGACGACCTCGTCGGTCGCCCACGGCGCCCGTTCCGCGCCGACCGAGGTGCCCGGGTTGGTCAGCGCACCCAGGTAGTAGTCCTTGTCGGTGTCGCCCAGGCGCATCGGGTGCGGCGGCTGCTCCATGCCGGGCAGCAGCGGCGCCAGGAGTTCCTTCTTCGTGAAGATCAGGTCCTGGCGGTTGTCGCGGGCCAGCTCGTACTCGTTGCTCATGGTCAGCGAACGGGTCGGGCAGGCCTCGATGCACAGCCCGCAGAAGATGCACCGGGCATAGTTGATCTGGTAGATGCTCGCGTACCGCTCACCGGGCGAGAAACGCAGCTCGTCGGTGTTGTTCCCGCCCTCGACGTAGATCGCGTCGGCCGGGCAGGCCCAGGCGCACAGCTCGCAGCCGATGCACTTCTCCAGGCCGTCCGGGTGGCGGTTGAGGATGTGCCGGCCGTGGTAGCGCGGCGCAGGCGTCGGCGGCGTGAACGGGTAGTCGGTCGTGACGACCTTGCGGAACATGTGCGCGAAGGTCACCCCGAAGCCCTTGAAAGAGCCCGTGAACGTCCCCACGTCACACCTCCTTGGTTTCGGATTCGCCGCCGACGGTGGCGGGGGTGCGTTCGGCCACCGCGCGGCGGGCCCGCGGGCTCGGGGGTACCTGGAGATCCATCGGGGGCACCGGGAAGCTGCCCGGCGGGCGGGCGGCGAGCTGTTCCTCGATCGAGAGCTGGCGTGGCTTGCGGCTTGCCGGCCAGAACATGGCGATCAGCAGGATGACGACCACGATGCCGAGAATCGAGATCCACTTGGTCTTCTGGGAGAACTCGGTGTTCGCGACCTTCACGTAGGACAGGAAGAGGATCCACACCAGGTTGACCGGGATCAGGACCTTCCAGCCGAAGCGCATGAACTGGTCGTAGCGCATCCGCGGCAGCGTGGCCCGCAGCCAGATGAAGCCGAAGAGCAGGGCCAGAACCTTGACGAGCCACCAGATCAGCACGAACCAACCGGAGTTTGCGCCGTGCCAGAACGCGGTGATCGGCCAGGGCGCCCGCCAGCCGCCGAGGAACAGCGTCGTGCAGAACGCCGACACGGTGATCATGTTGATGTACTCGGCGAGGAAGAACATCGCGAACTTGAACGACGAGTACTCGGTGTGGAAGCCGCCGACCAGCTCGGACTCGGCCTCGGGAAGGTCGAACGGCGCGCGGTTGGTCTCGCCGACGGCCGCGATGCAGTAGATGACGAAGCTCGGCAGCAGCAGCAGCGCGTACCAGCTCGGCGTCGTCAGGGTCGTGCCGAACATGTGGTACGGGTGGCCGCCGGCCTGCGCCTTGACGATCTCCGAGGTGCTCATCGAGCCGGCGGTCATGAAGACGGCCACGATCGACAGGCCCATCGCGACCTCGTACGAGATCATCTGCGCGCTCGACCGCAGGCCGCCCAGCAGCGGGTAGGTCGAGCCGGACGCCCAGCCGGCCAGCACCACGCCGTACACGCTCATCGAGGAGCAGGCCAGCAGCACCAGCACCGAGACCGGCACGTCGGTGAGCTGCAGCGCGGTCTTGTGGCCGAAGATGCTGACCACGCCGCCGAACGGGATCACCGAGAACGCGGTGAAGGCCGTCGTCGCCGAGATCACCGGCGCGAGGAAGTAGACCACCCGGTCGGCGGTCTTCGGGATGATCTCCTCCTTGAACGGCAGCTTCAGGCCGTCCGTGAGGCTCTGCAGCCAACCCTTCGGGCCGACCTGGTTGGGGCCCGGCCGGACCGCCATCCGGGCCACGACCTTGCGCTCATAGTTGATCGTGAAGAGGGTCAGCAGCAGCAGGATGACGAAGACGCCCACCAGCTTGATCAGCGTGATCCACCAGACGTCGTTCTCGAACGTCTGCAAGCTCGGATCTTGGGCGTGCGCCGCCAGGATCATGGATTTCACGAGTTCGTCCCCTTCACGATCCGGACCACCGCACCCGAGGTGACGCCGAGGCTGCGGCGCACTGCCGACGCGAGCGAGTTGGTGGGAAGCCAAACCACCTGCGGGGGCAGGTCAGTGATCTCGGCGGGCAGGGTGACGCCGCCACGGTCCGTGCTGACGGTCACCGGGTCACCGTCGGCCACCGCCAGCGCCTCGGCGAGATCCTTGCCGATCCGCGCCACCGGCACGCGGGCGGTGCCGGCCAGGACGCCGTCGTCGTCCAGCAGCGTGCCCTCGTCGATCAGGTGGTGCCAGGTGGCGAGCACGGCCTCGCCCGCGGCCGGCTTCGGCGCGGCGACGGCGCCGACGGACGGCGCCGACGGGCGGCCCACCTTGCTGGCGGGCATCGAGCCCAGCTCGCGGCGGATCGCCATCACGTCGCCGGTGCCGAGCTGGACGTCCATCAGCGCGGCCACCGCCTCCAGCGCGCGGCCGTCGGTCAACGCCGAGGTCGGCAGCACTGTCCCGAAGGACCGCAGCCGGCCCTCCCAGTCCATGAAGGTGCCGGACTTCTCGACGGCCGGCGCCACCGGCAGGACCACGTCGGCGTGCCGGGTGACGGCGCTGGTCCGCAGCTCCAGGCTGACCAGGAAGCCCACCTTTGCCAGGGCCTGCTCGGCCAGCTGCGGGTCGGCCAGGTCGCCGGGGTCGACGCCTGCGACCAGCAGGCCGCCGAGCGTGCCCGCGGCCGCGGCCGCGATGATCGCGTCCGTGTCCCGGCCGGCGGCGCCGGGCAGCGCGCCCGCCTCGACGTTCCAGGCCAGCGAAAGCTCGGCGCGAGCCGCCGGGTCGCCGACCGGGCGACCGCCGGGCAGCAGGTTGGGCAGGCA
>Ga0307508_10003038_pt1 | contig 17271 bp, 13 predicted proteins | sample 9_EM_MG_FD_203089 | JGI IMG/M metagenome (GOLD analysis project Ga0307508, IMG submission 203089) | Populus trichocarpa ectomycorrhiza microbial communities from riparian zone in the Pacific Northwest, United States - 9_EM | ecosystem: Host-associated > Plants > Roots > Unclassified | place...
CAATGCGGGAGAGTAGGTAGCTGCCATATTCTTTGAAGCCTCGTAGTTTACTACGAGGCTTTTTTTATGCCCTTACCTGACTGAGACTTTTTACTGCTTACTTACCTTATATTTTACTGCTTAAACCTATATGGGGTTACCTGGCGCCTTGCGGCGCCTTTTTTTTACCACAGAGGTACATGGAGGTGGGTTCACAGAGAAGCACAGAGGCGTTTGCCTGGAATGAGGCTGGCGCCGGATTAATATAAAAAAAGCCTGACCGTAAGGTCAGGCTTTCAAGTTTTATCGGTTGCGATTACAAATTAATAGTCGCTTCTCCTGTTAAAACCACCACGGTCACGGTTTCCACCGCCGCCGCCATAGCCACCGCCGCCACGGCTTCCGCCGCCGCCGCCGCCATAACCACCACGGCTACCGCCACCGCCACCACCGCCGCCGAAGCTGCGTTTCTTGAAACCACCACCACCGCCGGCGCCACCGGAACCGGAAGGTTTGGGTTGTGATTCGTTTACAACAATGTTACGACCGTCAACTTCGGAGCCGTTCAGGGCAGCAATAGCAGCCTGGCCTTCACCTTCGTTTGTCATTTCAACAAAACCGAAACCTTTGCTGCGATTGTTGTTGAATTTGTCCGTAACGATTTTTGCAGAAACCACTTCGCCATACGGAGCGAACAGGTTTGAGAGATCTTCCTCAGTCAAATTCCAGCTGAGGTTTCCAACGTAAATGTTCATTTTTTTACAGTTTGTAAGTGAAACAATAGTTCAAGACCCTAAATGAGAACAGTGAGACATCAAACCCCGGGAACATTTGTTGAAAACGCTCAGAGCGCAATGCGGAACTGTAAAGATCATTAGGAACCAAGAACGAAGATAGAGAAATAATTGAAATCGGGAAAGCTTTTTATAGCGCTGCCCGGGGGCCAGGGCCAAAAAAAACGGGGCCTCGGGCCCCGTTCCTACTGACTGAAAACCAGTTATTTTATTCAGCGCCTACCTCGAATTCCAGCTCGGTTGTCTTACCGTTGCCGAAATCGATCAGGGCCTTGTAAGAACCCAGTTCCTTTACTTCGTCGGGAATGCTAATGCGCTTGCGGTCAATTTCGTAGCCTTTCTGGTCACGGATGGCGCGGGCCAGCTGCAACGAGGTAATGCTACCGAAAATCTTACCGCTGGTGCCGGTTTTGGCGCTCAGCTTAACAGGACCTTCCTGCAGCTTGGCGATTACCAGGTTTACTTCCACCAGCAGCTTGGCTTCCTTCTTCTGCTGTTGCTTCTGACGCTCTTCCGACATCTTGAGGTTGGCAGGATTGGCTTCGATAGCCAGCTTGCGGGGGATCAGGAAGTTACGGGCATAGCCGTTCTTTACCTTTACCAGCTCATTCACACCACCCAGGTTGTCTACGTCTTGAATTAAGATTACTTGCATTTTTTGCTTTTTGTTCACCGTTTCCCAATCCCGCCTGCGGCGGGACTGTTCCCCATATTCCAGGGGTTAGAGTGAGGTTTACTTTAAAAGATCCGTAACGTAGGGCAGAATGGCCATCTGGCGCGCTTTCTTAATGGCGTCAGATACCTTACGCTGGTATTTCAGGGAGTTACCTGTAATACGGCGGGGGAGCAATTTGCCCTGCTCGTTTAAAAATTTCTTCAGAAACTCGGCGTCCTTGTAGTCAATGTACTTAATGCCCATCTTCTTAAAGCGGCAGTACTTCTTTTGACGTTTTTCGGTTTTAATCGCCGTCAGGTACTTAATTTCATTTGCTTTTGCCATAATTAAGCCTCCGTTTTTTCAGTTCCTGCAAAATGTTGTACGCCACTTCTCTTTCTGTTGTTGTAATCGACGGCGTATTTGTCGAGCCTTGTAAACATGTGACGGAGCACGCTCTCGTCGCGCAGAAGCTGTATTTTCAGCTTCTCATTGAAGTTGGATGGCGCAGTGTATTCCACTACCAGGTAAAGACCAGTGGTCTTTTTGGCAATGGGGTACGCCAGTGATTTTAGTCCCCAGGGATTTTCGTGCAATACTTCTCCGCCGTTTTCTTTCACCAGCGAAGTGTATTTTTTCTGAGCAACTTTGAAGTCTTCCTCAGAAAGCACAGGGGTAAAAATCACCATCAATTCATAATTGTTCATGATCCCTGTTTTTGTTTTTATTAAAAAAATTGTGGGCTGCAAAGGTACGGGAAAGCGGGTGAAGTACAAAGCCTTTTTTCAAAGCTGCGAGCGGTGAGCTATGAGCTTCGAGCTAAGGCCCGGCGGGCCTTTCCACGCAAACGGCTCGCGGCTCGCAGCTAACAGCTCGTAGCAAAAAAAAGCCTCCCGCACGTCCGCAGGAGGCCTTATAAGGGGTTTTTCGTGTAAGTTCTACTGTATCAGCACTTTCTGCGTGGTCATGCCCGAGCTGCCAATGGCTTTAACCGTGTATAGCCCTTTGGCCAGCCCGCTCACCGTAACAGGCGTGTTTTGCGCGCCCGGGGCAAGCACCTGCTGTTTGAGCAGCCGCCCGTTCAAATCGATGATTTGAATGGTAATGGCCTCGTTGCTGTTGTCGATGCCTATATTCACAAAGGTGCTGGCGGGGTTGGGCGTAATGCGGATACCCGGCTGGCGGCTGAACACAATCTTCACCACCGGCGAGTACTCAAATTTGCCGTCCAGGTCCAGCTGCTTCAGGCGGTACAGGTTAAGACCCGACAGCGGCTGGCGGTCGAAGAAGCTGTAGCTGGTCTTTACCGAGCTGTAGCCTTTGGCTTCTACGGTACCTATTTTGGTAAACCCGGTGCCGGCGCTTCTTTCTACCTCAAAGGATTTGCTGTTGATTTCCTGTGACGTGGCCCAATCCAGTTTTACCGCATCGCCTTGCTTCACAGCTGTAAAGCTGAGCAATTTTACCGGCAGCGCGGCGGCGGTAGAGAACGAGTATTGTGTAAATACCGGGTAGTGGTCTGTGGTAGTAGTACCGTATTTGGCCACCAGGTTACTTACATCCGACAATACATTGGCCGAAGCCGGCAGGTAGTATTTGCCCGCGGCGATGTTGGTTATCACGTTGTCGATAACGCTGGAATAGCTCACGTCCGAGTGCTGGCCTGCGGGGCTCAGCGGCATGGTCGGGAAGGTATAGAGCGCCACGTCGTCTATCGTGAACGATTTATACGAAGTAACCGGCGGCGTTATGCCCGCGGTAATGGTCTGGTTCAGATCGTCGTTGTAATCGCCGGCAATAATAACCGGGTCGTTGATGTAATCGGCCTTGATAATCGAGTCGAGATCTTTGGCTCCTGCCAGCCTGCGGGCATAGGAAGTAAGTACCGGCGCCGTATTGGCCTTGGCGTGGATATTAATAAAATGCATCGGGTGCGTGATAAAGCCGCCGTTGTTATCGCTCAGTGTTACATCCGCCGTCATCATAAAGGGGAAGCGGCCGCTGGCCCAATCGTTATAATAGGGGTTGCTGAGGTCGGCCGTTGTATTGATGCCCAGGCTGAGCAAAGGCGTAGTGCTTACATTGCTGAACTTGGCTGTTTTATATACAAAGGCCAGCTTCTGCACCTGGTTGAGCGGCGAGGGGCTCGATTCCATTGTATTGGAATGCGAACCATAGTTGTTGATCTTATACGTATAGCCCGGCATCGTGTTTACAATGCTGTCGAGCGCATGTTCGTTCACTACTTCCTGCAATACGAATAAATCTGCCGGCAGGCTCTTCAGCACAATGGCCACATTGTCCTGCTGCAGCGATTTATTGGCCGGCCCGAGTGTGGGGTCGGGTGTGGCAAACCATTCCAGGTTCCAGTTCACCATATTAAGCGTAGACGCAGGGTCGATGCTGTTGCCTTTGAGTGTAACGCCGCCTGTTGAATCGGAGATGGCGACACTCAGCGTTTCGCTGTACTGGATATTGTTGGTGCCCGGGGCAAAGCGTACATACAGGGTCAGCGGTATGTTGTTGGCCGTTGCCTGGAGGACGGTCACAGATGAGCTGAAATTAGTTCCGTCGGCCGATACCTGGAAATTGCCCGTAGTGGTCAGCGTTACATCGCCCACGAGATCGTTGGCGGTCAGCGTCAGCGTTTTTACGCTGTTGCTGCCGGTGGCGGTATAACCGAACTCGAGGCTGTTGGCGCTCAGCGTAAGGCTGGGAGCGGGTGGCGTGGATGAATTCACCAGGCTGATATCGTCCAGCGTCCAGCGTGAGCCGTCATCGGTGGTGGAGGTATATACAAAAGCAATGTATACGCTGCTTTGTTTGTAAGACGACAAATTGATGCCGGCCGACAGCTGCCATACATCGGAGCCTTTGCTGGGGAACTTACCGTTGAGGTCCGTCCAGGTAGCCAGCGAAGGATCGCCTGAGCCGGTATAATCGGTCGATATCTTTAGCTGCAGCGGGTCGCCGGCAAAGGCATTGCGGCTATAGAAGCTGAGCAGGGGATATATCGTGCCGGTAAGATCAAGCTTCGGTGAAACGAGCCAATCTTCGTTGAGGTTGTCGATGCCGTTGGCATAACCATTCATTTGTACGCCGTTGGCTGCATTGGCCGTGTCGGAAGCCGAGGCCCCGTTCCTGCCGTATATCGTGCAATCCCATACCTGGGCGCCGGTGCGGCTGTATTGGGTAAAGCCGTTGGGCAAAAGGCCGCTGCCGGTACAGTTCTGAAAATCGAAGATGGCCGGCAGGGTAGTGGCTACGGCGGAGTTATAGGTGGTGAATACCCAGGTGGTGCTGTTGGTAATGCCGGCAAAGGCATTGCCATAGGTGTCCTGGAAAGCGCCTGCGTCAATGTTGATATAATAAGTTTTGTTGGGCAGGAGCGTGGTATTGATGGTGACCGTGTTGCGGTTGCTGATAACTACCGCACCCGAAGCAACGCTGATGGGCGTACCGCTGCCATTTTCATAAATGGTGATATTGCCCGTTCCCTTTACGAGGGGCTTATCGAATACCATGGTGGGCACCAGTGTAGCGGGGATGCCGGTAACGCCGTTGGGCGGGCTTAGCGATACAATGGCCGGCGGCGTATTGATATAACCGGTATTGCGCGGGAGGGGATTGCCTACGGCAAAGTCGGTTGCGTTATCATTGTTGTCAACGCCGTCGGTAATACGGTAGGCGGCGGTGGTATTGCTAAGGCCGGCGATAGGACCGCTGCCTTCATAACCTGTGGCGGCGCTGCCATAGCCTGCTTTATCAATAACAGCGGCGGAGGAAGGGTTTGCGCCGGTTTGGGCCGTGGTTACGTTGCAGAGAATGACTTTCCCGGCAGTAGCGCTCAGGGCAAGCGTACCGCTGGCATCGGGTGTGGGCAGGGCAACGGCGGAGGCGTTGGCGCCGGCTGCTTCCTGCACCAGGTAAAATCCGTGGGCGGGGATGGTGCCGGTGAGGGCCGTGGCGCTCCAGGTACCGGTACCGGCTGCGTTTAAATATTGTACCGACCAGCCTGCCAGGCTTACCGGCGTGCTTTCATTATTATACAGCTCTATAAAATCATTCTTATAATAAGCGTCGGAATTGCCGCCGCCACCATATACCTGGTTGATAACGATATTGGGCGTTCCGCTGCCGCCGCTGGTAACCGTTCCGCTGAGGCTAACCGATTGGGTGCCGGCGCCGGTGGAGCTAACCGACAGGTTTTGCGAATAAGCGCCCGCTGTTGCGCCTGCGCCAACGCGAGCGGAAACGGCCGTGGAAGCCAGTGTGCCGGCGGTGGGCGAAAGACTGACGGAAGTGGACCAGGTGATATTATCGGCCGACAGCTCAAAAGGCGCTGTTACCGACACATTGACAACATCTGTAAGGTTGCTGCCGCTTACGTTAACCGGCTGGGTGGCCGAAGCCGTACCCGCCACGGTGGTAAATGAAAGCGTGCCGGGCGTAGCTGATACAAACGGCACCGGCGTGGAGGCGGTAGCGGAGGCGGTTACCGCCAAATCGTCTATCCGCCAGTTAGCCGTATTAGCCGAAGGGCTGCCCGTGCCGGCATACCCGTAAATACGAATGGTAAGGGCCGAGCCTGCGGCGGCGGTTAGCGACAGCGTATTGGTCTTTAATGCCCAGGCGCTGTTGTTGGTAAAGCTGCCCGTGGCTGCCGCTGCGGCATAATTGTCGATGCTGGTGCGTATGTCATACGCCTGCGGCCCCGTGCTGGTAGACCTCGAGCCGAAATCTATTTGCGTAACCTGGATGGTACCGCCGGATACGGGGGTGAGGGTAATTTCGAAATAAGCGCTGCCGGCGGCGGCGGTATTGATGACGCCTGTTCTGGCGGCTGCCCCGGCATTGCCACCCCCGGTGGAACCGGTATAACCCGACGAAACGGAAGAGGTAGTGATTAAAGCAGTGGTACCGTTGTTATTTCCCTGCGATACATCGGAAACGGTGCTGATGTTGGCTACGGGTGTGCCGGAAGTGGGGGAAGCCGTGGTAAAGTCCCATTTTACCTGCGCCATGCTTAGCACGGGCAATAAAATGGCCAGCAGAGGCGTGTACAATTTTCTCATTCACATTGTTTTTTGAGTAATAAATGACGTGTTTGGTTTGAACAGGGACAAAGGATTTCAGACCGATTCAGTCCGGGGCAATCGGGGGCGGTGTTTAAAAGCGCGATCTAAATAAAATAGAAAACGTGGCGATTAGCTGGGGATATCAGAAAATACGGGGAAACTTATCAGTGGATATCAGAAGATAGGGGGCCGCAGTTTGTAAACCAGGCTGTGTAAATTAATGCAAAATTATATGCAGGGAAAATAATTGTGCATTAAAATTCCATTACCTTTTAAATTGCCATCCTGTCAGGGCCGGCAGGGATGGCATTGTGTTTGTCCGCATGAACCGGCTTGCTTCGGTATGCTTCGACAAGCTCAGCATGACAAAATTCTGTCAGCCTGAGCTTGTCGAAAGGCCATAAAAAAAATATAACCATGCAAAAAGGACAGATAAGGGTACAGACCGAGAACATTTTTCCGATCATTAAGAAGTTCCTGTACAGCGAACATGATATTTTCCTGCGCGAGCTGGTGAGCAATGCCACCGATGCCAGCCAGAAGCTGAAAACGCTTTCTTCCATCGGCGAGGTCAAAGGTGAGCTGGGCGAGCTGCGGATAGACATTAAGCTGGATGCTGCCGCCAAAACCATTACTATTTCCGACCGCGGCGTGGGTATGACCGCCGAAGAGGTAGACAAATACATTAACCAGGTGGCTTTCAGCGGCGCCGAGGAATTCCTAAATAAATACAAGGGCCAGAACGAGGCCAATATCATCGGCCATTTCGGCCTCGGTTTTTATTCCTCCTTTATGGTGAGCGAAAGGGTGGAAATCATCACCAAAAGCTATCGCCCCGATGCCACCGCCGTTCGCTGGGAATGCGACGGCAGCCCTGAATTCAGCCTGGAAGAAACGGAGAAAGCGGACCGCGGCACCGATATCGTGCTGCACATCAATGAGGAAAGCAAAGAGTTTCTCGAGGCGGAGCGCCTGCGCACCATCCTCACCAGGTTCTGCCGTTTCCTGCCTGTGCCGGTATATTACGAAGACACGCAAATCAACAATACCACGCCGGCATGGACAAAAAAACCTTCCGAGCTGACAACGGAAGATTACCAGGCGTTTTACAAAGAGCTGTACCCCTACAACGAACCGCCGCTGTTTTGGATACACCTCAACGTAGATTATCCTTTTAATCTGACGGGCATCCTGTATTTCCCGAAAATCAAACAATCGTACGAAATACAGAAAGACAAGATACAGCTGTACAGCAACCAGGTATTTGTAACCGACGAGGTAAAAGATATTGTGCCCGAGTTCCTGATGCTGCTGCATGGCGTGATAGACAGTCCCGATATACCGCTGAATGTGAGCCGCAGCTACCTGCAGGGAGATCCTAATGTAAAAAAGATTGGCAGCTATATTACCCGTAAGGTGGCCGATAAGCTGGAAGAGATTTTCAACAAGGAACGCGCGTCATTCGAGGAAAAATGGGAAAGCATCGGCCTGTTTGTAAAATACGGGATGATGACGGAAGACAAGTTCCTCGACAAGGCAACCAAATTCCACCTGTTTGAAGACGTAGACGGCGGTAAGTTTTATACCCTCGAAGAATATCGCCTGGCCGCCGAAACGCTGCAAAAGAACAAAGATGGTAAGCTGGTGATCATTTATACCACCAACCCCGTGCAGCAGGATGCCTATATCCAGGACGCCAAAGCAAAAAGCTACCTGGTGGTAAAAGCGGAAACCATCGTCGATGCCGCCTTTATCAACCATATGGAGATGAAGTGGAGCGACGTGCATTTTACCCGCGTAGACGCCGACATCGCCGATAACCTGGTCGATAAAAGCGAGCATGCCATCAGCGCGCTGAACCAGGAAGAAGAAACGATGCTGAAAGAGCTTTTTGAGCGTGAAGCGCCCACCGGTCTGCATGTAACGGTAGATATAAAAGGATTAACGCCCAACGCGCCGCCGGTTATTGCCACGCGGCCGGAGTTTACCCGCCGTATGAAAGACATGGCGGGCGTAAGCGGTGGCGGCATGAGCAGCTTTTACGCCAATATGCCCGACGAGGTAACGCTTACCGTAAACGGCAACCATAAAATCTACCAGTCGATACTGGCCGACGACAATAAAGACAAACGCGAAAAATACGTGCACAACCTGGCCGACCTGGCGCTGTTGTCGCAAGGCTTATTAAAAGGCAATGCGCTGACTTCGTTTATCAACCGGAGCGTGGAGCTGATGGAAGGGGAGACGAAGAGCCCGATTATTCAGACAGTCTGAAATCAATCACCTTTAGCTGCAGGTGCTTATGGTTATTCCATTCATTCTCGTCGAGGGTAAAAACGATGTCGATGTTTTTTTTCTGCTGCATTAGCGAAAATTTGGCGGCCATACCAAAGCCGATGCCGTTGAAGATGATGTGTTCCTGCTGTAATACGAACTTGATATGATCTTCTTTTACGATTCTTGAGCCGGCATCCTGTACGCCGCGCGCCACGAATATGGGCCTGGTATTATCGGGACCGAAGGGCTCCATCTGGGCGAGTATATTGTAAAACGGCTGGCGCAGATCGGAGAAATGCACTTCTGCATCAATCTTTATTTCGGGCACCAGCTGGTGCGGTTCTATGCTGGCGGCCACTACTTCTTCAAACTTGCGGCGAAAGAGCTCTACCTGTTCCGGTAGCAGCGTCATACCCGCTGCGGCAAAATGGCCGCCATAGCCAAGCAGGTGCTCACGGCAGGCATGGATGGCTTCGTACAGGTTAAACCCGCTTACGCTGCGGGCGCTGCCCGCCACTATTTCGCCGCTCATGGTGAGCACGATGGTAGGGCGGTAAAAGCTGTCTATCAGCCGCGAGGCAACGATGCCTACCACGCCCTTGTGCCAGTGCGGCTGGAATACCACGGTGGATTTTCGCCCGGTTTGCTCTTCATCGCCGTGTATCAGCGCCAGCGCTTCGCGGGTAATATTCAGATCGGCATCTTTACGGTCGGTGTTATCACTGTGCAGTATCCTGGCATACTCCATCGCCTTTGTCTCGTCTTTTTCCAGGAACAGCAGCACGGCTTTGCGGGCATCGTCCATTCTACCGGCGGCGTTTATGCGCGGGGCGATCATGAAAATCAGGTTGGTGATATTCATGGTCTTTGCCTGGAAGATTCCTTCCGGCGTGCCTTCTTTCTGCCGTTGCTGCTGGTCTATTTTAATCAGCGCCTTGATACCTGCGCAGGGGCTTTCGTTTACGCGCTTCAGGCCATACCAGGCCAGTACGCGGTTTTCGCCGGTGATGGAAACGATATCGGCGGCAATGGCCGTAGCCACCAGATCAAGGTAGCAGTAATACGATTCTTCGGGCAGGCCGATATCCATAGACAGGGCGGTAATGAGCTTGAAGCCCACGCCGCAGCCGCAGAGCTCTTTATACGGGTAGGGACAATCGATTTGTTTTGGATTGAGAATGGCCACGGCGGCGGGCAGCTGCGCGTCGGGCAAGTGGTGATCGCAGATAATAAAGTCGATGCCCATGTCTTTTGCATACTGCACCAGGTCTACCGATTTGATGCCGCAGTCGAGCGATATGATAAGGGTGGCGTGCTGTGTTTTGGCAAATTCGATGCCTTTTTGCGAAACGCCGTAACCTTCTTTATAACGGTGAGGGATATAGAATTCTATCAGTGCGGGGTCGTATATCTTTTGCAGGAACTGGTAAAGGCAGGCCACGGCGGTGGTGCCGTCTACATCATAATCGCCGTATACCAGTATCTTTTCTTTCCTGCGAAAGGCCAGCTGTATGCGGGCCACGGCCTTGTCCATGTCTTTCATCAGCCAGGGGTCGTGCAGGTCTGTGAGCTGGGGGCGGAAATAATGGCGGGCTTCTTCAAATGTTTCGATGCCGCGCTGCAACAGTATGTTGCAGAGAACGGAGTTTATCTTCAGGGCAGCCTGTAGCAGGGCGGCCTTTTCGGTATAGGAGCTGAGTATAGTCCATCGTTTCTGCATTAATATCTTCTGTCGGTCGTAAATCTAACCAATTCTTCCAGTGTTTTGCGCACTTCGTTATCGGGGAACTCGTGTAGCAGCAGCAGCGCCTTATCGCGGTATTCTTCCATTTTCTGCTGGCTGTAGGCGATGCCGTGGCTTTTTTTGACGATATCTATGACATAATTGACCCTTTCCTTGCGGCGATGCTCGTTTTTTATAATATAGATAAGCTCCTTTTTTTGGGCGGGGGGGCAGTTATTGAGCGTATAAATAATAGGCAGGGTGAGCTTTTTTTCCTTGATATCGTTGCCTGTGGGCTTGCCCACGGCCTCGTCGCCGTAGTCAAACAGGTCGTCTTTAATCTGGAAGGCGATGCCCACCCATTCGCCAAACTGCTGCATTTTTTGGGTGATGAGCTGGTCGCGCGTGGTAGACCAGGCCCCGGCGCCGCAGGCGGAAGCCAGCAGGGAGGCGGTTTTATTGCGGATAATTTCGAAGTAAACAGACTCCTCCAGGTTCAGGTTGCGGGACTTTTCTATTTGCAGCAATTCGCCCTCGCTCATCTGCTTTACGGCGCGCGATAATATCTTAAGAATCTCAAAATCGTCGTTATCAAGGGACAAAAGCAGGCCTTTTGACAATAAATAGTCGCCTACGAGCACGGCTATTTTATTTTTCCAGAGGGCATTTATAGAAAAAAAGCCCCGGCGCTCGTAAGACTCGTCTACCACGTCGTCGTGCACCAAAGTGGCGGTATGGAGCAGCTCCACCAGCGAGGCGGCGCGGTAAGTGACCTCGTTGACCGTGCCTGCCAGCTTGGCCGACAATAACACGAACATGGGCCTCAGCTGTTTGCCCTTACGCTTTACTATATAATGCATTATGGTGTCCAGCAGCGACACGTGGCTCTTCACGGAATCCTTGAAAACCTTCTCAAAGGCCTCCAGTTCCTGGCTTATAATCGGGGGTGGAAGTTTCATTCTGTTTAGAACCGGTAAATTACAATATTCATTTTTTACGGGCCGCTTTGCAACATTTTTAACGTTGCTGTTGTCTCAAATCGGTGAAAAGCAGGCAACTATAATTGTTTTCCTCCATGCAAAAAAATTTGGTATATTTTAACTAAATGATATTTTTGCAAATAACGGCATTTTGTATTCGTATTAATCTACAAAAATCATTTATGGCAAGCAAAAAGTACAAACTCTTTTTAGGCCTCATGTGCCTTTTTGCGTCGACTTCGTTCGCCCAGGTGGGAACGAGCTACGACCCAAAGGACTCCTCGATCATACCAGCCAAAAGGCAACCACAACACAACGAGTTTCTCAATAATGCATATCCGTTTCCGGCCATGCCCCGCAACCAGTGGGAAGTGGGCATAAAAGCCGGTACATTTACCATTTTTGGCGACGTTCCTGCTATTTTCCCCACATTCGGCTTTGGCGCCCATGTAAGAAAGGCGTTTGGCTATGTTTTCTCGCTGCGTGCTGAATTCATGTACGGCGTAGGCAAAGGCCTGAGCTGGAAACCCCGCACCGCCGGCTATAGCGATTCACAACTGGGCGCCGGTTATGCCGCTGCTCCCCAGGTGTACGATAACTACAAGACAACCAATAAGGATCTTAACCTGGAAGGTATCTTTACCCTCAACAACGTACGTTTCCACAAAGCCAAAAGCGGTATCGCCATTTATGGTATCGCAGGTGTGGGCGCTACCTGGTTCAAAACAAAGACGAACCTGAAAAACGGCAGCGGCGCCAATTACAGCTACACTGGTATCGCCGGTGGCGTGTATAAAGACCGCAGAAGCACCCGTAAGGCGCTGAAATCGCTGCTTGACGGCAGCTACGAAACCGATGCTGATTCGGAAGCTGGTGGCGCCAAGCCCAAACTGGGCAGCAACACACTGGTATTCAACGTAAATGCTGGTATGGGTGTGGCTTTCAAGCTGAATAAGAAATGGAACCTTGCCATTGAAGACCGCATTACGCTCCCGCTGCGTTCCGACCTGATGGACGGCGTACGTTTCCAGAACACCGGCACCACTAACACCAACCGCGTGCTGAGCCCCGATTACGATACCTATAACTACTTCACTGTAGGCCTGAACTATAACCTGGGTAAGAAATCTGTTGAACCCCTTTGGTGGCTCAACCCCCTCGATTATGCTTACAACGAGCTGAACGCTCCCCGCCACATGAAGTTCCCCAAACCCGTGTTGGATGATGCAGATGGCGATGGCGTAACCGATCAATTCGACCACGAACCCAATACACCCGCTGGTGTTCCTGTTGATTCTCATGGTGTTAGCAGGGATACAGATGGTGACGGCGTTCCCGATGCCAAGGATAAAGAACTCATTACCCCCACACAATGCCAGCCTGTAGATGCTGACGGTGTAGGTAAATGTCCTCCTCCTTCCTGCTGCGACGAGCTGAAGAAATACATCGACAGCATGGGTCCAAGGGTTGGCAAGTGTGGTATCGGCGACCTCCCCAGCGTATCTTTCAGCGGCCGCACCATTACCCTCAGCAAAGATGCTAAGGCAGTACTGGCCGGCGTAGCAGAAAAAATGCGCCAGAATCCCAATTGCCACGTAGCTGTAGTAGGTTATGGCGAAAGCAATAAGACTGCTCAGCAGCTGAGCTGGGATCGCGTAAATGCCGTAATCAGCCACCTGGTTGAAAAAGAAGGTATTAGCCAGGATCGCTTCATCTTCCGCCACAGCCAGGAAGGCGGCGACGGTAACACGGTTGACCTGAAAGACGGTACCGGTGAAGAAGGTCCTTCTACTGTACCTGCTCCTCACCCCAACCTGAGGCACAAGAAATAAATGCTTTTTGCCCTTATAAATGTAAAACCCTCCCTTCCGGGAGGGTTTTTATATTATCATTAACGGATGGTATTTGGAGGGTTGATAATTTCCTTTCATTTTTGCCCAAAACCATTAACTTTGCACACCTTATGCGTATAATAGCAGCGCTGCTTTTACTGGGAGTTTTTAGCACAGGATGTTCTAAATTCAGCAAGGTACAGAAGAGTAAAGACTACGAGTACAAGCTGAAATCGGCAGATAAGTTCTATGAACAGAAGAGGTATAATTATGCCCAGCAGCTGTATGAGGAGCTCTTTCCCATATTTAAAGGCACTGAGCGGTTTGAGGACCTGTATTATAAGTTTGCCTACTGTAACTATTACCTGCACGACTATATGAGCGCAGAAAACCTGTTTAAATCCTTCGTAGAAGTATTTCCAAACAGCAAGCGCGCCGAGGAAATGGATTATATGCGGGCCTATACGTTTTATAAGCAGTCGCCCAAAGCCGAGCTGGACCAGACCAATACGAGCAAAGCCATCGGGTTTCTGCAAACTTTTATCAGCAATCACCCCGGTTCCGCCCGCAATAAAGACGCTACGGCCATCATCGATAAATGCAGGGCCAAGCTGGAAGTGAAGGACGAAAAAACTGCCGAGCTGTATTATAACCTCGGGCAGTTTAAGGCAGCTGCCATCAGCTATAACAGCCTGCTGAACGTGTACCCCGATTCTGAAAAAAGCGATATGTATAAGCTGCAAATCATCAAATCGTATTATGAATACGCGGTGATGAGCATCGACGAAAAAAAGGAAGAGCGCTTTAACCAGGTCATTACAGAATGCAATGATTTTACAGACCGCTTCCCCGACAGCAAGCTGAAGGAAGAAGCGCAGAAATACCAGACGTTATCTCAAACTAATATAAAAAATCTCAAAAATGAGCAGACTAAGAAGGCAGCTTAGCGCAAGTACTACCAACGTGGTGGAAACAAAAGCGCTGACAGACATCAAGGCTAAGACGGGCAACCTCTATGAGTCTATCGCCATTGTAGCCAAAAGGGCTAACCAGATAAACATTACTTTAAAGGAAGAGCTGCATAATAAGCTGGAAGAATTTGCCAGCCATACCGATAGCCTGGAAGAAATTCATGAGAACAAGGAGCAGATAGAAATCTCCAAGGCCTATGAGCGTATGCCCAACCCCGCACTGCTGGCTACCCAGGAGTTTATGGAGGACAAAATTTATTATCGCAGGAACGAGGACAACCTGTTTAGCTAAAATGAGCTGATAGAGGATGGTTGATAGTTGATGGGGTTTATGCCTGTGCTATCTGCTATCAACCGTTAATTGTAATATATTCCAGGCGACAGTTTCCATGCTGTCGCTTTTTTAGTTTTACGCCATACACGATAAACCTAACTACTATGTTACAGGGCCGTAAAATCCTGGTGGGTATAACGGGCAGCATCGCCGCCTATAAATCGGCTTTGCTGGTGCGCCAGCTGGTAAAGGCCGGCGCCGAGGTAAAAGTCATTATGACGCCTGCCGCCAAAGACTTCGTTACGCCGCTTACGCTTTCCACGCTGTCCAAAAACCCTGTACTGGTAGATTTATTCGAAGAAGGCTCCTGGGCCAACCATGTGATGCTGGGCCGCTGGGCCGACTTGCTGCTGCTGGCGCCCCTGAGCTGTAATACGCTGGCCAAAATGGCCGGCGGGCAATGCGATAACCTGCTGCTGGCTACCTATCTCTCGGCTACCTGCCCCGTGGTGGCGGCACCGGCCATGGATGAGGATATGTGGCGCCACCCGGCCACCAAAGCCAACCTGGCGGCGATAGAAGCGCATGGCGTATCCGTTATCCCGGTAGAGACCGGCGAGCTGGCCAGCGGTTTATATGGTGATGGCCGCATGTCTGAGCCCGAAACCATCCTGGCGTTTATTTCCCGCCGGTTTTTCCTGCCGGAAGACCTGCGGGGCAAAAAAGTATTGGTAAGCGCAGGCCCTACCCAGGAAGCCATCGACCCCGTTCGTTTTATCAGCAACCATTCTTCGGGCAAAATGGGCATCGCCCTGGCCGATGAGCTGGCCGCCCGCGGCGCCCAGGTGCAACTGGTATTGGGACCCGCCTCGGTAAGTCCGCGCCACGGGGCCATAAAAGTATACCCGGTGCATACGGCCGATGAAATGTACGATCGCTGCATCAGCCTGTTTGCCGAATCTGATATTGCCATCATGGCCGCCGCTGTGGCCGACTATACGCCGGCGGTAACGGCGCCCGAAAAGATCAAGAAAAACGACAGCGCGCTCACCATAGAGCTGGTTAAAACCAAAGACATCCTCAAATCATTGGGCGCACAAAAAAGAAAAGGACAGCTGCTGGTGGGCTTTGCCCTCGAAACCAACAACGAGCGCGAGCATGCCCTGGCCAAGCTGGTACAAAAGAATGCCGATATCATCGTGCTCAACTCGCTCCGCGATGCGGGTGCGGGCTTTGCCTACGATACCAATAAAATCACCCTTTTTACCAAAGACGGCGGCGAGCGGGTATATGAGCAAAAGTCGAAGCAACAAGTTGCCGCCGATATCGTTGATACCATTGTAAAGATGATTTATGCGTAAACTGTTTTTTTTATTGTGGATACCGCTGCTGCCGGGTATGCTGCGCGCGCAGGAGCTGCAGGCGAAGATTACGGTGAATGCGTCCCGTATCAGCTCGCAAATAGATAAGAAAGTATTCCAGACGCTGCAAAACGCGCTCAATAATTTTCTCAATACGCGCAAGTGGACCAATGAAACCTTCCAGCCAAACGAAAAAATCGTTTGTAATTTTTTGCTGAGCCTGGGCGAGGTATCGTCGGACAACCTGTATAAGGCCACGCTGACCATCCAGGCCGCCCGGCCGGTATTTAATTCGGCCTACGACAGTCCGCTGGTGAACTTCATCGACGAGAACATCAGCTTCCGCTACGTAGAGTACCAGCCGATAGAGTTTAACGACAACCGGGTATCGGGCAACGACCCCCTGGTATCCAACCTCACCGCGGTACTGGCCTATTATGTAGATATCATCCTGGGAATGAATTTCGACTCGTTTGCGCTCAAGGGCGGCGATCCTTATTTTCAGAAAGCCCAGAACATTGTCAACAATGCACCCGACAGCCGCGATATCACCGGCTGGCGCAGCTTCGACGGGCAGCGCAACCGCTACTGGCTGGCCGATAACCTTACCAACAGCCGCTATGCCCTGCTGCACGATGCCATTTACAGCTATTACCGCCTGGGGCTGGACCATATGTACGACAGTGAAACCGAGGCGCGCACGGCCGTGCTGAATACCCTTAATTTTTTGAACAACATCAATTCCGAAAACCCCAACAGCATGGGGCTGAAGTTTTTTTTCCAGGGAAAAGCGCGGGAGCTGGTAGGCGTATTCAAGAAAACAGGTCCCGACGAAAAAAGCCGGGCGCAGGACCTGCTGAGCCGGCTTGATGTGTCGAACGCCAATGTATATAAACAGGAGCTGCGGTAGGGGGCCGGGGCGTGATATAAGATGGAGAGGCCCGGTTTCTCACGGTTCACGAATAAATGGATATAACATTTCTCTATAAATAATGAAATACCTTCTTTTCTTACTGTGCGCCTGTTTTTTTCTTTCGTGCGGGGGCGATAAGGTACCTGCCGGCATCCTGCCGCCGCAGCAAATGGAAACCATTGTTTGGCAGCTGATGCAAACCGACGAGTTTGTGGCCAATGCTTTTGTGCGCGACAGCACCAAAAACATTACCACCGAACGCATCCGGCGCTACCGGCAGGTATTCCTGCTCAACAATACCAGCAAGGAAGCCTTCGAAAAGAGCTACGACTATTATATGGCCCATCCCGGCGTTACCAAAACGATGTTCGATTCGCTCAGCGCCCGGGCCACCCGGCGGGCGGATACCATACCAAAGCTGCCCGTCCATCCCG
>Ga0307508_10003039_pt1 | contig 17270 bp, 19 predicted proteins | sample 9_EM_MG_FD_203089 | JGI IMG/M metagenome (GOLD analysis project Ga0307508, IMG submission 203089) | Populus trichocarpa ectomycorrhiza microbial communities from riparian zone in the Pacific Northwest, United States - 9_EM | ecosystem: Host-associated > Plants > Roots > Unclassified | place...
AGTGCAGGGATGAGATGCAGAAGCGAGGCTCAAAGTGGTAGGTACGGCGGGAGCGATTATCGATGGGTAGCGGATTGGCAGAGCGTTCAATCCGGGCTCATAACCTGTTGGAATATATGGATCGATAGAAGGTGAAGATTGTATTACAGTATTATGCGGGCACAAGATCTCTCTATATACAGGAAGGCCGTCAGGACAAAGGACGGAAGACTGTCCCCCCGAGGTGCTCGGGGACTCAGTCATCTCCGGACGCCTCCTCATCTCTGGACGCCTCCTCATCTCTGGACGCCTCCTCATCTCCGGACGCCTCCTCATCTCTGGACGCCTCCTCATCTCCGGACGCCTCCTTATTCTGACATCCAATGTTCAGCTCTCTCAGCTCGTCTGATCGTTTGCCGCTCGTGTGAGTTTTGGATCTGCATGGACTGTTACCTCCATATGCTACTACGATCCTGCGGTCAACGACAACCGCCTTTTGTCGCCACGTTACCAGCAACGGCGCCGCCGCCCGGGCCGTCCACTAACCAGTACCGCCCTACCCGCGACTCGTGGCTACATACCTGTTTATCATCCGCCGATTTCTCCCTCAGCGGAACCGCGACATAAAACCGTCGACTCGAGCTGACGACCGAGAAATTTTCAACAGCCGGATGTAAAATAGTGTGTACCAGGCCCAGGTCGATGTCAGGCACATTGGGGTTAATCAGTCGGCTGAGAGGAGTTCGCACATAGCAAGTTCCCTGGGTTTGCCCGGGGCTGATGTGGGGTGCCTACTGTGTCTGGGAGAGTATGTGGTGGTAGAGCGGCAGCAAGGTGGAGATAGAGGTGGACCCGGGGCTTGATGGATGCTGAAAACAGTAGTCGCCATTGTCACCGTGAATTCTCACAAAGCTTGGAAGCAGAAATAGTGCCGAGAATTGTCACAGGCGCATGATACAAGATCTACAGCAGCACCGCTCTGGAGAAAACAGTAGAATCATCTCCCCCAATACCCGAAATGCGGTGAGAAAGAACGATCAGCCCTAGAACCCCCCTAAGCATCTCCCAATCCGCCAACCGCATCCTCAACCTTGACATGATCCTCCTCCTTAGCGTTGAAGCCGCTGCCGACCTTGTTTTCCAAGATTTTCTTGGCGTGGTGATTGTTCTGGACAAAGTTGACGAACTTCTCCACTTTCTCCCGCAAAAGGGCAGCTTTGTTGCGGAGCTGAGTGTACCTGTCATACTCGGCTTCATTGATGTTTTGGAGGCCGACGAACGAAGCCTCGATTTCCTTCAACTTGGCGAGAATGCTGAGCGTGCGTTCGCTCCAGTTGGCTATTGTCTGTGCGTTAATATCAACTACTACGTGGCCGCAATGAATATGGGAGGTTTGTACCATTGGTAACCTCGCAGGTATTACCGATCTCACTATTCGGACCTTCCTCCACGGCAGCGATGGACTCGCTGTTGACGTTAAAGGCGTTACTGGCTTCGATGCATAGGTTTCCCATCTGGACAACAGCAGCTTCGAGGTCGGCAGTGTAAGACATGGTGGTTGAGAGTGTCAGCTTTGTTGGTTGTTGGTTTGTGGCGAAGCTTGCGTAATGTGTGTTGGTGAGATGAAGGTGGGAAGCAGGAGGTGCAGCGGCTATTTGGGCTGTGGGTTGAATGAACGGGGAGCTCCGAATAGGTGTTTACCTAAGTGTACCTAGCTAGCGTTGAGCCATTCGAAGGAGTGTAGCAGCTGTGAGTCAACTCTCTGACTCCTTCGTTCTCTTTTCAAGCAGGCCGCGAATTAGCTTCTAATGCCACCCGATTTTGTAGAGCCGTGAGAGGCAGTAGAGATAAAGCTAACTAGTAAGGCAGAGTAGATCAACAGTAGTGGGCGGGTTCACACGGATGCTCGGGCTTAGATCGTTCAACGCCACCACCACCACCGCCGGGAGCGGGAAGAGGAACAGGAGGCGCAGGCGGAGGAGCTGCGTGCTGCGGGAGGATCGGGCGCTGGGGAGGAACTGCCGCTCTTCTTGCCCACACCCTCCTTCATGGCATCAGCAGACGAGGAGTAGGGGAGGGCCGCTTTTCCTTTGTCACTTTCCTTTGTGGTTCCTTTGGTGCGCACCTTTTTTCGGGACAGGCCTGGGCGGAGGGCGAAGGGGAGCTTGCAACGTGCCGCCACCGCGCGGACGGCGGACAGGCAAACCGGGCAAAATGTACGCCGCCATGATCTATATAGGTCGAATGCGAGTATTAATAAACAAAAAAAAAAAAAAAAACTTGGGCTCCTGGTGGGACCTTATGATACTGAGCACGTAGCATTTTCCCGAGCACTGGAAACCGCTGCCGTCCTGTCCCTTGCCCACAGATGGATCACCAGCCGCACGGTCGACCAAGCGGCAATCCGAACGACAGGCTCTGATGAAACAAGCGCTGGCCAGAGGTGCAGCAGCGTGGTGATGAAGTAGACCGCAACCATCCGCCAGAGAAGTCCAAGGGTGAAGATTAAATTTCGTTGGTGTCCCGCCAGTAAGGGGGTGCCGGTGATTGATCAGGCAGATGAATGGGCACCGCTGGCAGAGGTCGGCCCATACGGCCACGCCGTGGGACACTTGCGGCCAGTAAAGTACGGCAAATAGCGAGGGCAAAACCGGCAACCCTCGAGGTCACTGGCGCACCTGAAGCACTCAATCACAGAGGTCAGGTAGCAGGATGGGAAGGGATGGGCGGAGTGTAAGATTACTGTGAAAAATTAGTGATGGGGCCGACTCCGGGAGCCACGTCAAATGCCTCACTTCGGCCCGGCGAGCGCCAACAAGCGGCTGGCTGCAAGGTTCTGCCAGCCGAAGTCGGGTCACTGTCCAAGCAGCCAATGCCTCGTGGGGACGAAGAAGCAGCTCACTGCTTGGTGCTGGTGGTGACCATATAGGACCAATACGCGCCAGTATCTCTTCAGGTGCTGCCCCCATTGGACACAACAGAAAATCCTGTGGGCCGAGGTGCGGAAGGAGAGAAGGAGAGGTAAGTACCGGTTTAACACCCGGGACCTCTTCGCGGATCGGCGATGCAGCAAGGCGGTGTTGGCTACCTTGCCAGCACGAAGATAGGGAGGCTGACCCCGTAACCGGCTGAGGAAGACGCCCAGAATGAGACATCGTCGCTGGAATCCTAGGAGCGGAACGAAAGGGAAATAGAGATGGAAGTCGCTTTTTAGCTGGCCGTATCGTTAGTAATTTATTTGAGGCGCTCAATCTTTCTCGGGAGAGGCACCAACGGAGGGTAAGTCCCAACGAGTTGAAAGGGCCGTGGATGGAAACGGTCGATGTGTATCCGCATGATCAAGTTAGGTCGCACGCGATTAATGGCAAGAGCGCTATGCTCGGAATCTCGGGATACTTCCGCAGAGCTCTGCACGGAATAACATCCATAGATGGTCTAGATTGAAGCTGCTAGGTGGTGGATTGAAACTCGCTTGATGTGGGAATAATGTGCCCTTGTCGGCTTGCGTCAGCTCTACGCCGCCATGATCTAGAGACGTAGGTACCGTGCGAGGAATCGATTAGCAAAAAAAACGATTCAATCTCGCAATTGAGTGACTTATCCTGCTTGGCTCACAATACGGCCCGGCGCAGACGACGTGCCCCAGGAAGAGCGGCAATCACACGAACGACCGGGTAGCGGACGAACGCGACGCCCACACACCCAGTACTGCACACACCTGAACTCATCGGCAATGGAGACTGGTGTGGGAACAGACGTTTCTTCCGGCAGAAACAGGACATGATTCCGACCAATACCAAAAAAGGCTTCCCTAGAGGTTCTATCAGCAGTGGTCGGGTCACTGCCTCGCCAGCCCGTACTTATAGTGGACGAAGAAGTAGTCCAACACTAAGTGTTGGTAGTGCCACGACAAGACCCAGACACGGGGGTAGCTCCACATGAACCGGCCGAAGCGGGGGTAGTTCCTGTGGTGGAGGATCGCAGGAGGTGGCGGGCAAGGGCGTGAAGCAATTAAAAACTGAAGTTCTAGCGCAGGCGAGCGGTGCAGTTACCCACGCGATTTTGGAATTGCTTGCCGCCATGAATGGTGCGAGACGGATACAGGATATGGCTGAGAAAGACGCAGAGCAGGCCCCAGCGTGAACGCTCGGGCAGCGGGACGAAAAATGACAGTGCGGCGCGAGAGGCGAAGGCGCTGAGGGCTGGGGTGGAGGAACGACTGCAGTTCAGCCCCCACGAGCTCCTCCACGGTTCAGTGGAGGATTGGAGAAGCGGGAGGTGTGCTCAGTATTGTCGGGACAGGCCTTGGGGGACGGTGCACAACGAGCTGCTTGCGGACTGTGCGGGGCTGAGTTTGAAATTGGACGGAAGTGAGCTTAATTCCATATCCGGGTAACGACACGCTATGACTCAACAAATGTGAACTGAACCTGCAACAAGTTCCTAACCCTTGTAGCAGTAACTGCAGAGCCGCACCCTAACAAAACTCAGCACCGTTCCATCTTTCCTTCTTCCTCATCCCTTCCACATTGCTATTCCTTATATCTTCTCTGAAAATACTCCCCCCCCCACCCCCCCCAGCTTTCACTTCCTCAAAACCCACCACCCCACCAGGACTACAACCATGCCCCCCAAACGTAAAGCTCCCGGAGCTCGGGCATCCGCTCCCCCTCCTGCCACTCGTCGGCGTGCAAATGCCCCTCCCCCCCCGGCTCCGGCTGCCGCCGTTGCCCCTCCTCCCACCACTGCCCAGACCAGGAAGAGGAAGACTCACCCCCCAGCAACCCGTATTTCAGCACGCATTCGCGAGCGCCAGGGGTGCGCAGTCCCGACCGCCTCGCAGACCGCTTCGGCCCCAGGTGGTTTTGTCCCCGCCGGCAATGGGGCAGCCTCATCAGCTGTCGTGTCCGGTGCTGGCGCATCAGTGTCAAAGAAGAGGAAGTCCGCGGCACCCCACACGACCAAGCAAGCCGCTAAGAGGGCGAAGACCAAGGCTGTTCCATTGAATCACGACAACCCCGCGCACCAGGAAGCCCCTAAGGCGGGAAGGGCCAAGCCCGCCCCAATTAATATCAACGCCCCCGCGCCTAAGCAAGCCCCTAAAGTGGAGAAGCCTAACTCTGCTCCGACCGCTTTCGGCGCTCGCGACGCCAAGCGTGCCACGAAGAGGTTGAGGACTAGGTCTCAGGTCGCGTACGAGGTGTCCGCCGGTCCCTCTACTGCCACCGGTGGTCCTGCTAGCGCTACTTCTGAGGCTTCTGCTTCCAAGCATGTGAAAGTGAAGATCGAAAAGAAGGAAGAGGGGGATTTGGCGTGGGATTCCGCCTCCGACGATCGTGAGCAGGCTTCCAAGAGGAAGATCAAGATGGAGGGAAAGAAGGAGCAAAAGCAAGAGGTCGTGACGAAGGATTGGAAGAAAAAGGCGTCGGGAATGGCGGCGGCCAAGAAGGGGAGGGCCGCGGCCAAGGGGGTGAATTAGGGGGTGGAAAGGCGGAGAAGACCTGTGTTGGTGCCAGAGCAGGCTGGTTGGTTTGAGTGCTGTAAAAGAGAGACGCGGTGATGAGGCTGTTGGCCAAGTGACTAACAGATCGCGTTGGAATAACTGAACAGCGGAGGTTTTTTCGTTTTTTCTTTTAGTTTGTCTTTGTTTTTTTTTTACAATAAGACCGTGAAAGTTGATGGTTACTGACTAACTGAGTGGTAAGGAACTTCTCTCCTGTATTTCATTTTCATTCGGGAAAGATTGCTGACCATGGACACAGACTTTGATGTTGAATGGAGACCGAGAGTGCCTTTTGTGTCACGCGGATTTTCGGGTGTTTCTAGCTTGACCTCCCGACTTCAGCTGCCGACACGGGCCAAAGCATGTTTCGATGACGACGAGTGATGGGCTCGCTATCCGTCTAGCTGGAGAATGTGGTTGGTGGATGGCAGACGTGGCGACGTTGTTTGGCAGTGCATGTGGTTAGTGACTTGGAGGAGCAAAGGATTGCAGCGACATGTTACATGATGGAAATAATTAGTTGCGAATTTGGAAACCTGTGATCTACCCGTGGCCGTGAACATTGCAACAAGGTGGAGAAAGAAACGCATGGAACCAACTTCGACTTAATGAAAAGTCGCGTCTGTCAACAACCATTTTCATGGGTTTTAATGCAACTTGTCTCACGACGGTGCTAGAGACCGGTGTCGTCTACATATTTCCATCATTCCTTATACAGCGTGGCGAATCCAATTCAACTAAATTTGTTACTATCTGTCAACTGACGGCTGTTGCATTCCCTGGGTCGGAACGTGGGGAAGGCATGAGTGGTGGCGAGGAGGGCAGTGAATTGGAAATAGGTGGATGTGGCGGTGAGGAGATGAATTCGGGTACCGCGCGCAGTGGCTGATCGTGTTCCACTGATCCCCCTGGAGCGCGCGGCTGAGTGTGGAGACTGAAGCCCCTGCCGCACCAAGGGTGAGGGTTGCGACAGTGAGCCTATCGGGTTTTACTCTTCGATCGTGGTGGTTACACTTCAGAATTATGACACTTCTTGCTAGCAGACGAACTTCGCGCAACAGCTTGTCGAAGACTAATATAGAAGAATATCCTTCTCTTGCACCGAAGGGCCGACGCGTCCGTAGGCAGTGCGCAGGAAAGTAACCAAACAGCGAACACCAAATTTATAAACACGAATTAAAAAGGAATAAATAAACGCAGCATGGGAACCACAAGTAAAAGGCAATCCGATACATGGACATCAAACAACGGACAAGAATCGCGTCCACGAACAAGCGTCAACGAGAGAAACCATCACAACAACTGTAGACAGCGAACCCGACCAGTACGATCCCTGGCGCAGAAGGGAGAATTCATCGTCGGGCACAGGTCTCCTTTCGCGATTATGAGCGGCCCGTTCGGTAGGTCCTGGGGGAGAATTGGTGTAACCATTGGAGGGAGTCTCGTCGACACTTGAGGAAACGGCGGATTTGCAGGCGGCTGCAAGACTCCTCTCGACGCCGTACTTATCATTGATTCCCTTCGCTTTCGGCGCAGAGGTACCGACTTCAGCGATACAGCCCGGGTTTTTCTTCTCCAAGGTGGTGGCGACAAGTACCAGCGCGTCCGAGACGAAGAGAGCGTCATCCGCCCAGTACACGTCGTATCCCATCAGCCCTCCGATGGAAGTAATGGTGCGGCCGCTGACGGTGTCCCTTCCCTTGGAGTTCCCGACGTCGGTGGACTCTCTCGAGCTATTTGTGGAACGATCTGATGCGCCATGATTGTCAGTTCGCAGCATTCGACTGTTGGGCAATTGGGAGACAGGGAGGAGGTAATCACCGCCTGGTATTGCTTATTCCCGAAACCAGCGCTATTGAGGAAGGATGTGTTCGAGTTCTACGTGCTGTTGGGTTTGCTGTGGCCGGTACGGCGTCGATTGCTCGTAGAGTTGCTTATCTGGAGATGGCGAAGGGTTGAGGGGCTATCGAATGAGTGGAGAGAGTGTGGAGGTTCCAGGTAGGGAGGATATTAAGTAGTGGAACCGAGGTGTCGTCGGGAACACCCTCTTCATATGCAAATTCTGTTTTTAACGCCATCTAAAATCGAAGTGAGCCTAACCAAAAAACCACTATACCGGAAAGCATGCCTGACGGATACTGGCGATGATGAGCCACTGATCTCATGGGATCCTGTCGCATCATGGCGACGGTTTTCGGAGGGGGGCGGCGGGGCAGTTACAGCTGGGTTGCGTGGGGCGCGGGGTATACAAATGACGGAATTGGACCAGAACCACCAACTAAGACGATAGTCCGATACGCACTTCGATCCGGAGGTTCGAATCCCGCCGTCACCTGGGCTGAGTATGCGAGAGGGTGGCGGTCGTGTAGCTGAGCAGTGCACTTGGGAGATAATTTCACTGCGCGCGAGTCCAAAAGTTCGATCATGGGTTGACACTGGTACGAAAGGTAAGCTACTACCGCAGCGATAAGAGATGGGGTAAACGACCACTCGGAGATCCTTTGGAGAGCTCTCACCAGTCGTGACGAAGCTGCAGCCTGTGGTCACCTTTCGGTGTCATGGCGGAACAGTCCGAATAATCACAATGTATTGTGTACGGGTGCCGACGGTAAGGAAGGTAGGTGGGCGTGTTGTCGCCGGGAGAAGGCAGCCAAAGACCGATTGAAGTTGAGCCCATCGACGTGACGTCACTAGGCTGGAACCCGCGAGCACCTTGCGGCGCCACAGCGGGGTGGTGGTGGGCGGCGCAGCCGACGCAGCCACACCAAACAGCTGAGACCATCTTCGCGCAAGATAAATAAACTCTGCATACGACCCAGTAAAAAAGGGGTGTAAAGTAAACGTTTGGACGGTGTGTGGTTACTATCCGCAGATAGACCTTTTTGATGTATGCCTTTTGGGGCATCGGGAGACAGGAATTTCACGTTAAGTGCGTCGCATTTGTAGACGCTTAGTTAGATCCACTGTTGCAATGGGCTGAAGTTGGATGAATTCCCTCTGACAAATAATATTTTCCAAATGCATAAAGAAATATACAACATAGGATATGCAAATACGTCTTCCTCGGCAGACATCTGGGATTTTCTTGTGCTTAGATACGTGGGAAAAAGAGGTAGTTAGGAGGCTAGCTCAAAGGCCTGCCGAGCCCTGTTGGAATTACTTCACGCTGCTAAGGTACGGGACGCCGGGTGGATTAGACGAGGCCACCGTTGGACAGCGCCGTGGCGACGGCAACATAATTCCATGACAACACTGTATTGCGAGAGGAGCAGGATGAGGAGGCCCCGTGTAACAGAGGATCGTTCTGTATGTAGTCTTTTTCCCTTACCACTTTCTTTTTTGTATAGACTTAGACATGACATAGAATACGAACGTCACTTCTTCTCGTGCAGCCCTACCTGCACCACTCCAACATCATCTCTATTCTTCTCATCATCACTCTCTATCTCTCCATCTCTCTTTCTTTCTCCCGAAGGGAACTCTATTTCGGCGGCGATCTGGTGATTTCTCAACAAGGCCACTCAGCCGTAGAGGATGTGCGCCTCACACTTCCAGCGATGAATTCGGTGGCGGTCTTGTCCGTCACGCCTGAGTCGCCTTGCAAGGTGGCAAGCCTTTTCCAGGAACTCCAGATTAGTGCTACCCTTCCAACCTGCGCCGACGACCATCCCCTCAGACTGCTGACGGCTGGCGCCGCTCGCACAGAGAGCTCACTCATAACAGTTGTGGCAAACAGTGCTGCCGATGGCATCCCTCCCGCAGGCGGGGACTCTGACGCCAGTGTCACGACATTCATATCCCTCCGTCTCGTCGCTTCCCTCGACGCTCCAGCCTCGGCTTACAACATCTACGGATTTCTCTGGTGGGGACCGCCAGCCATCAACGGGGAAACCAGGGCGCCAACACGGGGGCGAATTTCCGAGCCCTGCGACTCACGTATGGAATCAAAGATGCTCGTAGTGGGCGTCCGCGTCGAAAAGAAGCACTAGGCTTCCTCTCAGGCCTAATTGAGGGTACCGGCAGCAGTGCACACTCCAACTCAGCCCAAATAGAGCTCACAAGGTTAGTTATTTCCGTGGGAGACAGTGCAGAGCTACCAACCCGGCAGATTGAATAGTAGCAACTACCTTTGGTGAGAAAACGCGAATGTTAGCTGAGAGCGGCTTGGACGATCTTGGGGCGCCTACAGGAGGACACCCAGGGCACTGAGCGGGACCGAGGGCGTCAGGGGTAAAATCCTGCGGAGAGGCCATGCTCGCCTCTGCCCCGACCCATCGTCACTCACTGCGCTGCGATTTGAGCAAGCTGACTTGATAGCCACTTCCTTTTCTGAGCAAACGCTAATGTTAGCAGAGAATGGATTGGATAAACTTGGGTCTCCAACCAGTAGGGCACTTCGTGAACTGGGTGGGCATGAGGGGGAGAGGGGAAGACTTTTCCCCAACGGCCCTACCCACAGCTCCCTTGACCCGGTTGTCGTGCTCTACGCTGCAGGAGGTGATTAGCATAGTGACTGAAACCAAGAAATATGGGGAGTTGAGCGGACACTGGTCCTTACATGGCTAACATGCTGAGCGCATTCTGATCATGTTCTAGTAAGGCATTCACGCACCAGGAAGAGTATTCACCAACCACCGGGGCCCACGGCGGTATAAATGGAGGACGATTATCCAAAAATCCTGATGTGGGGAGTTGGGCAACTGCACTAGTCAGAATAATGGGCATCCAGAGATGACGGACGGGAGGAGAAGGCCCAGAGATGACAGCCGCCCGAGCCTAGTCTCCCATACTCCCCCTTTAGCGAGTCCCTGGGACCCGTTGTATATAGACAGAATATTCTACAACCTCCGACTATATACCATCAATCCAAAATTCACTATCCCTATCGCAATCGATCCTTATATCACAACATCACGCGGCATCTCCCGAGTGACGGTATGGCGATCCCCTGGTAGCGCTGCAAACGGCCATATCTGTGAGCACCGTAGATCGAAGATGAGGGACGCAAAACAGCGATGATTCAGCCAAGAAGTATACGGCTTTATGGCCCATTGGCGTCTCCGCCGCCATCGCTCGTTAGTTCATCCTCCAATGACGTGCGTCCAACTTCTAACTATTCGCAATACTCCAGCTTGATCCCCGCTGATGAGTCCTCACTTGCAGCCTTGACTAAAAACCGCGTGGCGAGCCACTCTTCGGCCGTCATAAACGGAAAAAAACCGTGCAGATATGAGCAGGTCTTTGTCGACTAGGCCGCGAGCGTGAACTGTCCGTTGCGGCCTTGTGTAATAATTTCCGGCAGCGCGGTCTTCGTCGGTCCATTTTCGCTCGCGCTCCCGCGTGGGAAATGTACCGACGGGTTTGTCGCGCCGCTACTCTAAACCACAGCCTCAAGCCGGTCGAGCATCAGGTCGCGGCAAGTTGAGGCAAAACAACAGTTGAAAACTAATTGATACGTCTAGCCTGAGAGTGGTGCTATATACGTTCAGCAGTCCCGTTTCTGGCAGCGAATCGAACCCATGGGAATGTCCTCGTGCAGCCACTCATAACGGGTAGAAGAACGTAGTAGCAGAGTGGAATGAAGGAGTCAGTTCCCTCGCATACATCCCTTTATGTTTGCCTAGTCGGTGGATATCTCAAAAAAATTCTGGCGACGGTGGTGCTCCTCCAACATTATTTGATCGTAACTGCAGTTCGAATCCATACGGCCGTGTCAAGACGGGGCGCCAATCATCAAAGACTCCAGGCCGGCCTTGAGTTGTCGGCGGGTGCGCCGTCGAATGAAGGATCGTCACGACAAGCTACCTGATAATTTCGAGGCCGGCTGGTTAATCACGCGGGGTCTCTGGTTATGTCTGCAGTTCATTCGATTGTGGTGTACACCGTGCGCCATGAGAATATCACCAGTACCTGTTTGGGCGACTTTGTTCACTCGGCAACCATACTCCTAGACATCCCATCTTCATCAAAAACCAACCACCACCACTTTGTCACAACAAACCACACCAAGCGGTGGTTGAACCCGCCGCAAGTTCACCCCCTCCAGTCTCGCTCTGAGGGTGAACGATCGACCACCTCGGGACAGGGAACGGAGCGGGCGCGTCGATTGGAGATTCGAGCAACAGCAAGGACGAGCGCTCCCCGTTGCCGAAACCTCGACCGACAGTCACCGCCACAAACGACATCATCTACGAATCCGCCACTTGTCACGATTTTACAAAAATCTCTACGTTCTCGGACTAAGCGTTTCGACGGAGCCGCGCTTGCTGTTGGGCTTGAAAGAAGTCTACAGTCTTCCCATTGCCATCTAGTAGAAGGACCAGAACAAGTTCAACCAGCGAAGGCACTCCAAATCCCTAGGGCCCTCGTCTTCATCAATCCTTCGAAATCAAACGCCCAGGTTCGTACCCCGCCCAGTGTGTCGCATTGTCACCGCTCCGCTAGGCATCACAATTTGCTGAAGCTCATTTGGGTAGAACAACATGAGTATCCCGTGGTACGTCGAAGGAGTAGCTCGCAAGCGGCCGGTCTTCGTGCGTCTTGACCGCTATCTGGACGATTCCCAGCGGTTGCCCACCGAGAACGAGCATTCCTACGCCACGCTGGGGGAGCAAGTGCACGACTCAGTCATATCGGAACCTTTTTCGAGCCTAAGCCCTGATGTTTGCTCGGTAGTTGCTCGTGCTGCCGCCGCTCTGGTCGTTGCCATCCGCCAGGCGATGGCAACCGGGCAAATCAACCATCAGAACGACAAGTTGCATTTAGTGGTCATCGCTTCGGAGGCACAGGGAACGGTGGAGTATCTCGATTCCTCGTTCGTTCTGACCAATATCTCCGTCGGTGGAAGTGCGTACGTTACGATCCCCGAGAACATGTGTCAATGCATCAGGTCGAGCGGCTGGGAATACGGGTGGACCGCTCCGCCCAATGGGGTGTACCCGCTCGGAGAGACGATACCGGATTGGAAGGCGGAATGCGACAAGGCTATCGCTTGTATTGTCGATGGCAAACGCGACCTGTACCTTCACATGGTGGATACCACTTGGATAGGCACCGACCAGTGGCATCTCCTGGGATGGAATCGGCTGAAATTGCACTTTTCCATCGAACCGCCTCAGTGGATTCCAGACAGCGAGCTCATCGACCCGGCTCCTCCTCCACCTCCTTCAAGATCCGGCAAGGAGTCAGAGCATATCGGCTGCTTCCCGTGGAGAGAAATTGTCCAAGCGTTCTGGGATTGGGCCCGCTAGCTCACAACCACAACGAAACACGATGGCGAATGATGGACAGAATGTGAGCGCGAACAAGACTTGGTGGATCTGGCAATTGAAGCGAGGGGAGGACAATCTTTTTTTCCGATTTAGGCTTTCATCGGAGCTTTCAGGGATGGGAGGAAGATCGTACATTTCTTTTCTGTTTACGATGAGGCACCTCAGAATACAATTTTTTTGCCCGCATTGGATAGCGTTATTTCTTAATCATCATTTGATATGGGGAAACGACCCGTGACTTTGGATACCACTCATCTACTGTCGTAAGTGTAGATATGGTAGAAACCCCTGCCGGATTATTGGAGGTCCGCCGAATCCCGCGGCCAGCAATGGTGGCGCCGCCGAAGCGCTCGGCAAATGAAGCCCCATAGGTTAATCATCAGTGGTTTTCTTACTTCTACGGATAGATACGACCACCGGACGGATAATCGGGCGGCGCCAGCCTAGTTCAAGTCAATGTCGCCGAAAATGCGACGAGTTACGACACGCACTGCCGTGACACCGAGATAGCTGCTGCGTCACGAAACACTCAGAGCACTCCGTCTCGGTGTCTGATATCCCTCCCATCCCAACGGTCCCTCACCTGCCCCCCTTGCATCCCCTCTCGCTGATTCTCACCGTTCGCACCCCTTCTCACACCCCTCTGAGACTCCTCTCTCGCACAGCTCCATCTCCTCTTTCTGTCTGACGCTCACTTCTGTCGCCTCGTTCTTACACCTTGCTCCCACGCCTCCGTCGTGCACACCTCGTCAATAGCCCCTTACTCACACGCGAAAAATACCTTCCAAAACCTCAACACCTTCCTACAACCAGAAGCGACTCCCACTCCCAAGCTTAATAGATCCCACAGGCAATGTCCCGCATGATAATCGGGGAATTTTGAGTTGATGATAACAACTTGGCTAACTTGCTCGCAGTCATTGATGCTTTGACTCAATGTCCGATGGTCCCACCTGTCTCTGCACCCGTACGGATGAAAAAAAGCGGAGCTGGGACATCATTGGGAAAAAAGATGAGACCGGCAAGGGGAGATATGGCAAATATGGGATGGCTCCCACCTAGGGCAACGACGGCAATGAGGTACATTGCAGCATCAACTGCTATACTACAACCCCAGCACCGATGAGCATACACAATCTTGGACTTGGAGCTGAGAGAAATGAGCAATATGTCTTGCTCTAGGTGTAGGTTTCGTATGCTCGTCAGCCCCTCCGGCTCGATAAATAGCTGCTGACTCTTACTAATGTATACTCTTTTACTATAGGTTGGAGAAATTGGAACATTGTTTTTGCAGAAACAGTCTGTGTACATGTTTGGCTTGCTGTTCGCCTTTTATTTGATTCGTCGTGGCTGCATGCGGTTTGCTGGTATGTTTATCTGTCAGGATCTCGTGCTGTACGGACCTCTTATTATTTAAGAGTATCTCAAACTTGCGCTGAAGAAAGGTACCTTGCAGTCCTCAGCATGATAGTCAGCGGCGATCTACGGGAGGCACTTATCGAATCACGACATACGAAAACTTGGGGAAGCAAATAACAGCCCGTTTTTCGAGCGCAGAGGACCCAGAACACGATGGGAGGGGGACAAATCTCTGTCCGACTTTGGCCTAAGCGATTCAATGATTTGTTACCTTACTGGGCACCACAGCTTTCGGTTGCGGTTGCTGCTTTAACCAACTGGGCCCGCATTACCGGTGGACGTATTTGTTGACGATAGGTGGGGGTATTTTGCCGCCGTTAGGTATCTGTCCATCGTCGGCGAGTGCACTCATCGACTTACGCTGGGAAAGAATGTTTATCCGCGCTCGCGCAGAGGTGCTCCAACCCCCAAAAATATTTTCCACAGAGCTGAGAGCTCCCACCGATTGGCCAGAACATTAACCCATCTCCACCTGTGGCTGCGTATAATCTGTTCTTGGGGACCGGATCTTTCACGGCATGAAATTTCACTCGATGTGATATCTACCGAGTGTGCTGTTGTGACTGTGTCCGAGAAGGCGAGATTGTATTGATCCACGATTCCGCACGTGCGCGATTCGGTGATGATATTAGATCAATTCAAGAAAACAGCTCTCGATTCCTATGTAATATCAAAGTATATAAAAGAAAGAAAGGATGAGCAAAAAAGAAAGAACGACGTACGGAAAGCCTTGCCGTTACGAGACGCTAATCGCAATCTGGCTCCCCGTTACCACGGTGCTGCTACAGCGTCTCTCCAACCCATGGCGTCGCCTAATCCTCCGTCCCGCATAGGCAACGGAGTTGATGAGTCTCTCCCCAACCCCAGTTGGGGCTCCCACTACCTCCCACGCCTGATCACACTGCGGCAGACTCAGTAGCCGTAGCCCGAACCGCCTCTGCCTACTTTTTAGCCGCGGCGCCGACGCCCTGAGCCCAGATTCCATCGAAGGTGTTTCCAGGTTGGTTGTCCGGAAGCAGCCCCTTAACGCCCGTGCCTCCGGTTGGCCAGCCGCTGCAGCACGTTGGACTGGCCGACGGTTCCCCCGATGTGATCCCCCCTCCACCACAGCTTTGGTCCGAACATCGCAATGGACTGGAAGCATGCCGTCATAACTTCTCTGCAGTTCGCCGGCGACAAACCCATCTGCCCTGTTAACCGACGTAGGCGTGTCTTCCTTCGACCGGATGGCATGGTGGTTGTTGAGGGTGAGCTGGGAGTCTAGTCAGACCCCGAGCCACCGAGTAATAGCTCATGCCGATCTGACGCGCTGTATCACCGGGCAGTATATACCCTCAGCCGCCTCCGCCCACAAGAGCTTCGCAACTTATCTCATGTCGCTTCTTGGGGAGTTTCCACCATTCCTGGGTAATGTAGCGGCTCTACCAACACTTGGTCTTTGACTCTTTCTTCTTCTACTCTATGCACCAGCTGGCGAGGCAGGGGCCCGACATCTGCTGATAGAACTCCCCGGGAAGAGTTTTATCGGTTTTGGCCATAATAATCTTCTAGACCCTTAGTTTTGAATCAAGAAATCAAAGATCGAATTTGATTTTGGAGTCTAAAGTTTTAGTTGGCGAAGCTGTCACATTAAAATTTCAAATAACCCAGCATGTTCGAGATTTAAGTTTACTTAGTCCTTTTTCTGCGGTCAGAAACGTCTCTTCCTGTACCGGTCTCCATTTCGGTGGAGTTCAACTCTGTAGACGTCGGGTTCGTCTGCTAGCCGAACGTCTGCGTGATTGGGGCTCTTCTGGGGGCATTGCGTTCCAAGTCGTGAGCTAAGCGCCACATCGCACTTATTTAGGTGATTGAATCAAAAAAAATTCCTTATCCATTCCTCTCAAGCGACACATGTGACCCATTCACGGCGATGTTCAGCAGACGCAAGCAAACGACAACAGCCGATTACCCCCACGACAACAGAGGGAGTTCCAATGCACCAGCAGCTGCTTCAGTTCAGCCCATCTACGTCTGTTATTTCGTGCTAGTCTCAGTCGAAGTATCCGTAGTGCTTTTGCTATTAACCGAGTAAGACCTGCCTATGTATCATGGTGATAAACACCGTCTTTTTCCGTCCACTTGTTCATAGAATACCGATTCACAATGAGAATAGAAATGAACGATTGGAGTTCGATCAGTCTAAATGCCGTTTGAGATGAGGAAACACAAGGCGTATAGATATTAGTCGTTCGAGTGGCTCCCGACTTTGTGGTAGTATTCGACGATTGTAGAACAGCAGGAAAGAAAACAACCCGCAGAACAAAGATCCTCCTCTGACACTTCCCCACTTGCACCTCACACAACCGTGTCCTCACCAAACTCTAAGGCACATGCATGATACGAACTCCAGCAATGAGAAGTATTTCCAACACCCCTGTCCATTCGACTCGTCAGGGTTCTCGCTTGTCCTCCGCCGTGGCGTGTCCTAAGAAAGAAGGAGCGCGTCAAAGAAATGACAAACGATGAGCCCTGTTGAAGTCGACTTCCTACTCCAATTGTCTTTGATCACACGCCGGGGACTCCAGCTCCGAGCCTCACTCTGGGTGTCTTCTTTAGCCGGTCTCGGGTTCAACCTCGCTACATCCGTGGTGGAAAGGAAGTCGAAGATCGCCCGGCTGCACCCCTCATCTGCCAAGAGTCCCCGCGTCTTGAACCGTCCCTTACCCCTCTCCCTGTCTCCCCCCACTTCTTCGCCCTACAGCTGTTTCCAGTGCGGCCTGCACATGATCAAAACTCCCGCGTCTAGGTCCTACAAAGGCACCCCCAGCACATAGCGGCGGGGTGCTTCTTCACCCACGCGAGGCATTCGCCGTCAGGCAGTGACCCGTATTCAGCTGGCAGAACCTTGCAGCCAGCCGCTTATTTGCGTTTGCTGGGTCCGAGCCCGGCATCTGGCGTGGCTACAGGAGTCAGCTCTTGAGTAGTTTTTCCCAGTAATCTTAGATTCCGGGGGGGGGGGGGGGGGGGGGGGGGGGGGGGGGGGGGGGGGGGGGGGGGGGGGGGGGGGGGGGGGGGGGGGGGGGGGGGGGGGGGGGGGGGGCGGGGGGGGGGGGGGA
>Ga0307508_10003040_pt1 | contig 17268 bp, 17 predicted proteins | sample 9_EM_MG_FD_203089 | JGI IMG/M metagenome (GOLD analysis project Ga0307508, IMG submission 203089) | Populus trichocarpa ectomycorrhiza microbial communities from riparian zone in the Pacific Northwest, United States - 9_EM | ecosystem: Host-associated > Plants > Roots > Unclassified | place...
GGGCTCTGGCGGGCGATGACACCCGCGTTGGGCGCGGCCGAGGTCAGGAAGCCGACGGCGTACGGCTCTTCGAGGAGCCGGCCGCGGTCGTCGCGGTGGACGGGGACGGCGGGGGAGTGGATGACGCGGTCGGAGTAGAAGGGGCTGCGGTCGGCGCGGTGGGCGGCGAAGAAATCCGGCACGCGCAGGAGGCATGTGTACAGGGCCGAGCCCCGGCACAGCGCCTCCTCCTGCGCCTGGGCGCCGTTGAGGTAGCCGCCGCCGGGGTTGCGGGCGGACGCGAAGTTCAGCACGGCCACCGGGTCCGGGGCCTCGGCGGTGAAACGGCGGGCCGCCTGCAGGCTGCTCTCGCCGGTCACCTCGAAAGCCGTGGCCGGGCCCGGCGCCGTGTTGTCGTCGGGTACGGCGACCGGGCCCGGCCCGTAGACCCGGGTGCCCTCGGCGGCGCGGGCCACCGAGGGGCCGAGCGTGACCTCGCGGCCGTGCGGCGAGCGGTAGCCGCCCGCCGCGACGATGGCCTGGTTCTCCTTGGCGATGCCGCGCAGGCGGGCGCTCATGTTCGTTTCCCCGTCATCGTCCCCGTCATCACGACGAGGCTAGGCGGGTGACTAGCGGTTCGCCAGCCAATTGTCCTCCGCCGCGTAGTCGAACGGATCGCCTCCCGTCTTCGCGCGCTGCGCAAGGACGGGGAACACCTCGCGCCAGTCACCCTTGCGCAGCGCGGCCAGCGTCCAGTCGATCGTGGCCGGCAGCGAGTCCTCGTACGACGTCACCGCCCGGTAGCCGAGTTCGCGCTCCGCCCCGGCCATGCCGAACACCAGCGGGTAGGGCGTCGACCACGGCGTCTCCCCGACCTGGCCGACCGGCGGCGGGCCGTCCACGAGCACGGTCTCGCAGGACCAGCCCATCGCGGCGTCGATCGCGGCACCGATCTCCGCCACGGTCGGGGTGCGCGGATCCACGGCGTTGAGCACCCGGGAGCCCGGCTTGCGCGCGGCCAGCCGCACCAGCTCCGCGATGTTGGCGCTGCTCGCGGGGGAGAAGCGGCTCTCACCGCCCCACGCCAGCACGCGCACCGGCCGCCGGTCCAGCACCCGCTGGATGAACCACAATTCGCGCAGTGCCGGGCTGTGAGGCCCGTGGATGGCGCCGGCGCGCAGCAGCGTCGTCGGCAGCCGGTAGCCCGCCGCCAGCAACTCCCGTTCCAGGGCGACCTTCCTCGTGCTGTACGTCGCATCACCCGGCGCCACGGTCGGGCACTCCTCCGGGACCGGCACAGGGTATCGGGGGAAGCCGTCCGGCTCCTCCTGCGTGTCGAAGCCGCGGCCCTGCTCGTCCTCGTACACCGACGCGCTGGAGATCACCACCGCCGAGCCGATCCGGTCCGCCAGTCCCAGCAACTGCCGTGCGTCGCCCGCGTCGTAGGCCACGCAGTCCAGGAGAACGTCGCACCCGTCGCCGAGCGCCGCCGCCAGCGCCGCGCCGTCCGCCCGGTCCACCCGCACCGGCCGTACGCCCTCCGGCCAGTCCTCGTCGGCGCCGCCGCCCCGAGAGGCGGCCCGCACCTCCCACCCGTCCTCGGCCAGCGCGCGCACCGCCGCCCGCCCGATCTGCCCGGTCGCCCCGATCACGAATGCGGTTGATGTCATGCCGGTGACGCTACGGGCGGGCGGCGCCCCGGCCCAGTGGCGTTCGCCGAGCGCGGATCCGCCACAGGCGCAATGCGCGGGCCCCTCGACGCCCACCCGTCACACCTGAATACTGATTTCGCGTTCAACATTCGGGGTATCAACACGGAGGAACACATGGGCAGTTGGGATTTACCCGTACCCAAAATCCTCGACCGGTCGCGGTCGGTCGCCCCGCCGGGCTGGAGCCGATGGCTGGTCCCGCCCGCCGCCCTGTCCATCCACCTCGCGATCGGCCAGGCCTACGCCTGGAGCGTCTTCAAGCCGCCGCTCGAATCCTCGCTGAACCTCTCCGGCACCCTCAGCGCGCTGCCCTTCCAGCTCGGCATCGTCATGCTCGGGCTGTCCGCCGCGTTCGGCGGCACACTCGTCGAGCGCAACGGCCCGCGCTGGGCGATGAGCGTGTCCCTGGTCTGCTTCTCCTCCGGCTTCCTGATCGCCGCCCTCGGCGCCGCCACCCGCCAGTACTGGCTGGTGGTCCTCGGCTACGGCTTCGTCGGCGGCATCGGCCTGGGCATCGGCTACATCTCGCCGGTGTCGACCCTCATCAAGTGGTTCCCCGACAGACCCGGCATGGCCACCGGCATCGCCATCATGGGCTTCGGCGGCGGAGCGCTGATCGCCTCGCCCTGGTCGGCGCAGATGCTCAAGTCCTTCGGCTCGGACTCCTCCGGCATCGCCCTGTCCTTCCTCGTCCTCGGCCTCGCCTACGCGGTCTTCATGTCACTGGGCGTGCTGCTGGTCCGCGTACCGGCGCCCGGCTGGAAACCCGCCGGATGGACCGCGCCGGACCCGGCCGCCGTCACCCCGCTGGTCAGCGGAGCCGACGTATCGGCCCGCAACGCCATCCGCACACCCCAGTTCTGGTGCCTGTGGGTGCTGCTGTGCTGCAACGTCACCGCGGGCATCGGCATCCTGGAAAAGGCCGCCCCCATGGTGACGGACTTCTTCGCCGACACCTCCGTCCCCGTCGGAGCCAGCGCGGCCGCCGGGTTCGTGGCCATGCTCTCGCTCGCCAACATGTCCGGCCGGTTCGTCTGGTCCAGCACCTCCGACCTGATCGGCCGCAAGAACGTCTACCGCCTCTACCTCGGCGCGGGCGCCCTCAGCTACCTCGTCATCGCCATCGCGGGCAACGCGTCCAAGCCGCTGTTCATCATCTGCACCATGCTGATCCTGTCCTTCTACGGCGGCGGCTTCGCGACCATCCCCGCCTACCTCAAGGACCTGTTCGGCACCTACCAGGTGGGCGCCATCCACGGCCGGCTGCTCACCGCCTGGTCCACGGCCGGCGTCCTGGGCCCGCTGATCGTCAACGCGATCGCCGACGCCCAGAAGTCCGCCGGGCGCACCGGCCCGGCCCTCTACACGATGTCGGTCTACATCATGGTCGGGCTGCTCGCCGTCGGCTTCGCCGCCAACGAGTTCGTACGCCCCGTCGACCCCCGCTTCCACGAGCCGAAGGAGGCCCCGCATGAGCACGCCCACACCTGAGAAGGACCGCCGCCCGCTGATCGCGTTCGCGTGGCTGTGGGTCTCGGCGCCGTTCGCCTACGGCCTGTACGAGCTGTTCCTGAAGGCCGCCAAGCTCTTCAGCGGCTGAGGCTGACCCGCGGCGGCCCTAGGCGGCTTTGCCCTTCGCCTTGGCCGCCTCGGCCTGCTGCTCCGCCTTGACGTCGGTGGCGTAGCGGTCGACGTACTCCTGCCCGGACATGCCGAGGATCGCGTAGATGATCTCGTCCGTGACGGCGCGCACCACATGGCGCTCGCCGTCCATCCCGTCGAACCGCGAGAACTCCAGCGGCTCGCCGAAGCGGATGGTCACCCGCCTGATCCTCGGCACCACCCGGCCCGTCGGCTGGATCTCGAAGGTGCCGACCATCGCGCACGGAATCACCGGCACCTGCGCCTTCAGCGCCATCCGCGCGACCCCGACCCGGCCCTTGTACAGCCGCCCGTCGTGCGAGCGCGTGCCCTCGGGATAGATGCCGAGCAGTTCGCCGCGCCCCAGCACGCCCAGCCCCTCCCGCAGTGCGGCCTCGCCCGCCTTGCCGCCCGAGCGGTCCACCGGGATCTGGCCGGCGCTGCGGAAGAACGCGGCGACCAGCCGGCCCCTGATGCCGGGGCCGGTGAAGTACTCCTGCTTCGCCAGGAAGGTGATCCGCCGCGGCAGGATCGCGGGCATCAGGAAGTGGTCGGAGAACGACAGATGGTTGCCCGCCACGATCGCGGGGCCTTCGGCCGGGATGTGCTCCAGCCCCTCGATGCGCGGCCGGAACATCAGCCGCAGCAGCGGACCGAGCAGTACGTACTTCAGTACGCGGTAGAACATGACAGCCGCCTCCCCCTGATGACGTACGCACCGTAGCGCGTCCCGCGCATGCGGCGCTTCAGCGCGGCACTCTGATCGCCAGCACGCCCGCCGTCGTGAGCCCCAGCACCACCCACGCGAACCACAGCCAGCCGTTCGCGCCGAGCGCGACGGTGTAGGCGGTGACCGCCACCAGGCATGCCATGGTGCACAGCGCCATCGCCTTCCCAGGTGCTCGCATTCACGTGCTCCTCCCCGACGGGCCGGCTTCCATGGTCGCCCCGGCGGCGGCCGGGCGCCACTGCCGTGCGGCGATCCTCAGAACGTCAGAACGTCACCAGTCGCCGTCCGTGACCTGGCCGCCGTCCTTGAGCTGGTGCACCTGTCCCGGCGCGGGTTCGGTCCACGGCTGCTGGTCCTCGCCCAGCCAGTCGCCGACCGGCTGGACCTCCGCCAGCGGCCCGGCCGCCGGAAGGTCGTCGGCATCGGCGTCGTAGTAGTCGAACCACGGCAGACCCGCCGCGGTGTACGCCGCCCGGTCCACCGGGGACGACGGCGGGGCCTCGCCGGTGATGTGCCGCCACTGCGGGGCCGTCGCCAGGTGTACGAAGACCCGGCCGGAGGCCTGCTCCCGCCAGTCGGCGAGCGGCCGCTCGTCCCGGTACACCTCCTGCCGCATACGGCCGCCCGCGCCGAGGCCCATCGCGGGCGCGGCGCGAGGCGCGAGGCCTCCGAAGACGTTCCCCGTCAGCATCGTCGCCGGCGACTTCTCCTCGGCGGCCACGCCCCACGGGCCCCGCTGGGAGACCCGGCGCCGCCGCTGCTCGGCCCGCCACGCGGCCAGCGGCCCCTCGCCCAGCTCGAAGACCTGCAGCTGTACGCCGCCCCAGACCTCCTCGCCGGAGACCTGCCCCTCCACCGTCGCGCCGAGCCCCAGCGGCACCGCCACGAACTGCCGGATCGTGCCGGCGCCGGAGTTGATGCCGTCCAGCCAGGGCTGGCGCGGCAGGACCACGTAGTTCTGCGGATCCCGGGACAGCCGGTCGCTCCACGGCCGGCCCGACACCGCGCACACCTTGCCGACACCCACCTGCAGCGCGGCCGGCGCGGTCGCCGAGAAGCTCAGCCACATGGCCTCGCGCTGGTAGACCGGCAGCATCACCCCGCCCCGCTCCAGCCACTGCGCGGGCGTCCGGTCCGGGTAGTCGGCCACCGAGCGCAGCGGGAAGGTCCCGAGCCCCGGTGGCAGCGGATGCGTGCCCGTCTCCGGCAGCCTCAGGGTGCGCATGAACCGCACCGTCACTCCGCCCGGCAGCTGAACCGCCGAGCCCGATATCCGTACCTGGCCGCCCATCGGGGTCTCCCTCCGGGAGGCCGCGCCCCCGTCAGCCGCGGCCCCGTGCATCCAAGGATGCCAAGTATGCGTTGTATGCCGCCAGTTCCGCGTCCCCGTCACGGTCCGCCGCCCGGTCCTTGCGCCTCGCCTGCCGCTGCTCGCTCATGTACCACTGGAACAACAGCGCCACCAGCACGATCACCGACGGGATCTCACTGAACGCCCACGCGATGCCGCCCGCCGCCGTCTGGTCGTCCAGCGGATCGATCCCCAGCGACGCCGGCGGATGGAGGAAGGTCGTCACCATCGGCTCGCTCGCCATCATCAGCGCGATCCCGAAGAACGCGTGGAACGGCATCCCCGCGAACAGCTCCAGCATGCGGATGATGTACCCCGGCCGGTTCGGCCCCGGGTCCACGCCCATGATCGGCCAGAAGAAGATCAGGCCCACCGCCAGGAAGTGCGTCATCATCACGATGTGCCCGGCCCGGCTGCCCATCAGGAAGTCGAAGAGCGGGCTGAAGTACAGCCCGTACAGGCTCGCGATGAACAGCGGGATGGTGAACGCGGGATGCGAGATCACCTTCATGTACCGGCTGTGCAGCAGCGCCACCAGGAGCTCCCGGGGCCCCTTGCGCCCCCGGGCCGCCGTCGGCAGAGCGCGAAGTGTCAGCGTCACCGGCGCGCCCAGCAGGATCAGGATGGGCGAGACCATGCTGATCACCATGTGCTGCACCATGTGGACGCTGAACATCACCATCCCGTAGTCGTTCAGCGCCGTGCACATCACCGCCGCGATCGTCAGCACCCCCGCCGCGAACGCCACCACCCGCCCCACCGGCCAGCTGTCCCCGCGCCTGCGGAGCCGCACCACGCCCCACCCGTACAGCGCCAGCGCCAGCACACACCCCACAAGGAAGACCGGATCCCCGCCCCCGGCGAACTCCAGCCCCCGCCCGAACGTGAACGGCGGCAAATCCGTCATGGTGCCGTGCCCGCCGTGGTCCATCCCTGCCACTCTCCTGTCGTGCGTCTTGCCCGCACCAGACTAGGGGTGCCGTGGCGAGAAGCGTTCGCCGGGTTGCGCAGCCCGCCGGCTGCGCTTGTCCTCAATCGCCGGACGGGCTGAATTCAGCCCGCCCCGCCACCGGAACGGCGGCGGGGCGGGGAGGGCGGAGGCGTGACGCCTCAGGGCTCCTGCAGGACGGACAGGACGTTTCCGGCGGGATCCTTGAACCATGCGATCTGCGGTCCCGGGTCGCCGCGCATGATGCCCTTGTCGTCGGCTTTGAAGTCGTCGTACCTCTCGAAACGCACTCCGCGCGCCGTGAGGTCGTCCACGGCCCGGTCGATGTCCTCCACGGGGAAGTTGAGGATGGTGAAGGTCGCCGGGGTGTGGTCCGGCTTGGGGTAGACGAAGATCCTCGTGCCGCCGGCGATGTTCAGCATCAGCATGCCGTTCTCCTCGGAGACCGACAGGCCGAGCGTGTCGCCGTAGAAGGCCTTGGCCCTGCCGATGTCGTCGACGGCGAAGCCGCTGAACGCCTTGGTGTCCCTGAACATGGGATGTACCCCCTTTCGCCTCCCAGTCTGCTCGTACGAAAGCCGCCCCGCAGCCTGAGCTGCGGGGCGGCTTCCAGGGCTCGGAGCCCGAGGCTCAGAGCACGCACTCCGCCTCGATGTACCGCTCGGCCGGCACCGTCTTCAGGTGGTCCACGGCCTCGGCGAGCGGCACCAGCACGATGTCGGTGCCCCGCAGCGCGGTCATGTTGCCGAAGGCGCCCGCGTGCGCCGCCTCCACCGCGTGCCAGCCGAAGCGCGTCGCCAGGACGCGGTCGTACGCGGTGGGCGTGCCGCCGCGCTGGACGTGGCCGAGGATGACCGGGCGGGCCTCCTTGCCGAGCCGCTCCTCCAGCTCGACGGAGAGCTGGTTGGCGACACCGGTGAAGCGCTCGTGCCCGTAGACGTCCTTGACGCCCGAGGAGAACTCCATCGTGCCCTCGCGGGGCTTCGCGCCCTCGGAGACCACGACGATGGCGAACTTCTTGCCGGCCTCGAACCGCTTGCCGACCAGCGCCGTGAGCTCGGCGATGTCGAAGGGCCGCTCGGGGACGACGATCGCGTGCGCGCCGGCGGCCATGCCGGAGTGCAGGGCGATCCAGCCGGTGTGGCGGCCCATGACCTCCACGATCAGGACGCGCTGGTGGGACTCGGCGGTGGTCTTCAGCCGGTCCAGCGCCTCGGTGGCGACACCGACCGCCGTGTCGAAGCCGAAGGTGACGTCGGTGGAGGAGATGTCGTTGTCGATGGTCTTGGGCACGCCCACGATCGGCAGCCCGCTGTCCGACAGCAGCCGGGCGGCCTTCAGGGTGCCCTCGCCGCCGATCGGGATGATCGCGTCCAGACCGAGGTCGGCGACATGGCCCCTGGCCTGCTCGACGCCGCCCCGCAGGTGCTCGGGGCGGACCCGGGAGGAGCCGAGAATCGTTCCGCCGCGCGCCAGGATGCCGCTGACGGCGTCCAGGTCGAGCTTGCGGTAGTCACATTCGAGCAGGCCCTTCCAGCCGTCGTGGAAGCCTATGACCTCGTCGCCGTGGTCGACCACGGCGCGGTGCACCACGGACCGGATGACGGCGTTCAGGCCGGGGCAGTCGCCACCGCTCGTCAGCACACCAATACGCATTGCTCGTAACTCCCACAGATCGATCCGGGCGACCGGACACCGTCGTCCGGATGGACCGCGACGAAGCCGTCGCAATTCTTACGATACTTATCGCCGGTCAAATGGCGCTTAAGCGCCCGCAGTGCGGACAGAGGATTACAGGTCAGGGCGGCCGGGCCCCGGCCGGGCCCCGGTCAGGCGGGCTGGCTCGCGGCGGCGATGCGCTCGGCGCGCAGCGCCTCGTACCACTGGTCGTCGGCCGGGGGCAGGGCCTTCACGTCCAGGGCCAGCTTGATCAGCATGTCGGCGATCTGCGGATTGCGGGCCATGACCGGGCCGTGCATGTAGGTGCCGAAGACGGTGTCGTTGTACGCGCCCTCGGTGCCGTCGCCCGTGCCGTTGCCGTTGCCGAACCGGGTCCGGGCGAAGGGCTTGGCGCCGCGGCCGACGTGGGTGATGCCCTGGTGGTTCTCGAAGCCGGTCAGCGGGGGCAGGCCGAGCGCGGGGTCGATGTCGGCCAGTACGTCGCCGACGCAGCGCTCGCCCTCGCCGCGCACGCTGACCACGTCGAGCAGGCCCAGGCCCGGCTCGGGGCGGCCGAGGTCGTTGACGAACTCGTGGCCGAGGATCTGGTAGCCCGCGCACACCGAGAAGACGATGGCGCCGTTCTCCACCGCGCGGGCCAGTCCGCCGTCGCGGCGCAGCCGCTCGGAGGCGAGGCGCTGCGGGCGGTCCTCGCCGCCGCCGATGAGGTAGATGTCGCCGGAGGTCGGGATCGGCTGGTCGGACCGTACGTCGAGCCGGGTGACGGGGACGCGGCGCTGGCGGGCGCGGCGTTCGACGACCAGGACGTTGCCCTGGTCGCCGTAGGTGCTCAGCAGGTCGGGGTAGACCCAGACGACACGCAGGCTTGAGTCGCTCATGATTCGTCTCTCCCTCAGTTGCCGACGCGGCGGCGCAGGTCCTGGAAGGCGGTGTAGTTGGCGATGGCCTCGATCCGGCCGGCGGGCGCGTTGCGGACCGCCTCGTCGACGTCGGCGCAGACCCGGAACTGCAGGCCCGCGACCTCCAGCCGGACGGCGAGGTCCAGCTTGCGGTCGCCGACGACGAAGATCGGGTGCCCGGAGAGCCGGGTGTAGTCCACGTCCCACAGCCAGGAGGTGTCGGTGCCGTCGGCGCCGCGGGCGTTCACCGACAGCAGGACCGGGGCCGGCGGGCCGTCGATGAGGGAGAAGGTCTCCAGCCAGCCGGCCGGGTTCTTGGCCAGCAGCAGCCGGATGTCGCGGCCGAGGAAACTGACCACGTCGTAGCGGCCCGCGACGGCCTGGACCGCGTACATCCGCTCCAGGGCGACCTTGGGCTCGACGCCGAAGGCGGCGGCCGCGGCGGCCGAGACGGCGGCGTTGGACTTGTTGGCCCGGCCCGGCAGCTGCAGGCGGATCGGCCAGGCGGCGCCGTACGGGTCGACGACGTGGTCGCCGGACAGTGCCCAGGTGGGGATCGGGCGGCGGAAGCCGCACTCGCCGCAGAACCAGTCCTCGGAGGGGCGCTGCAGGACACCGCCGCAGGACGGGCAGGACCAGGCGTCGTCCTTCCACTCCTGGCCGGCCGCCACCCACACCACGGTCGGGCAGGAGGAGGCGGCCCAGGTGATCAGCGGGTCGTCGGCGTTGGCGATGACGATCGCCTCGGTGCCGGCCAGGCCCTCGCGCCACTTCTCCGCGAGCATGCGGGTCTCGGCGGCGCGGTCGAGCTGGTCGCGGGAGAGGTTGAGCAGGGCGATGGCCTTGGGGTTGACGTCACGGGCCACCCCGGCCAGGTACTTCTCGTCGACCTCGATCACGCCGAAGCGCGCGTCGGAGCCGCCGGCCAGCGCGGAGGTGATGCCCGCCGGCATGTTGGCGCCCAGAGCGTTGGAGACGACCGGGCCGGCGGCCCTGAGGGCTTCGGCCAGCAGCCGGGTGGTGGTGGTCTTGCCGTTGGTCGCCGAGACCAGCACCACGTCGAGGTGGGTGGCGAGCGCCGCCAGCAGGTCCGGGTCGAGTTTGAGGGCCACCCGGCCGCCGATCACCGATCCGCTGCCCCGCCCCGCCGCGCGCGACACCGCCGCGGCGGCCTTGCCCGCCGTCACGGCCAGCTTGGCCCGCGGCGACAGCGGCTCCGAGTTGCCTGCCATCGTCTCCACAACCTCCTTGTGTCCGCCCCCGCGCCTGCCTCGCGAGCCGGTCGCGGATCAGCCTATCGACTCCGTGTGCCTGGCCAGAAACCCGCCCGGCCGCCGGACGGGCTCGGATGAGCCCGCCCGGCGGCCGGGACGGAGGCCGGACCGGGATCATGCCCCGGCCGGTTCGCCCTTACCGGCCGGAACCAGGGCCGCGGCCGGGACGGGGGCCGGGCGGGCGGCGGCGCCGCTCGTGCCGCCCAGCAGGTCGTACGCGCTCTCCGCGTGCAGGTGGACGTCGACGCCCTCCTCCTCGGCCTCCGGGGTGACCCGCAGGCCGATGACCTTGTCCAGGACCTTGGCGATGAGCCAGGTGACCACGAAGGAGTAGACGAGGACCGAGAGGGCTCCGACGGCCTGCTGGCCGAGCAGTTTCAGGCCGCCGCCGTAGAGCAGCCCGTCGCGTCCGCTGGGGGCGTCTGCCGTGCCGAGGATGCCGACGAGCAGCGTGCCGGCCAGGCCGCCGACCAGGTGGACGCCGACGACGTCGAGGGAGTCGTCGAAACCGAACCGGTACTTCAGGCCGACGGCCAGCGCGCACAGCGCCCCGCCGATCGCGCCGGTGGCCAGCGCGCCGAGCGGGGTGACCGCGCCGCAGGACGGGGTGATGGCGACCAGGCCCGCGATGGCGCCGGAGGCTCCGCCGAGGCTGGTGGCGTGGCCGTCGCGGAGCTTTTCCACCAGCAGCCAGGCGAGCATCGCGGAGCAGGTGGCGGCGAAGGTGTTGAGCACCACGACGGAGGCGGCGTTCCCGGCGGCCAGGGCCGATCCGCCGTTGAAGCCGAACCACCCGAACCACAGGATGCCCGCGCCCAGCATTACGAACGGCAGGTTGTGCGGGCGGGTGGTGCGGCCCGGCCAGCCGGCCCGCTTGCCCAGGACCAGGACCATCGCCAGGGCGGCGGCTCCGGAGTTGATGTGCACGGCTGTGCCGCCCGCGTAGTCGACCGCGCCGAGCTTGTTGACGATCCAGCCGCCGGTCACGCCCTTGCCGTCGAACGCGAAGACCCAGTGCGCCACGGGCAGATAGACCAGGGTCACCCACACACCGGTGAAGACCATCCACGCGCCGAACTTGATCCGGTCCGAGATCGCGCCGCAGATCAGCGCGGCGGTCAGGGCCGCGAACAGCGCCTGGAACGCTGCGAAGACGGACGCCGGGATCACGGCCTTCGGGTCGTCGGCGATCACGCCCTTCATGCCGAAGTACTCGCCCACGTTGCCCAGCAGCCCGGCGCCGCCGATGGAGTCGCCGAAGGAGGCCGAGTAGCCGTAGACGATCCAGATGCAGCCGACGAGGGCGACCGCGCCGAACACCATCATCGTCATGTTGAGCACGCTCTTGGAGGAGACCATGCCCCCGTAGAACAGCGCCAGCCCCGGCACCATCAGGCAGACGAGTGCGGTGCTGGCCAGCAGCCAGGCGGTACTTCCGGTGTCCATGGGCTCTCCGTACGGATGGGTCCAATGAAATGAATCAACGTTTCATGTGAGTAGACCCAATGCGCGTTACGAGACCACTGCGCGGCGGGTTAAACGCCGGTTTCCGGACAGGGGTTCAGTGTTGCGGGCTGTCGCCGAACGCCGTGACGGCCAGAAAACGGATCGGCAGGGCGAGCAGTTTCTCCGGCCCGTGCGGGGCCTCGCCGTCGAACTGCAGGGCGTCGCCGGCGCGCATGGTGTAGCTGGACTTGCCGTGGCCGTAGACCATGACGCCCTCCAGCATGTAGATCAGCTCGGTGCCCGCGTGCTGGAAGAGCGGGAAGACCTCGCTGGACTCGGTGAGGGTGACCAGCAGCGGCTCCATCCGCTTGTGGCTGCCGCGCAGGGCCCCGAGCTGCGCGTACTCATGGCCGACGCGCGTGCCGCGCCGTACGATCCGCGCGCCGTGCCCGGCGGGCACGAAGACCGCCTCGCGCTCGTCGTCCATGCCCCGGAAGAGCGCCGTCACCGGCACGTCGAGGCCGCGGGCGAGACGGGACAGGGTGGTCAGGCTGCACGCCGTCTGAGCGTTCTCGATCTTGGAGAGCATCGCCTTGGAGATGCCCACCCGCTGGGCCATATCCCCGATCGACAGCCCCGCCGCCTGGCGGTACTCGCGGGTCCTGACCGCGATGATCCGCTCAAGGGCCTTGTCGTCGTCCTCCGAGTGCTCCACCGGCGCATCCTAGCCGGGCAGCGCGAACCGGGGATGGGCCGCCGCCCGCCCCGTGGCCAGGTCGGCGGCCATCGCCCCGATCAGCGGGGCGAACTTGGCGCCGTGCCCGGAACACGGCGAGGCGATCACCAGCGGACCCCGGCGGTCCAGCACGAAGTCCTCGTCGGGCGTGGTCGTGTAGAGACAGCTCGCCTCGGCGACCGGCTCGGGATCCAGCCCGGGCAGCCGGTCCCGTACGAAGCCGCTGACGCGCCGCCGGGAGGCGGGATCGGGGACGCCCGTACGGGTGCGGGCGGTGGTGGGGGCGCCGTTGTCGTGCTCGGCGACCTTCATGGCTGGCGCGGGCCCGCCGTCGCTTCCGGAAGGGAGCCCGAAGACCTGCATATGGTCCTTGGACACCAGGATCGGCCATGACGCCCGCTCGTCACGCTGCCGGAAGTGGAAGACCTGCTGCTGCGTGACGCGCAGGGGCGGCAGGGCGACGGGCAGGCCCAGTTCGGGAAGCCAGGCCCCGGCGGCGATGACAACGGCCTGCGCATGCAGCTCACCGCCGTCGTCGGTGCGCAGCACGGCCTTCGCGTCCCCCTGCACTTCGATACCCGTCATGCGCACGCCGGTTACGACCCGGGCGCCGAGCTCGGCCGCGCGGCGTGCGCATGCGGCCACCGTGGCGTCCGCGTCCACCACGCCCGCCTCCGGGTGGAACAGCGCCGGCCCGTCGAAGCGGATCTGCGGCCACCGCTCGGCGGCCGCCCGCGCGGTGAGCAGCTCGTGCGGCACCCCCGCCGCCGCCATCGTGGCCGCCAGCCCCTCCGGGTCACGGCCCGCGCCCAGGTCCAGCCCGCCCGTCGTGCGCAGCAGGGCCGTCCCGCAGTCCTCCTCCAGCTCACGCCAGGCCTCGCCGGCCCGGCCGGTCAGCTCCGCGTAGAACGGATCGGCGTACGCCCTGCGGAAGATGCGCGAGCTGCCGTGCGAACTGCCGTTGCGGTGGCCGATTCCGTACGCCTCGACCAGCGTCACCTCGTGCCCGCCCCGGGCGAGCCGCCACGCCGTGGCCGCGCCCGCCAGCCCGGCGCCGACGACCACGATCACAGACCGCTGCCCGTCATTCCGGGGATCCAGCTCGTACCCGCCAGCGGGACCCGGGCCATGGCGGCGGACTCGATGGTGAGCGCCACCAGGTCCTCCGGCTCCAGGTGGTGCAGATGCGCCTTGCCGCACGCGCGGGCCAGGGTCTGCGCCTCCATCGTCATCACGCGCAGGAAGTTCGCGATCCGGCGGCCCCCTTCGACCGGGTCCAGACGGGCGGCCAGCTCCTCGTCCTGCGTGGAGATGCCCGCCGGGTCCCGGCCGTCCTGGTAGTCGTCGTAGAAGCCCGCCGCCGAGCCCAGCTCGCGGTACTGCGCGTCATACCGGGGGTGGTTGTCGCCCAGTGCGATCAGCGCGGCCGTGCCGATGGCCACCGCGTCCGCCCCGAGCGCCAGCGCCTTGGCCATGTCGGCGCCGCCGCGTATCCCGCCGGACACGATGAGCTGCACCTCGCGGTGTACGCCGAGCTCCTGCAGCGCCTGCACGGCCTGGGGGAGGGCCGCCAGGGTCGGTATCCCGACATGCTCGATGAACACGTCCTGGGTCGCGGCCGTCCCGCCCTGCATGCCGTCGACCACGACGACATCGGCCCCCGCGTGCACGGCGAGCTTCACGTCGTAATAGGTGCGCGTGGCGCCGACCTTGACGTACACCGGCTTCTCCCAGTCGGTGATCTCGCGCAGCTCACGGATCTTGATCGCCAGGTCGTCCGGCCCCGTCCAGTCCGGATGCCGGCAGGCGCTGCGCTGGTCGATCCCCACGGGCAGCGTGCGCATGCCCGCCACCCGCTCGGTGATCTTCTGCCCCAGCAGCATCCCCCCGCCGCCCGGCTTGGCGCCCTGGCCGAGGACGACCTCGATCGCGTCCGCTGCCCGCAGATCGTCAGGGTTCATGCCGTAACGCGACGGCAGGTACTGGTACACCAGATGCTTGGAGTGGCCGCGCTCCTCCCGCGTCATCCCGCCGTCGCCCGTCGTCGTGGAGGTGCCGGCCTCGCTCGCGCCACGCCCCAGCGCCTCCTTCGCCTGCGCGGACAGCGCGCCGAAGCTCATGCCCGCGATCGTGACGGGGATGTCCAGGCGAAGCGGGTGCTTGGCGTTACGGGCGCCCAGGACCACGTCGGTGTCGCAGCGCTCGCGGTATCCCTCCAGCGGGTAGCGGGACATGCTCGCGCCGAGGAGCAGCAGATCGTCGAAGTGCGGCAGCTTGCGCTTGGCGCCCCAGCCCCGGATGTCGTAGACCCCGGTGGCGGCGGCCCGCTGGATGGCGTGGATGGTGGCGCGGTCGAACGTCGCGGACTCGCGCAGGCCGTTGCCGGGGTGGGCGGACTGGTGGTCGTCGTTCATGGGTCGGTCCTCCGAGGTCACGGGTCAGTACGCGTTGTCCGCCTGGAAGTGGTACAGCCGCCGCGCCGACCCGTAACGGCGGAAGGAAGCCGGGTCCGCGTCCATGCCGGCGGCGGCCAACAGCCCGGTCAGCTCCGCCAGATGCTCATCGCGCACCGGCTTCTCGACGCAGTCCGCGCCCAGCGACTTCACCCGCCCCCGTACGTAGATCCGGGCCTCGTACAGCGAATCCCCGAGCGCGTCGCCCGCGTCGCCGCAGACGACGAGGCGACCCGCCTGCCCCATGAAGGCGCTCATGTGGCCGACGCTGCCGCCGACGACGATGTCGACGCCCTTCATGGAGATGCCGCAGCGGGCGGCGGCGTCGCCCTCGATGACCAGCAGCCCGCCGTTCGCGGTGGCGCCCGCCGACTGCGAGGCGTTGCCGCGCACGCGCACCGAGCCGGACATCATGTTCTCCGCGACGCCGACACCCGCGTTCCCGTGCACCGTCACGGCCGCGAGCTGGTTCATCCCGGCGCAGTAGTAGCCGACATGTCCCTCGACGGCGACGGTCAGCTCCTCGTTCAGGCCGCAGGCCACGCTGTGCGCGCCACGCGGATTGAGCACGCGCCAGTGCGCGGCCCGCTTGGCGACGCCAGGGGTGTGGAGGGCCTGGTTGAGATCCCGGACCGAGGCGGTGGCCAGGTCGTGCACCTCGGTGGGGACCGCGCCGGTCAGCGCTTCCATACGTAGACCTCTTCCGGCTCGGGTTCGAAGATGCGGGCGTCCTCGATGCCGGGGAGGACGTCCAGGGCGCGGTATTCCGAGGCCATCGCCACCCACTGCGGGGTCTCGGCGACGAGCGCGGGCTTGCAGGCGATGGCGTCGCGGACGACGGCGAAGGAGTCGCCGGTGGCGACGAGAAGCGTGTAGAAGCCGTCGAAGCGCTCGCAGAGCAGCCGCAGCGCCTTGTCCAGGTCGGTACCGGCGGCGAGTTCGTGGGCGACGAAGCGGGCGCCGACCTCGGAGTCGTTCTCGCTGTCGAAGCGCACGCCCCGCGCGCGCAGCTCACGGCGGATGGTGGCGTGGTTGGCGAACGAGCCGTTGTGCACCAGGCACTGGTCCGGCCCGACGGAGAAGGGGTGCGCGCCGGCCGGGGTCACGGCGGACTCGGTGGCCATCCGGGTGTGGCCGACCCCCTGCCAGCCCTGGACTCCGGCGAGCCCGAAGGCGTCGGCCAGCGCGTCGGGGTGCCCGGTGCCCTTCAGGACGGCCACGTCCTGTCCGGAGCCGATGACGGTGGCGTGCGGCAGGGCGGCGGCGATGGCGGCGACCAGCGCCTCCGGCGGGGCGGCGGCGTGCACGACGGTCGTGGCGTCGGCGGCGATGGCCACGGCGTCCGGGAGCGCGGCCCGGACCTCGTCCGGCGTGGCGTCGAGCAGGGACACGGTGGACCGGCCGGGCGGGCTCAGCCGGGGGTCTCCGTAGACCGCGACGCCCGCGGAGTCCGGGCCGCGCTCGACGACCTGGCCCAGCATGGCGGTGAGCAGCTCACCGAGCCGGGGATGGAGCGAGGGCTCGCGCAGATGGAGCCCGACGATTCCGCACATGCGGCTCTCCTCACAGGTGATCAGAAGGCGGTCAGGTAGCGGTCCAGCTCCCACTGGCCGACCGTGCCGTGCCACTCGAAGAACTCCTCGCGCTTGATCTCCCCGAAGTACCGGCTCACGCCCGCTCCCGCCGCGTCCAGAGCGGCGCTCACCACCGGGTCGGCCGCCAGTTCCTCCACCGCGTGCAGCAGCGTCGGGGGCAGCTCCGGGCGGGCCGCGGTGGCCGCCGCGTCGCCGGGGGCGCCGGGGTCGAGGCCGCGCTCGATGCCGTCGAGCCCGGCGGTCAGGGCCGCGGCCGCCGCGAGGTAGGGGTTGGCAGAGCCGTCGCCGCCGCGCAGCTCGACGCGGTTGCCGTCGGGGACGCGTACGAAGTGCGTACGGTCGTTGCCGCCGTAACCGGCCCTGCGCGGGGACCAGGTGGCGCCGGAGCGGGTGGAGACGGCGCCGGTGCGCTTGTAGGAGTTGACGGTCGGCGCGATGACGGCCTGCAGCGCGCGGGCGTGGTCGAGCAGCCCGCCGATGAAGGAGTAGGCGAGCGGTGACAGGCCGAGCCCGCGCGGGTCGGCGGCGTCGGGGAAGGCCGGCTCGGCGCCGCGCCAGAGCGACAGGTGCATGTGCATGCCGGTGCCGGTGCGGTCGGTGAAGGGCTTGGGCATGAAGGTGGCGGTCATGCCGCGCTCCTCGGCCAGCATGGAGACCAGGTAGCGCATGGTGATGACGCGGTCGGCGGTGGTGAGCGCGTCGGCGTACGCGAAGTTCTGCTCGAACTGGCCGTTGCCGTCCTCGTGGTCGTTGGCGTAGTTGCCCCAGCCGAGGCTGTTCATGGCCTTGGAGACGGCCGTGAGGTGGTCGTACATCCGGGTCA
>Ga0307508_10003041_pt1 | contig 17266 bp, 9 predicted proteins | sample 9_EM_MG_FD_203089 | JGI IMG/M metagenome (GOLD analysis project Ga0307508, IMG submission 203089) | Populus trichocarpa ectomycorrhiza microbial communities from riparian zone in the Pacific Northwest, United States - 9_EM | ecosystem: Host-associated > Plants > Roots > Unclassified | place...
CCTCGCGGCAGGCCGAGACCGCCTCGATCCTGCGCAGCGTCCGCTCCGGCTTCGAGCCCGACGCCACCCGCTCCAGCGCGTCCCGCACGTCGGTGTTGGCGAGGGCGACCTGGGAGCCGAGCTGGAGAGCCAGCACGTCCCGGTAGAAGCCCGTCAGCTCGGTCAGGGCCAGGTCGAGGCTGTCGCGCTGGGTGCGCGTCGCGCGGCGCTTCTGGCGGTCCTGAAGGTCCTTCATGGCCCCGGCCGTGCCGCGCGGCAGCCGCCCGCCCGTACCGGCGGCGGCGCCGAGCGCGGCGCGCAGCTCCTCGGTCTCCTTGGCGTCGACCTCCTCCGCGACCTGCTTGGCGTCGTCGGCCGCCGCGTCGACCAGCTCCTGCGCCCCCTTGAGGCAGCCGCCCACGTCGTCGATGCGCAGCGGGAGCTTCAGCACCGCCTTGCGGCGGGTCCGGGCCCGCTCGTCGGTGGCCAGGCGGCGGGCGCGGCCGATGTGCCCCTGGGTGGCGCGGGCGGCGGAGGCGGCCAGCTCGGGGTCGATGCCGTCGCGGCGGATCAGAATGTCGGCGACGGCGTCCACCGGGGGCGTACGGAGGGTGAGGAGGCGGCAGCGGGAGCGGATGGTGGGCAGCACATCCTCCAGAGAGGGTGCGCACAGCAACCATACGGTGCGCGGCGCGGGCTCCTCGACGGCCTTCAGCAGCACGTTGCCCGCGCCCTCGGTGAGGCGGTCGGCGTCCTCCATGACGATCACCTGCCAGCGGCCGCCCGCGGGGGAGAGCTGGGCGCGGCGGACGAGCTCACGGGTCTCCTTGACGCCGATGGTGAGCATGTCCGTACGCACCACCTCCACATCGGCGTGCGTGCCGACCAGGGCGGTGTGGCAGCCGTCGCAGAAGCCGCAGCCGGGGGTGGAGCCGAGCGACCGGTCGGGGCTCACGCACTGCAGCGCGGCGGCGAAGGCCCGGGCGGCGGTGGCCCGGCCGGAACCGGGCGGTCCGGTGAACAGCCAGGCGTGCGTCATCTTCGACGACGCCATGGGCGCGGAGTCGGGCACGGCCGATGAACCGGCCCTGACCAGCGCTTCCGCGTCACGCGCGGCAGCGGTCAGCTGGGCCGCTACTCGGTCCTGCCCGACCAGGTCGTCCCATACCGCCATGGCTGCCTCCGCCGTTCGTGCACAACGCGTCCCATTGTGGGGCACCCCACCGACAACGCCGCCAGGCGATCAGCGACGGCGCCGACCGCCGCCGCCCTCGTCGTCGCGGTCGCGGTCGCGGTCGCCGAGGAGCTCGTCGGCGAGGGTCGGGAGGTCGTCCAGCGGGGTCTCCTCCGCCCACTCCGGACGCGGGCGCCGACGTCGCGCCTGGTCCTGGTCTTGGCCCTGGCCCGGCCCCTGGCCCTGGTCGTACTGGGGCAGCTCGCGCGTACGGTCGTTCTCCTGGGCCTGCCCCTCGCCCTGGCCCTGCTCCTGCTGCTCCTTGCGGAACATCCACGGCGGAACCCGGTCGGCCGGATCGGCTGACCGCTCCTCCCGTACGGGCGGCAGGACAGCCGTCTCGTCGGTCGCCGAGGACTCCGGCGCCTGCGCCTGGGGAAGGACCGTGGTCTCCTCGGCGTCCGGGCTCTGCCGGGGTCGCACCGGCGGGAGTACGGCGGTCTCGTCGACGTCCGCCCCCGCAGCGCCCGACCCGTCCGCGTCATGCTCACGGGAATCCCGGGGATCACGGGCGGTCCGCGGGTCGAAGCGCGGCGTCTGGACCGTCTCCGCCACATCGGGCGCCGCATCAGGCGCCGCATCGGCCGTCGCGTCAGGCGCGACATCAGCCGCGTCCGCCGCACCGGCCAGCTTCGGGAGCTCCGTCTCCACGGTCGGATCGTCCGCCGCCAGCCGCGCCTGCTCCGCCCGCAGCAGCGCCTCCTCCGTCCTGCGCTGCTCCTCCTGGCGGCGCGCCGCCAGCTGGGCCCGCTCCAGGGCCTGCGCCTCCGCCTTGCGGCGCAGCCGCTCCTGCTCGGCGGCGCGGGCGCGGTCCTCGGCCTCGATGCGCTTACGGTCCTCCTCGGCCCGGCGGCGCGCGTCCTCGGCCCGCTTACTGGCCTCCTCCGCCTGCCGCTCGGCCTCGCGCTGCCGCGCCTCCTCCAGCTCGCGGCGCTTGCGCTCCTCCTCCTCGGCGCGCGCCTTGGCCAGCGCCTCCTGGCGCTCGCGCTCCAGCCGCTCCTCCTCCGCCTTGCGGGAGGCCTCCTCCTCGGCCTTGCGGCGCGCCTCTTCCTCCGCCGCCTTGCGGGCCTCCTCCTGGGCCTTCAGCTCCGCGTCCGACAGCGGCAGCATCTGGTCCAGGCGGTGGCGTACGACCGTGGTGACCGCCTCCGGCAGCTGTCCGGCGTCCACGACGAGGTAGCGGGCCGGGTCGGCGGCGGCGAGGGAGAGGAATCCGGAGCGCACCCGCTGGTGGAACTCGGCGGGCTCGGACTCCAGCCGGTCCGGAGCCTCGGTGAAGCGTTCGCGCGCGGTCTCCGGGGAGACGTCGAGCAGCACCGTCAGATGCGGCACCAGGCCGTTGGTCGCCCAGCGGGAGATGCGGGCGATCTCGGTCGCGGCGAGGTCGCGGCCCGCGCCCTGGTAGGCGACGGACGAGTCGATGTAACGGTCGGAGATGACGACCGCGCCGCGCTCCAGGGCGGGGCGGACCACCGAGTCGACGTGTTCGGCGCGGTCCGCCGCGTACAGCAGCGCCTCCGCGCGGTGCGAGATGCCCGCGGACGAGACGTCGAGCAGGATCGAGCGCAGCCGCTTGCCGATGGCGGTCGCGCCCGGCTCACGGGTGACCACCACCTCGTGGCCCTTGGCCCTGACCCATTCGGCCACCGCCTCGACCTGCGTGGACTTGCCGGCGCCGTCACCGCCCTCGACGGCGATGAAGAAGCCGGTATCGGCCGTGGCCTCATCCGCGCCCCCGCCACGCAGCAGCGCCTCGCGCAGATCGCGCCGCAGCGGGACGCCCTGGCGGTCGTCGGTGCGGCCGAGGACCAGCGCCGCGATGGGCAGCAGCAGCGCGCCGACGAGCATGAGCGTGAAGGCCGCGCCGCCGTGGGCGAACACGAATTCGCCGCTGCCGAGCCGGTGCGGCCCGATCACGGCGGCGACCAGCGGGGCGACGACCGCGCCGAGGCCGACGGCGACGCGGACGACGGCGTGCAGGTGCTCGGTCATCCGGGGCCGACGGGACTCCTCCAGCTCCTGGTCCAGGAGGGAGTGGCCGGTGTTCGCCGCGACACCGGCCGACAGACCGGCGAGCAGCGCGATCATCAGGACGGTCGTCGCGTCGTGCACCAGGCCCGCCGCGAGCAGCGCGAGACCGGTCAGCGCGACCGACAGGGCGAGCAGGCGGCGCCGCGAGAGCCCCGGGAGGACCTTGGGCGCCGAGCGGATGCCGATCGCCGGGCCGCCGCTGAGCACGAGCACGAGCAGCGAGAAGGCGACCGGGCCGCCGCCGAGGTCGACGGACTGCAGCGCGGCGACGCCGACTGCCGCGGCGATCGCGGCCGCCACTCCGGCGCAGGCGAGGATCAGCAGCGGTACGGCGCCGGTACGGCCCTTGTCGACACCGGTGCCGGAGACGGCGCGCGGACGGCGCAGCCCTTCGAGCGGGGAGCGCGTGCGGGGCGTCTGCGCGCCGGGCAGCTCCACGAAGTAGAGGACCGAGATGGACGCGGCGAACAGCCCGGCGCCGACGTACGAGCCGAGCGCCGCCTGATGGGCGTGGAACCAGCTGACGCCCGTCCCCAGCAGCCTGCCGATGAGCATGACAACCAGAAGCCCGGCGGCGGCCAGCGGCACGCTCAGGAAGTTCGTCCGCAGCGAGAGCCGCCGCAGCGCGTCCATGTGGTCCGGCAGCGGGCGTACGGCAGCACCCTCGACGGGCGGCGCGGGGAGCAGCGCGGGGGCCGCGTCGTCCTTGGCGATGGTCCAGAAGCGCTCGGCGACGCCCACGACGAAGGTGGTGATGAGCAGCCAGGCGACGGCGTCGTCGGGCGTCCAGTCGATCCACAGCGGTGCGATGATCAGCAGAACGAGCCGCAGCCCATCCGCGCCGATCATGGTCCATCGCCGGTCCAGCGGGCCGGACGGACCGATGAGCGCGGAGAGCGGGCCGAGGAGCACCGCGCCGAAGAGCAGTGTCGCGAGGAGCCGCATGCCCAGCACGGCCGCGACGGCCAGCGCCGCCCCTCGATAACCTCCGCCGAAGGATTCGGCTGCCACCGCGGCCTGCAGCGAGAGCAGTACGAGCACCAGCACGGCCAGCGCGTCGGCGGCGCCGCCGACGAGTTGGGCGCTCCAGAGCCGACGTAGCGGTGGATAGCGCAGGAGGGCTCGGACGGCCCGCTCGCGGGAGTCCGCGGCAAGGGCGCCGGAAGTGGGGGTCACGTCCGTGGGCTGCTCTCGCGTCATCCCGCCAGCCTATCCGGATCACGCGAATCCACGTCCCCCCGGCCGAACAAACGGGCGGGGGCACGCGGATGACGTGGCCGCTACCTGGTCTTTCTACTCCGCCTTGGCGGCCGTCTCCTTGGCCGCCGTGGCCGTTTTGGCCGCGGTGGTCTTCTTCGCGGCCGTCTTCTTGGCCGGGGCCTTCTTCGCCGCGGCCGTCGTCTTCTTGGCGGCCGCCTTCGCCGCAGCTGTCTTCGTCGCCGCCGTCTTCTTGGCGGGCGCCTTCTTCGCGGTGGTGGTCTTCTTCGCCGCCGCCTTCTTGGCCGGGGCCTTCTTCGCCGCCGCCTTCTTGGCGGTCTTCTTGGCCGGACCCTTGGCGCGCTTCTCCGCCAGCAGCTCGTAGCCGCGCTCGGCGGTGATCGTCTCGACGTCGTCGTCCCGGCGCAGCGTCGCGTTGGTCTCGCCGTCCGTGACGTACGGGCCGAAGCGGCCGTCCTTGACCACGACCGGCTTCTCGCTGACCGGGTCGGTGCCCAGCTCCTTCAGCGGCGGCTTGGCCGCGGCCCGGCCGCGCTGCTTGGGCTGCGCGTAGATCGCCAGCGCCTCGTCGACCGTGATGGTGAAGAGCTGCTCCTCGCCCTCCAGCGAGCGCGAGTCGGTGCCCTTCTTCAGATACGGGCCGTAGCGGCCGTTCTGCGCGGTGATCTCGGTGCCCTCGGAGTCGGTGCCGACCACGCGCGGCAGCGACATCAGCTTGAGCGCGTCCTCCAGGGTCACCGTGTCCAGGGACATCGACTTGAAGAGCGAGGCGGTACGCGGCTTGATCGCGTTCTTGCCGGTCTTCGGGGTGTCGTCGGGCAGCACCTCGGTGACGTACGGACCGTAGCGGCCGTCCTTGGCGACGATCGGGCGCCCGGTGTGCGGGTCGGTGCCCAGCTCGAAGTCACCGCTCGGCTTGGCGAGCATCTCCTCCGCGAACGCCACCGTCAGCTCGTCCGGCGGCAGGTCGTCGGGGACATCGGCGCGGTGGCCGGTCTCGCCCTCGGTCTGGGACGGGCGCTCGACGTACGGGCCGTAGCGGCCGACCCGCAGCATGATCCCGTCGCCCACGGGGAAGGACGAGATCTCCCGGGCGTCGATCGCGCCCAGGTCGGTGACCAGCTCCTTCAGACCGCCGAGGTGATCGCCGTCGCCGTTCCCGGCCTCGGCCGCGGCGGCCTCGCCGACGTCACTGCCGTCGACGCCGTTCGCGCTCTCGCCGAAGTAGAACCGCTTGAGCCACGGCACGGCCTGGGCCTCGCCACGCGCGATGCGGTCGAGGTCGTCCTCCATCCTCGCGGTGAAGTCGTAGTCGACCAGCCGGCCGAAGTGCTTCTCCAGCAGGTTGACCACGGCGAAGCTCAGGAAGGACGGCACCAGCGCGGTGCCCTTCTTGAACACATAGCCGCGGTCGAGGATGGTGCCGAGGATCGTGGCGTACGTGGACGGACGGCCGATCTCGCGCTCTTCCAGCTCCTTGACCAGCGACGCCTCGGTGTAGCGGGCCGGAGCCTTGGTGGCGTGGCCGTCAGCGGTGATCTCGTCTGCGGCGAGCCGGTCGCCCTCGGTGACCTGCGGCAGACGGCGCTCGCGGTCGTCCAGCTCGGCGTTCGGGTCGTCGGCGCCCTCCACGTAGGCCTTCATGAAGCCGTGGAAGGTGATCGTCTTGCCGGAGGCGGAGAATTCCGCGTCCCGGCCGTCGCTCGCCCTGCCGCCGATCTTGACGGTGACGGAGTTGCCGACCGCGTCCTTCATCTGGGAGGCGACGGTCCGCATCCAGATCAGCTCGTAGAGCCGGAACTGGTCGCCGGTGAGACGGGTCTCCGCCGGGGTGCGGAAACGATCACCCGAGGGACGGATGGCCTCGTGCGCCTCCTGCGCGTTCTTCACCTTGCCGGCGTACGTGCGCGGCTTGTCCGGCAGGTAGTCGGCGCCGTACAGCTGCGTGACCTGCGCCCGGGCCGCCGCCACCGCCGTGTCGGACAGGATGGTGGAGTCGGTGCGCATATAGGTGATGTAGCCGTTCTCATACAGCTTCTGCGCGACCTGCATGGTGGCCTTGGCGCCGAAGCCCAGCTTGCGGCTGGCCTCCTGCTGCAGCGTCGTCGTACGGAACGGGGCGTACGGCGAGCGGCGGTACGGCTTGGACTCGACGGACCGCACCGTGAAGGCGGTGTCCGCGAGACCGGCGGCCAGGGTGCGGGCGTCCGCCTCGTCCAGGTGCAGGACGGTCGAGCCGTCCTTGAGGACGCCGAGCGAGGTGAAGTCGCGGCCCTGGGCGACCCGGCGGCCGTCCACGGCGGACAGCCGGGCGCCGAAGGTGCCCGGATCGCTGACGTCACCGGCCCGGCCGGTGGAGAAGGTGCCGGTCAGGTCCCAGTACTCGGCGGAGCGGAAGGCGATGCGCTCGCGCTCGCGCTCGACGACGAGCCGGGTGGCCACCGACTGGACGCGGCCCGCGGACAGGCCCCGCATGACCTTCTTCCACAGGACCGGCGAGACCTCGTAGCCATAGAGACGGTCCAGGATGCGGCGGGTCTCCTGGGCGTCGACCAGGCGCTGGTTCAGCTCGCGCGGATTGGCGACGGCTTCGCGGATCGCGTCCTTGGTGATCTCGTGGAAGACCATCCGGCGGACCGGCACCTTGGGCTTGAGGACCTCCTGGAGGTGCCAGGCGATGGCCTCGCCCTCCCGGTCCTCATCGGTGGCGAGGAAGAGTTCGTCCGACTCGGCGAGCAGCTCCTTGAGCTTCTTGACCTGGCTCTTCTTGTCCGCGTTCACCACGTAGACGGGCTGGAAGTCATGATCGACGTCCACGCCGAGCCGGCGCACCTCGCCGGTGTACTTGTCGGGTACCTCGGCCGCACCGTTCGGCAGGTCCCGGATGTGCCCGACGCTCGCCTCGACCACGTAGCCCGGGCCCAGATAGCCCTTGATCGTCTTCGCCTTGGCAGGCGACTCGACGATGACGAGTCGGCGGCCGCCCTGTGCGGTCTCGCTGGTGGTCGGGGACAACTTCGCTCTTCTCTCCGGTCGACGCTCGGTGAACAGGCGCTGCAGCGCGGGTTACGCGTACATGGCCCTCTACGGTGACGCTGCGGAGTGTGACGGTACATCCCGCCCCCGTGTCAAACGGAAAAAGCCCGCAACGCCACTCGAACGGTAACCCGACAAGCGGCCTGTCTGCCGCCCGGACCGGCACAAGCCTCGCGGAAGGCGCCCTGTCAGGCGTAACCGAGGCACCAGATCCCGCCGCCCAGAGAGGCGGCGGCGAAGAGAAGGGAGAGGGCCGCGGAAGCGACGGGACTCACACCGTCGGCGACCGGCGCACGCAGCCGCAGCCGCACCGCTGTCCACAGCAGCAGGGCCGCGCCGAACAACACGAATGCCGTTCCGGCGAAGATCGCAGGTCCGCTCTCCATGAGCGGAGCGTGACACGCACCGGAGACATACACGCGAACCCCGGATGAACGGCGCACGACCGCCCTTTCCGGCCGTGTTCACGTCCCCGGCGGCGGCTTCCCGCCACCCGGGGGCAAGGGGGCGCGCGGCTACGCCCCCGGCGCACGCCGGGCGCGCACTACGGAACCTCGTCGGCCACCGGCTGCAGAAAGCCCTGTTCGACCAGGAGCCGGATGGACTGCGGAGTGCGGTCGCGCAGCACGACCGGGTCCTCCCCGAGCAGCTGGGCGATCGCGTCCAGAATCCGGCCCGCGCTCATTGTGCCGTCGCACACCCCCGCGAACCCCGCGCTCACCGTGTCGACCTTGGTCGCGCGCCGCATGCCCCGGTTCTGCCGGAGGACCACATGCTCGGGGTCCTCCATGCCGGGCAGCCCGACCTGCTCCTGGACGACCTCGTCGGCGAGCCGGAAGCGGGCCGTCAGCAGCGCCGCGTCATCGTGCGCGCGCAGGAAGTCCTGCCGGTCGAAGTGGGCCGCCACGGCCTCCCCCAGCGGCTGCTCGACCGGATGCGGCCACTCCTCCACCGTCACCGACGGCCGGTCGGCGCCGGATTTGCGCAGCGTGATCCAGCCGAAGCCGACGGCCGTGGTCCCGCTCGCCTCGAATTCGTCCAGCCAGGCGTCGTAGCGCGCCGCGTACGCCTCGGGCCCGGCGAGGTGCTCGCCCGCGTCACGCAGCCACAGCTCGGCGTACTGCGCGACGTCCTGCACCTCGCGCTGCACGATCCAGGCGTCACAGCCGGGCGGCACCCAGGAGGCCAGCCGGTCGCGCCAGTCCTCCCCCTGGACGTGCTGCCAGTTGGCGAGCAGCTGGCACCAGCCGCCGTCGCCGAGATGATCCGCCGACCGCTGGACGAGGGTGCGGCACAGATCGTCCCCGGCCATGCCGCCGTCCCGGTAGACCAGCCGGTCGCCCTCCGCGGAGCGGGGCGAGATCACGAACGGCGGGTTCGACACGATCAGGTCGTACGTCTCGCCGCCGACCGGCTCGAAGAGCGACCCCTCGCGCAGATCCGGCTCCGGCGCGCCGGACAGGGCGAGGGTGAGCCGGGCCATGTCCAGGGCGCGCGGATTGGGGTCGGTGGCGGTGACCCGGGCGGCGTGGCGGCTCGCGTGCAGCGCCTGGATGCCGGAGCCGGTGCCGAGGTCGAGGGCCCGCTTGACGGGCGTACGGATGGTGAGACCGGCCAGCGTCGTGGACGCGCCGCCGACGCCGAGGACGAGCCGGGCGCGGTCCACGGCGCCACGGGCACCGCCGGGTCCGCCGATGCCTCCGGCGCCGCCGACCGCGCAGCCCAGGTCGGAGACGATCCACCAGTCCTGGCCCTCGGGGCCGCCGTAGGGGCGCACGTCCACGCTGGCGCGCACCTCGGGGCCGTCCGGCACCAGCCAGCCGTCGGTGAGGCAGTCCGTCACCGGCAGGGCCTCGGCCGCCCGTTCGTGGGGCACCGGACGCTGCAGCAGAAAGAGCCGCACCAGGATTTCCAGCGGGCTGCCGCCCCGGGCCGCGCGCAGCGCGGGGACGGTCTCGCCGCGGGCCAGGGCGGCGTAGGCGGGCGCGCCGAGCAGATCCAGCAGGCCGTCAGCGGTGAACGAGGCGGCCAGCAGCGCTTCGCGCAGGCGGGCGGTGCGCTCGGGGTCGGGGATCGGGAGGCGGGACGAGGGCTGGTGCGTACTCACGCCCCCATTGTCGGGGCAACCGCCGACCGTCGGCGACGACGGGCGGCGGCCTGTGGACAAGCCACCCTGTGGATAACTCGGCAACTCGACAACGGGGGCATGCGACCGTGCCTTCGCGCCCCTGCGTGGGACTGCTTTACATGGCGCTTTTACGTGGCGCTGGTGGCGCCGGTCTTCGGCTTCTGGCAGCCGGGCTGCTTCGACATCGCGGTGCCGACCTTGCCCTCCTGGAGCTGCTTCAGGGCGTTGTCACCCGAGTCGCTGAGCTTCTTGAGCTGGTCGGCGACGCCCGTGAGGCCCTCGGCGAACTTGGACTTGTCCGAGGTCTCCAGCTTGTCGATGGTCGTCTTCAGGTCGTTGTACGCCCCGGAGGTGGCGTTCAGCTCCTTGACGGCCTGCTTCTGGGTCTGCGCGCCGTTGTCGACGGGCGGGGCGCCCGCCTTCTGCACCGCCTTGGCGAGCGCCGCGTAGGACTCGGAGATCTGCTGGAACGCCTTGGAGTCCGTCTGCTGGAGCTTCTTGGTGTCCTGCTCCTCGGACGCCGACCGGATGGAGGCGTTGGCGCCCTGGATCTTCTTCAGCTGCGGCTGCACCTCATCACAGACCGATTTGGCCCAGTCGTTGGCCTTCTTGTCGCCATCATCGCCGCCGCCGCAGCCGCTCAGCGCCAGTACGAGTGCCGCACCGCCGGACAGTGCCACAAGCTTCTTGTTCACCGGATTGGTCCCTTCCATGGCTCTCGGCCCCGGAACATACACGGCCAAGCCGTTCGGACCGCCTGCCGAGCATCCTATATGGATAGCTTTAAAGCCGTTTGAACCAAGCTCGGTGTGCCATCCGCCTCATCGCGCTCATCGCCGCAACCGGCGGAAAAGCGGACAGCGCTGCGGGCGGACGGCATGCCGTTCGCACACCGTCCGCCCGCATGCCGCGGGGGCTCACAGGACCCCGTGACCGCTCCCGGGTCAGGACACCACCGCCGCGTCGGCCGACTTCGCGACGCGTTCGGAGTTGCCTTCGTCACCTACGGCGATTCCCCGCCGCTTGGAGACGTAGACGGCGCCAACAATGATCGCGACCGACAGCGCGGCGATCACCGCCCGGAGCCCCGGGCTCGCGTTGTCGCCGTAGCTGAACTTCACGACCGCCGGGGCGATCAGCAGCGCCACCAGGTTCATGACCTTGAGCAGCGGGTTGATCGCGGGACCCGCGGTGTCCTTGAACGGGTCGCCGACCGTGTCGCCGATCACCGTCGCGGCATGGGCCTCGCTGCCCTTGCCGCCGTGGTGCCCGTCCTCCACCAGCTTCTTCGCGTTGTCCCAGGCGCCTCCGGAGTTCGCGAGGAAGACCGCCATCAGGGTGCCGGTGCCGATCGCCCCGGCCAGGAACGAGCCGAGCGCGCCGACCCCGAAGGCGAAGCCGACGGCGATCGGCGCCAGGACCGCCAGCAGACCAGGGGTGGTCAGCTCGCGCAGCGCGTCCTTGGTGCAGATGTCGACGACGCGCCCGTACTCCGGCGTCTCGGTGTAGTTCATGATCCCGGGCTTCTCCCGGAACTGCCGCCGCACCTCGAAGACCACCGCGCCGGCCGACCGCGACACCGCGTTGATCGCCAGCCCCGAGAAGAGGAAGACGACGGCGGCTCCGAGGACGAGTCCGACCAGGTTGTTGGGCTGGGAGATGTCCAGGCTGAGGCCCATCTCCCCGGCCGCCGAGATGTGCACATCGGAGACGGCCTCCGCGATGGCGTCGCGGTACGAGCCGAAGAGCGCCGCCGCGGCGAGCACCGCCGTCGCGATGGCGATGCCCTTGGTGATCGCCTTGGTGGTGTTGCCGACCGCGTCGAGGTCGGTGAGCACCTGGGCGCCCGCGCCCTCGACATCGCCGGACATCTCGGCGATGCCCTGCGCGTTGTCGGAGACCGGACCGAAGGTGTCCATCGCGACGATGACGCCGACGGTGGTGAGCAGACCGGTACCGGCGAGCGCGACCGCGAACAGCGCCAGCATGATCGAGGTACCGCCGAGCAGGAACGCCCCGTAGACGCTGAGCCCGATCAGCACCGCCGAGTAGACAGCGGACTCCAGCCCCACCGAGATGCCGGCGAGCACCACGGTGGCCGGGCCGGTCAGCGAGGTCTTGCCGATGTCCCGCACAGGGCGTCGGCTGGTCTCGGTGAAGTAGCCCGTGAGCTGCTGGATGAGCGCGGCGAGCACGATGCCGATGACGACGGCGACCAGCGCGAGCACGCGCGGATCACCGCTGTGGCCGAGGATCTCGCGGCTGGTGACCCCGTCGAGATCGGCGTAGCTGGACGGCAGATAGAGGAAGACCGCGGCCGCCACCAGCGCCATCGAGATCACCGCGGAGATGAAGAAACCGCGGTTGATGGCCGTCATACCGCTGCGGTCGGCGCGGCGCGGGGCCACGGCGAAGATCCCGACCATGGCCGTGAGCACGCCGATGGCCGGGACGAGCAGGGGGAACGCGAGGCCCGCGTCACCGAAGGCCGCCTTGCCGAGGATCAGCGCGGCGACCAGGGTCACGGCGTACGACTCGAACAGGTCGGCAGCCATGCCCGCGCAGTCGCCAACATTGTCGCCCACGTTGTCCGCGATGGTCGCGGCATTGCGCGGGTCGTCCTCGGGGATTCCCTGCTCGACCTTGCCGACCAGGTCGGCGCCGACGTCGGCGGCCTTGGTGAAGATGCCGCCGCCGACCCTCATGAACATCGCGATCAGCGCGGCACCGAGGCCGAAGCCCTCCAGCACCTTGGGCGCGTCGGCCGCGTACACGAGCACCACGCAGGAGGCGCCCAGCAGGCCGAGACCCACGGTGAACATGCCGACCACGCCGCCCGTGCGGAAGGCGATCTTCATTGCCTTGTGCGAGACCGCCGTCAGATCCACGGCCGGCTTCCCGGGAGCGGACGACGCGGAATCCCCGTTGACCGGGGTGGCGGGGGCCTCGGGGGTCGCTTCCCGGGCCGCGGCGGCGACGCGCACATTGCTGCGCACCGCGAGCCACATGCCGATATAGCCGGTGGCCGCCGAGAATCCCGCGCCGATCAGAAAGAACGCCGACCGCCCGATGCGCTGCGGCCAGTCATCCGCCGGCAACAACATGAGCAGGAAGAACACGACCACGGCGAATCCGCCGAGAGTACGCAGCTGCCGGGCCAGATAGGCATTCGCGCCTTCCTGAACGGCCTCGGCGATCTTCTTCATACTGTCCGTGCCCTCGCCGGCCGCGAGTACTTGTCGTACCAGCACCACGGCGACACCGAGCGCCGCGACCGCGACCGCTGCGATCACCATCACGATCACACGGTTGTCGTCGGTCAGTTCCGCGGCGGCCAGGGGCGTGGTGAGATCCAGCTGATGAGGGGTGAGAGGCCCCGCCATTCGTCCTCCTTGACGTTTGGCACATGGGCGCGCGCAGCAGTTCTGCGACCGCAGAAGAGCCGCCACGCTCAGGCGTCCTGAGCTCAAGATGTGGACGGATTGTAAGTAGCGTCACACGATCAAAACAGGGCGCCGGAATGGGAATTCGCCTGCACCAGCGAAGATCAATAGGTTTGAGCCCCGGAAATTCCTCCGGAAGGAGGAAGGTCAACAATTCCCTGACGGGCGTGGAATGATCTCCATAAACGATCTCAGTGCACTATGAAAAGTGCTGTTCAGAGCGGTTTTCCGGCCGTCAGGAAGTGGGACACCGGAACGCCATGACGGGGGTGAGCGCCCTGGCCGGGGCGCCTCCCGGCACGACGACGACCGGGCCGGCCGTCACAGGGACGGCCGGCCCGGAGGTCACGGCGAATGCGGCAAATCGTTACGGCACGAGGGACTGGGGTGAGGCCGGCCAGCTCATGCGGATCACACCGCCCGTCTCGCTGGTCGTCACCTCGACGTCGTCGACGAGCCCGCTGATGACCGCAAGGCCCATCTCGTCCTCGCTCTCGGCCTCGGCCGCGCCCTCGTCGTCCACGTCCGGATGGGAGCCGGGAGTGTGCCCGGCCGAGGTCGGGGACTCGTCGCCGACCTCGATGGAGAACTTCTTCTCCTCCTCGGTGAGCGCCACCCGCACCGGGGCGTCGACCCCGTTGCTCAGGTGCAGCCCCACCGCACGGGTACAGGCCTCGCCGACCGCGAGCCGCACCTCGTCGAGCACGGCCTCGTCCACCCCCGCCCGGCGCGCCACGGCAGCCGCGACCAGCCGGGCGGTCCTGACGTGCTCGGGAAGCGCGCTGAAGCGGAGTTCGACGGTGGCCATGCCATCCCCCTCGGGCGTATGGGCGTGCAGATCAGGGGGGCCGGGCGAAACCGCCCGGGACCCCCTTGGTGGTCTTCCCGCGGCGACTGGTCAGTCAGTCGCCGCGACAGCGTCCTCGACCGAGGTGTGAATGGGGAACACCTTGGTCAGGCCGGTGATACGGAAGATCTTGAGAATGCGCTCCTGGTTGCACACCAGACGCAGTGAGCCCTCATGGGCACGTACGCGCTTGAGCCCGCCGACGAGCACGCCGAGCCCGGTGGAGTCGAGAAAGTCGACGCCCTCCATGTCGACGACCAGGTGGTAGCTACCGTCGTTGACAAGCTCGACCAGCTGCTCGCGCAGCTTGGGCGCGGTATATACATCAATCTCGCCACCGACCTCGACGACCGTGCGGTCGCCAACGGTCCGAGTCGACAGGGACAGGTCCACGGATCCTCCAGCACCTTGCATCGAGCGGTCGCCCCCCATGGATCGGCAGCCGCGATGGCATTCAATCACTTACCAGCAGGCGTGCACGACGCCTTGAGCCCATTGTCCGTCAGACCAGTGACACACTCGGTGTCGATGGCCCACGACCAACTCCCGCGGCAGGCGGGCATACGCCCCTCGCCCCGGGCCGTTCTCGACCGGCTCGGCACCGGAGCAGGCCGAGGCGCGCGCATCACTCATACGGAGCACTTGCCCCCGCGTCTCGGCAGCCATGCCGACTGGCCTTCGCCGATCCGGCCGGAAGTGATCGACGCCATCCGGGCCGCCGGAATCGAGCGCCCGTGGGCCCACCAGGCGCGTACGGCCGCCCACGCCCTGCGCGGGGAATCCGTGGTCGTGGCCACCGGCACCGCCTCAGGCAAGTCCCTGGCCTACCTCGCCCCCGTGCTCAGCACCTTGCTGGACGGCTCGGAGGAGCCCAGCGGGCGGGGCACGACCGCCCTGTACCTCTCGCCCACCAAGGCGCTCGCCGCCGACCAGCGCCGCGCGGTGGCCGATCTCACCACCCCGCTGGGCACAGATGTGCGAGCGGCGGTGTACGACGGCGACACGCCGGTGGAGGAGCGCGAATGGGTCCGCCAGTACGCGAACTACGTGCTCACCAACCCCGACATGCTCCACCGGGGCATCCTGCCGGGCCACCCCAGGTGGTCCTCCTTCCTGCGCGCGCTGCGCTATGTCGTCATCGACGAGTGCCACACCTACCGCGGCGTCTTCGGCTCCCATGTCGCCCAGGTGCTGCGCAGGCTCCGGCGGGTCTGCGCCCGCTACGGCTCCTCGCCCGTCTTCCTGCTCGCCTCGGCCACCTCCGCCGACCCGGCCGTGGCGGCGACCCGGCTGACCGGAGTGCCAGTCGAGGCGGTCACCGAGGACTCCTCGCCCCGCGGCGAGGTGGTCTTCGCCCTGTGGGAACCGCCGCTGACCGAGCTGCACGGCGAGCGGGGCGCCCCCGTCCGCCGCACGGCCACGGCCGAGTCCGCGGACCTGCTCACCGATCTGGCCGTCCAGGGCGTCCGCACCGTCACCTTCGTGCGCTCCCGGCGGGGCGCCGAACTGATCGCCCTGATCGCCCAGGAGCGACTGGCGGATGTCGACCGGTCCCTGCCGGACCGGGTGGCCGCCTACCGCGGTGGATATCTCCCCGAGGAGCGCCGCGCCCTGGAGCGGGCCCTGCACTCCGGTGACCTCCTCGGCCTCGCCGCCACCACCGCCCTCGAACTCGGCATGGACATCGCCGGTCTGGACGCCGTCGTCCTGGCCGGCTATCCCGGCACCCGCGCCTCCCTGTGGCAGCAGGCGGGGCGGGCCGGCCGCGCCGGACAGGGCGCCCTCGCGATCCTGGTCGCCCGGGACGACCCGCTGGACACCTATCTCGTCCACCACCCGGACGCGCTCTTCCGGCAGCCCGTCGAGTCCACCGTCCTGGACCCCGACAACCCGTACGTCCTCGCGCCGCATCTGTGCGCGGCCGCCGCCGAGCTGCCGCTCACCGAGGCGGACCTGGACCTCTTCGGCCCCGCCACCGAGGAGCTGCTGCCGCAGCTGGAGCAGCGCAAGCTGCTGCGCCGCCGTGCGACGGCCTGGCACTGGACCCGCCGTGAACGCGCCGCCGACCTCACCGACATCCGCGGGGAGGGCGGCAGCCCGGTCCAGGTCGTGGAGGCGGCGACCGGGCGGCTGCTGGGCACCGTGGACGCCTCGGCCGCCCACACCGCCGTCCACGAGGGCGCCGTCCACCTCCACCAGGGCCGGAGCTATCTCGTCCGGCAGCTCGACCTGGAGGACTCGGTCGCGCTGGTGGAGGAGGCCAGTCCGCCGTACTCGACCACCGCCCGCGATACCACCGCGATCTCCATCCTGGAGACCACCACCGAGATCCCGTGGGGGGACGCGCGGCTGTGCTTCGGATCTGTCGAGGTCACCAACCAGGTCGTCTCCTTCCTGCGCCGCAAGCTGATCACCGGTGAGGTGCTGGGCGAGTCCAAGCTCGACCTCCCGCCCCGCACGCTGCGCACCCGGGCCGTGTGGTGGACGGTGACCGAGGACCAGCTGGAAGACGCCCGGGTCCACCCCCAGGCCCTCGGGGGCGCCCTGCACGCCGCCGAGCACGCCTCCATCGGCATGCTGCCGCTCTTCGCGACCTGCGACCGCTGGGACATCGGCGGGGTCTCGGTCCCCCTGCACCCCGACACGCTGCTGCCGACGGTCTTCGTGTACGACGGCCACCCCGGCGGGGCGGGCTTCGCCGAGCGCGCCTTTCACACGGCCGCCCGCTGGCTGACCGCCACCCGGGAGGCGATCGCGGCCTGCGAGTGCGAGGCGGGCTGCCCGTCCTGCATCCAGTCCCCGAAGTGCGGCAACGGGAACGATCCGCTCGACAAGAGGGCCGCCATCCGCCTGCTGACGACGCTCCTGGCCAAAGCCCCGGACCAGCCGCCCACCGCCGACTGACCGGGCGCTCGGCCACTCACTCCCCGGCATACTCCCCCGGGCCCAGCCGGTGCCCACCGCCCGCTCCCGCACGGCCCACTCGGCCCGCTCCTCCGAGCGCTCCTCGCGGCCGCCGGGTACGGGGGTGTCGGCGGGGCCTGCCCGTGCCCGGACCCGGAGGGCGAACGGCCCGGCGCGCACCTCCGCCGTGAGATCCGCGATCTCACCGCTCAGCGCGCACCGCACCACGCGCGCCCCCTGGGCGGAAGCCACCCGCCGGGCGAGGCGGCACGCCGCGCCCGGCCCCTCCAGGCCGTGGTCCGCCGCGGCGAGCGCCGCCAGGTCGGCGGCCCCACCGGCCCGGTGGCGCGCCACCATGACCTGCCCCGCTGTCAGCACGACCGCGAACACCACGCACAGCGCCGTCGCGGCGAACGCCGCCCACACCGTCGCCGACCCGCGGTCGC
>Ga0307508_10003042_pt1 | contig 17256 bp, 11 predicted proteins | sample 9_EM_MG_FD_203089 | JGI IMG/M metagenome (GOLD analysis project Ga0307508, IMG submission 203089) | Populus trichocarpa ectomycorrhiza microbial communities from riparian zone in the Pacific Northwest, United States - 9_EM | ecosystem: Host-associated > Plants > Roots > Unclassified | place...
CTAAGACGTCTGTGAAAGGCACAGTTTTTTTCCGTCAAGTAAAGAGTGGTTTTTGGTTGTGTGAAAACGGGCATTTTTGGTGTAAAACGGCCCCTGTACGGAAACTTTTGTCCCTGTACTTTACCTTTCGCCTTCTTTCTCGCTCTCAATACCCGTCCCTTTGTTCCTGTAGCTTCGTCCTTGCCTGAGGTCTTTTCGGCGGTTCTCTTTCTAGAGGAGGCTGGTGTCAAAGAACTGGCCCACCAGAAGCAGCTGCTTGATGAGCACAGCTCGTAAGCTCCGGTTCGTCTGGGGATGCTTCCTCTGTAGCAAGATTAGCTTCCTGGCTCGTCCTCGAAACTGGCATCTGGATAGAATCTTACCGTTACGCGCAACCAAAGCTATTTCGGTGCCGTCTTCCAAACCGTAGAGATTTCCGCAGTCGAACTCTGTTGCGTGACAATGCACAGAGCACTTCACCTTGTTCTTCATGCATCTACATTTACCGTTGCAACCGGGGGGGGGGTTGCAATTGCAGGAAATGGAGATTCGGTTGCTTGTAGAAACTCAACGGGTACTCCATTATAAGAATTTTCTGACAGCAGCATATTTGCCCCCTCTGAGAGAAAGGAGACAGCACGCTACGGCGGTTGTGGGAGACGGTGGTACGCGTGTGTGCAATATTAGGGGGGTTGATGTTGTGGGGAGGGGTGATGAGAGGTAAGGAAAATAGGTGGGGAGGTCGAGGGCGAGGGTTGTAGAATCCGCTTCCTCACTTCGAGTTTTTCCCCTACTCTACAAATTTTGGGGGCTGTCCGGTCTGCCGATGGAAACCAGTGTTCTATTCGGTTGGTTGACTGACATAGTGGTTCTAAAAACTGGTGATCTATTTTGTGGGTGGACTGACATAGTTTTCTATTTGGGTGGGTGAACCGGTCTGGTGGTAAAACCAGTCCATTGACTGAATAGCACGCCTGCAGGCCGGCCAGTTTATAAACTGACCGGCCCACTTATAAACGCTAAAATTTTCCCGGCAGGCTAGAACATATGTATGTCGCGGACACCTGGAACCTTAAAGGACGTTATTTTTCGGAGAGACTAGGGTGCCTAGAATAAGGAAATAATGAACTTCGGATTTTAGAAAGCGTAACGAATTTAGAAGAAAAAAAAGGTATCATATCTAAGTATCTAATTTACTACGTGGGGCGCTCCCCCCAAGTTTGGAGAACCTGTTGACTTCCGGATTCGGAAGCCGCTAGCCTGACAAGGCATGCCATGTAATCAAACTGTATTACATAAGTGAGTCTATTTACTTACTTTTATCTACCACTTGAAAGATGACTTTTATATACACGGTCCTTAAATGCCCTCCGTACCGTGCAACAGCCCATCCACATGTGCATCCAAAACCCTCACACAGCATTTGAAATAGCGGTTTTACTGAGACAGACGTAAATGGAACAGAGAGCTGCTGGAACTACTCCCCTCCCACAAGCCGTCGAGTGTAATCGCAATGCTCTCCCTCTCCCCCCCCTTTTTTTTTGTTGATCAATATCGGTTGAGTAAGAGCAGAAACAGTGCTGATCGTAGCTAGCTGTGATCGAGGAGCTGTGGGGAGCATTCAGACAACATGTTGGATCGCTGCGTACAAAGTACGGATGGAAGGGTTCCCACGCAAAGGCCATAATTACTCCCGTGGCTCAACACGCCCAGCTGGGTGCCTTTCCCGTACTGTTTATAAACAGAACCAGCGCCGTTCCTCAGTCCAAGAGCATCCTCGCAGCGTAGCCGGAACTTCCGGAGCATGCAACCGTCTCTAATGTATTATTAAGACAATTACAGCCCATCGAAAAACCATCCACAGTATCCACGGCCCTCCTCTCCCGGCCCAACCCAGCCCAAATCATAAGAGTAAAAATCATAAGTCGTAAATCGTGGAAGAAAAAAAGGAAAGAACAAGGGGGGGACCCGGGGAAGGGTGATCGCGAGAAGAGTGAAAAAGAGATAGTTACATACCGTGCACCTTTGCACCTTATAACGCCATGGAGAAAAATTATGCTACCTAGGAGAGTAATTTTTGGAAAGAAATGGGGTATATATGGGTATGTACGAGTGAAGAATCCTGCATATATTCTGACGGTGAGAGGTCGATGAGAAAGGCGGTTTGCCCTTTCACGCTCCGGATGCAGGTGGAGAGGAGAGAAGAGGACATCGATCTATGGTGAAGAGAAGAGGTAATCCGAAGAAACGAAGGGGAAAAAAAAGGGAGAACAGAAACAGCGGAGTATGTATGAGTGTTCGCCTCTTCCCCCGAGAAACATAGAACCGAATCTAGTAGCAGCAGCAATAAACGCCATTCGTCGCCCGTCGTCACCATATAGTATGTAGATCCAGCCAGCCAGCGTCTTACCGTCTATACCAATCCCCAGACAAATCCCAATCCCAGCCAGCCCAACACCAAGAGCCAAATGCTGTTCCCCATTGGCTTGATCGTGGGGGGTCCTGCACTGCATATGTAGCCTTGTTTCCTCCAATAATCGCAGCTCTGGCCGTCAGCGCCTTCGTCGACGATGGTGGGGGTTTCCCCTCCTATTGCAATACTTATAGTCAGCAATCCTCTCCCCGGGACAAGCAATTCCAACTCTTTCCAATAAAAAAACAACGCAAAAGCGCGGGTATAATCCATCATCAGGCGGCGTAAAAAAAAAATACCTGGCGAAGGGGACGGGGTTGGCAGAGTCCCGCCGCCAGCCGTCCTCGTGCGCGTGAAAACACCTGTAGTCACTATGGTTTGTGTACGGGTGACAAAACCACCACCAATGATGGTGGTCTCAGTGCGGAAGAACGGCTCTGTTGCCGTGACTGTTTCAAGGATTGTGGTCGCTTCACGGATTGTGGTCGCTTCAGGAATCTCACCTCCTGTCACCACTGTGGTTCCGCCACCACCGCCTCCGGTGGTTCCGGTTCCAGTCCCAGTCCCTTCTCCTGCACCACCACCCGTTGCTCCTCCTCCGGTGAACTGCTTTCCCGAGCATGTGCCGGCCGGGTCCGCGCGCTTTCCCGGATCACCGGAGAATTCGACATCGCCGCCCGCGTCTGGGAAGACCACATCCGTGCCTGCCGTCGTAGTGCATCCGTTCCCCAAGTTGGCCACGAACACGGCGGGCCCCGAAAGCGCTCGCTTGATCCGGGAGCTACCGCCGGTGATCGTGACAACCGCGCAATTCATGTACCTGTCCGCAAAACATATGGGCAAGCGTGACATAAACGGGGCCGAAGAAAAGACTTACATTTCCCGATTGCCGATCTGATTAAACCACGTCCTTCAGTGCCGAAAAACCACGTTAGCGGGGGAAAAATGAGGGAGAGAACTGGACAGTAATTACCATGCAAATATCGCCGTTCCGGCAGGCGTGCCCTGTGGTATGGTGAACTTGAAGGCGCCTCCTCCACTTGCATGCGGGCAATCTCCAATAAACGACTTGATGACCGTGTACGAGACACCCCCGTCGAACGACAGCGAGACTTGGCAAGACCCGCCGCCGTGCGCCGCTCCTCCGTCGATCCTGCAAACAAACCGCACATGTTAGAGAAGAGAACAATCGCACAGAAGAGCGGGAGGGGAGGTCACAAACCTCAGGTCGTAGGTTCCTCCAGGCGCATAGTCCCTGACACTCGCTCCCTCGGGGGTGTTCAGGTCTTTCAGATGCCCCCTGCACGGGTAGTTCGAGCCGGAGGGCGACAGTGGCGCAGTGTAATCAAAGTCGGACTTCGCGACGTTGTAGTGCGGATTCGTCTTATAGTTTATCGGCGGCGGCTCCGACATCACCATGTGCGCCGAACACATGGGGACGGAGAAGAGACACAGTAATAGTAGCAGGCCGAGCAGGGAGGCTGTCGTTGGTGCTGCTGCGAAGGTGCGTCGCCGAGACGAAACGTGAGACATATTTTCGGTTCGGGCCGACATGTGTATCTATATGTAGGCTGTGTGTAACGCAGCGATCCGGCCACTCTATCGATAAGGCAAAAATGGACAAGGGACAATCGCCGCGGAAAAAAGGAAAGACGACTGGAGCGAGTGAATGGAATACGGTCGGTGGGCGGGAGCAAGCAACACGGTACTCCTATAAAAACCAACAACCACAAAGACGCAGCTAAGTGCTTCGGCGAATGGGAGGCGGAGGGGATTGGAGAATGCGGACGGCGAGGGGGAGCGACGACGAAATGGACGGAGTGTCGACGTGGAAGGTTCTGCAGAGGGCCAGTGCCGCGATCGCCAGGGCCAGAGAAGGGCGTCGAAGTATCGATCGACGCAAGAATTCCTTTGGGCAGGAAGTCCGCCAGACGGTGGTCCAAGACAGACGTGGTATGTGTTGAATAGCTGACGGGTTGGGCGGCAGGTAAACAAGAATAGCAGGAGATGGCGGTCGAGTGCTCTGCGGTCAACACAGCGCAGCGGAATCGGAAAGGGGTGAGAGAGGCCGGGCTGTTGGTGGTGAGCTCGAGCAAGACGGATATTTTCAAACAGCCGGTTTATGTATGACACCAGCAGACGGGCCAAACAAGATGGCCCCCGCCCTGCTGGCTCGCTCGTCAAAACCGCCCCAAATCCCGAGTGCCGTGGCTTCGGACAGGGCCGTGGCAGAGCAGCAGCCAGTGCGCGTCCTGCACACGGACGGACGGTGGCGACGGGCGAGATTCTCGGCGAGCGAGCGCTGTTGCGGGGGAAGGCCGGCCAACCAGCGCTCGGCGCGGACACCAGGGCGTGCGTGCCTGGGCAGCCGGTACCTCGATACGATTCACCGCAAAACCCTCCGGACCGCCCCGAAACGAAAGCGCACTGCTGGGGCACATGGCCGGGGCGTTGACAGCAGCCAGCTGCTCGCGCCGAAAGGAGCAGGCTCGAGCCGGGGGTACGAGAAGAATGGCTGGCGTGGGACAGGGCGCCACGGACGACGAGTCAGCGCTGGCGGTCCCCCGCGCGTCCAGCGAATGCTCGCTGTGATGAGCTGGTTCTCAGGCGGCCCGCGTTGGGCCGTGCGCTGCAGCAATCTGCGTGTTCTCCCCCGCGCGCGGCCGCGCCGCGAGGAATTTCCCGGGGGCCTCGAAACAAAAGCAGGAACCGCAGGCCCTGATGGAGCCGTCTGGGCCCTCGCTCCTTGCCGGCGGAAAAGGTTGTGTCCAGGAACGACGTGTACACGGGCGTGGGAGGCTTGCGGCCGTTAGAATGTTAGCAGGACCCTGCATAGAAGTCCCGCCTATGGTATGGGTTGGGCCCGCCGGGAAAGCCGTCACGTGCAGGGACGACCAGTGAGCCTTCTCTCGGCGCCGATCGCTACGAAGGCAGGGAAACGGCGGGACAGGAGCTGCGCGGCGGCGGCGGTGAGGCTGGCTGGCAGCCAGTGGATGTGGTTGTGGAAGTGGTTGCGGCGGCGGGTGGGATGTCGCAAGAACTGCCGGCCCAAGCGGTCCACGTCGGCGGAGAGGTTGGCTGGGACGGGCTCGCCTCACTGGCTCGGTTGGCCGGGCGACGCTCGGCGGCACCACCCTAGCAGCACTGGTTCTGCATGGACGGTGCAGATTGCTGTGAGGCAGTGGCCGGCCTGTCGATGATTCCGAGACGCAACATCTCGTTTCTCCCGGGCGGACGCACGTGCAATTGTTTTTGCATCCGTTCGCAATTGGGGCGGACAGCGAAGGGATGACGAGCGGAGAGGCTGTATGTATGCAGAGTTTGCTGCATCGACGACGGCGCTGTGTAGTTGCGCTGCGTGCGGGCGGCTGGAGCTGCCTGGGGGCGTGCGTGTGTGGCGACCGGTAAACGGGGCGGTCGCCAGACCGAGATACGTGATGTCTGTCGGTTGACGTGTCAACGGGGGAAGCGTCGAGCAAATCATCTCTTTTCCACGGGGAGGGGGGGGATCACAATGCGATGACAATGTGTGCCGGCTGTTCGATGTCCCTTCCTCGCTCGCTGTCGCACTCTAGCCGTTCCTGGACCGGATGTCCTCACTCTGCGGGGCCCGCTTACCTACGTGCGTTGCCGGGCGAGAGGAGAGGAGAGGAGAGGAGAGGAGATGAGAGGAGAGGAGAAGAGAGAAGAGAAGAGAGAAAGAACAATCGGAGAAGGGTGAACCGGGCCTGTGACAAACGGCGACGCGAGCGACGGACCTCCACGGTCTCCACACACACACGGTCAGTCCTCCTAGGTTTGCAAACAGCAAAAAATGCAATCACTGCAGTTTAACCCCCATATATCCGCCACAGCGGAAAAATAAATAAACATTCCGCAGGCAGTTTGGATGACCCCCTCGACGTCAATGACGACCAGCGACTGGCAACTGTAGTGCAGCAAGATATTCAAAATATGTAAACTACAGGTGTATGTAGGCTGGCTGGCCGACTGGCGGGCTGGCTGGCCATGCGCGGAGGAAGGACACGAAGTCCAACCGCTAGATATCGACCGTACAGTACGGCAAATAGCAACCACCCCTCCCGTTGGACAGCGGTGGGACATTTAGTGTGCGCTCAAACACAAGTTGCTCTGCATGGAGAGATGTGGCAGGCAGAGAGTGCATCGCTCTTTAACTACGCGCTCACGAATTGCCGGTAGCTGGTTGCGTGGAGTCAAGAGAGTAAGACGTAAAGTACATATCATGCCATGTAACTGTCTGCTCGGTGGAGAGGCACTTGGCCGTGCATGGAGATTCTGCGAGACAAATCTCACCAAGACGTGGACCGAAGGCTTGTCTTCGCCCTGATGCATGGCCAGTCACTCTGCACGACACGGCTTGCTAGGCGCTGGCAGAACACAAATCACATCGGCCGGTTTTGTGGGCGACGCTACCACCTAAAAGTGGCCGATATCTAGTGCCCCCCCCCCCCCCCACCCAAGTGCGATACTAACTGGGTAGGCATCGAATGCATGCGTGTGACGCCCTGTTCGCATGTAGATGGCTTCACGATGATGCTTCGCGGCTTCGTCACTCACGCGGTGGTGTGCCGTCTCACGGAATACGTACAACTACTGACTGGAGCCAGGCATTCGGTCGGGGAGAAGACGTCTTTCGTCTCTGGATAACCAGGTGTTTGTTCGCTCCCATCGTCCCCGGGCTACTCCTTTGCTTTTGGCATCTTGAGAGCAACCCAGAATTCGCATTCGTAGACCCACTTCAGCATGGACCCGTCTCCGTTGCCGATGTACTCGCCGCTGCGACCTTTCTCCCTCCTCTCCAGCTGGAACCCGATGGTCTCGGCCACTGCGAGGACCTCGGCGACCGTCAATTCGAGTCCCTGTGCCTCTTCGCCGGCCGCCTTGAGGTCGGCTTCGCGATTCTCCCAGTGCCACAGCAGCGGGCCGAAGTTGATCCAAACGCCGCCGTCCGCCAGGGCTCGGTAGATAGTTTCGAGGTACGAGAAAATGTTGATGGCGGTGTCGATGAAGAAGACCGTCGCCACGACGTCGAACTCTCCCTCCGAGGCAGGGTTGTTGTATGCCGACACGAAGTCGCCTGCCGTCATGGAGAAGCGGTTCTGCTCCGCGGCGTCCGCCAGCAGCGCGGGCGGGTACACGTCGGGAACCGCGACGGAGCAAAGCTGGTGCTCCCTCGAGCGGTGGTTGGAAAACGAGTGGATGAACGGGTGCACGGCGTGCTGGCCCGCCGAAGACGTGCAGTTGAGGATGTAGTTCGACGCCATGAGCTGGTGGAACGAATTCTCGTTTCCCTGTGCCGTGTAGCCGGCGACGACGATTTCGTACGCCAGACGTCCGAGACCGGCACCGGGAACCAAAACCGAGATGCCGCCCTTCTCCGCCATCGAGAGGTCGCCGAACCGCCGTTCGAGCTCGGCCATGACCGGGGCGTAGCAGACTTCTCGCTCGGCCGCACCTTCGGCGCTCCAGTCGCGGTAGAACTGCTTGATCGTGCTCCGGGTCTTGTCGAGTTCCTCCGAAGTCACGCCCATCAGCCATCCCTTCCGACCGAGAGCTTCCGGCTCCACCCCGAAGGCTTCGATCGAGTGGCTAAAGATGGCTTCCGCGAGCTCCGCATTGTGTTCTATGGCTTCGTCCAAACGGCCGAGCGTTGCCAGATAGTCGATCGGCTCGGCGGACAGGATCGTCCGCTGGTACCGTGGTAGCGCGTGGAACTGATGCCGGCGGCGGTGGGTAAGGTTGTTGTGTGCTGTCTGCCGGTACAGGCTGTCAACATGAAGTGAACACCGTCAGCCAGGAGGAGAGTTGTAAGTGCGGGGGGTTCACGGAACTGGAAAGCGCCCAGTGTGGAGAGAATCGTCTCGAGCTCGGTCGATGAAGAGACATCCTTAAGGGGCTTCTGGAGGTCGCTCTGGATATCGGGCTTCTTCTCCAAACCCTCGTGGGAATGACCGGCCATGGCGGGAGTACAGTTGGCGGGCTGATGGCGGGGCGCGACTTTACTTGGCAGCGGGATGAAGTGAACCAACGTGACCACAAACCCCTACCCGAGGCCGCTAGCACCTATAGATATGTGGAGTATGTAGATCGCCCTGTCTCCAGATACATAGAGGCTGATCCCAGATGACTGAGAGTTGAGCACGCTGCTCTGATACACTCCTGTCCACCAGAGATTCTTTGTCTTCCCGTTGCATCACTAACATGGAATGAACCGCCCATGTCACCGTTTGCCAAAATCACACCGGATGGAAAATTATTCTTTGTTTGCCTGGTTCTTCCACGACCCAGCCTTCCATCCTTTCCATGGACGAAACAATCGAATCCGTCCAAGTGGCAAAGCCTTTGTTAGGATGCACCCATAAGTCTACAGGCAATACCCACAACCCCACCATTTCCACGACATCAACATCGGCCAATGGCAGAGGAAAGAGGATTGAGCGAAGTTTTTTCGCGGGTACGGCCCGCGGAGCGGCCCCACGCCCCCCAGTACGGTGAGTCCAGGTACGACAGACACCTCCCGGAAAGACAGTACACGGCGCAAGAGCAAGCCGAGGCAGTATACTTTTTCGAGCTCGAGCACAAACGCGTGAACGGCGGGCTGTCGGTGCGAGAGATGTCCGCGTTGTCCCACGAGGAACAGAAACGACGGGGCCTGTGGATCAGTCGTGCGGAGCGACATCTATCCGAGCCCCAGTACGAAGGGCTCCAGCGGTGGCTGGCCCCGGAGGAGAGGCGGGATCAACGGGTCGGCCAGATCAGAGCCGCCGGGACCACGGGCAGCGTCACTGTGAAGGAATATCTCGCCGACTGGCGCCTCCCCGAAGCTCCGCTGCGGCCGGCCGTGGACCTCGATGCGAGTGTCTCCGTGCCGCGGCGTATCCAGAGACTCTACGACCATGGGCGATTCTACCCGCATGCCCAGCTCCCGGAGATCATCACACACGACGCCAACGGTCCCCACCCTTACCTGATCGAGCAGGATGTTGTTGGCTGCAGCTACGCCGAGAAATGGGGCAGAAATGCCACTGTAGCGGATAGAAAAACGGCACGGCCGGAAATCAAAGGCCGTGGGAGCTTTGGATGGAGCTGGAGGCAAAAGAGGTTTGGGTCCTGATGTCACTCGTAGAACTGTCAAGCGGAACGCTCACATTCCCCCTCCCGTAGGTCGTTCATCCGAAATTTGGCCCTCATAAGGATCATGTTTTTGTATATTCGCTCCGGAGCGATCCGAGGAGGTGGCGATGGCCGCCCGTTCGTGACAGCTCCACATATGGTAAGTGGAAACCATCTAGCTCCGGCAGAGGGGCACCAGCGATCCGAGCTGACCTTATTCCTCAAGACCTATATGCATGAAGCCTACGTGACAGCCGATGACGAAACGCTCAACCTCGGGCCTTGGTTGAGCGTCGAAGATATGCTTCGGGCCGTCGTGGCCCGGAATCGCCGGTACTGGACGGGAATGGATGAGTATGTCCTCGGGAAACAGGAAGAGGGAACCGGAAACCGTCCGCGTTTACCTCTAGCGGTGACCCAGTTGGCACAAGCGAGAGCCGCAGGTAAGAGAGAATGCCCCAAGGCTCCCCAGCTCGACGCCATCCGTGCGAAGGATAGGGAGCTTTTTGTGGGTGACAAACCGTTTGGTCTACATCTGTGGGCCGACATCCGGTCGAGCCTGATGATGAACGACACCCGGATTATCGGTCTGGACAACTTCCAAAAGTCCATCTATGCGCCTTACAGCGTCGCCATCTCCGATGTCACGAACCAATACAATCCCAATGCGAGAAGAGTATATTACGACAGTGGAGATTGGGAAGGGGTCGAACCCCCATTCAAGATCCCTCGGAGGTACCTTCACGAAAAGAAGACCGGCAAGGTCCCACGTGGCAGCAAACACTCTTCTCCCCATGCCTTCTCCCCCGAGCTGCCATTCGACCTGCAGCTCCCGATTCTCGGGGAAATGTGCGGCGAAATAACGCTGGAGGACCTCGAGTACGGCGATCGTTACGACGATCTCGAGAACGAGCACGACATACCACCGATCATCATGTTGGAAGACCCCGGGGAGGGAGATGAAAACTACTGGGAATATGAGGATTTTCGGACCGAGGCAGAAGATTGGTTCGTCATGCCGGTCCTGGGGCTGGTCAACCGGTTCGTCGAGACCTATCTCTCTGACGATCCGACCGTCAAGTGGCTCGAACCGGAAGTGGCTGAACATCTCTTGTATACAATGACGTTTCCGGAATTTGACGAGAAAACTCAAGGTCAACAGCTCAAATTGCCAGGGCATGGGTAGGTGGGTAGGGGGGGGGGGGGGGGGATTTTGGGGCTGGAGGTCACAGGGAGGAAAGAAGTGTATACCCAGCTTGGATTTGGATTTGGATTTGGATTTTGGGGGCTGGTGGGGTGTATTTTCCAGGAAATAAAAACAGGATTGTTTTTTTCTTTGAGGGCCTTCGAACTGGCCATCGCGCCCGAACACCCCCGATCCAGTTGACCGGAAGACTGGGTCATCGTCGATCACCCGGAATTTCGCAGCAGGACGGACGACATTACGCAGCAATAGCCAACACGGGCAACACCCTAGCACAGCCATCCTCCCAGTAGGTGCGAGGTAACGTTCGGTGCATCATACACACCCGCGCCACCTGAAGATAGGACAAAGAAGATATGCACCAAATAGCGCAGAAGCAAGCGGTGAATATCAGAATATGTTGGGCTTTTCAGCCCACGCTACCCCCCCTCCCGAATGTGTATGGTGGTACGATTCCATCCATGCAGCCCGTGCGGTTCCGACTTCTCGCCGTCGCAAGAAGGTAACTAAGCCAATGTGCTTCCCATTCTCAATGCTATGTACGTACTCTACCCTTGGCTCGCGTTTTTTTTATATTGTTATTTTGCTATTTTGCTGGTCGGGATGCGTACGACGCACGCACAGGCCGGATAGGTAGGTGGGTCGGTACTTGATACTCGGCGAACGCCACGCGCAGAGAAAAGTGCAGTTGGGAGCGGGGTGCGCGCATTTTCCAGGAAACTAAATAAATAAAACAGGAGATTTCTCTTTCCTCTCTGGGGGGGAAACCCCCCCCCCCCAAGGGGCAATGGCACCTGTATGTGCGTATGACATATGGCGGCGTCGCATCGAAGGCTCAAATGCTTCATCGATATCTGCCCCTCCAATACTTACTAGACTGCTACGTACGGAATCGAGTCAACGGCCCGGTACTGGTCCATCCCGACTCTCTTTTTTTTTTTTTTGTTACTGGGACCCACTGTGCATTTGATCTCTTTCGATCCGGTTGATAGAAGACTTGGATCATCATCCATCACACGCATCACACCGAGTGTGGGGATGATACATAACTAGTAACCGCCACCCGGAGACCTGGAGGGGGCGGATTTCCTCCGTCTTTTCCTTTGCCATTTCGTTTGCGATTCCTTCGCGCGCTCTACTGCTCTCGGGACAAGCCTGGGTGGAGGACAAAGGGGAGCTTGCAATGGGCCGCCTTCGTGCGGACTGCGGTACGGTTGGTTATCGCCATGATCGGGCTGGGTCGCATGCGAGTAACAAGACGTGGAGGCCTTTCGGGACTAGCTGCAGAAGATGAAGATATATCACATAACTACATACCTACATACATATGTAAATGTGAAAAAGAAAAATAGGAAGTCAATACTGACCACCCTCCACCCTCCACCCCTTCTTGTTTAGGCGCAAAAAAAAAGAAGCTATCTATCTAGTCTATGGACTCCAATGCACCTTGCATACCATGATGTCTCTAGAGATCTACATAGAAACAGTGGATATGCAATTGCCGGCAGTATGTTTGTCGCCGCCATATCCGACAAGATATCGTCGTCGTCCGCGTCCACGCCCACACAGATGGCCGGGTGCGATCCAGACTCTTCCCATCGTCGAGATAAACTTGTGTGTTGCCTGCCCGACTTGATGCCAGACACAGTCCATGTAGAATACTCCACGCACCCTCACTCCCCCCATGTACAAATGGGAAACCGAAAACCTGGTTTCTTCTACTAAGTGCCCTCCATTGCACCACCACGCCCCGCCCAAACCACCGGAACGTTCCACTGCGTATCTAGATATCTACCGTACCGTATCTACGTACGGACTTTAGCCCTGCCCAAGAGAGCCGGGGGGAGGAGGGACGGAGGTTTCCGAGCAGATGACGCAAGGACGGCAGCGAGGGCTTGTTCCGTGGGGCAAACGAACGGCCGAACGAAGCCCCCCCCCTCCCAAACGCAGAGAGGTCGCCGTCGATCGAGTGCTGGCTATGAGCTGCTTCCTCCGCGAACCACCGCCATACGGCGGCAAAGCACGCGATATATGCTCCCCTTCCCCCATTTGGCAGCGGACAACGAGGCGGCGGGGAGTGCGGTACGTGCGGCGCTGCGCCGGCCGAGGCCAGTGGCTACATGACACCCCCCACACACGCAGGAGCTTGGGAGGAGAAGCCTCCCCCCGATTCATGGTGTTTCGGAAGCGCATGCCGTAGGGGCCAAGACTGGAGCACCGCGGAGGAGCCGGAGTGTCTCGGAAAAAACAAAAAGGGTTTCTCGCACAATCTGCTTAAGAGGTGCGAGGGGGGCGCAATCCCGCCGGTGTGGCCCACACCCCCGCGAGGACCCAGAGATCTCGCTGCGACGGATGACTGGATCATGTGTGTAGATGTTGTTTTGTTTCGTTTAATCATTGGACCGCGTGCGTGTATCCATGCACCGTGCGATATTGCGGGCGGGCACGTTGTCCGTGGATAGGATATTGCTGGATGGACAGTGTGCAGCACGTTGTCCGTGGATAGGTCCACATCGCGGCTGCACGTCGGAGGGCAAAGACGGACGGAGCGATCTTCAGCCACCACCCCCGCCGGACCGCCGGGTGGAATGAGCCGTGTTACACATGCAGCGCCGCACATACATACGCCGTGCAGAATGCGCCGGATGTTGCACATTCCCCGCGTCACGTGATATCTAATCGGAGTGGCCGCCCACTCCGTCTTGATACATACACAGACCACGCTACATGCAAACAGGGACCAAAGCCCAACCCTCCAATGATCTCTTCTGCTGCCACTGCTCTCTCCTATACACCTCTGCACATCTTTCCCGCAATCTCGGTGTCCTACATACACGGCGGCCTGTCCCTGTCTCTGCTTTGCGCTCGCTCGTCCGGCGGCCAAATATTGCGGCTCCGTATGTATGTGTGTAGTGTATGTGTGTGTGTAGTGTATGTATGTATGTATGTGAGTAGTGTATGTATGTGAGTAGTGTATGTATGTGTGAATGTAGGCTGTTTGCTGGGGTGGTGGGGCGTAATGGAGATGCAATATTGCGTGCTCGCCTCCCTGCATCCCCGGGTGTGTTGATACTAGATACAACACCGCAGAAGAAATCGATGGGCGATTGCACAATAGCTACATACGGCTCATGCACAATACCTTCCTGTCGACCGTATCCTGGCCGGCAGTGCCACGAGCTGCCTATGTCCGTAGCTCTGTGTGTGCCAGCTGTGTATGTGCACACATCGTCAGCAAACCCACAGCTGTCCAGCCACCCAGACGGAAAAAGCTCCAGCTGATTGGCAAGATTCAGCAGATCGCATCGCCGGGGCCACACCATCCACACACTAGCATCGCGGTTCCACAACGACAGATGGTCAACCGACTCTCTCCGGAGCTTCCTACCTCGACCTCGCCCGCGTTTGGCCTCGCCCTCTCGCTTACTCGCTGTCCGCATCCGTGATATCTATCTCATCAGACTCCGGCTAGTGCCGTGAGCCTCCTCCCCCCCTCGCCGTCGTCGCCCTTCTGGCGTCTTCGCGGAGGGCAAATTACCATCCCCCCAAACCCATCCGTCCACTACCGTCGAGCGGTGGTGCTGTAATATGACATCTCCTGGGGAAGCAATACAAATATCAAGCATCCCCGCCTGCATTCTGGTAGAAAGGGTGTCCAGCTCCGCTGCAAAAACACAAACACAAACAGACTGACAACAGCTATGATATCACCGGACGGAATTGCAAGCACGGACGAGAAGCATGCCGAAGCACCCTCGAGCTCCAATACCAACCGTGGCGACGGTCCCCACACCACGGCCAGGGACGACGGCTTCGTCGACCGCACCATCAGCACCAAGGACTGGGCCTCCAGGACGTTCGAGAATACGCCCGGACAGTTGAAGGACTACTTCTTCAGCCTGTTCCCCATCGCCACCTGGATCTATCGATACAACTTGACGTGGATGACAGGAGATGTATGTTCCCGCGCTTAGATACTGCCACCACGTGGGAAATGATTGGCTGATACGTGATGCGGGGAAAGGTCATCGCGGGTCTCACGGTTGGCGCCGTGGTAGTTCCACAGTCCATGTCGTACGCTATTCTCGCATCCTTGACTGCCGAGTACGGACTCTATTCGAGCTTCATTGGAGTTTTCATCTACTGTTTTTTTGCCACGAGCAAAGATGTTACCATCGGTGTTTGTGTTCCCCCTCTCCCCCTCTCCGCTCCTCCCCCTCTCCGCTCCTCCCCCTCTCCGCTCCTCCCCCGCACCGAGTCTATTTAGAGTGGTATCTGAGATGTGGCTGCATGTGACCAGCCTGTTGCCGTCATGTCGCTCGAGGTTGCGAAGGTGATCGCCCAGGTCAAGGAGATCACCGGAGACGAATACACAAACCCGCAGATTGCGACAGCACTCGCCTTCGTCTGCGGTATGATATGTTTGGGGATAGGATTGGCCAGAGTGGGGTTCATCCTCGAGTTCATTCCTGGTATGCGCCCCCGGAAAGGTCCGCCAGCGATATGCCGGCCCGCTGACACGGCTTCTATCTATAGCACCTGCCGTGGCCGGCTTCATGACCGGAAGCGCCTTCACCATCGCCTCAACCCAGATCCCCGCGCTCATGGGCATCTCCAAGAAGTATGTCAACTCGCGTGATTCCGCGTACAAGGTGGTCATCAACACCCTCAAGAACCTCAAGCAGACGCGGCTCGATGCTGCGTTCGGGCTGTCTGCATTGTTCGGGCTGTACGCCATCCGTTTTGGGCTGGAACACCTGGGGAGGAGGTACCCGCAGCACAAGAGGAAGTTCTTCTTTGCTAATGTCATGCGCAACGGAATCATGGTGATCGTCGTCACTTTGGCCAGTTGGTTGACTGTTCGCGGTGATATCGCCGCCGGGAAGGAGCCAAGGATCAGGATCCTGAAGGATGTGCCCCGAGGATTCCAGCACGTTGGCCCTCTCAGGATCGATACCAACCTGCTCAGTGCCATGGCGCCGCAGATTCCTGTCGCTGTAAGTCGTGCAGTTGTCCCCACTCCCCCCGCGAGAACATTCTGACGGATATTCATTCAGACGCTCATCTTGCTCCTGGAACACATTGCCATCGCAAAGTCTTTTGGCCGCATCAATGACTACAAGATCATCCCGGACCAGGAGTTGATCGCCATCGGCATGACCAACGTAATCGGCAACTTCTTCGGCGCCTACCCGGCGACTGGCTCCTTCTCGCGGACCGCGCTCAAGAGCAAATCCGGCGTGCGCACCCCGGCTGCGGGTATCGTCACCGGTATCGTCGTTCTCCTGGCCCTTTACGCACTCACCGACGCCTTTTACTGGATCCCGATGGCCGGGCTTTCCGCCGTGATCATCCACGCCGTCACCGATCTCATGTCGCCGCCGCGACAAGTGTACATCTTCTGGCGGGTGCAGCCCCTCGAGGCGATAATATTCCTCGTCGCCGTCTTCATCACCATCTTCAGCAACATCGAGAACGGCATCTACTGGGCGATCGCCTCCTCGGCGCTCCTCCTCCTCTACCGGATCGCCCGTCCGCGGGGACAGTTCCTTGGCCGACTCCGCCTCAGCAACGGCCGGCAGGCGCGCGATATCTGGGTTCCGGTGGACAAGCGTATCATCAACCCGGATGCGAAGATCCAGAACCCCCCACCGGGCGTCGTCGTCTTCCGTCCCAGTGAGTCGTTCACGTACCCCAACAGCTCGACACAATGCGACGTGGTGGTGGACGAGATCAAGCGGATCACCAAGCGCGGCAAGCCCAACGCATTCCCGACGCTGGGCGACAGGCCCTGGAACGACATTGGCCCCCGCCGCGGCTTCACGCAGGCCGAAATCGACAGCGACATGCGTCCGGTTCTCAACGCGGTCGTGTTCGATTTCTCGGCCGTGGCGAGCATCGACACGACGGGTATCCAGTGCCTCGTCGATACCCGGCGCCAACTCAACAAGTACGCCGACCGCGAGGTCGAGTTCCACTTCGCGAACATCATCTCGCCGTGGGTGCGGCGGTCGCTACTGGCCGGTGGCTTTGGCACAGGACAGTCCGGTTCGGAATTCACGGAGGTCGCGGCGGTGGTCCCGCGTCTGGGCGAGGGCCGTGTGGTATCGTCCCACCAGAAGCGGAAAGGTGCGGCCGCCGCGGATGGAAGCGGAGGCGGTAACTGGGAGAGGTTCAAGAGCTACGTGATGTCCAAGGACTACCGGGACGGTCGCTTCCAGGGTAAGGAACAATACTCGGACGTTGAGGTTGCCGGCCGCCAGGACGAGGCGGAGCATTGGGGTCCGGTGTTGAGCCAGGACACGCCGTTCTTCCACATAGATATCCCGGATCTCGAGGGGTTGGCGTACAACAAGACGGGCTCCAGCTCCGATCTGAGCGCACAGTGCACGAAGACTATGTAGTGGTTACGCTTCTTTCTTTTTCTACTGGGGGCTTGGCGGCGGTTTCTCTGTTGGGGGGGGGGGGGGGGGGGGGGTGGGGGTGGGGGGGCGGGGTGGGGAATAGGTCGTTGTCGATAATGTGC
>Ga0307508_10003043_pt1 | contig 17256 bp, 17 predicted proteins | sample 9_EM_MG_FD_203089 | JGI IMG/M metagenome (GOLD analysis project Ga0307508, IMG submission 203089) | Populus trichocarpa ectomycorrhiza microbial communities from riparian zone in the Pacific Northwest, United States - 9_EM | ecosystem: Host-associated > Plants > Roots > Unclassified | place...
TTCGACGCGACGAGCTCGGCTCCCTCGCCGCTGACGATTTGCGAGACATACCCGAGCCCCAGACCGGAGGAGTTGGAGTCGGTGCCGTCCGCGATGGCCTGCACTTTCGGCGCCCGGCCGGCGGCGAGGTCTTCTCCGTAGGCGTGCGGGATCACCAGTGCGATCTGTGCCCGCCCTTCGACGAGCCAGGGATCGATCGTCTGCGCCGTCTCTTCAGAGCCGACGAGATCGAAATAGCCGGAGCCGGTGAAACGGTCGGTCAGGGCCCGGCTCGCCGGGGTGCGGTCCTGATCCACCAGGACGAGGGGAATGTGATTGACGTCCAGGTTCGCCGCGAAGCCGAGGACGATGAGCTGCATCACCGGGCCGACGATCATCGCCGGGATCATCTTCCTGTCCTGCCGGAGCTGTTGGAACTCCTTGCGGATCATGGAGAGCAGGGCTTGCACGTCAAACCTCCTTGCGCGACAGGCGCACGTAGGCGAGGACCAGGACGACGGTCGCGTAGAGCAGCAGGAACCCCACATCCCGCGGGTATGATTGGAGACCGGCTCCTTTGAGGATCACGCCGCGCAGCACGACGTTGAAGTAGCGCGCCGGCACGGCGTAGGAGATCCATTGCAGCGGCCACGGCATGGAACGGAGCGGGAAGATGAACCCCGAGAGAAAGATCGCCGGCAGCATGGAGGCCAGGCTGCCGAGCTGGAACGCCATGGCCTGCGTGTCCACCATGGACGAGATGAGCAGCCCGAATCCCAGGGCGCCGATGAGATAGATCAACGTCGCGGCGAACAGGTGGAGATAGGAGCCGGTCACCGCGACGCCGAAGAGGAAGCGCGCCGCGAGCAGGATCAGCACCGTCGCGGTCAGGGAGATGCCGAGATACGGTAAGGTTTTTCCCACGATCAGCTCGCCGGGCTTGAGCGACGTGACGCGGATCTGCTCCATCGTTCCGCGCTCTTTTTCGCGCACCACGGAGAGCGCGGTGGAGAGCACGGCGGTCAGCATGAGGATGAATCCGATCAGGCCGGGGACGAGAAAGTGGGTGGAATCGAGATCCGGGTTGTACCAGACCCGCGGCTCGAAATCGATCGGCGCCAAAGCGATCTTGCCGCCGGCCTCGGTCAGACGGGTCACGTTGGCCGCCGCGACCAGCGCATTGGCATAGCCGAGAATGGTGGCCGCTGTGTTCGAGTCGGAGCCGTCCAAAAGGAGCTGGATCTGCGCGGTACGGCCGGCGGCCAGGTTTTCGGAGGTCCGCTCGGGGATCACCAGCACCGCCTTCGCGGTCCGCCGGGCGGTGATCTTTTCGAGGTCCGTGCCGGGCGGCGGTGTCGCGACGAGATCGAAGTAGGTCGAATTGACGAAGGAGGCGATCAGGTCGCGGCTCGCGGCGCTCTTGTCGTTGTCCTGCACGGCGAGGCGCACATGGTGGATGTCGAAGCTCAGGGCGTAGCCGTAGAGCAGGAGCATCATGCAGGGCACGCCCAGCAGCATGCCCAAGCTCAACGGATCGCGGGCCGATTGGATCAGCTCCTTCCAGGCGACGGACCACAGCTTGCGCGGGCTCATGACCGCTCCTTCTTTCCCGAATGTTCCAGATCGTCCTGCTCGATCGAATGGATGAAGACGTCTTCGAGCGATGGCACGATGCGCTCGACCGCGGCCGGAGTGTTCCCCTCGTGCTCCAGGAGCTCCAGGATGCGGCGCCGGCCGTCCTCTGCATCCGCCACCACCACATGCAGCCGGTCGCCAAAAACCGACGCTTCCAGCACCCAGCTCTCGCGGTCGAGGCGGTCCTGCGCTTCGAGGAAGCGCGGACAGTGAACCTCCAGGATCGCCCGGCCGGCGAAAACCTGTTTCATCTCCGGAACGGTGCCGATCGCCAGCAGCCGCCCGGCGTGCATCAGCGCGATGCGGTCGCACCGCTCGGCTTCGTCGAGATAGTGGGTGGTCACGATCAGCGTGACCCCCTCGCCGGACATTTCATCGATCAGCGTCCAGAAACGGCGGCGCGAAATGGGATCGACGCCGCCGGTGGGCTCGTCGAGAAACACCACCTGCGGCCGGTGGAGCACGGCGCAGGCGAGAGCCAGCCGCTGCTTCCAGCCGCCCGGCAGGGAGCGCGTCACCAGGCTCTCCTTGCCGCCCAGATTGGCCATCTTGATCGCCCAGGCGATACGGTCGCCGCGCTCTTTGCTTCGCAAGCCGTAGACGCCGGAATAGAAATCGAGATTCTGCCGCACGGTGAGGTCGTCGTACAGGCTGAAGCGCTGCGTCATGTAGCCGATGCGGCGGCGGATGGCCTCGGACTGGCGGCCGATGTCCAGGCCGAGCACCAGCCCTTTGCCGGAGGTCGGCGTGAGCAGGCCGCAGAACATGCGGATCAGGGTCGATTTGCCGGCGCCGTTGCTCCCCAGCAGGCCGAAGACCTCGCCTTCCTTGACGTCCAGGGTGACGTCGTCCACCGCGACGAACGCACCGAAGCGCTTGACCAGGCCGTCGGCCTCGATCGCCCGGTTTTTCGAATCGCTTTCCACCTTCATTTTCCCACCGCGCGGTCCAGGGTAGCGAGGGCGACGCGGAGTTGGGTGGTGGCCGAAGTCTGATCGAGGCCGGCGCGCAAGAGATTGGTCTCGGCGTCCAGCAGCTCGGTCGACTGGATGACCCCCTCGCGATAACGGTCTTTCGCGACTTTCACATTTTCCCGTGCCGCTTCGAGGTTGCGCGCGGTCACCTCCAGTCCGGCGACAGCGGTGCGCAGGTCGAGCAGCCGGGAGGTGACTTCGAGATGGAGACGCAGGCGCCGGTCTTCGAGCTCACGCGCCAGCGCGTCGGCCTGCGCCGCCGCCTGTGCCGCCGCGGCGGCGGTCCGGCCGCCATCGAACGCCTTGAGCGAGACCGTCACCCCGGCCGCCCAGGTGCCGCGAAACTCATCGCGCGGCGGCACGATCCGCGGATTGGGATCGGCGTAGTCGTAGCCCAGTGACAGGGACGCCTGCGGTTTACTCGCCGCGCGCTGGACCTGGACATTGGCGCGCGCCGCGGCGATGCGCGCGGTGAGCGCCTGAAGCTCCGGCCGCGCCTTGTCCGCCGCCGCGGAGAGAGCTTCGGGATCAGAAGCAGCCGTCGTCGCGACAACGGCTGGCGCGGCCTCCAGCGGCTCGGTCGGCTCGATGCGGGCGCCGGCAGGCAGGCCGACCAGGCGGGCGAGGTCCGCATTGGCGATCGCCGCGGCGTTTTCCGCCTGGAGGCGCGACAGCTCCGCGCGGTCGCGCTCGACTTGCACGGCGAGCACCTCGTTGCGCGCCGCGACGCCATAGTCGAAACGGTGCCCGGCATCCGTGAGATGGGCCTCGTAGGTCGTGACGGCGTCGCGCAGCACCCGCGCGCTTTCGCGGGCGGTCACCAGACGCCAATATGCGTTGGTCGTCTCCAGTACGATGTCCTTTTCGCCGCTCGCCAGATCGAGGCCCGCCGCCTCGCGCTGCCGGTCCGCCGCCGTCACCGCGCTTTCGATCCGTCCGCCGGTCCACAACGGCAGCGACGCGCCGGCATGAAACCGGGAGTAGTTCGGAAGATCGGGAAACAGAACCCGCGGCGGCTGGCCCGGAAACGCGATGCTGAACTCGTCGACGTGCGAGTTTCGCGTGTAGCCGCCGGAGAGATCCACCTGCGGCATCTTCTCCGCCTGCGCGCCGCGCAACCCTGCCTCCGCCGCCGCCTGCTGCGCCGCCAGCGAGGCCAGATGCGGCGCGTTCGCATGGGCTCGCGCCAGGGCTTCGGGAAGAGTGAGGGGCTCCTGAGCGGCCACGACCGGCGCGGCCAGCAGACTCCCCGCCAACAGCACAAAGAAACGCAATGTGGATCTCATCTCAAGATTCCTCAACCGGCGCCGCGGACTCGGTCGCCTGGATGCGTGCGATGAAAATGTCTTCCAGGGACGGGAGGACCGCGCGGGCGGTCTCCACCTCGATGCCCTGGGATTTGAGATCGGCAGCCAGACGGTCCGCCGCAGCGGGCGCGCCGGAGGCATCGATCCCTTTGAGCGTGGCGTGCAGCCGCTCACCGAAGGATTGCACGTCGGCCACCTCGGGATGCGTCAGCAGGCGCTCGGTGGCCGGCCGCTTCGGACGCGCGAGAATCTCCACCACCGCTCCCTCGGCCTCCTGCCGCAACGCTGTGGGAGCCGCCACGGTGAGCAGCCGGCCATGATCCATCAGCGCGATACGCTGGCAGCGCTCCGCCTCGTCCAGATACGGCGTGGTGAGCAGGAGCGTCAGCCCTTCCCGTTGCAGGTGAGCCAGGATCTTCCAGAAATCGCGCCGCGACACCGGATCGACGCCGGTCGTCGGCTCGTCGAGAATGAGCAGCTCCGGGGTATGGATCAACGTGCAGGCCAGCGCGAGCTTCTGCTTCATGCCGCCGGAGAGCTGGTCCGCCAGCCGTTTGCGGAACGGCGTCATGCGCAACAGGTCGAGCAGCTCATCGCGCCGCGCCTTCCAGCCCTTGACGCCGTGGATGGAAGCGAAAAACGAGATATTCTCATCCACCGACAGATCGCCATAGAGCGAGAACCGCTGCGACAGATAGCCGATCTTCTGCGACAGCAGATCGCTCTGCTTCACCGGCTCCAGACCGCACGTGCAGACGCTGCCGGAGGTCGGAGCGAGCAATCCAAGAACGACCCGCAGCGTCGTCGTCTTGCCGGCGCCGTCCGGACCGATCAGCCCGAACATCTCGCCTCGATGGACCTCGAAGCTGACGTCTTCCGCCGCGACCACCGCGCCGTATTTGCGTGTCATGGTCTTGACTTCGACCATGCTGTCTCCCGTTGCTATCACTGCGCCACCTTGTCGGTCCGCCGCAAATGAGCTTCCGCGGGCATCCCCGGCTTGAACAGCCCGTCCTGATTGTCCAGTCCGACTTTCACTTTATAGACCAGCTTCTCGCGCTCGTCCCGGGTCTGCACGTTCTTCGGCGTGAACTCGGCCTGCGGTGAGATGTAGGTGATCTTTCCCTTCCGCGACTGGCCGTCGTCGGTGACCACCTCGGCCTCCTGGCCGATGCGGATGCGCGCGAGATCGGGGCCGCCCACGTAGACCGTGAGCCAGGCGTCGGCGAGGTCGGTGATCACACAGAGCCCCGCGCCGGCCTGGAGCAGCTCGCCGGCCTGGGCGATCTTCTCGGTGACCACCCCGCTCACCGGGCTGACGACCACCGCGTCCTTCATCTGCTGTTCGAGCTGAGCGATGCGCGCCTCGGACGCTGCGGCGCGGGCGCGCGACGACGCGATCTCCTGCGGCCGGCTACCATGCTCCAGGGCCGCCAGCGCATCGCGGGTGGCCTGCACCCGGGCGGCAGCCATGTCGCGCCGCGTCTTGGCGTCGTCGCGCGACTTGGTGGTTCCCGAGCCGGTGTCGAGCAGCCCCTGCATGCGGTCGAGATCCTTCTGCGCGCCGTCGAGGTCCGCCTTGGCCTGCGTCACCTGCGCGCGGGCGCCGGCGATGTCCTCCTGACGCGGCCCGGCGACGCGCAGCGACAGATCGGCCGCCGCCTGATCGCGCTCGGCATGCGCCTGCTGGAGAGAGAGAGCGATATCGACCGTATCGATCCGGCCCAGCTCCTGTCCGGTCCGGATCTTGTCTCCCTCCTGCAATCCGAACGTCTGCAAGCGGCCGGCGACCTTGGTGGAAATGCGCACATCGGTGGCCTCCACATGCCCCGACGCGACGAGGAGCGCCGGGTCCTTCGCCTCGCGATGACAGGCACCGAGCGTCAAAAGGACAACAGCGAAAAGGGCGGTACGGGACATGATCTCTTATCTCCTTGGGCGGCGCCGGCCGCCGGATGATTCGGATGATTCGGCAGGACATTGGAGGGATGCCTTCTGGAGCCGCGGATCGAGGGCCCCGGCGAGCTTGTCGAGCGCCCCGGCCTGCAACCCCCGAAGCGCCTCCACCTCCACCGCCGAAAGCTCCAACCCTCGCTCCCGTGCCACCGCCAGCACCCCCGCCGGATCCACCCGGAACCGCTGCCGGATCTCCTCATCCGTCACCAGCTTCCCGAGCAGAATCTCCACACTGCGCTGCGACATGGCTGCATCACCTCCGCTGCACACTACTCCACAGAGCGTGCCAAGAGGGAGAAAGAAGAGAAAAGACAGGAGGATCAGAGACTTAGGAGGATGGACAGGACACGAGACGGGGGTGAGGCGGTGTCGGAGGATCGACAGGGTGTCGATTTTTCGACACCTTCATGCCAGCCATCCACCGGTGAAGCCGGCGGCCCGCAGCCCGGCGACGATGGCGGAACAGCCGCGGGTCAATCTCCACACCAGCCCCGACCGGTGGTTCTCGATCATCACGACGATCGGTCCCAGGTTGATGCCGAAGTGCCACGGCGACACCCAGCCCAGCGGGGAACCGCCGGCATCGGGGAAGGTCGGATTGAAGGTCGCCTTGAAACCGTACGGATGGGCATCCGAAAGGTGCAACCGTTTGAAGTTCGCAAGCGTCGGCAGCACGATCTCCGGTGCGAACGGCAGCGACGCGACCACGGCCCAGGGAGCGATCGTGCCGTCGTCGGGGCCGTCGGGCACCGCCCGGGCCAGGTAGTCGAAAAACCGCCGCTCGACGCCATCCACCACGCGAGTGATCTCGCCCGGTCCGTCGCTCGCGGTGATCCCCCAATAGAGCTCCCCATATTGCGCATAGCCGCCGGGATTGCGGATGCCATACTGCTGCTGCACCAGGGTGGCGCGCCGGCTGTTCTCGAAGTAGTCGATCCCGTGCTCGCGCATGAAAGCGTCCTGGATGCCGCGAAAATCGATCCATACGTGGGAGAGTTGGTGGGTGAACAGCGGCCCCGCGTAGAGGAATTGGATATCGTAGACGGTCTTCCATTGATAGGTCGATGCCCACGCCTGATAGCTCGCCGCGGAGAGCGGGTGGGTCGGCGAGCCGAGCCCGAGCACGTACAGCAGCAACGCCTCGTCGTACCCTTCCCACCGGAACGGCAGGAATCCGCTCTCCGGCTTCCAGCCGTGAGTCACCGTGGCGCCGCCGTTCTGGGCCCATCGCCAATCGACGCGCGCGTACAACCGCTCGGCGAGCTCACGGATCTCCCGCTCGGCCGGCGCGGCTCCATCGAAGTACGCCGCGGCCGTAAGCATGCCGCCCAGCAACAGGGCGGAGTCGACCGTCGACAGCTCGCACTGCCACACACGCGCGCCGGTCTGCGAGTCGAGAAAGTGATAGTAAAACCCCTTGTACCCTGTCGCGTCGGGCTCGGGTCCCTGCTTGCTCGCCCAGAAGAAGCGCAGCGTGGTCAGCGTGCGCTCGACGGCCTCGGCGCGCGGGACGAATCCGCGCTCCACACCGACCGGATACGCGGTAAGCGCCAACCCCACCGCCGCGATGCTCGCCGGCCAGTCCGCGCAGGTCTTGTCGAGCACCAACCCATTGACGGGGTTGGTCTCGTGCAGAAAATAGCTGAACGCACCACGCTGGATCGCGTCGAGCATTCGATCGGCATCGGTCAGCCGAGAATGAGTCATTGCAACCTTCCCTCCGAGCCTCCCGGGCATTCTACGCCGGCCCGGCGGCCGTAGTGTAAGCTATCCCTCGATGCTTCTCCCGCACCAACGCCGCCCACAGTGGATCGCCGGGGTCCTCCTCGCGTGGACGGCGGTCGGTTTGTTCTTCTTCACCCAGGACCTTTTGCGGAACCTGATGTTCGGTGACCCGACTCCCTGGTGGCATCTCCTGGTGTCGTGGCTCATCGGGTCGTACATCAGCGCGGCATTGACTCCGGTCATGCTCTGGCTCGGCCGCCGCTTTCCCCTGGAGCGGAAGCGGTGGGTGCGGCGGGTGGCTCTGCACTTTTTCTTCAGCGTGGCCCTCGCCATCGTCCATCTCGTTGTGGACAGCGCCATCGTCCACCGCCTGGGGCTCTTCCCTGTCATCATGAAGAGCTATTCCGCGACGTTCGTGATCTTCATGATCTTCGGCTTCCATGGCAACATCACCGGCTACTGGATCGTGCTCGGCATTCAGGCCGCGTTCGGGTATTACCACCGTTATCACGAGCGCAGGCAGATGGCGCTACGCTTGGAGCTTCAAGCGTCGGAGCTGCAATCGCGACTGGTGCAGGCGCAGTTGAGCGCGCTCAAAGGCCAGCTTCAGCCGCATTTTCTGTTCAACACGCTGAACGCGATCATGGTGCTGGTGCGTCAGGAGAAGGGACGCCAGGCGGAGGAGATGCTGGCGCGGCTCAGCGATCTTCTCCGCTCTGTTTTGGAGGACGTGGAGGCGCAGGAGGTGCCGCTGCGGCGGGAGCTCGAATCTCTTCAGCTCTATTTGTCGATCGAGGAGGTGCGGTTTCAGGATCGGCTGCGCGTCGAGATCTCCGTGGAGCCGGAGGCTCTGGAGGCCGCGGTGCCCCATCTCGGGTTGCAGCCGATCGTGGAAAACGCGGTCCGCCATGGAATCGGCAACCGCTCAGCGGCAGGATTGATCGAGATCAGCGCTGCGAGGGTCGATCAGTCGCTCCGCATTCAGGTGCGCGACGACGGGCCGGGCCTGCCGCCGGAGGCGCCGGAAAGAACCGGAGAAGCGCGGGGGATCGGCTTGGCGAACACGCGCGAGCGGCTGCGCCAACTCTACGGCGACGCGGCGGCGTTGACGCTCGCCAACGATCCGCGCGGCGGCGCCATGGCCACGCTCATCCTCCCCTATCGTGTCGAGGCCGAAAAAGACGCCTCGGAAGTGATGGAGATCCATGACCTTGCGCACGCTGATCGTTGACGACGAGCCGCTGGCGCGCGAGGGGTTGCGCCTGCTCCTCGCCGCGGACCCGGACATCGCGGGAATCGAGGAGGCGAAGGACGGCCGGGAGGCGGTGGCGGCTCTGCGCAAGGCGCCGCCGGATCTCGTGTTTCTGGACGTGCAGATGCCGGAGATGGATGGCTTTTCGGTGGTCCGGGAGATCGGCGCCGAACGGATGCCGGCGGTGGTCTTCGTCACCGCGCACGATCAATATGCCCTGCGGGCGTTCGAGATCAACGCGATCGACTATCTGCTCAAGCCGTTCACCCGCGAGCGCTTCTCGCAGGCGCTGGCGCGGGCCAAGGCTCGGGTTCTCGCGCCGCAGACGGAGGACGCGAGCCGTCAGATCCTTTCGCTGCTCGAAACGATCGCCGCGCCGCAACGGGCGGTGAAGCGGCTGGCGGTGCGCACGGCGGGCAAGACGCTCTTCGTGGACGTCGCCGACGTGGACTGGATCGAGGCGGCGGAGAACTACGTCAAGCTGCACGTCGGCCGCGCGTCGCATCTGGTGCACGTGCCGCTCAACCGGCTGGAGAAGTCGCTCGATCCCGAGACGTTTCTCCGCATCCACCGCTCGCTCATCGTCAACATGACGCGTATCAAGGAGCTGGAGCCGGCACTGCACGGCGAGTATGTGGTCACCCTGCAGGGCCACGTCGGCGACGCCGGCGACGTTCGCCTGCGCTCCGGCCGTTCCTACCACGAGAAGCTGCGCGAGCTGGCCGACAATCCGTTCTGAGCGGCCTCGCTCCCGGCAGGATGGGGCGGCCCGGCGGCCGCATCGCGCTCCTCGACGCCGCGGAGGACCGCCTGGCGATGGAAGGCAGGCTCACCGCGCCAGCGGGATTTCCCGCCGTTCCCCCAAAGCTTCGTTGACGACGATCAGCGCCCCTTCGTCCGCGCCTTGGAGCTGCTCGTTGGCGTTTAGTAGCTCGATACCGTAGACGGTTCCATCCGGGGCCATGTCGACATTGAGCTCGTCACTCACTCGGATCGTCTCGACCTCGGCGGTCTTCTCCTGGAGCCGTAGGTAGGCAACATTGTGCTGGGGATCGTAGGTCAGCTTCATGGCGGCGTCTCCTCAACCCACCCCAGAGCAGGATCCCAGTGAACCCAGTGTCACTCGTGCCAACGATCTCGTGGCGAGTCATGTCAGGACATCTTAGCAGAACACCGATCTGCGGGCGAAGATCTTCGAGTGGCGAAACTTGTTCCGGGCATCGAGTGCGCTACCGCTGGCAGTTGAGCGGCCCCGATCCAGCCAGGGTGATATCGTGCCACCATGAGCCAGGACCGGCTCGCGGCGAGCCTCGACATCGACCGCTGCACGCCCAGCGAGATCGTCAGGATCATCCAGCAGCAGGACCGGCTGGTCGCCGAGGCGGTGGCGTCAGCGGCGGCGCCGATCGCCGAGGCCATCGAGCAGATCGCGGCACGGCTGGCTCACGGCGGCCGGCTGGTCTACGCCGGAGCCGGCACGAGCGGGCGCATCGCGCTCCTCGACGCCGCGGAGCTGCCGCCGACCTACGGTGTCGATCCCGGGCTCGTCCGGGTGCTCCTGGCCGGCGGCGAGCGTGCCTTCACACAGGCGGTCGAAGGCGCGGAGGACGACGAGGCGGCGGCCACCGCCGCGGTCGACGCGCACGTCACGGCCGGCGACGCCCTGGTCGGCATCGCGGCTTCGGGGACCACGCCCTACACCGTGGCCGCGGTCCGGCGCGCTGACCAGCTCGGCGCCCTCACGGTCGGCGTGACCTCCGCGCCCGGATCGCCGCTCGCGCAGGAAGCCCGGATCGCGATCGTCGCCGACACCGGCCCCGAGGTCATCCTGGGCTCGACGCGCATGAAGAGCGGCACCGCGCAGAAACTGATTCTCAACACACTCTCCACCGGCGTGATGATCCGCCTCGGCCATGTCTACTCGAACCTGATGATCGATATGCCGGCGACCAACGAGAAGCTGCGCCGGCGGGCGGAGCAGATGGTCGAGCTGGCCGCGGAGGTGCCGCGCGATGAAGCTGTGCAGGCGTTGCGCGCAGCGGGAGGAAATGTGAGGCTGGCAGCCGTGATGGCCAACAAGAAGCTCGGGCGCGAGGCAGCGGAGCGCGTTCTCGCACAGCATGGCGGCAACCTGCGGGAGGTGCTTGGATCTTGAGCCGCATCGGCCGTCTCCTCCAAATCGTCAACAAGCCGTCGCGTCTCGTGATCGGTCTGATGTCCGGCACGTCGGTCGACGGGATCGACGCCGTGCTCGTCCGGATCGAGGGGCACGGCGCCGGCGCGAAAGCCGAACAGATCGCTTTTCGCAGCTATCCGTTTCCTCCCGGTCTGCGCGCCAAGGTTTTCCTCCTGTTCGATAGGCAGAAGGCGCGGGTCGATGCGATCTGCCAGCTCGATTTCCTGCTCGGCGAGGTATTCGCCGCCGCGGTGGACCGCCTGCTCAAGGATTGCGGCCGGACGCACGAAGAGGTCGATCTCGTCGCCTCGGCCGGCCAGACGATCTGGCACGATCCGCAGCCGGTGATCGAAGAGCCCGGCGTCGATTGGATCGATCACCCGCTGGTGACGCGCTCGACGTTTGCGATCGGCCAGTCGGCGGTGATCGCGGAACGGACCGGGATCACGACGATCGGCGACCTGCGCGTCCGCGACGTCGCCGCCGGCGGGCAGGGAGCGCCGCTCGTCGCCTACGCCGACTGGGTGCTGTTGCGCGATGCCGCTCTCGGCCGCTGCGTGCAGAACATCGGCGGGATCGGGAATGTGACCTATCTGCCGCCCGGTGCCACGCCGGAAAAGGTGATCGCGTTCGACACCGGGCCGGGCAACATGGTGATCGATGCGCTCGTCGACCTGGCGACCGATGGCGCCGAGACCTACGATCAGAACGGAAAGATCGCGGCGCAGGGGCGCGTCGCGCCCAAAGTCCTCGCGGCGTGGCTCGGCGACCGGTATTTCCGCCGGCCGCCGCCGAAGACGACCGGCCGCGAGCATTTCGGCGTGCAATTCGCCCGCCGCCTCATGGACGATGCCCGCGCGCTCTCGTTCGAAGACCTGGTGGCCACCGCGACCGCGCTGACCGCGGCGAGCATCGCGCGGGCGTACCTTGATTTCATCCGGCCGCTCGGTCCGATCGACCAGGTGATCGTCGGCGGCGGCGGGAAGCACAATCCGACCTTGATGAGGATGCTCCGCGAGCGGCTGCCAGGCGGCACCTCCTTGATGAGCCATGAAGACTTCGGCATCGACAGCGACGCGAAAGAGGCGATCGCGCTGGCCATCATCGCCAACGACGCGGTGGCCGGATTCGACACCAACATCCCGGGCGCCACCGGCGGACGGCCGACGGTGCTCGGCAAGATCAGCCTATGAGTCTCGTAAGGCTTTACGGACGCGCGTTTCTCGGCGGGGCGATCGAGCCGGACGTGTTGGTGACGATCCGCGACGGCGTGCTGGAGATCGAGCAGACAGCGCATCCGCCGGTCCAGGCACAGCGCGTCGCGGGAATCATCACGCCGGGATTCATCGACCTGCACGTCCACGGCGGCGACGGCACCGATTTCATGGATGCCGACGCGAGCGCCACGGAGCGCATTCTCCGCTTCCATGCGCGGCACGGGACGACCGCTCTCGCCGCGACGACGCTCTCCGCCTCGCCCTGCGACCTGCGCGCAGCCGTTGAGGTGATCGCACGCTCTGCTCAGGCGCCCACCGCGGGGGCGGAGATCTGCGCCATCCATCTCGAAGGACCCTACATCAATCGCGAGCGGGCCGGCGCGCAGGATCCGGCGTCGATCCGCTCACCTGATCTGCGAGAAGTCGAAACGCTCCTGGCGCTCGCACCGCGGATGAAATGGCTGATGACCGTGGCGCCGGAGATCGCAGGAGTGCGCGGTCTGATCGAGAGCTACCGCGACAGAATCACCTTCTCCATCGGGCACACCGCGGCCGGCTATGCCGAAGCCGTCGCGGCACTGGAGTGGGGAGCTTCGCACTTCACCCATCTTTTCAATGCGATGAGCGGTCTCCACCATCGCGATCCGGGGGTCGCCGGCGCGGCCCTCACCTCCGCGAGCGCCACGGCCGAGCTGATCGCCGACGGCATCCACGTCCATCCGGCCGTTTTGCGCCTGGCGGCGCAGGCGATGCCGCACCGGATCGCGCTGATCACCGACGCGATGCGCGCCTGCGGCCTCGCCGATGGGAGCTACAAGCTGTACCGCCACGACGTCATCGTCGAAGGCGGAGCCGCGCGCCTCGGCGACGGCACCCTGGCCGGCAGCATGCTGACCCTGGAACGCGCTGTGCAGACTATGGTGGAGCAGGCGGGCCTGCCGCTCCCGGCCGTGCTGCCGCTCGCGACGGAAGTCCCGGCGCGCATCCTCGGCGTCGCGAACCGCAAAGGCAAGCTCGCCGAGGGGTACGACGCAGACGTCGTCGTCCTGTCGCCGAAGCTCGCGGTGGAGCGGGTGTTCGTCAGAGGGCGCGAGATGCTGGTTTCATCATGATGGTTGCCACCAAGCAAAGACTGATCTTCGGCGTGCTCGCCGTCCTCCTGCTGGGATTTCTCTACCGCCTCCTGACCGTCGTCACCGTCCGCTCCGGCGAGTGCCGTCCGCGGCCGGACGATCCGGACCTGCGCCTCCTGACGCGCGACGAGAACGGCACGCGCGTCAGCTTTCCGAAACGGACCGCCGCTCCGCCGCAAAGCCGGCCTCTCATCGTGATGACCTACAACATCGCGGGCCACGACGCGCTGTTCCACGGCGATCACGTGCAAAAGATCGCCGACGCGATCCGCCGCCTCCATCCGGACATCGTGGCCTTGCAGGAAGTCCTTCGCACGACATGGCAGTCGCGCTTTCACGATCAGCTCGCCGAGATCGAGTCGCGCACCGGTTTGCACGGCTACTTCTCGCCGACCTATAAATCGTGGGGCGGCACCTTCGGCAACGCGATCCTCACCCGCGGCGAGATCGTGCACGCCGAGGCGCATTCCCTGCCCGCCGTCGGAGAGCCGCGGGCGATCCTCGAAGCGACCATCCGCATCGACGGCGCCACGATCAGCGTCTTCGCCACGCACCTCTCCACCTGGGGCCGGTTCAACGCGAGAATCCGCACGGAGCAGATGCACTGTCTTGCGCAGGAGGTCCGCACCAGCCGCTATCCCTTCATCCTCGCCGGCGATTTCAATACCCATCCGGAGTCGAAGGAGATGGACGCCTTCCGCCGCGAAAACGCCGCGCAGCCCGCCTCGCAGGAGATCGGTCCGACCTTCCCGTTCTGGAAACAGCAGATCGACTACATCTTCACCGACTACGGCTGGGACGTCCGGAGCGCGCACGCCTGGCCGATCGGAAGCTCGGATCATCTGCCGGTGACGGCGGAGCTGATGTGGCAGCGGTCCGGCTCGGACAACCCAAAGTAGTGGAGGGGCTTGCCCCCTCCTGGGTGGGCGGAGGAGCCGGAGGAGAACACGAACCTTTCCGCCATCCGCCCCCTCCCCGACCCTCCCCCGCGCGTGCCACCGCCCGCCGCCCCGAGCGGGAGAGGGCGCCGCCGCCCGAAACAACAGACGCCCTTAGCGCGAAGTCTCTCGGGCCTTGGTCAAGATCTCCGCCAAGCTCATGCCTTGGAAACGTTTGTCGCGCCAGCTCTGGTAGTCGAACGGCTCGCGGCTCAGCAGAGCGAGGAACCGCAAAGTCTCCACGGGCCCGAGGTTTTCATCCAAGACCACCATCCCCTTGGCGCGAAGAGCATCGTCTGCCAGTGCCTCAATCATTTTTCAGATCCTCCAGGTACTCCGCACCCAGGATTGAAATCCTGGGCTGGCCACCCTTGTCCCTGCGGGACGGCTGACAGGTTATCCGCAGTCGAGGAGACCCTTCTCGCCGGATTCTGATCATCCAGGACCTCCAGAGCCGTCCCGCAGGGACAAGGGCCTCCAGCCCAGGGTTTTAACCCTGGGTCTCGTAGGCCAAGGCCTCGACGACTCTTTAGCACCTCGGTTCGACATCGCGACTGGGCATAGCATAGAGCTACGACGCGGCCGAGTCGATCTCCACTGTGTCGATGTGTGCCGATGGAACGCGCTGTGCAAAAGATACCCGCCATGAGCCTCAAAGCGGAGATCCTCGAGCAGCCCGCCGTCCTCGCCCGGCTGCTGCGGACGCAGATGGAGCCGGCGCGCGAGATCGCCCGCTCAATCCGCAGTCGGGACATCAACTGGATCCTGATCGCCGCCCGTGGCACCTCCGATCATGCGGCGCTGTATGCCAAGTACTTGTGGGGCTCGCGCAACGGGCTGCCGGTCGCCCTGGCGGCTCCGTCGCTGTACACCCTCTACCAGACGCCGCCGCGGCTTGCGGGTGTGCTCGTGGTGGGAATCTCGCAGTCGGGGCAGTCGCCGGACATCGTCAGCGTGGTGGCTGACGGGCGCCGGCAAGGTGCCCTGACTTTGGCGATCACCAACGACCTGTCGTCTCCTCTGGCGGCGGCGGCGGAGATGGTTCTCGACACCTGCTCGGGTCCCGAGCGGGCGGTCGCCGCCACCAAGACCTATACGACCCAGCTCCTCTCGATCGCTCTCCTGTCAGTTGCGTTGGCACCGGAGGACGCCGAGGCGATCGACCGGGTGCCGGAGTGGGTCGCGGAGTCGCTCCGGCTCGACGGGGCGATCGAGCAGGCGGCAGAGCGGTACCGGTATATGACGCAGTGCGTGGTGCTCGGCCGCGGTCTCAACTATGCGACGGCCGCGGAGTGGTCGCTGAAGCTCAAGGAGCTCACCAGCGTGGTGGCCGAGCCCTACTCCTCCGCCGACTTCCGGCATGGTCCGGTCGCCATCGTGACGCGGGGCTTTCCCATCCTCGCGGTGATTCCGGGCGGAGCGGTGTTCGAGGACGTGATGGCGCTGCTCACGCCGCTGGTCGAGGAGCGCGGCGTCGAGTTGGTCGCCGTCTCGGATCAGGAGAGCGCGCTGGCTTTGGCCCGCACCCCGATCCGGTTGCCCGCCGGATTGCCCGAGTGGCTGAGCCCGCTGGTGAGCATCGTTCCGGCCCAGCTCTTCTGCTATCACCTCGCCTGCGCCATGGACCGCGACCCGGAGGCGCCCCCGGGGTTGAGCAAGGTCACGCGGACGTGGTGACGCGAGGCGGTGATACGCTCCCCGGGTTTTCACGGAGGAGGTGAAACCCATGCAGATTCGGATCGTCAGGAGAGCCCTCGTCGTCGGCCTGTTCATGGCTTCGGTGAGCTTGTGGTCCCAGGAGGCGCAGAAACCCCACCCGGCTGGCGACGCGCAGAGCTCCTATGAGCCGCGCGCGACACCGGGCGCTGGTCAGGCCCTGTTGGCGCGGTTCGCTGGAGACTGGGATGTGGTGAAGACGTTCTATCCGGCGAATGGCGGCGCTCCGGTCCAGACCAAAGGCGAATGCCTGCAGAAGATGGTGCAGGATGGCCATTTTCTCGAATCCGACTTCACGTTCTTTGACCGCGAAGGAAAGAAAAGCACCGGAAAGGGGATTTCGGGCTTCGACTCCAAGACGAACAAGTTCACCACCGTGTGGTACGACTCCCGCCAGACCAGCATGTCGATCCGCCAGAGCGAGGGCACGTTCGACGGCAAGGAGATCGTTCTCTACGCCACGGCGCTCGATCCGGACCGGCCGGGTCGGAAGTCGGTGGCGCGCGCGCATCTGGAGGACGGCGACCGGGTTCTCCTGCACCGGCACTTCTTCATCGATGACTCCGGCAAGGAGCATCTGATGATCGAGCTGCGGATGACGCGGAAGGGCGCTCCCGCTCCGCATCCCAAGTAACGAGAGAAAATGGCGCCGAGACGTCTTGCTCAGCGGCGCGCCACAGTACGATCACGGCGTTCCAGTCCACGGAGCGCGGCGCCCTGTCGCGCGAGTGCCACCCGGACGGGCAGAGCACGGTTTTCCTCTGCGCTCCTCTATTCCGTGCCGGAATACGCTTCCGGTAGGCTGAGGACTCAAAACACGGGCTGGCAGAGGGCGAGATTTCTCCTGCCTGTTGGATTCTGTTGCCGGAGAGCGCCCTTCTGTCCTGCCCAGGCTTCGGCCGGCTTGGAATGGAGCGCGGGCGCTTTGCCCAGGCCCATTCCGGGATGACCCGGCTTCTGCCGGCACGGAATTGCCCTGTGATGCTCCAGAATCGACCTGCTCAGGCCGACCGAAGCGTCCGACGGCCCGAAATCGCCTTGGTCAGGACGGAACGGCGCCGGCCAGGCCGGCCTCTGCTTCTGACGCTCCAGAATCCTCCTGATCAGACCGATCGGCCCTTCTGATCCTCCAGAATGGGCCTGGTCAAGTCGCGATGGGCTTCTGCCAATCCGCAATGGACCTCCCCACGCCGTCCTCGGCTCATGATGAAGGGGAATCGAGCCGCTCAGGACAAAGTCCGCTTCTGA
>Ga0307508_10003044_pt1 | contig 17251 bp, 16 predicted proteins | sample 9_EM_MG_FD_203089 | JGI IMG/M metagenome (GOLD analysis project Ga0307508, IMG submission 203089) | Populus trichocarpa ectomycorrhiza microbial communities from riparian zone in the Pacific Northwest, United States - 9_EM | ecosystem: Host-associated > Plants > Roots > Unclassified | place...
AGACCACTTCTCCCAACCCAGATAAAACGACACAACCGAGACGACTCCACGAAAAATGGTTGACCACACTGCCCGAGCATACAGTCACGATCTACACCGACGGCTCCAAACTGGCAGATGGATCAGTCGGCTGCAGATGGGTGATCTATCACTGTAGAAACCAACAGCTTCACCAGCTAACTGAAGGGCGCTGCCACCTTGGCTAGAGGGCTGAAGTTTACGACGCCGAACTCCACGCGGTACAGGAAGCCGTTACTACCCTACTCACCACCACAATTTCATGGTCAGCAGTGTACATCTGCATCGACAACCAAGCCGCTATCGATACACTCCAACACAACGAATCCAACCACAAATTCGCACGCCGCGCACTGGAAGTCATCTCACGTTTACAACTCCTAGGATGGCAGATCTCCACCGTATGGTGCCCCTCCCACTGCAACATCCCCGGCAATGAGAAAACCGACAATCTCACAAAGATGGCAGCGTCAGCTACTGTACCCTGTCGATTTGCCCTCACAACGAAGTACTGGCTGCTGGCTCAGGCCAGGAAAGGTTTCCTCGAACGATGGAAGAAGGAGCTCCCACTCTCTAACCCTTCATTCAAATTTCCCAGCCATCTGCACGGTGTCGACTGGACCGACACACGGGCAATGTGGCGAGTCTTCTGCAACCGGTCACCCTCCGACCCCCCACCCAACATCACTGCCAACCCATGTCCTTGTGGGCTGAGTCTGAACTCATCACATCACCTGCTGCAAGAGTGTGTACTGCTGACCAAGCACCGTACCGAACTCCTACAATCCACCACCGGTGATATCCAGACCGTAAGCTTCCTTACAGCACCCAGGAACACCCAACCGATTCGCCGTTTCCTCCGAGCTACTGGCTTAGGCCATTCGACCCACCTCTGCTTCGACAATAGAAGCAACGACTCTGCGATGAATGACAACGATGACACCAGTTCAGACTCACCTGAACCGGACTTTGGCGCATTCGAACCTTGATTATGACACGAAGATTGGCACAGATGGGGGGGAAAAGGGCAGATGGAGGGAGGAGTTTTCTTTTCTTTTTCTTTTTCTCTTTTGCCTGTGTGATTCTCCTTCACTGCTTTTCGCATCGTGGTTGCTTTGTTACTTGCTTTTTGCAAAAGATGTCCTTGGTGTGGTTACTTGTTGGCGGTTGGGAAAGATGGGAACCCCATGGGGGTGGTATGACGAGGAGGAGTGTAGATAGCCTGTAGTGCTGCACACAATAGATCGAAGTTGCATATTATCTCTCTCCACAGACCTACCACTCTCTACCTGTGAACCGGCGCTGCAACCACCACCCCGATAAGAACAACAAGGCCACGCCAGGCGTGACGGATACCGCGAGAACAACGAGCCCACGAAAGGCGTGTGAGAAGATCGCGACGAGACCATGCCAGGCGTGATGAATACCGCGAAGAACAATGAGCCCACGCAAAGGCATGTGAGAAGATCGCGATGAGAGCACGCCAGGTGTGACGGATACCACGAGAACAACGAGCCCACGCAAGGGGTGTGAGAAGACCGCGACGACACCACGCCGGGCGTGACGGATACCGGGAGACGACGAGTGGCGCCTGAGTACGCCGTAAGTGTGACTACGAGCGGCACGTGAGTACGCCGGAAGTGTGACTACGAGCGGCGCATGAGTACGCCGAAAGTGTGACTATGAGCGGCGCGTGAGTACGCCGGAAGTGTGACTAAGAGCGACGCGTGTGTACGCCGGAAGTGTGACTACGAGCAGTGCGTGAGTACGCCGAAAGTGTGACTACAAGCGGCGCGTGAGTACGCCGGAAGTGTGATCACGAGCTTGCCCCAAAGAACCGAGCCTACGTTACCTGTCGAGCCGCACGGGATAGTCAAGGCAGGATCTCGACACTAGATTGCATCTCCCTAGTATCCACACCTTACGTAGCAACAAGAAAGACACGGTGGAGTCCCCGGACCCTCTCAACCTGAGCGAATTTAGGGACCTCCCTGACAACCAGCGAGCACCGAGTCCAGTAACCCCAGAGCAAAGATCCAGGCCACAGACCCCCAAGTCACCAGAACAGACCAGAAGAATGACGGAAGGACCCTACCTGTTGACAATGGAAATGTTGCAGGCCCTCCTAGCGGCACGCGACAGACCATCGCAGACCAGTTACCCAAAGCTCCAGGACCCCGAACCGTTCGAAGGAGAAAAAGCAAATTCAAAACGTTCCTGGCCCAGTGCGAGCTGAAGTTTAGAACAGAGGGAAATCAATTCGATGACGATGAGAAAAAAACGGGATACGCATCCTCCCTACTCCGGGGGGTGGGATGGAACTGGGTGGAAACCTTTCTGAACCAGGAGGGAGGAATCAACCTAACATGGGAAGAACTGAAAACTAACATGAAGAATGCCTTCGGCCAGGTGTATGCCGAGGAAATAGCCTTCAGAAAATCCAGCTGGAAAACCTGACGGCAGCAACCTACTGGACGGAATTCCGCCGAATCAAAGCAGATCTCCCGCACGTGGACAACATATGCATCGCGCGATTTCGAGACGGACTACAACCAGAAGTAAAAAGGTACCTGGTCATGAGCGAAGTACCAGCCACCGTCCTGGTAGACTACACCACCGCGGCCATCAAAACAGACAGCCGCCTATGTAACCTTGGAGTCATTAGTCAGCGCCCTGCGGCTAGTCCAGAAGCGCGCTTCCATGTCCATACGAAAGAACCCGTCAGCGCCCCAGGGGACCCAATGGACCTAGATGCTACCCGACGGTTAAAGTTCGCACCAAGAACGCCGACCCAGTTCCCCCGACGACCACAAACGGACGAATGCTACAATTACGGAAAAAAGGGGCACTTTGCGAAGGAATGCCTCCAGCCCAAGAAAGCACGAACCCCATGGAGAAGGCCATACCCGGGAGCAGAAGCCACATACGAAGAAGACACCATTAACAATGAAGCAGGGAAAGAACCTGAACCAGCGGGAAACAACAGCCCTCGGGAATAGGCCTAGGCAACAGCCACCCCAAGGAGAAACCCGTTGCAGAACCAGACCCACCCTACAGAATACGAACAACCAGGTACGACTGCGAAGCGAAGATCATGATCAAAGTACGAATCATAGGAACCGATCGAAACGAACACAACACCACCGCCCTAGTGGACCGCGGGGCATCCGAGAACTTTGTCGACAAGGCTTACGCCAAAGCAAGTGGAATCCCAATACAGCAAAAAGCGACACCAAGACGGGTCCTGACCATGGATGGGAGCGAGGTCACCAGCGGGCCTGTAACCCACAACGCCAAGTCCACCTCACAATCATTCATCACGAGGAAGATATCCGGCTACACTGCATCAAAATCGGAAATGCGCCAATCATCCTAGGACTCCCATGGCTCAAGCTCCATGATCTGGTGATAGGGTGGAAGAATCATACTGTGAAATTCTACTCGGACCACTGCGCCGAAAAATGCTTACCTAGCTCACCAAGAGCAAACATGGTCCGGGAAGAAAACGCCACGGAGCACTACTACAGGAAAACACCAGAAAATTGGGAGATTGGCGAAACGGACCCATGGGAAGTATGCCAGACCGTCATCAGCAAAATCAAGGAAACCTCCAAGACCAGCAAAAACCCAATTCCACCGGAATATCACGAGTTCCTCGAAGTATTCACTGAAAAAGAACCTACGGCACCCCTGCCCCACCGCCCTTACGACCACAACATTCCACTGGAGGAAGGAAAGGCGCCCCCGTACGAGCCCCTGCGACCCCTGAACGAAGAAAAAATGAAGGCTCTCAAGGAATACCTAGAAGTCAATGAGAAACGGAAATGGATCCGGGCATCCACCTCCCGGGCTTAGGCGCCAATACACTTTGTCAAGATGAAGGACAGGGGACTACGCCTATGTGTGGATTATCGACAACTGAATGAGACCACAATCAAAGACCGGACACCATTGCCATTAATCGGAGAGTCCCTGGATCAACTATCCAATGCCACCAACTACAGCAATCTAGATATCCGAGACGCCTACTACAACCTCCGAATCGCAGCAGGAGGCGAATGGAAAACAGCCTTGCGAACCCGATACGGACTATACGAGTACTGTGTCATGTCTTTCGGGTTGACCAATGCACCGGCATCGTTTCAACGATGGATGAATGAGATTTTGAACTAATACCTTGATATCTTCTGTGTGGCATATCTGGACGACATCCTCATCCTCTCGCAAAATCTGGAAGACCACCGGAGACACATCCGGACAATCTTGAAACGAGTTGAGGAAACCGGGCTCACACTGAAAGCATCCAAATGCGAATTCCATACAACAGAAATAGATTACTTGGGATATGTCATATCACCGCAGGGACTGCGAATGGACGACGAAAAAATCCGGACCATCAAAGAATGGAAGGAACCAACAAACGTCAAAGGAATCCAGAGCTTCCTCGGCTTTGCCAACTTTTACCGGCGCTTTATCAGAGACTACAGCAAAATCACGACACCCCTATCCTCCCTCGCAAGGAAGGAAAAAGGATGGGAATGGAGTGATAAACAACAAGAGGCATTTGAGACACTCAAGAAAGCAATGATCATGGAACCTATACTACAACACTTCGATCCGGAACAACCCGTCACCATCGAAACAGATGCCTCCGACTATGCCATAGAAGCAATCTGCTCACAACCCGATGAAAAGGGAATCCTGCACCCTGTACCATACTACTCGACGAAACTCAAAGACCCGAAGCGCAATTACAACATCCACGATAAGGAGTTACTGGCGATAGTCGACGCACTACGAAAATGGGATACCTATTGTAAAACAACGGGACCAAAAATCACGATCCTCACCAACCACAAAAACCTCGAATACTGGAAAACAAAAAAAGACCTCAATTTGCGACAAGGTCTGTGGGGTGAGCGATTAGCTAACTATGACTTCGTGATCAAGTATTGACCCGGAAAATTGGCTGGCGAGCCAGACATCCTCTCTAGAGAGTCAGGAGACTCTCGCTGGGAAGAGGATATGAAGCATCGGCAGAACCACAGCCGAATCCTGTTACCCGAAGAAGCGTTCGAAGCACTCCAGGCCAATACAACAGAAACCATCAACCTCGAGATAGACAAGGAACTCCTGAATGAAATCCGGACACTAAGTGCAGCAGATAAAGAGATCCAAGAAATCCGGAGGAAAAAGGCAAGCGGGACCACCCGCGATGGAAAGATTGCGCTAGGGTTATGCGAGGAAAACAGCGGGTTGCTAATGTATGATGGCCTCATATGGATCCCAGACGACGACACCCTGCAACTATGCATATTAAGAGACCACCATAACATGCAAGCTGCGGGACACCCCGGCCGAGCAAGAACCCTGGAACTCGTTAGCCGAAGCTTCTACTGGCCAGGGCAACGAAAGTACATCCACAGATATGTCGACCACGGTGACACCTGCCATCGCATCAAGCCAATCCGACATGCGCCATTTGGACTGCTAAAGCCACTCGAACTCCCACACCAGCCATGGGACACGATATCAAGGGACTTTAACACCGCGCTGCCGATGAGCAACGGAAAAGACGCATTATGGGTAATAATCGACCACCTCACAAAGATGGGACATTTTGTCGCCTGCCAGGGCACCATGAACCCTGAAGACCTGGCAGACCACTTCCTCCGACTGGTAATAAGACCCCACGGACTGCCAAGCAGTATTGTATCAGACAGAGGGTCCCTGTTTACCTCAGACTTCTGAAGACGAGTAACGGAAGCACTCGGGATATCACACAACCTCAGCACAGCCTTCGACCCACAAACGGACGGACAAATGGAAAGAGCCAATGCCACCCTCGAGCAGTATCTCCGGGCATACTGCAACTACCAACAGGATGACTGGGAAAGGTTGTTGCCAATTGCCGAATTCTGCTACAACAACACACAAACCAGAACCACAAAAATAACCCCCTTCTTTGCCAACTATGGATATCACCGTCGTTTCCTGCCAGACCTCGGCACCCGGAACGATGATACCCCGCAAGTGTTGGAATATGTCGCAGCATTAAGAAGGTTGCATGAAGAACTTCAAGCAGAGATCAAGGAAGCCCCAATGTTTCAAGCAGAGCAAGCCAACAAAGCACGACATCCGGATCCGGTACTGAACCCAGGCGACAGGGTCTGGCTACGACGGAAACACATCCGGACAACCCGACCATTGAACAAACTGGACCACAAGCAGTTAGGCCTGTACACCATCCTCGAGAAGGTAGGCTCAAGAGCATATAAACTGGACCTACCGGCCACTGTCAGGATCCACCCAGTTTTCCACATCAGCCTCCTCGAACCCACAGCCAGCACTGAACCCATCCCGGGACACCAACAAACACCGCCACCACCTGTGATCATCCAAGAACTGTAAGAGTGGGAAGTAAAGAAAATCCTCAACTCCCGACGCCATAGAAACCAGATCCAGTATCGAGTCAAGGGGACTGGTTTCCACGAACCCGATCATACCTGGTATCTCGCCCGCAACTTTGAGAACTCACCCGACCTCGTCCGCCAGTTCCACGAGGAGTACCCTGAGAAACCTGCACCCCAACTCTAAAATCCCTATATGTCCACCACCACCACTGTCGACACCAACGAAGGCTGGACCTTCACTGGCCGCAGCCGCACCTCCGAGTTTCCCATCACAACCTCTGCCGATAACGAACAAACTGAACTACCCACCAATGAACCCAACAATGACTGGGGCATTGCCACCACCACGACCGACGGATGGGGCACCCCTCCAGCCGCCCCTTCGCCCCCACTGTCCGCCACAGGACAGCACCGTACCAACGACCACGTATCCCTGCACTGGACGGCCTACTACGATGACTACTGCAACACCCACCGTCAGAGCAAGGATAACAACTACTACCCGCGCCGAAGCCACCGGCGCCAAGCGACAAACTGTGACTGCCCGCTCCCACACCCTAACGAACTACTCGAAGTAACCTGCGAACGACGCCTCAACCCCATCAAAGCATGCGCAGACAGGCACCAAGGAAACCGGGTCTGCCCCGAATGCCAGTTCCTCGTAAACATGGAAAACCACCACCTCCGCTGGAGCGCTGCAGCCACACGTGAAACCTTGGCAGACATCACGCCATGACAGGAAGATCAGGAAAACATAAACCCCGCGGCCACGACTGCGGCACTACAGGATGAGCAACTCGCCCTCCTGGGGGAAATAGTCACCATGATATATCAAACAACCACCCGGGATGCCCGCCGCAGTCACGTCGTACACGGGACGCTCACCCTGCGGATGAACGAGTTCCACTACGCAGACCAACAGCAACTCCAGCAGATGACCAACACCCTGGGAGCCATCATCACCGAACAACAGCAAATGAACGAACAACTCCAAGCCTGGCAGCAGGCTAGCCGGCCCATCCGCATCTACTGCACCCCCATCCACCGCGGGACCCTGACGACCCGGCATAACCTTGCTGTAGCTTCGGTCTGGACTGGGGATGTACTGTCACGAACCTGGTGCGACAGGCTCCTTGGCGCCGGTGCTGGTGCCACTCTCACCCTTGTCGCGCTGTGGCTCGTCCTCGTTTCCGCTGCCGCAGCCGCGGTCATCCTCCACACTTAGGCGCCTCGACCGATCTCCGCCATATCGCTTCGGTAGCGATATCCACGACCGCTGGCCGGTCTAGACCTCTCTCCTTCGTCTCCGTTATGTTACTTACGCTTCTTTTCTCCTGTCCGCTACATTTGTTGTCTCCCATTGATTGAGCTTGCGCGTCCTTCTCCCATGTTCGTTATGAGTATTGTTTTCCCTTGATTAAGTTGTACGTCAGTCTTCCTTTCCTTTACTGTTACTCCTTGCGCGTCCTTTCTCCTGTTGCCGTGAGTAGAGTGTTGGCCGCGTAGCGGCCGAGTGCGATCATGTGTTTTCCTTGGGTGCGGCGATCGAGTCATGATGTTAGACGGAGGAACTGTGTCAGTCTTACGGGCAAGCTGTGATTCCACAGAGAGAAGGAAAAGTATACAGGAAGGGCGCGGTAGCTAGTCTGGAGATTCTTCTCCACACAATCTATTATCTCTCTCCACAGACCTACCTCTCACTACCTGTGAACCGGCGCTGCGACCACCACCCAGATAAGAACAACCAGACCACGCCAGGCGTGACGGATACCGCGAGAACAACGAGCCCACGCAAGGCGTGTGAGAAGACAGCGATGAGACCATGCCAGGTGTGACGAATACCGCAAAGAACAACGAGCCCACGCAAAGGCATGTGAGAAGATCGCGACGAGACCACACCAGGCGTGACGGATACTGCGAGAACAACGAGCCCACGCAAGGCGTGTGAGAGGACCGTGACGGGACCATGCCGGGCGTGACCGATACCGCAAGACGACGAGCGGCGCGGGAGTACGACGGAAGTGTGACTACGAGTGGTGCGTGAGTACGCCGAAAGTGTGACTACGAGCGGCACGTGAGTAGGCCGGAAGTGTGACTACGAGCGGCGCCTGAGTATGCCGGAAGTGTGACTACGAGCAGCACGTGAGTACGCCGGAAGTGTGACTACGAGCGGCACGTGAGTACGCCGAAAGTGTGGCTACGAGCGGCGCATGAGTACGCCGAAAGTGTGACAACGAGCGGTACGTGAGTACGCCGGAAGTGTGACTACTAGCGGCGCGTGAGTACGCCGGAAGTGTGATCATGAGCTTGCCCCGAAGAATCGAGCCTATGTTACCCGTCGAGCAGCACGGAGTAGTCAAGTCAGGATCTTGACAACAAGAACCTTGAATATTGGAAAAGGAAGAAAGACCTTAACCTACAGCAAGCCCAGTCAGGCGAATAACTCGCCAAATATGACTTCATAATCAAATACCGACCCGGTAAATTGGCCGGCAAGCTGGACATCCTGTCTAGAGAGTCAGGAGACTCTCCCTGGGGAGGGGATATGAAACATCGGCAGAACCAGGACTAAATCCTGTTACCCGAGGAAGCTTTCGCGGCCCCCCAAAACGATAACCACGCCAAAGTACTCCAAGTCAATACAACAGAAACCATCAGCCTTGAAATAGACAAAGTGCTCCTGAGCGAAATCCGGACACTAAGCGCCACAGATAAAGAGACCGAAGAAATCGGGAGGAAAAAGGTGAGCGGGACCACCCGCGAAGGAAAGATCGCGCTAGGGCTTTGCGAGGAAAACAGCCGGTTACTAATGTACGACGGCCTCATTTGGATCCCTGCATCTGCAAAAAATTTGAGAATTCCTAGGGAGCTCCTGTAGCTCCCATAGCTCCCATAAGCATCGCTAACTTCCGTAAGAGGAGAAGTTATATTTTGCTTCCATAAGTATTTAAAAAAAAAAGTGCTTTATTTTTAGCTGAAACCTCGAGAAATATTAGTTCAAATTTATGTCTCACCTGTAAAAAAAGCAATATTCTTCAACTTTTCATTTTTTTGCTGATGTGACAACGACACCCTGCAACTTGGCATATTAAAAGACTACCATGATGCACAAGCCACAGAACACCCAGGCTGTGCAAGAACCCTGGAACTCATTAGCCGAAATTTCTACTGGCCAAGACAACGGAAGTACGTCCACAGATACGTTGACCACTGTGACACCTGCCATCGTATCAAGCCAATCCGACAGGCGCCATTTTGACTGCTAAAGCCACTCGAACTCCCACACTGGCCATCGGATACAATATCAATGGACTTTGTCACAGTGCTGCTAACAAGCAACGGAAAAGACACGTTATGTGAAATAATTGATCGCCTCATGAAAATGGGATACTTTGTCGCCTGTGAGGGCACCATGAACCCCAAAGACCTTGCAGACCACTTTCTCCAACAGATAATCAGACCCCACGGACTGCCAAGAAGTAGTATATCAGACAGAGGGTCCCTGTTTACCTCAAACTTTTGGAAACGAGTAACGTAAGCACTTGGGATATCATGCTACCACTGTACAGCCTTCCACCCACAAACGGACAGACAAACGGAAAGGGCGAATACCACCCTGGACCAGTATCTCCGGGCATACTGCAACTATCAACAGGATGACTGGAAAAGACTACTGGCAATTGCTGAATTCTGCTACAACAACACCCAAACCGGAACCACAAAAATAACCCCCTTCTTCACCAACTATGGATACCACCCGCGATTTCTGCCAGATCTCGGCACCAGTAACGAAGAAACACCAGAAGTATCAGAATACGTTGAGGCATTAAGGAAGCTGCATGAGGACCTCAGAGCAGAAATCAAAGAAGCGCAAATGGCTAAAATGGAGCAGGCCAACAAAGCACGACATCCGGACCCGGTATCGAACCAAGGCGACAAAGTCTGGCTGCGCCGAAAACACATCCGAACAGCCCAACCATCGAACAAGCTGGACCACAAGCAAATAGGCCCGTATACCATCCTGGAGAAAGTAGGCTTACGCGCCTATAAGTTGAACCTGCCAGCCACTGTCAAAATCCACCCAGTTTTCCATATCAGCCTCCTTGAACCCACAGCTAGCATCGAACCTATCCCCGGACACAACCAACCGCCACCGCCTCTCGTTGTCATCCAAGAACAGCAAGACTGGGAAGTAGAGAACGCCTTCGACTCCCGACGCCACCAGAACCAGATCCAGTATCTAGTCAAGTGGACCGGCTTCCACGACCCCGATCGTACCTGGTATCAGGCCACCAACTTTTTGAACTTACCCGCCCTCGTCTGCCAGTTCCACGAGGAATACCCTGAGAAACCCGCACCCCAACTCTAAAAGTACCGATAAGTCCACCACAACTACGGTCGACACCAACGAAGGCTGGACCTTCGTGGGCCTCAGCCACACCTTCGAGTTTCCCACCACGACTGAGCCAGACAACGAATCCACAGGGCTGCCCACTCACAACGAAAACCCCAACAACTGGGGCATTGCCGCCACCACGACTGATGGATGGGACGCCCCTCCAGCTGCACCCTTGCCCGCGCAGTCCGCCGTAGGACAACCCCGTACCAACGATCATGCCTCCTTCCATTGGACGGCTTGCTACGATGACTATTGCAGCACACACCGCCAAAGCAAGGACAATAACTACTACCCATGCCAGAGCTGCCGCCGCCGCCAGGCCCAGAACTGCGACTGCCCACTCCCGCACCCGAACGAACCACTTGAAGCAACCCGCGAAGGACACCTCAACCCTGTCAAGGCATGTGCAAACTGGCACCGTGGGAAGCGGGTCTGCCCGGAGTGCCGGTTCCTCGTGAACATAGAAGACCATCACCTCCATTGTAGTGCCGCAGCCCCATGTGCCCCCCTGGCCGATGTCACGCCACCACAGGAAGACCAGGAGGCTGCTCTGGCTGGGCACGCTCCCGACCCTGCCACAGATCCCATTGCTGTGGCAACCATGACTGCCGCACTACAGGATGAACAACTCACTATCCTGGGAGAAATCGTCACCATGATACATCAAACAACCACCCAGGACGCTCGCCGCAATCACGTCGTACACCGGACGCTTGCTCAGTGGATACACGAATTCCACAACACGGACCAACAGCAACTCCAGCAGATGGCCAACACCTTGGAAGCCATCATTAGCGAATAACAGAGAATGAACGAACAACTCGAAGCCTGGCAGCAGCCTAGCAGGCCCGTCTGCATCTATCGCACCCCCATCCGCCGCTGGACCCTGACGACCTGACATAACCTCGCTGGAGCTTCGGTCTGGACAGGGGACATACTATCACGAACCTAGTGCGACAGGCTCCTTGGCTCCAGCGCCGGTGCCACTCTCACCCTTGTCGCCCAGTGGCTTGTCCTCGTTTCCGCTGCCACAGCCGTGGTCATACTCCACGCTTAGGTGGCTCGACCGATCTCCGTCATATCACTCCGGTAGCGATATCCCCGACTGCTGGCTGGTCTAGACCTCTCTCCTTTGTCTCCGTTATATTACTTACGCGTCCTTCTCCTGTCATCGTTACGTATGTCGTTTTCTGTTGATTATGCTTGTGCGTCCTTTCTCCTGTCCGCTACGTTTGTTGTCTTCTGTTGATGAAGCTTGCACATCCTGTTCCCTGTTCTTTACCTTTACTGCTTGCGCGTCCTTTCTCCTGTTGCCACGAGTAGAGTGTTGGCCGCACGGCGGGCGAGTTCGATCATGTGTTTTCCTTGGGCACGGCGATCGAGTCATGATGTTAGACGGAGGAACTGTGTTAGTCTTGCGGTCAAGCTGTGATTCCACAGAGGGAAGGAAAAGTATAAAGAAAGGGCACGGTAGCTAGTCTGGAGATTCTTCTCCACGCAATCTATTATCTCTCTCCACAGACCTCTCTCTCTACATCTGTGACCCGGCGCTGCAACCACTACCTGTAAGAACCGATTAGAGATTAAGGCGAAGTCGGATACCGCCACAGTGAAGTCGAATACCACAACGAGACCATGCCAGGCGTGCAGATATTAGGGCAAAGTCGGATACCGCCACAGTTAAGATGAATACTGCAACGAGACCACGCCAGGCGTGCAGAGATCAGGGCGAAGTTGGATACCGCCACAGCGAAGTCGAATACCGCAACGAGACCATGCCAAGCGTGCCGAGATCAGGGCGAAGTCGGATACCACCACAGGGAAGTCGAATACCACAACGAGACCACGTCAGGTGTACAGAGATTAGGGCGAAGTCAGATACCGCCACAGTGAAGTTGAATCCCGCAACGAGACCATGCCAGGCGTGCAGAGATTAGGGTGAAGTCGGATACCGCCATAGCGAAGTCGGACACCACCAACAACGCAGACCACCGGGACAGCCTACGTTGCCTGTCGAGCAGCATGGACTAGTGAGACAGGATCTTGAACAATAACACCAGACGGGCAACGCATACGAGATGTTGTCCAGCGTGAGAATGATGGCAGATGAGGAACACCTACTCAGAGATGTAAGTCAGCGAGGAGAATGAGGTCAGACGAGCAAAGCGAACGAGATGTAGGCCAGCGAGGAGAATGACAGCAGGCAAGTAACGCGAACGAGATGTAGGCCAGCTAGGAGAATGACAGCAGATGAGCAACACGTACGAGAAGTAGGCCAGTGATACCTAACACGGCATTTCTAGAACACGTCCGAATCTAGGTCAGCGGTTATAAGGTCAAATGAGCAACACGTAGTAACAGTGGCCAGCAAGGAGAATGAGGCCAGATGAGCAACGCGAACAAGATATAGACCAGCAAGGAGAATGACGGCAGACTAGCAATGCGAACGAGATGTATGCCAGCTAGGAGAATGATAGTAGATGAGCAACATGTATTAGAAGTAGTCCAGTGATGTCTAACACGGCGTTCCTCGTACACGTCCGAACGTAGGTCAGTGGTAATGAGGTCAAATGAGCAATGCGTAGTAGCAGTGGCCAGCAAGGAGAATGAGGCCAGATGGGCAATGCGTACGGGGTGTTGTCTGGCGAGGAGAATGGCGGCAGATGAGGAACGCCTGAGAGATGTAAGTCAGCGAGACGAATGAGGCCAGAAAGGCAACAGGTACGAGATCTTGGCCAGCGAGGAGACTGATGGCAGACAAGCAACGTCTACGAGATGTAAGTCAGTGAGGAGAATCCTGCCATATGAGCAACACCTACGAGATGTAAGTCAGCGAGGAAAATGAGGCCAGACGCGCAATGCGTACGAGATGTAGGCCAGCAAGGAGAATGACAGCAAACGAGTAACGCGTATGAGAAGTAGGCCAGTGATACGTAACAGGGTGTTTCTGTAATGTGTACGATGATAGGTGAGCGGTATGTAGGTTGGTGGTGTGTATTATTTCAACTCATAATGACTTGGACGGAGGTGTTGCAAAAAAGTGTAGTTATGGGTAAGTGTCAGCTGTGGCCGCACTAAGGAGATAAATGAACTGATGGGGGGTGCACTCGGTGTTGTTGGTAGCGCTAAGCACGTGACCAGTTTTTTGTGGCCATTGAACTTGACATCAACGAGCTGGAGACCGTCAGTTGATTGTGTTTCGAGATGCCGAAGCCTAGGTCTAGGAAATAGTGCCAAAATTTGAGTTGAAGTAAGTTCTCATGTCGGGTAGACAGTAAACAATTGAATTGCTACTGCTACAGTCTTTGAATTAAGCCATGAGTAACTTGCCGATGCAAAGTCGTTGCCCGTATGGTCGATTATTTTCTCTTCTTCGTAATAAGATATTTCGTAGGTTAAACACCACCAGTTTGGGTGGTGTAGTTGGTAGCACACATCATGACAATGCATGTAATGACAGGTTTGCCTAACCATTGAGTAGTGAGAGGAGCAGGTTCAAATCCTGTCCTACTGGTGCCCTTTATTTTTGTTTTGATCAACTATTTACTAAACCTACCAACCAAGTCTGCCTGTACGTACACCCTGAATGCTAAAATAACAGCATCAAATACCAACCTACACCAGATATCACTCGCAATCTGCAAATGTGTTACGAAGCACTGATGAAGCCATACACCTAGGTGCCTAGATGCTCGGCCTGCTAAAGTTTTTATAGTTGAACCTGACCTTTACCTTATCGATGGTGGCAGTCTTAGCCCTGACCATATTGGCAACAACTTTGCATCGGCAAGTTACTCATGGTTTAATGCAGAGACTGTGGCAGTAGCAATTCAATTGTTTACTGCCTACCCGCCATGTGAACTTACTTCCACTCAAATTTCGGCACTATTGCCTAGACCTAGGCTTCGGCATCTTGAAACACAATGAACTGATGGTCTCCAGCTCGTTGATGTCAAGCTTAACCACTACAAAAAACTGGTCACGTGATTAGCGCTACCAACAACACTGTGTGCGCCCCCTGTCAGTTCATTTATCTCCTAAGTGCGGCCACAGCTGACACTTACCCATAACTAAGCTTTTTTGCAACACCCCTGTCCAAGTCATTATGTGACACTGGGGTGTAACTTAACCGGAGTGTTGGAGAATCAAAAGGGTAATCAGGCTACTTTCGATAATTCACAGCGGAATAATCTTAGATCTTGTGTGTGGGTCCCGGTGGGCTTCGGTGGTGGCTTTTTGTTGGTCAGGAGGAAGTTTGTACTGTGTTTCCTTTTCTCGGAGTGGCATTTCTCTCAGGCTTATATATTTGGGAATGATGTCACATGTCTTCTCTTGACCGAGTTCGACGCTGGGGGTTTTTTCTTTCCCCGCTTCTCACCTGAGTTATCCTAGGTTTTTTTTTGTCGTAGTCTCTTATCTCACGGATAAGGTCTACCTCCCCCATTGGTCCTGGTCGGTCTAACGATATGCCGAACATATTCCTGCACCGCATAATCCCCTTATGCCCTGCGGGTGAGCGGATTACCGGCCTACCAGGGAAAGAGAAGATATTGGTTATGACCTCACCCCTCGTATCCCGTATTTAGTTGTGTTCGACGTCACATTCGGAGATTAACCCCTTAGGTCCGCTACAGCCGTAAGGTCTAATTCCGGTGTTGAGGAGCCAAGAGAATGGGCGCTGTGAGGGATTCTTCAACGGAAGAATGGAAGGGCCAAACCCAACCAAAACGTGTGGTATTCGTATAAAAACGGGGGGCGGGGACGTAGAGAAAAAGGTATGAATTCGTAGGAGGCTGCTCTTCTAACAACACAAGAAGAAACCATTTATCCTTGGGGAAAATCCCCTCCCACACACTAGCACTGCCCTAAACTCCTCAACCCCATCTTTTTCCTACCCTAGCCCTTTCCCTCATTCATCTTCACTCACTCCACTTTCAATTTTTCTCCACTCTCACTCCATTTTTCCTTCATCACTCCACTCCTCCAATTACCCACTGTAACACCCACCCCTTTCAAAGATTTTCGGAGTTGCTGGTATCTTCCAGCGTGACGGAAAGCTTTTGCAAAACGTAGGGACGGACTTTGTCGGTATGCCAGCCTTTCATGAGTTCGTTCGTTTTGGGGTGGCGTAGGTGAAGCTTGCCTTTGGCTGTGATGCGAACGATTTCAAGCGGACCTTTCCAGCGGTACACCCAGGGGTTGCCGTGCTGAGATTTGAGCTGGTAGTTCTGATAAAGAACCAAATCTCCAACCTGGTATCGGTGACGTCTTAATCCCTTCTCATGAGCGGCGATCCTCCTTGCCCACTGGTCAATCTGCATGTTGACTGCCTCTTCTCGGACGGCGTCCAACTTTGCCAAACGAATCTCCTGCATCTGCTTCATCACTTCCTTGTTGCCTTCGATATCCACAAGAATTTGCAACTTATTCGCTAGGTCTGGCTCAATGAGGTTCAGAACCTTGTTGCGTGGCGTAAATCCCAGCAACAGTGTCGATGGGGAGTGGCCGTTTTCGCTGTATGGATGACGGGTATTAAAAGCGAGCTGCGCATCTGCAATAAATGTCACCCATGCAGTCGGTTTCTCCTCGGCCAGTCTGCGGATTGATGTCTTGACTGTTCGAATTGCACGTTCCACCTTTCCTTGTCCTTTTGCTTGGCCCGGAGATCCAAATACCCACTTCACTCCCATCTTCTCTGCCCACTCAAGACAATCCTGGTTGTAAAAATGGGGGCCTTGATCAGAATGCAGGATTTGTGGAAAACCGAATCGTTTGCAGTAGGCTTCCAAATAGGCGATGGTTGTGCTGCCAGTGGCTGCTGCAGTAGGATAGACCTCGAGCCATCCTGTGAAGGCGTTGATGACAAACAGGCAGAAGCGCTTTCGTCCAGTTCCTGCAGTCGTATACGGTCCTGCATAATCCACATGTACGATTTCGAATGGTTCCAGATAGATGATTGGGCGAAGCGGTTCCACTGGATATTCTCTCAAGTCCTGTGCACGTTGGCAGCTATCACATGACCGTATATAGCTCCAGATGTCGATTCGTATGGTCGGCCAGTAATAGGAACGATAGACCTTCCTGAACGTCATTTATGCCGCATAATGTCCTGCGCATGGTTGGTCGTGATAGTGTTGCATGATCCGTATGATCTTGTTATGGTTTTGAGGCACAGGAACATACTGTTCATGTCGGTTGTGATAGAGTAGGCGGAGTGTCCATTTTCCTTCCTTCTCCATCTCTTCAAGGCGGAATTGTACTGCCATCGTCTGGATTCTCCGTCGTTCGCCCTTCGTCAGATTCGTGTGGAATGATCCTCTTGCCATGAACCGGAAAAGTGCTTCACGCCAGCTTGCCCAGTTGCCCAACTCCAGACGTCCGAGTCCCTTTCCTCCAACTGCAAAGGCTTCCCGGTTTTCGT
>Ga0307508_10003045_pt1 | contig 17248 bp, 15 predicted proteins | sample 9_EM_MG_FD_203089 | JGI IMG/M metagenome (GOLD analysis project Ga0307508, IMG submission 203089) | Populus trichocarpa ectomycorrhiza microbial communities from riparian zone in the Pacific Northwest, United States - 9_EM | ecosystem: Host-associated > Plants > Roots > Unclassified | place...
TTCGACCGCGTCCGTACCGCCGAACAATCCGCCCTGCCCGCTGATCCGCATATCATGGACGCGGGCGGCAGTTGCGAGGATGGTCTCGGCAGTGGCGAAGATTCCGGCCCGGTTGGCATCGAGCGAGTCGAAGGCGCCGGCAGCCGCAAGCGTTTCGAGCTGGCGCTTGTTGAACATGCGCGGATCGACCCGGCGCGCGAGGTCGTCGAGCGAGGTGAAGGCGCCGTTCTCGTCGCGCTCGGCCACGACCCGCTCCATCGCGCCTTCGCCCACGCTCTTGAGCGCGGCGAGCGCATAACGGACGGCGAGACCATCGGGCGTGCTCTCGACCGAGAATTCGGCCTCGCTGCGGTTGATGTCGGGCGGGAGGATCGCGACGCCCATCCGGCGCATATCATCCGTGAAGATGCCGAGCTTGTCGGTCAGCGTCATGTCGAAGCACATCGAGGCGGCGTAGAATTCCTCGGCATAATGCGCCTTCAGCCACGCCGTCTGATAGGCGAGCAGCGCATAAGCGGCGGCGTGCGACTTGTTGAAGCCATAGCCGGCGAACTTGTCGATCAAGTCGAACAGCTCGTTGGCCTTGGCCGCCGGTATCTTGTTGACGGCCAGACACCCCTCGACGAACCCGGCGCGCTGGTCGTCCATTTCCTTCTGGATCTTCTTGCCCATCGCGCGGCGGAGCAGATCGGCCTGGCCGAGGCTGTAGCCGGCCAGGATCTGCGCGGCCTGCATCACCTGTTCCTGATAGACGAAGATGCCATAGGTCTCGGCGAGGATCGTCTCGAGCAGGGGATGCGGATAGGTGATCGGCTCGCGACCGTTCTTGCGGGCGCCGAAGCTCGGAATATTGTCCATCGGGCCCGGTCGATAGAGCGAGACGAGCGCGATGATGTCGCCGAAATTGGATGGGCGCACCGCCGCGAGTGTGCGCCGCATCCCTTCCGATTCCAGCTGGAACACGCCGACCGTGTCGCCCTTCTGGAGGAGCTTGTAGACGCCCTCGTCTTCCCACTCGAGCGCATCGAGATCGACCAGGATATTGCGCTGCTCGAGCAGTTGCACCGCCTTTTTGAGGACGGAAAGTGTCTTCAGGCCGAGGAAATCGAACTTCACCAGCCCGGCGCCCTCGACATATTTCATGTCGAACTGGGTGACGGGCATGTCCGAGCGCGGATCGCGGTAGAGCGGGACGAGCTCAGCCAGCGGCCGGTCACCGATCACCACGCCCGCGGCATGGGTCGAGCTGTGGCGCGGCAGGCCCTCGAGCTTCATCGCCAGATCGAGGAGATGGCGCACGCCGGCGTCGCTCTTGTATTCGGCGTGCAGCTCGGAGACCCCATTGAGCGCCCGGTCGAGCGTCCAGGGGTCGGTCGGATGGTTGGGGATGAGCTTGGCGAGGCGATCGACCTGGCCATAGCTCATCTGGAGCACGCGGCCGGTGTCCTTGAGCACGGCGCGCGCCTTGAGCTTCCCGAAGGTGATGATCTGCGCGACCTGGTCGCGGCCATATTTCTCCTGGACGTAGCGGATCACTTCACCGCGGCGGGTTTCGCAGAAGTCGATGTCGAAATCGGGCATCGACACGCGTTCCGGGTTGAGGAAGCGCTCGAACAGCAGACCGAGTTTCATCGGATCGAGATCAGTGATGGTCAGCGACCAGGCGACGACCGAACCGGCACCCGATCCGCGGCCCGGGCCGACCGGAATGTCATGGTCCTTCGCCCATTTGATGAAATCGGCGACGATCAGGAAATAGCCCGGGAACCCCATCTGGATGATGACGTCGAGCTCGAATTCGAGGCGGTCGCGGTAGGGCGCGCGCCAGTCGACATCTTCTTCCCCCCTCCCGCTTGCGAGTTTCAGGTCGGTCAGGCCCCCGGCCTGACCTGAACGATGCGGGGCATCGTTCACCTGAAACTGGGTCGGGGGAGGGCCTGTCACCACTCTGGACGCCGCGTCTGGGGGCACGCCCTCCCCTAGCCCCTCCCGCAAGCGGGAGGGGGATAAGGGGGAATTACCCGCCAACTCCTCAATCCGCTTCAGCCTTTTCTCAAGCCCAGCCCGCGCATCAACCCGCAGCGCCTCCGCCTCAGCCGCAGGATCACCCGCCAAACTCGGCAGGATCGGCTTGCGATAGGGCGCCATCACGGCACAGCGCTGCGCCACTACCAAAGTGTTGGCGATCGCCTCGGGCAGATCGGCGAACAGCAGGCGCATGTCCTTGGCCGGCTTCATCCAGGCATCGGGCGAGCTTCGCGGGCGATCGGTGCTGGTGATGTAGGTCGAATGGGCGATGCACAGCATCGCGTCATGCGCATCGCCGAAATCCTGGTCGGCAAAGCAGCACGGGTTGGTCGCGACGATCGGCAGGTCGCGCGCAAAAGCAAGATCGAGCAACGCCGGCTCCGCCTTGCCCTCGGTCTCGTCGAGGCGGCGCACCAGCTCGATATAGAGCCGGTCGGGGAACAGCACCTGGAGGCGATCGGCGTACGCAAGCGCCCGGTCGGTCTGCCCTTCGGCGAACAGGCGGGTGAGCCCGCCCTCGGCACCGGCGGTCAGCGCGATCAGACCCTGAGTACGCCCCTCGAGCGCCGCGAAGTCGACATGCGGCAACAGTTCGAGCGGACGATCGAGATGCGCGCGCGAGACCAGGGCGCAGAGATTCTCATAGCCGGCCTCGTCCTGCGCATAGAGGGCTAGCCAGTCGAGCGGCACGTCCACGCCTTCGGGCATATCCGGCCGGGCAAGGCCGAGCATCGCGCCGATGATCGGCTGGACGCCGCTTGCCTTGCAGCCGTCCGAAAACGCCATCGCGGCATAGAGCCCATTGCGATCGGTCAGCGCGGCGGCGGGAAAGCCGAGTTCCTTGGCGCGCTTCGCGATAGCCTTTGGCTCGATCGCGCCATCGAGCATCGTGTAGGACGAGAAGATACGAAGAGGCACGAACGCTGAATGCGGCATCGAGGGACTATGAGAGCCCGAGGCGATTCTGGGAAGGCTACCCGCCGAATTTAATTGCAATTGATGTCGCGACATCGTAATTCAATGTCATGGCAACGACTATCCACAGATTTATTAAGAATGAGGCAGATCGGGTCCCGCCCTGGCATGACCGCGTATCGCAGGTGTTGCAGGCGGATCTGGAGCGCCGCTTCGCCGAAAAAGGCGCAACACCCGCGCAATTCCGCCTTTTGGCAGCCCTTGCGCGCGGCGATTCGGATACGGTTCGCGGCCTCGCCACCGTGCTACGACTCGATGGCGGTGCAGTGACCAGGCTTGTCGACCGGCTCAAGGCCAAGGGCCTCGTCGCCCGCGAGCCAGATCCGACCGATGCCCGATCGGTACGGCTGTCGCTGACTGAGGCAGGCGCAGCGCTCGTACCGGTCTTGGACGCCGAAGCCGATGCACATGAACGGGCCTGGTTCGGCTCGCTCAGCTATTCGGAACTGCGCCAGTATAAGCTTACCATCGCCAAGGTCTTACAGCCGGCAAATATAAAGCCTGACGAGGTCTGGCTCCGACGCGACCTCGGCCACCAGCCGGTCGAAAACTAGAGCGTGGTCCGTATTTGCGCGGGAGCATCGCTAACGCACGCCGGAAGTTTGCTTCGCAAAATCATGCCCCTGTGTCAGGATAGCCCGGCACACGATGATGGGGAGTCGGGCTGCTGAAAATCCTGTTTGCGACAGCCCTCTTGCTTGGCGTTCCCGCGGCCGACGCTCACCCCGACGCCGCGAGCCAGTCGATCGACAATCCCGGCAACGACCGTGCCGCCTTGCAGGCCGTGGTTCACGATCTCTGCACCAAACAGGTCGCGATGCTTGGCGAAGCGGCCCATGGTGACGGACGCACCGATTCCTTCAAGGTCGCGCTTGTCGAGCAGCTGGTGACGAAGTGCGGCTATAACGCCGTATTCTTCGAGGCGAGCCATTACGACTTTCTCGCCATCGACCGGCGCCTTCGGCGGCATGAGGAGGTGACGGCCGACATGGTTTCGTCGGCGATCGGTGGGCTATGGAAGTTCGATCTGGAGTTCAAACCGCTCGTCCCGTTTCTATTGGCAGAGGCGAAATCCGGCCGTCTTGCCTTGGGCGGCCTGGATTTCCAGCTGGGCGCCTTGGAAAGCTTCTATGCGAACGATGCGATGCCGGCCGAATTGACCAGTTACCTCGACGAAAGTCAGCGCGCGCAATGCCGTGAAGCGTTCAGGCACCGGACCTATTGGAATTATCCCGAGAGCGCGCCTTATTCGGCCGCGCAGCATGACGAGCTCCTGGCATGTGTCTCGTCAATTACGCGCGCGATTGATGCCCGTTCAGGGGCCGATCCGCAACTGCGCGCCGAACAGCTGGATATGCTCGTCAATATCCGACGTTCCATTGAGCCAGATCTGAGCGATGCCACGGTTCGAAACGGCGCGCGCGACCGTGCCATGTTCCTCAATCTTCGCTGGCTGGTCAACCGGCTGCCGCCACACCGAAAGATCATCGTCTGGACCGCAACTGCGCATGCCGCCAGGGACATCACGCCGCAGATGGAAATGGTGCGGCCGTTCGGCTCCTATGTCCACGAAACCTATGGCCCCCGCGCCTTCGCGCTCGGCTTCACCGCCCGTTCCGGTTCCTATCGCTACGCCAGAAAGACCAACAAGCAACTGCCTGCGCCGCCGCCCGGATCGTTGGAAGAATCGGCCATTGCGAAAGACGGCGATGCCACCGCCTATCTGGGCGCGCCCCGCCTCGCGAAACTTGGCCCAGTGCCCGGCGCCGCCTTCGGCCACCAATATCATATTTTCGGGTGGAACAGCCTGCTGGACGGGATCGTCGTGTTTCCCGCAGAGCATCCGCCGCACAGCACGCGGTCGGGCTATGAATAGGGCGAGAAACCTGTCGATGACGACAGGCCACCCCTACCTCAGCAGCTTTTCGATATCAGCCTCGATGTCCCCAGGCTTGGTTGTCGGCGCATAGCGCTCGACCGTCTTGCCGTTCCGATCGACCAGGAACTTGGTGAAGTTCCACTTGATCCGCTTCGAGCCGAGCAGCCCCGGCGCATCGCTCTTCAGCCTCTCGAACAGCGGATCGGCCTTGTCGCCATTCACGTCGATCTTGGCGAAGACCGGGAAGGTCACGTCATAGGTCAGCGAACAGAAATTGGCGATCTCAGCCGCGTCGCCCGGCTCCTGCCCGCCGAACTGGTTGCACGGGAAGCCGAGCACCTCGAAGCCACGATCGGCATATTTGCGGTGCAGCGCCTCGAGCCCCTCATATTGCGGGGTGAAGCCGCATTTCGAGGCCGTATTGACGATCAGCAGCACCTTGCCGGCATAAGCCGACAGATCCGCAACGCTGCCGTCGGCCGCTTTGACGCTCATCTCGGTGATCGCGGTCATGCGCTCTTCTCCTCGTGACGGGCCAGCATCATCTGCAGGTTACGGCGCACACCCGGCCATTCATGGTCGAGTATTGAATAGACGACGGTATCGCGAACCCGTCCATCCGGCATGATCCGCTGCCCCCGCAACACGCCGTCCTGCTTCGCACCGAGCCGCTCGATCGCAGCCTGGGAGCGCTTGTTGAACCAGTCGGTCCTGAACTGCACGCAGACACAGCCTAGCGTCTCGAACGCATGGGTAAGCAATAACAGTTTGGCCTCGGTGTTGACGCCCGAGCGCTGCACGCTGGCGGCGTAAAAGGTGCCGCCGATCTCGACGCGCCGATTGGCCTCGTTCATCCGCAGATAGCGAGTCGAGCCGACGACCCGACCAGCTTTATCTTCGACCGTGAAGGTCATGCTTCGCGCCTGTTCCTGGTCGCGGAATGTGTACGCGAACCAGAGGTCGATCGTCTCGGGCCCAGGCGCGAGCGAATAGAACAGCTCCCAGAGCCGTCCATCGCTCGTCGCTGCGACCAGCGCGTCGCGGTCGTCGGTTGCCAGCGGGCGCAGGGTGACGTGCCGGCCAGTCAGCGTTGGCGTCTCGCGCCAGTCGCTCATGCCAGCCGTCCGTCGTGTAGCCGCACCACCCGGTCCATCTTCAGCGCCATCCGCTCATTATGTGTCGCGACCAGGGCGGCCGAGCCTTCCTCGCGCACGAGGCGAAGGAATTCCGCGAGCACCACATCAGCGGTCGCCTCATCGAGATTACCGGTCGGCTCGTCGGCGAGCACCAGAGCCGGCCGGTTCGCGAGCGCGCGTGCTACCGCGACGCGTTGCTGTTCGCCACCCGACAATTCGCTCGGACGGTGCGTCAGCCGATGGCCGAGGCCGAGCGCTGTGAGCAGCGATGCGGCGCGCTCATCGGCTTCCTTGCGGCTGCGATCCTGGATGAGTTGCGGCAGCACGACATTTTCCGACGCGTTGAAATCAGGCAGCAGGTGGTGGAATTGGTAGACGAAGCCGAGCTGGTCGCGGCGCACCCGCGTGCGCCCGGCCGAATCGAGCTTCGCCGCCTGCTCCCCGGCGATCCGGATCGAACCGCCGAACCCGCCCTCGAGCAGCCCGACCGCCTGCAGCAAAGTCGATTTGCCCGATCCCGACGCACCGAGCAGCGCGACGATCTCGCCCGCGCCGACTATGAGGTCGACGCCGCGCAGCACCTCGATCGTTACCCCGCCCTGGACGAAGCTCCGGGTCAGCCCGGCAACTGCGAGAACCGGCTCACTCATAGCGCAGCACCTGGACTGGATCGGTGCTCGCCGCCTTGAATGCCGGATAGAGCGTCGCAAGGAAGGTAAGCAGCAGCGAGATCAGCGCGATCCCGATCACCTCGAACGGTTTGGGCTGGGACGGCAGTTCGGCAAGGAAGCGGATCGAGGGGTCCCACAGATTTTGCCCGCTGATATATTGCACGAAATCCACCACGCGCTGGCGGAAATACAGGGCGATGAAGGCCAGGATCAGTCCCGAGACGATCCCCAGCACGCCGATCGTGGTGCCCACGGTCATGAAGATCTTGATCATGCCGCCCCGTGTCGCGCCCATCGTGCGCAATATGGCGATGTCGCGGGTCTTGGCGCGCACCAGCATGATCAACGACGAGGCGATGTTGAACGCGGCAACCAGGATGATGAGGCTCAGCACGCAGAACATCACCACCCGCTCGACGGCCAGCGCTTCGAACAACTGCTCATTCATCTTGCGCCAGTCCGACACGACCGCCCTGCTCCCGACCTTGTCGACCAGCGGCGCGAGGATCGGCCCGACATTGTCGGGGTCGGTCGTCTGGAGTTCGATCATGCCAACCGAATCGCCCATCATCAGCAGGGACTGGGCATCCTCCATCGGCATCAGCACATAGGCCTTGTCATAATCATAGACGCCGACCTTGAAGATCGCGCCAACCGTGAAGCTGACGATCCGCGGCACTGTGCCGAACGGCGTCGTCTGACCCTGCGGGCTGATCAGCGACACCTGGCTGCCGACCTGCGCGCCCAGCGCATCGGCAAGGCCCGATCCGATCGCGATCTGGTTGCTGCCGGGCGCAAGGCCCTTCAGCGACCCCATCACGACATTGGTGCTGATCGTCGGATTGGTGCGGATATCCTCGACTCGCATGCCGCGCAGCAGCACCGCTTCGACTCGGCCATTGAAAGTGGTCATCAGCGGCTGTTCGATCAGCGGCGTCGCGCTGGTCACGCCGGGCGTCGCCTTCGCGATCGTCACGACGTTGCGCCAGTCGGGCAATTGCCCGCCAATCCCCTGCACCACGGCATGGCCGTTCAGCCCGACAATCTTGTCGAACAGCTCGGCACGGAAGCCGTTCATGACGCTCATCACCACCACCAGCGCAAAAACGCCGAGCATCACGGCCCCCAAACTGAAGGCGGCGACGACGAGGATGAAGGCCTCGCCCTTGCCCGGCAGCAGATAGCGGCGGGCGATCATGCGTTCGTAGCGCGACAGGATCATGATGTTCGGAACAACCCGCCCGGAGAGAGAATCGCCTTCGCTCTAAGGCGCACATGCATTGCTGGCAACTGAACGGGCCTGTTGCGCAATCGCCACAGGGTTGCCGTAATCCGTTCGGGCTCGCCACATTCCCGGTGACAAAGTGCGGGTGCGCACCTAGCAATCCTTCCACTGACACACAGGCAACGGCCGTGGTTCGGGGAATGCTTTCAGCGCCGCTCGGAAAACGAGCCTGGTAGCGGAAGCGGACAAGGGGGCTGACGAGCAGTCGTCACGCAGGCGCCCGGGTTGGAAACAGCCCGGGCGTTTCCGATTCTGGGGAAGTTGCGCTTCGCTGCGCAGGCCTGGGCCGTCCTCATCCGAGCGTCATCTCGCTGAGCCACATCACTCACCACTCCGTTCGCCCTGAGCTTGTCGAAGGGCCCTTCTTCTCACGACAGTCGAGAGGAAAAGCAGTGCTTCGACAAGCTCAGCACGAACGGGTTGGTAAGCAGACCTCTCCTAAAACGACTTGCTGATCGTCCCGCCGAAAGTCCGCGGGTCACCCGGCTGGCCGACGATCAAACCAGTGCTGCCCGACTGAGCGCTCAGCAACTCGTAGTAATTCTTGGCGAACGCGTTGCGGACCCATGCATAGACGTTGAAGTCCTTGTGCCGATAGCCAAGACGGAAGTTCGAGAGCGCGTAGCCATTGATGTCCATATAGGCAGAGTGCGACGGGTTCGACGAGTATTTCGAACGATAGCTGCCGTCATATCCGAGATAAACCTGCCCCTCGCCGACCGGCACATTATATTCCGCGCCGTAGGAGAAAGCCCATTTCGACACGCCAGGCAGAACCTGGCCCGAAATGTCGCAAACCAGCGGACTCTTGCCCCCAGCGGTCCCCGGGGCATCCGCGCCGCTCGCCACGACGGTGCCGCCGGTCAGTTCAGGCGGGCACGGCGCATTGGTGAAGCGGACATATTTGGCGTCGGTATAGGCGCCGTTGGCATAGATGTTGAACCGTTCGCTCGGGCGGAACGACGAGTCGAATTCGATGCCGCGCACCCGAACCTGGCCGGCATTGGCGAGATAACCGCGAATGACCGTCGTCTGGCCATTGTTCACGGTTGCCTGGAAATCATAGACGTCATCCCAGAAGCCGGCGAGATTCAGGGTCACGCGCCGGTTGAGAAACTGGGTCTTCAAACCGAGCTCGAAATGATTGACCTTTTCCGGCTTCACGGTCTGCGTGGTCAGGTCGACACCTGTATTGGTCGCATTGAGCGGCAGGCCCGACAGGTTGATGCCGCCAGATTTGAAGCTCCGCGCATAGGTCGCATAACCATGAACGTCCGGGGTGAAATCATAGGAGAGCGTCACGTCCCCCGACACATTCCAGGCGCTGAAGCGCGGACTGTAGCGTTGCGGAGCCAGTGTGTTGATCTGGTTCGTGAACGTGGTCTTGGCGGCGCCAGCCGGATAGGCGGCCAGCAAGGCGGCGACATTGTCCGCCGTGGCGACAAAATCATACTGGCTGTTATGGATGCTGACGACGGCATCGTAAAAGCCTGACTTCTTGTCATAATTGACGCGAAGGCCGGGCTGGAGGTGGAGCTTGTCCGTCACCGCCCAGTTCAGCTTGCCGAACACGGCGAAGCTGGTGTTGTTGAAATTGATGGTGTTGGTGGAGGTGAGCCCGTTCAGGACCAACGGGTTGCACGCATCGGACGTTACCGGGGAACAGGCACCCGAGCCCACCGGCACCGAGGCGCCGGGGTTTAGCAGCCACCGACTCGCCGCCGAACCCTGAACCTGCAGACCGTGCGTATTGATCTTCTGGTGAAAGAAGAACGCACCAAAGGTGTATTGCAGGTTCTGCTTCCCGTTCGACGCGATCCGGAACTCCTGTGACACCTGAGTCTGATGCGAGGGATTCGCCGATACTGTGGTGATCGGCAGGCCGGTAAAGTCACGGTCGTTTGCCGGCTTCCAGTCCCAGTAGCGCCAGGCACTGACAGACGTGATTGAAGCCGATCCGATATCCCAATTTCCGACCAAAGAAGCCCCACCCATCTCCTGCTTCGCGTTCAGGTCGGCATCCAGATCGGTCACCCGATCGAATGGGTCGGTGCTCGGCGGCGCATAATTGAGCGCCCCGGCGAGGGCCGCATATTGCCGATTCAGCGGGCGCTGCGTCGGCGCGAGGTGCGCATAATATTGCACGCAGCACAGCGGATTCTGGAGGTTGAAGTCACCGGCCAGCGTGAAGCTGAGATCGGGCGTCGCGCGCCACAGCAGTTGCCCGCGAGCGCTGAAATTGTCCTGCCGGTGGATATCTTCATCAGTCGCCACATCATGGATCGTACCTCCGCGGCTGGTGCGCGACACCGATACCCGGACCGCAAGCTTGTCCGCAACGATCGGCGCTGAGGCGGAACCCTTGATCTGCAGGAAGTCATAGTTGCCGCCGCTCACTTCGAACCGCGCCTCGGGCGAGAAGCTCGGCGGACGCGTGGTGACGTTGATAGCACCGGCGGTGGTGTTCTTGCCGTAGAGCGTCCCCTGCGGGCCGCGCAGGATCTCGACCCGGTCGACATCGACAAAGTCGAAGGTCGCGGCGCCGGCGCGCCCGACATACACGCCGTCGAGATAGAAGCCGACGCCCTGTTCGATACCGTCATTGGTGAGGCCGAAAGGCGCGCCAAGACCGCGAATGTTGATCGCTGAATTGCGCGGGTTGCTCGAGACGAACTGAAGCGTCGGCTGAAGCTGCTGGAGCCTGTTCACGTTGAACGAACCGGTGCGGCTGATCTCGGCCCCGCCGACCACCGAAAGCGCGAGCGGCACTTCCTGCGCCCTCTCCTCGCGCCGCCGGGCGGTCACGACGATATCACCGGAACCCGGCGCCGCCGTATCCGGAGCTACGGTCTGCGACGCAGCAGCCTGCGGCTCCGCGGCAACCGGCGCCGGAGCGACGGTCGTCGCCGCGATTTCGGCGCTGACGGTCGGTGAGCTGAGTGCGGTCTGGGCAAGCAACAGGGCAGGCAAATGGGCGAGCATCGATATCCCCTTATTCCTCGGATATTCCGAGTCGCAGCTATAATGCCTATCAATTCAGTAGGGTTTCACCCCCGTAAGAACTTGCCGCCACGAAAGTTGAGCTTTCACCCACGGAAATCCGCCATTTCCCCTCTTGAAACATCGGCAAAGCGCCCCAGATTTGCGGTGCGCGGTGCCTTAAGGGCCGCGTGAATCCGGGGTGTCGCGCATGTGCGGATGCCCCTTCGACGACTATCTCGCTTATCAAGGAGACACATGATGCGTCAGTTCGATTTGACCCCCTATCGCCGCTCGACGATCGGCTTCGACCGGCTGTTCGACATGCTCGAAACCAGCGCGCGCCAGTCGGCTGCGGACAATTATCCCCCCTTCAACCTCGAGAAACTCGCCGATGATCGCTACCGGATCACGCTCGCCGTGGCCGGCTTTGGGCGTGACGAGATCGAGATCACCGCGCAGCAGAACCTGCTTCAGGTAAAGGGCAACAAGGCCGAGAAGGAAGGCGCCAATGCCGCTTTCCTGCACATCGGCATTGCCAATCGCAGCTTCGAGCGCCGCTTCGAACTCGCCGACTTCGTCCGGGTGGACGATGCGCGGCTGAATGACGGCCTGCTGACGATTGAGTTGGTCCGCGAAGTGCCTGAGGCGATGAAGCCCAAGACGGTCGCGATCAAGACCGGTGCGCCGCTGACCGCAGTCGAAGGCGGCCGCGACGAAAGCGCGGCCGCGTAAGGCCTCTTGTTAGCGTAAACCTGCGGGGGCGTCCGGGCCAGTGGTCCGGACGCCCTTCTTATGCTTAGCGTTTTCCTCATGAATTTTTTTTGGGAACTCTTGATCGAGATTTGCGTTTAATTGCCCGCACAAAGGTCGTATAATGACCTTAGGGGGCCCAGTGAATCATCGGGTTGAATTTGCGGAATCACTGGTTGAGGCGGCCCTTTCAGCAGCTGAATGGGGTGGGCGCGATGCGCTGACCGAAGCGCTCGATGCGCTTCCTGCGGCCATCTATGTTACCGGTCCCGATGGCGCGATCGTCTATTATAACCAGGCATGTATCGATCTGGCGGGACGCACGCCGGACCTTCGGCACGATCGGTGGTGCGTGACCTGGCGGCTCTTCACCCTTGAGGGTCAGCCCCTGCCCCACGCCGATTGCCCCATGGCGATCGCGATTCGCGAGCAGCGCCGCATCCGAAATGTCGAGGCGATCGCCGAACGCCCGGACGGCACGCGCATTCAGTTCATGCCCTTCCCGACGCCCTGGTTCGACGCGGACGGCAATTTCGCGGGCGCGATTAACCTGTTGCTGGATGTGACCGACCTGCGGCAGCAGGAAACGTTGCGCTGCCAGGCCGCGCGCTGCCGCCGGCTGGCTGCTGGGATCGGTGATCGTCAGGCGATCGAAGTGCTGAGCGCGATGGCGATTGAATATGATGCCCAGGCCGAGCTGATCGGCACGCCGAACTAATTTTCGACTTTGACAGCATAGGGGCGACATACGCCTGTCAGCGCTGCCGCCCCCTTCAATCCACAAGCCGACTGGCTTGCTCTCGCCTCAGTGTGCGCCGAGGCTTATCTGCTTGAGATTATTCTGGGTCTGCATCCGGGCAGCCGCGGATTCCTCGCCTTCCGGCTGCGGAGCGGCTTCCGGGGGCTCCCCCGCCTTACGAACCGAGAGAATCGGTTTGGCTGCCGCCTGCGGTTGCGGTTCGCCCGCGGTCAGGGTCTTACCATCGAACACTTTCACATGGGGGGCGGAGGCGCTGTCATCGCCTGGCGCGGGAACCGGATCCGGCTGGGCGCGCGCACGGATCAACGCCGGTACCGCGATCGTGATCGCAGTCGTGGGAGGGGAATGATCAGCATCCCTGAGATTGGACGGACCGGGATGGCGCTGCGCCATAGCGGGCGCGGCTGTGACAATCAGCGCGGAGAGCGCGACGGAAATCATGAAAGGCTTCGACATTGCGGTTCCTTGAGTTGCGGCCCGAGCGCCGATTGGCGACCGGAATGGCGTTCCGATAGCGAGCTGTGGCGAGAGTGGCAGGTGCAACGGCGCACCGCGGCATGCGCAACTGTTGTGCAACGGTTGCATGACGACGGTTGCTTTCGGAGCCGGGGTGTGGACAAATCCGCTCATGGTAGATGAAGAGAGCTTTGCCGCTCGGCTGATCCTGGTTCTGAAGGCCCTGTCGATCAGCGGCGGGCGGCTGGCCGCCGATGTGGGTGTCGACAAGTCGCTCGTCAGCCGCTGGTGCACCGGGAGCGTCACGCCGTCCGCGCATAACATGACGCGCCTCACCAATGTGATCGCCATACGGCACCCCGGCTTCAACATGCTCGATTGGGAGCGCGGTCTACCCGATCTCGCGGCCTATTTTGGCGTCGTGCTGCCCGCGGCGACCCGGCCACAATCCCCAGTGCCAAGCGGATTTGCCGAATGGATGGCCTTGCCCAAGCTGCGCGATGCCGCCTTCGCCAGTGCCAGCGCGGCCCTGGCGGGGTTCTGGCGCACAACGCGGCCCAGCCCCGAATTTCCCGGCAAGTTCCTTCACGACCATGTCATCATGGAAACGACGCCCGACGGTCCGCTGCGCTTCCGCATGGGGCTGTTCTCGAGTCGACTGGTGGGTTGGTCGATGGCCGTTGGCGACCAAATGTTCTGCTGCGCGACCAATCAGATAACCGGAAGCTCAATCTTCGCAATCTTCAACCGCGTTCACCGCCCCCGTATCGAAGTGATCGACGGCGTCACGCTGGCGTGCATGGCGGATGCGGGCGGCGTGCCGGTCGCGGCAGCGTGCATGCTCGAACGCATCGGCGATCTGTCGGGCGATCCCGCGGCCGATGACGCGCGCTATGAAGAACTGCTCGCCGAGCATCCAATCGCGCCTGATGGATCGATCTCCGAGGATATCCGCCGCCACCTGCTGTTCGACATTGGCCCCACCGCCCTCATGGGCGGCGGCGATCCGGTGCTGATGATGCGATCTATGACCTCCCGCGCGAGCGGTTCGACCGGGAATTAGCGCACGCGCCTAAACCAGACGGCTCTGCCGTACCGCCGCCTCGACGAAGCTCGCGAACAGCGGATGCGGATCGAACGGCTTGCTCTTCAGTTCCGGATGGAACTGGACGCCGATAAACCAGGGATGGTCGGGCCGCTCGACGATCTCGGGCAGCGTCCCGTCAGGCGACATGCCCGAAAAGACCAGCCCGCCCTGCTCAAGGGCGTCGCGGTAATGCGTGTTCACCTCGTAACGGTGGCGATGCCGCTCGCTGATCTCGTCGCTCTGATAGATTGAGGCGACGACGCTGTTGCCCGCCAGCAGCGCCGGATAGGCACCAAGCCGCATCGTCCCACCGAGATCGCCGCCTTCCTCACGCTTTTGCAGCGCGCCGTCAGCCATCCATTCCGTGATCAGGCCGACGATCGGCTCGTCGGTCGGGCCGAACTCGGTTGTCGAGGCATGCTCGACACCCCCTGCCCGCGCGCCCTCGATACAGGCCATCTGCATACCAAGACAGATGCCGAAAAAGGGCACGCCGCGCTCGCGCGCGAAGCGGACGCTGGCGATCTTGCCCTCGCTGCCGCGCTCGCCGAAGCCGCCGGGAACGAGGATTGCGTGCATCGGCTCGAGCCGGGCAGCGACATCATCGGCGTCGCGCTCGAACAGTTCAGCGTCGAGCCACTGGATGTTGACCTTCACCCGGTTGGCGATGCCGCCATGGACCAGCGCCTCATGAAGCGACTTGTAAGCATCCGGCAGGCCGACATATTTGCCGACGACGCCGATCGTCACCTCGCCCTCGGGATTGCGCAGCCGGTCGAGAATATCTTCCCAGCGATCGAGCCGGGGCGCCGCGCCGGGTTCGATGCCGAACGCCTTGAGCACTTCGGAATCGAGGCCCTCGGCATGATATTGAGTCGGCACCGCATAGATGCTCTTGGCGTCGAGCGCCGGAATGACGGCTTCCGGGCGGACGTTGCAGAACAGCGCGATCTTGGCGCGCTCGCTCGCCGGCAGAGGCTGCTCACTGCGACATACCAGCACGTCGGGCTGGACGCCCAGGGCAGCGAGTTCACGGACTGAATGCTGAGTCGGTTTGGTCTTCAGCTCGCCCGCCGCCGCAATATAAGGCACCAGGGTGACGTGGATACTGACTGACTGGCCCCGCCCCAGATCGTTGCGCAGCTGGCGGATCGCCTCGATGAACGGCAGCGATTCGATGTCGCCGACGGTGCCGCCGATCTCGCACAGCACGAAATCGAGGTCCTCGGTCTCGGCTTGCGCGAATTCCTTGATCGCGTCGGTCACATGCGGAATCACCTGGACGGTGGCGCCGAGATAGTCGCCCTTGCGCTCCCGGGTGATGATCTGCTGGTAGATCCGCCCCGAGGTGACATTGTCCGACTGGCGCGACGCGACCCCGGTAAAGCGTTCATAATGGCCGAGATCGAGATCCGTCTCGGCGCCGTCGTCCGTCACATAGACTTCGCCGTGCTGATAGGGCGACATCGTGCCAGGATCGACGTTCAGATACGGATCGAACTTGCGGATTCGCACGCGATAGCCGCGCGCTTGCAGGAGAGCCGCGAGGCTCGCTGCCATGAGACCTTTGCCGAGCGAGGAGACCACGCCGCCGGTGATAAAAATAAACCGCGCCATGGGAGGAAATGCCTAGCGTCGTTCGGGGGCGCGCGACAAGCGCGCGACTCCACTTAGTTCAAAAAAACCCGGAAAAGCCGAAAAGACCGGGAGGCTATTGCTGGAGCGGAACGCCGCTATTGCCGGTCGGCGCCTGAGCGGGCGCGGCCGGGGTCTGCGGAGCCGTCGCCGGCTGGCTCGCCGGAATCGCGCCGCTGTCGGGCGCCTTGGTCGCCTGCGAAGCATCGATCTTCGAGGTATGCCCCGAGGCCGCGATCACCGCGAGCGCTATGCTCAGGCCGACGAACAGAGTGGCCAGGATCGTGGTGAGCCGCGTCAGGAAATCGGCGGCGCCGCGCGCGGACATAAGGCCCGAAGGGCTTCCCCCCATGCCAAGCCCACCACCTTCGGACTTCTGCACCAGGATGGTGGCTACCAGGCTGGCGGCGATGACCGCCTGGACGACGAGAAGGAAGGTAAACATGAAAAAGCGCAACCTGTGGCTGGGGAAGGCGGGCACATAGGCGAGCCGCGCTCTCCGATCAACCACTGCCCGTCGCACATCGCAAGACATTTCGCCTGCGCACTGAAACCAGCTGCGCTTATGAACGTTACAGTCACGGAGCTCCACCTTGCGGAGTCCGGGTGAATGGAAGTTTTCGTGGCCACAATTCCTGATCGATCGCTGAACGGCTGGATGCGGACCCTGGTGGATTATGTGCGATCGGGCGAACCCGATCTCACCAATCGCCAGATGGCCCTGCTGATGGTCGTTTATCTCAACCCTGGCCCGCATACGGTGCGCGGCCTTGCACGGCTTTTAAACGTTTCGAAGCCAGTCGTAACGCGCGCCTTGAACAGGCTCGGGTCGCTCGGCTATCTGCGCCGACAGCGGGACGAAACCGACAAGCGTAATATTTTCGTCGCGCGTACCTCTGAAGGGGCAGAATTTCTTGAAGAGTTTGGCCAGTTCATCGGCGACGCCGATCAGCCAGTTGCCCGGCGGGCCAGCGCGTAGGAGCTTTGCGCTTCTCGGGCCGTCGGTGGTTTTTGATCCGCTGACACAGGCTGTTCGGCGCGATGTCGCCGACATTCGTCTCGCTGACCGCGTGTTCGCGCCGCATTATGCCGCGCCGATGCCGCGCCGAGTCGCGATCGAAGCTTCCTTGCTTGCGTCGTCCGAGGGCGATGCGGCGATTCTCGCGATGTTGCGGCCGGGCGAAATCTTCGAGGTGCTCGATATCGCCGGTGGCAATGCCTGGGGAATCGCGATCGCCCATAATCTCGTCGGCTATGTCGATGCGGCTGCACTGGATTCGGCCCTATGAGCATCACCGTCTTCATCGATGGCGCCGAAGGCACCACTGGCCTGGAAATCCGCGAACGGCTCGCCGGGCGGGATGATATCGCGCTGGTCACGCTTGCCGAAAACAAGCGCAAGGATCTCGCCGCGCGCACTGAAGCGATCAACAGCAGCGATTTCGTCATCTTGTGCCTGCCCGACGATGCCGCGCGCGAAGCCGTAACGCTGATCGACAATACGCATACCCGCGTGATCGACGCCTCGACCGCGCACCGCGTCGCGGATGGCTGGACCTATGGTTTCCCGGAGCTCGAGCCCGGCCAGAGCGCGGCGATCGCCG
>Ga0307508_10003046_pt1 | contig 17240 bp, 22 predicted proteins | sample 9_EM_MG_FD_203089 | JGI IMG/M metagenome (GOLD analysis project Ga0307508, IMG submission 203089) | Populus trichocarpa ectomycorrhiza microbial communities from riparian zone in the Pacific Northwest, United States - 9_EM | ecosystem: Host-associated > Plants > Roots > Unclassified | place...
TATACTATTAACAGAACACTACATAATTATGGCAGAGCACTACATACCAAGTAACCCATTCTACAGCGCTACAGTGCTACATAGTGCTACGGAGCAGTACAGACCTGGATCAAGAAATGCTGATGTTCCATGGAATTAAAGTCAGGTCAAATTTGCATCATACTAGGTACGATGCAGATCCAAATAAAAAAATTGATGAAAAATGACATTCCACAGAACGTGAACGATGGAATGTGAATCTGAATATCGCTCTTCTGATGCGTCTGTGTTACATCAGTCACATCGTACCCTGTGACACAGCCAAAAGTCGGGGGTCAATGTGGTCACGCATATGTGGGTTAAAAAACTTTCCAGAGTGTTATAAGGATGAATCAGTGTCACATGGATGGGTTATCAAACGCGGAAAACAGGTAAGCAAACACATTCTAAACCATCTTCTTGAAAACTAAGGTCCAAACCAATGAGGTTCATCGCCGGGAATCAAATTTTGTCTGGGGCAACCACCAGGTAATACTCGAGCTAAACGAAAACTCACACTGGTTCTGGCGGGCAAATATTGATGCGCATGGAACGACAACCAATAAAGCAGTTATGCAACATCCCCGAAAATGGAAGACCCTGGAGTTCCTCAATAAAGAAGATGTTGCGCAGTGGACGCGCGTGAACACAATCCCCAAGGCCGTTGCAGATGCAACGCTCCGGTCCCAGCAGTAAAGTTTCTAGCTACATGTAAGTAAAATGATGGATGACCATCCGTATTGCTTGATCTCACCTCCTCTTCATGAAATTGAAGGTTGCATTCTCTGTTGCACATTCTTGTGCCTCTTTCGCTTTCTCATATTCACCCGCGAGGTCTAACGAACCACTTATTTGTTCGATGAGACGTGATAGTTTGTGTGGGGACTGAGAAGCGACGGCTTCGCCTTGACTAGTTATGCGAGACGAGTGCAGTGTTATACGCTGCATAAGTGACGGCTCTGCCATTCAGTTTGTATTCTGAGGCACCGATAGTATAAATCCTTTGTTACGATCAGAATGACGCGTCGGAATGTTCGATATCAACAGGAGACCCACGTTCACTCATTCCTCTTTATTTTCGTCAAGAAACACAGCCTTAACCCAAGCTTTTTTCGCAGTACTCTCTCCCTCTCCCTCTCCCTCTCCTCTTTCTGCTGCCAAACCGTCGACGCCACTTCAGGCCAATAGCCTTCCACGGTACACCAAGTCATATCTGCGAGCTTCGAAGTTGTACACGCTTCACTCCAAGAACGAATGATATTGCGTCCATTAGGTTAGACTTTCCGGCACCGTTCGGGCCAATAACCGACATGAATGAAAGGCCCTATTGTCTGATCAGTGATGACCTTCGTGAATCATTCAGTAATTCTCACTTGTGGTAGCAGCATGATACCAACCGATAAGACTTGAAGTCGCATAACTCATGTCAGAAGAGGGAATATACTAAACGAGAACACGTACCGGGACCATGTTCAATGATAATATGAATATGGGTTTTTTGAAGCGGTTCGGTGAACACATCTTTCAATTTCTCTGCTTCGCCTCACGTACATTGAGCAATTTACCACGTAGCGGGAACACTCCGAACTTGTCACAACCAACAACACCTAGACCGGCGACTTGGCAAAATCTCCTTCAGCAAGAACGAGTGTGCAATCCTTTAATGCCAGCATTGTTTGCATCGGCTAGCTTCGTCACTCCTAACAACCTGTACAAGTAGAGTTAATGTCACAAGTCAACAAAAGATTTAAATGATCCGACCTGTTTCGTTTCGTGCCGTCTGTCTTCTTGATTTCTTGATCAGCCTTGAATTTTGCCCAGTTCAACACTATCTACAATGGCCAACTTGAGGACTATGGAGGACAATAAGCTGGATTGAGAATTAAAGGAAGATGACCCACCTTTCTTCATAAAATCCTCGGAGTGGTTTACTCCCAAATTTCGACGCATGCAGCAGCATCTCTTCGTCTGTAGCAGCCTTATTTTTCTTCTGGATAGCGGTGATAAGATTCTCGGCAATTTGGTCCGCGATATATACAACATGCGCGCCACCCTTGATCGTCGAAATCGAATTGGCGAACGAAACCTGCTGGAATTGTCCATCCAAGATGGTGAACGCGACCTTCCAAAGGAGACCCAATCTGTTCGTAGGAGATTGTAGGCTTAGCTTGAGGAGCACCCTCAGCGGCTGTCACATGGGCGGAGCTGACGTACATACTGCTTGAAGTTCTTGATCTTCAAGCGTTCGTCATTGAGGAAGACCTTCACATCTGCCATGTCGTAGACACACTTTCATAAAAGGCTTGCGGTGTCCTCATTGATTCTGTCCATGAATCGTTTCAGATCCAGCTTGAAAGCGGTGCGTGTGTACTCTTCGCCTCTTGAATTCGTGATCTTTGCTTTCCCGTAAACATTCATGTTGTTGGTCGAAGTTTGCTTGTACTTCTGCTCTGTGTTCTTGTCTCCCGTTTCCACAGTAAATTCGAGAGAGTAGATGTTGGTAAGCTTTGCAACGTAGCCGTTACAACCACCAGTGAGTTTCTTCTCGTCATCGTCTCAGAGATGTAGATTTTCTCCTTGGAAAGAATGTAGCCATATTCAGGTCGTTGATCAAGATCCTGATAAACAAAGGTAGGTTCAAAGACAACGAAAGAACAAACCAAAAGGTTTTCACCTTCTTTACCAAATACGAAGCGGCTACCCAGACTTTCTCATGAGGAATATCTTTGTGTTCCTTCAATTGCCTTTCCAATCTGGTCTCTGGCTCCAACAAAGGTCACGTCGGTATACATTTGTCATAACCGTTTGCTTAACGACCTTCCTCGAGACTTTTCCAACGAGCAAGCTGGCAACTGGATGCCCTTCTTCAGCCTCTCTGTTGACGTCTTCCTCAACAGCCAATGAGACATGGGTGTACGCGGCCGAAGGTCGGTCGGCAGTAGCAAGGTTAACTTGCGCCGCACCTCTGGCTAGGCATTACCAGGGGTCGTCAGCATTTAGCCATCATCTTGGGCCCTATCAGAGAAATTAAAACCAGAAAAGCCTAGAAAAGAGGAACACACCTCCAGGGGATTGGTCGCACTCTCCACAATCTGTTCCATATGATCATCCACCAGACACGTTCATCAAAATTGGCTTTGTCATAACCGTACAAGTTGGCCAGATGGACCTCGATCCAGCAAAACCCACGCGGACCAAGGAACTTTGCGTCCGCGAACCTGAGCAAGCCACGGGAAAGGTCACCTCCGATGTGATTCAGATGAGGTGGGATAGGATAGGCGCGACCTCGGAAGCCCAGAATTTTGAGGTAAGTTACAGCTCTTGCTATCTCAATCTTGTAATTGATGCTACATCGATCTGACCGGTTGTTGGCTTTCAACTGCACCCATAGTTTGTGTCTCCCTATGTGGTGGCTTTTCGCTTCCATATCGTTCTCCTTGGAAGGATCCTCAGGCTGATTGTACACCGCTGGAGGCAGTTCGCGCCAGACTCGAATAACGACGTAAAAGACTGCCTTGTTCATTTTCCAGGGAGTGCTGCCGAAGATGTCCAGGCCAGCGTAGACCAGCTCAACGGAGTCAGTGTTGGTGGCTTCTTGGAGGTAGACTTCTTGTTCGACAGAATATTTGAATCGCATTGCTTGAGCTAAAAAGACGTCCTAAATGAGATCTTATTAGGTTGATGAGATTTAGGGGGGCTTACTCTTGTTATAGATGTACCCGCCTTCGTTGTAGCTAAGCCAAGGTTTGGGTTTCACGAGCATAGGAAGATGGCGAGGGTGGATGGCCCGTGTCAACGCCATGCGTTCAAAAACGATTGGTTGAACTTGACCACACCAAGCTTTGTCCCACGTAAGTACTCGTATGCAGGGAAAAATGCAGGCTGCTGTTCCATTCTGCAAAAGAAAATTAGCGAAACAAAGAACGTAAAATCCCTGAAAGAAAGAAATAACGTACAGCAGCCCATGGGTCTCAGGATCGACTTTCATTCTTGTAACCTGTGCCACGTCCATCAAGCACTCAACCAGGACAGCGCAGACTTGCGATCTCGTCGTCTGAGTCCACACGGTTGGCCAACCCTCACCCTCCACCGTTCGTGCTGCCGCCAACCTCCTCTGCAAATTTTGATACCACATCAACGAGAAAAAGTTCTCCGGTTTCCACGACACAGTTCATCTCCGAATCATAAGTCCATACGGACTGAGCAATAGTCTCGACACTTCCGATGTGAGAATCTAGTCGTTTGAATGCGTTCCAATTGCGAAAACTAAATGCACAGATCAAGCAAAGTATTATTAGCCTCAATGAACGAACCTTGGTATGCACTTCTGAGGTCGTTTTCTGGTTGTAAATTGCTGTACCTGCTTTCGGCTGCTTGTCTTCCGACGCGCAAAATTGCTGCCACTTTCTTCAGCACTGTCATCATGATCTACAAGAATTTTCTTCTTAGGCGCTTAATGGCGGACGGTCAGAACCACTTGATTCGCGAGTCGCGCTCCCTTTCCTCAGTCTCGTACCAGCAGGGGCCAGTGGACAAGTATTGGTGGGCTTCTGCTTCTTTGGGGAGTTGTACAGCGAGCCAGAAGCGGATCCGTTCTCGTAGTCTCCATATGCATCGTCCGCGTCATATTTATGCGAAGAAGTTGCCTCCTTCCATGCCTAGCACACTGCCAGAGTAGTAGATTTGCTAGCGGGGTGCAGTTGTCGCTTGCCTGCTGGAGGAGGAGGCGACGTGAGTGGTGAAGGGAATTCAAGGCAACGTAGAGCCTGCCATTGTTGTGATCAACAAGGAACGGAACAAACAAAATTAAAGCAGCATTTTATTATCTTGCTCTAGGTCAGTGTCATTCATAAGCTGGTTGTATTTGTAGACTATATTCGCGAAAGTAAGACTTCCAGGCGTGGTTTTTAGCAATGGAGCAACTCACCGAGGTCTAGCATCCTTCAGCAACGAAACTGACAGTGGCATGGAATGCGTCAACTTACTGTCACATCCTCACGTGTTTCTGTTTTCAGAACTACAGTGCTTCGCAATTCACATTCCCTTAGAAAAGTCTCATCTCATCAACTTCTCTCCAACTCGCCCCTTTCTACCTTGTATCATAAACGATCCGTGGCATTCCCAATCCTTCGTTACCGAGAAACAGTGGAAGTCTTGAAGACGAGGGGCTTTGGGAGGCGAAGGACTTGAGAATTCCTGTTTATAACACAGAAGATGGTGCGTACATCCCATATCGAGCGTTCTCATGCACATATACTCAGAGTTTCTGAAGAGTCTGGCATGCGCGACCTCAAGACGTCTCTGACTCGCTCGCTTTGCGAGCACATCTTCACATCGCCTATCTACTGGACCAAGGCGACCAACTTTTCTGAATCTGCTAGCCATGCCATCGATTTTGGCCCTGGTTTGAGCAGAATTGGGCCTTTGACCACTAAGAACTTCGGTCGGGGCACTTGAATCATTGTGGCTGGCGATAAGGGAAAGGGAGACGTCGAGCTTTACAGTTCGCTTGAGGTCACGTATGAAGAATAATAGAGCAAGCGATGGGCTCCAGGCCTTGTCCGCACCAGGTGAGTTGCCCTTTTGATCGTAAGAATCGTGGACATTCTTAACATTTCGTAGTGATGAGCTCCATCTTGACACGCCCTTCTTGGCAAGCCTCTGATCATGGTCGCTGGCATGAGAACACGACACCCTCAGCCGTGAAAGCAGGTTTCGTCAGTGCCGTCCTGGATGCTAGGTACCATATTGAGTTGGCTGGTGGTGGCCACTATAATGCTGTCACTCTTCGCTCCAAGGTTGCTGAGATTCAAGAGAAGATCCCAGCTGGCGTTGGTTTTACCCTCAACTCGCTCTACGTCAATCCTCGCCGGTTCACCTTCCAATGTCCCTTGTGGCAGGAGTTGTGAAGGGAAGGTCTTCCAATTGAAGGTTTTTGTTGCTGCTGGCATCCCCACCACCGAGAAAGCCATTGAAATCATTGACGGATTAAAGGCTGCAGGTATCGAGCATGTCGCTTTCAAACCAGAAGGAAATTCGTCAAGTTATTAGCATTGCCGCTGCAAACTCCGACTATCCGATCATCATGCAGTGGACTGGTGGTCGTGCTGGTGGTCACCACTTCTACAAAAACTTCCACCAGCCGATATTGGCTACGTATCGCTCAATCCGCGAAGATTCCAATATTATTCTTGTTGGTGGTTCTGGCTTCGGTTCTGCAGATGACATCTGGGAGTACTTGACCGGAGACTGGTCATCAGCATGCAACTTATGCCATTTGACGGTTTCTTGTTCGCGAGCCGCGTTATGATAGCAAAGGAAGCGCACACCAGCGCCTCCGTTAAGGATCTTATAGCTGCTGCAGCAGGAGTTGAGGATAAAGATTGGGAGAGCACCTATACAAAGCCGACTGGTGGTATTTTGACTGTCCATTCCGAACTTGCGAGCCCATTCACAAGGTTGCGACACGCGGTGTAAAGTTGTCCTGATGGACGCTTGGCCGATTTCCTTCGATAAATATCACCCGTTTACCGCCAGAATTCTATTCAGTACTCCATGCAATTCCTCACTGGCATCGATACTGAAACTACCGACTATCTATCATACCTTGCCACCGAATCCTTCGAATGGGAAGTAACCGAGTCTTCCGATCCCCGCCTAATAAAATTAAACAAGAAGCCAGACTCGATCGCCAGTCACGTGACAAATTTAATGATCAACAAACATTGTCCCGCTCTTTCTTCATTCATTAAACTCGCCGAATGCCGAACGCAACCGACCTCTGAATAAGAGGGGGGGACTGCCGGGCACCCTCCCAGCGTGAAGCCGAAAGGTGGATGCTTAGTGGTGACCTAGCTAGGCATTCATGAGTTGGTGTTTCACCATGACAGATTCCTCACCCTCTACCACCCCCAGACAACATCCACCACCACCAAGGACATGACACTGACACTGCGCCATGTCGCGATGCCAGGGGAACTACTAGAACAATTCGGAAACGCGACGAGAATCGAGATACGTGAGGGGGGGCAAATACAAGGTACGCCCATCATTTGATATTCTACTTATTTCCTAACCTACCCCAGCACCCTCCTCCATGCCGTAGCACGACGATGACACTGAGGCACACACCCGCCGCATCAAGTGGCGTTTTCGAAACCTGCCAAACCTGGGGCACGGGTGCGGGTTTCGGGCAGGTGCCTCTCCATCAACCCATACTGGTACCCGTACACGTCCCACCCATACCTACCCGCGCGGGTTTGCGAATGCCGATATCTTTCGACGGTATCTTCTCAGTCTATTGCCAGTAATAGGAGCGAACGTACCAGATTTGCAATCGATTTTCGACAAGAATTCAACGACAGAGTAGCTCGTTTTTCAGCTGATACAGGAGAGGTCATTTATGTTGTACAAGCAAAAGGAGACAGCGAAGGTATGGCACTGAAATGTTCGAAAAATAGAACATACTAATCATTTTTTCAGACGACTCGAATCCAACATTTACAGACCACCTTACGCCCCACCTTACTTATCATCCTTCACATGTAACAACCCTGGCTCTCATCAAACGCGGACCGACACTCCGTACCAGAGTTTGCACGCCGTTGTAAGCTCTGGTGTTAAGCCATGGTTCGATGCCTTCGTTGGCGCCCGGGGGTTGGAGAAGGATGGTGACAATAAGATGGGTGTGTACCATTGCTATTGGACAGGTTATGAATATCGTTTTGATAGTGTTCAGATACCCCTATGACCAAGAAGAATTGGGGCTGCCGCTCCTTCATCTGCAACAAAACGTTGAATTCTCGGAATTCACCTCCTAGTCCATCCTGTGATTCAGCGGGCTGTCGAACAGGTGAGTTCAGCATGGTTGATTCTTGAAGCTTGTATACTCAGTTTATCCAGGCCAACACGTCCAGTGTACGACCGAACATTTCCCATATTTTCGCCAAATTGTTGAATGACAGCTCCTTGGACACGCTCCATGCCCATGTCAACCAATAGATCAAGTCCATCCAATCTATGACCAAGTTTTATCTAGAACAACCTGATAGGAAATCAACTTCTGGTTAAGCTTGGAAAGAGCATAGGAGAATATTGAGATTCAGTTATGGAGTGACGAAGTTAACATGGTGATGGACTGTCTGGGAACGTGAAGCGGTTGACAAAATTTAAGAATCCCTCGTCCTCATCTTCGGCCATATTGACCGCAAGCTCCGTTTATCGCCATATCCCGTTCGATACCCTTGTTGAAGCCATCTCACACGACTCCAACGACCAACTCTTCCGCATCTTGACATCTCAGCATCTGCTGTACACACCATACGACACCTTCGAATGTCTCCTTTTGCAAACACAAAATATCTTCCGAACACAGGATGACCAAATTAAGGGGTTTACAAATTTTGCTAGGGAGGTGACGAGGAAACGAAATGAGAAATTTATTTCGATTAAGGTTAACCCTGCGCACGCCAGGTTATAGGAGGGGACGTGTTAGCTCCGGGAGTGGAGGAAACAACACGAGCAACTCACAGTGATGACTGTTCCAATGAAGGGACTTGGTGGAAATGGGAGGAATGTGCATGGAGGAAGAGGTCCAGGAAGCATGTGAGGTCGTGAAGAGGATTGATGTATATTAGATGTCAGCGTCGGTGCGTGTAATGCCATTTTTCGAAGAACTGCAGATCTGATGTGTTGGTGTTCATAAAGGATACAGAAATATGGGTTACGGCTGAGAATGCGTATAATGAACGCGTGTCCCCTGTCGAGAATGAGATCTTTGCGAGACTGAGGGATAGGTTGGAACCGCAAGGAATGCTAACGAAATGTTTCGAGTCTTTTCGAAGTTTAATGCACTTTTCGCGTGGCTGAAGGTATGTAGATATTAAACATCCATGAAAAGGTAAGCTAAACATTCCCCACTAATGGTTTTCACTTACTAATGTTTTAAAACTCAGTACCGCTTTCCAGAAGCCTACCATATGATGCAGATGCGAGACTTACCGCCCATCACTGGAGCGATGATTTGGGCAGTCAAATCGAGCGTCAATTCCAAACATACATGAAAACGCATCGAGGATATCCTGGGCCGCGGCTGGGAGCACCGATCAGCCGCCTTCCGCAAAAGCTCGATACATGGCCAATCTTCAAAGCCTGGCTTCGGGACATCCACCGGTGCAACATGGGTGTTGACGGGTGTCTGTTCAAGATCGTCCTAAGTCTCTTACCTACCGACTGCATCCTGTATTCGGTATTTCAGAACGTTAGACTAAAGGTTCGATGACTGCATCTTTATCAATTGCGCCAACAGCCGCCGCTTTACCTGTGGCTCTGCATGCACATCTAAGGTTCAGATACACTCTGCTGCGATTATTGCATGCAGCATCACATGAAATTATTCTATGAAGAAATTCAAATCCACCGGAACGGCAAGCAACTACGCTGTAGCTTTCGAGGTACGTATCGCAACCATCCCATTTTGCCACTATTGTTGCCGAATTATTTCTCATTTCATTAGATCGAGAAACACCCATGACGATCACAACCACGACGATGGCACGCTTTTGAATCGTCCTTCATGTCAACCTCGCTTGCGTGTACCTAGTCAATTAAGGCGAGTTGGGTTCCGTTCTAGACGACAACTCCAAGATTCGCTACGGTCGAATTCCACAAAGAATACCTAGGCCCTGCAAGACTCTTGAGTAGAGTACGTACACGTATCCTTCCTCGAGTCGAAATTTTTACTCATATTATTCTAGGTTCTTCCGTCTGTTCCCAAGTGACTTCTCAATTTTTGCCCAGATCGTACCGAGCGCAAATTTACACACTGCACTACTCAGCCGCTACCTGCGATCCCAACGATTTCAGGGTCCATTATGGTCCTTCCCACTGTACCAAACTCTTCATCATATCCATGTCAACAACATATCCATGTCAACAAGGGCAAAGAACTCCTCATGAGATCAATGCACGGCATCATAAAAAATGTCGCCCACTTGTTAGAGCAACTTGAGGATTCTCAGGGTTATCGCGGCCATGGGCCGCTATCAGGAAGGTGTCACAAACCAAAGATCGGAGAAAGATGTCACCGCTCATTATTACACCGTCACACCCTCTCTCAAAACCGAAACATCAGATTCACCCATTCGGTCTACGAACCCCTGGAGTCCTTGCTTTCCGATCTCTCCGGTATTCTTTTGGTTGACAGACACTGGCTTGAACAATCCGAAATCATGTAGAATACGTCCCCGAAGTGTTTCAGCGCCTGGTCTTGCAATTTATCCTGGCACACCGTGACGAGGACTTTATGACGAAAAAACTGACGAATCCTAGCCCGCCTGCAACAGAAACTTCTCGGCTGAACGCCGAGAATATTAGGAAACGACCATCACCCCAACCCTTCGTATAACCAAACAAGTGACCCCGTGTAGCTAAGAAAGTCATGGAGGTACGCCGTCGCATTGCCTCATTACATTGTCTCTTCTTACTTAACTATCAGTATTTACGTCCGGGTTCCTAGCGAACCCGAGAAGTTATAAAAGTATGAGTCGCATATCGTGTTATATTACAATGTAAACTAGAATGAATATTACAAAATGATGTTTCCAGTTGCTAAATTGTTGATAATCTGCATGAATGTCGCTGAGTACAAGCTATCCCACCTTCGACCACCTCTGAATCTCCCATTTGATTGGCGGGTTACAGTAATATATTCTGTTCCAATAATAGCAATTCCCAATACCTTGTCATGCCAGCGATACCCTGCCCTTCCCAATGCAAGTAGATAACGTTCAAGCTGAATGACAACATCTCTCTTGTAGTTTTCTGAGGGAGATTTGAGATCTCGGCCTAAGGAACCCACTTCGATGACCAGCCTAACAACATCGTCCCGCTCACCACCGTGCTGATTGAGTCCGTTGTTGTATGAGGTGACAACGAAGTCAGGATAATGCTTTTTGTCAGTCACAACAAGGGCACCTAAAGAGACGAGAACTGAATCAAAAAAATCTCTTTAGCTCGAAGAATAGAAAACCTTGAGAGTCAATGGAAAGTCGCCGCCTGATTTCTCCCTTAAACTCTTCATCTGCATCCACGGTGTGGTCTTCCACACCAAGAATGATATCTTTGATCGCAAGTACATCTTCTGGTGTGGTATCTTGTGGGATCTCCCAAATTTCACGAAGCAGTGCCTGAGGTTTAACGATGAAGTGCGATTGAGGAAACTTGATAGAGAGGAAACCGGTGAGGGGCCCGTATTGCTGAAACTGGGATTTTGGTGGTAAGATATCCCAGAGTTCAATCCGCTCACGAAGGTTATCCGGGATAGAAAGATCGTTTGGAGCGAAACGTTGCTGTGGCATAATGGTCAGACTCAGAAATGGCCGGAGTTTGAAGCAGCGGTCTTTCTCCGTCACATCCACCATGAAAGTCCTTCTCGAAAGTGGATATGCTATTCAACAAGATTACATGAAACACTTTCTCGGGATGCCGGCCGATGACGAGGACTGTAATCTATTCAGCATCATTCACGCCATTCACGAGTGGTGGTTAAGCCTACCCTCGGAGGAACGAAAGCAAACGCCATGTCCAAACTGTTCGTATCTAGTTCTCGATTAATTTACGTCGACTACTAAAAGCTCCCGTTGCTTATGTTTAGACTATGCTGTTGACGACAAGGATTATATTGATTCCTGTGTCATCTGGATGGCCACACGTCGCTTTGTCCGACATGACGACGAAGTTGTAGGGGTTGGACGACTAGCTGAACTTGAGAGCGATGTCTTGAAAAAAAGAAGGTTTTCCTCTGCGTTTGGCAAGAAAAAAAACTTTGATGAGACACAGATGGTTTTCCAGGTTTGGCCGACCCAGAAATTCTAAGTTTATTTTGCATACCAGTTGATAGCTTCGGACAATTTTCGAGCATTCTTTACAAATTCTTTAACAATGTCTATCCCTATTACTTGCCGGGTCCAGCGCCCGACCCGAGATGTAATAAAAGTATAGGTCATAGGACATTCCGTTAGCGAAATGCATAAATTGACAAAACTAGACAACAGATAGTACTATAAGACTAAAGGATGCGATTCACAATAACCCCAAAAACCTTTCGAATACTCAGCCCACCTCCACGAACAGGCGCAAATCCCCAAGCACTATGATCAGCAGAAGTCGGTACCATCTTGTTACTATTCCCATCAACATTTCCGTTGGATTGCGAAGATGAATGGGGCTTGCGCCAGAATGTTTGAGGCGGTTTGGAATTCTTGCCTCGCCATTCCTTGACTATCGCTGTACAATCTGTTTGCTCCTCAGCTTGCTTCCTCTTTTCGCCTGTCTGTGCGGTGCTGAGAGGGCCACTTCGACCCACGCGTCTACCACTACCACTGCCCCTAGATCTGTCGCTTCTTGGAGAATGAGATCTTGGTCCTCGTCGAGCTGATGAGGAAGCATCTTGGGACGGGGTGCTGCGATCAGAGAAAATGTTGGAGTCGTCGTCAGGTTCATCTTTCTCAGTCACCCACTGGAACTCCTGAGGCAGCCGACGACGAAGATGGCTTGCAACAACCAGGGCATGGGCCAGCCCATCCACAGAACAGTAAGCTTCGTTAGTCAGGGGATCGAGGTCTCGCTGTCCCACAAGGTGCTTTAGTTTTGATGAGCGCATGATCCAGTCCTTCCACTCTTCCATCGTCCGGCTTGACCAAACCTCCCGCTCCTGGATAGACTCCTGAGTGAATGTCTTCTCGAACTGATGGATTAGATTCAACAATAGAAGGATTGGATTGGCGAACACCTTGCGAGTCGGGAGCTCGGTATATGGTCTCCTAACCATGGCATCAAAATCGGCGAGTTGTTCAAGTTCCGTGTAATTTTTGTATACAAAAATATCGACTGCTGTCTCCGCCTTAAACGCTGTAAAGCGTACTACATACTGGTGACCATCTGACTAACTGGAATGTCAGGACAAAAGAAGAATTTGGAAATAGTAACAAACATACCAAGAGTGGGTGGTCAGAACGCAGGAACTTGAAATAATCCACTAGTTCCAGCCGATTGACCCAGGGCTCGCCTCCGTCCTGCGAATCTAGCCATTTGAGGTATTCTTCCACCGCATCGAGGACATATGGTTGTATTGGATAGACTACTGCCCCTTGGTTATCAAATGAGGTATGGATCGGTTGATGTACTTGAAATGGGGATCAGGGGCAGAATCAAACACAAAAAGACGACTTACGCAGAAGATAATTAACTCTACTATTAACACTGAACTTGCCACCAATAGCTCGACGAATGTGTTCGAGAAATGGACGGTATTTGAGTTTTCCCAGACAGCGCGGAACGAGGTGCGCTGCCTGGAGTTGTTGGGTGTTGAAGCTGATCCAGCAACAGAGGAGGCGGACGTCAATACAGCGTGCACAAAGATATTTTCGAGCAGTCTTGTGAGCACGGTTGTAAGGGGTGGTGGTAAGATAAGGATCATTGGGTATTCGCTGGCGAGTTGGCGTGCACATAGTGTCAAAATTGAAAGGAAGGTTAGGGAGTGTTACAATTGATTTGGAGTCGAGGTCGAGTGAGGGTATTGACGGTGAGCGGTTCGCTACCATGCGTACAGGTTCCGGCAGCGCCATAATCACCTTATCATGAAAGGCAGGACGTTTAGGTCTGATCGGCGATTCGTCTAAGATGCGCATGTCCGTGAATGCGTCTTTGACTGAACGGGCTTTCTTTCGTGGTGATTCGAATCTGCTACCAGACTTCTCCTGCTCCTGGGTCAAATAGTCTGAGTAAACAGAAGCCTCATATGATTCTTCATCGATATCCACCATCCGCGTCTTCCCGATCTCCTTGTACAGTTCAAGAGCGTATTCGCTTGGGGACAGAGTTTCGCATTGAAATTGAGCAGCAGGGTTGGGCCAACAGCAGGCTTGAAAGTTGGCCAGGTCGTCGTCCGTAGGGATGCGCCATTGATTAGGCTGGTGGCCAGTAGACATTAACGGACCGTAAATGTGTCGCGGGAAGGAGGGGCAAAATCCAGAATAGCCTTGTGACATGAACTTGTGACAATCGGTTACCTGCAGTTCTCGGCCGACGCTCAGCTCTTTATTCTCATGCACACTTCCACTTCCATCTAGTCTTCGACCTCTTCAAGCACTCAAGCACGCCCGTTATGTCATCAGGCTTCTCCTTCTGAGTATCTCAACTACCGTGTGCGAACCCTGGTCTTCGTCACGACGGTGCACCGCTCGAGTCACCGGTCCAACCTATGAAAGATATGTTGGCGGTTTCTCTTATTCCTTATTCAATACCACGAAGTAAGGGCCTTGCGTTTGGCAATGTAGATGCATTCTGACATGTCGCGTTAAGATTTGGCAAAGAAGTTTGAAGTGTCATTTTGGACGGCCGAGGAGGCGGATCTTTCCAAGGACTTGCATGACAGGAATTACTGCCCGTATGACAACGAGCGCCGCTCCGTTCCCCACATCCTTGCATTCTTCGTTGTCATTAAGCGCAAGGCTGATCGGGCACTCCGGTGGATTTCCGACAAGCATTCGAGCTTTGGCGAGTGTCTGGTAGCCTTTGCCACTGCCAAGGGTGTTGTCTTCTCAGGTTCTTTCATGTCGAAGCCCCATCCCTGGGAAATATGTCACAAATAAGTCAAGCATTTTTCGAAGGAAGTACAAGCATCCTGTAAGGAGCCCGAAGCCTTGCAACCGGTCGCCATCTCAGAAAACGGACTTGAACTCATAATAGGCAAGGTGACGCATGAGCATACCGAATTTCTTCATCATGTACGCATATATCACTGTCTTTAATGTTTCATGTTTCCTAATACTTTTACTGGGCTAGAAACTGGCATGGATTTCCCCGCATTGTCTGAATACCAAGACATTTTCTCTGCCTCGCTATTGACATCGACATTTGCCAACTATTCCCTACCTTCGTGGATACTGTAACCTCTTTCACTTTTAACAATGTACGTCTTCGGCTTTCTTACAAACCCTCATCCTCTCACTCATTCACTCACTGTAGGTGTGTTCCTGGTCTGAAGATCAAAGACAAATGATTCCGCATGTTCAGATCCACTCATATGACCCAAAGGTCATGTCACAGCCATTTGCGAACAAATCGAAACGACAGTGGAGCGACAAAAAGCCATCGACCACCACTGGGAGAACCTCGTCGATGTAAGTCGCCTGTTCCCAGATCTTCCATCGTGATCTTATTTGTTTGTAGAATCCCTATCAAACCTCCTTCGTCCCTCATTCCTCCAAATATGTTGCACCCTCAGGAATTCCTTCGTAGCCATCGGAGCATTACGACCAAATGGAAGGAGGCCCGCCTCCAAGCACACCTTGCCAACCTCGTATCTGGTATGACGGGGCATTTCTGGACCGTCGAGACAATGCCCATCACATGTTCTGGAAACGACTACACTCATTGATGATTATGCATGGAAGCAGTCCACACCGAAACGATTGATTCGCCTCTATGTGAGGGAAGGCAGAAGACCCGGTTAGGTTTGCGTCAATCCGGAGACCCGTTCCTAAGCATTTCGACACTGCAGAAAATGTTACGAACGATTGTTCGACGTGCTTGAAGGTAGTTCTAATCTATATCGGCGCATATCTCTGTAGCTCACACATTTGAAAGTTCTGCGGTTTTTACGTTTAGAACGGAATGTTGGAACTCGCGTTTCAATTCCACAATGCCAGGTCTTGGCGCCAGTTGACCAAGGAGCAGCTTGAAGGACTAACTTAACATATTCAAAAATTATTTATATTACATTTCCACTTGCAGCTCAAGTTGTGCATTTGCCGTAAACTTTTGCGTTCATATATTTCTAAGCTTCTTGACTTATTGGTATATATAAACACGGTTCAAGTGGTCCTCTCTTCTTGCAACGTCTGCATATAGGTCGTTGTCCGTCACATTTTTGTTTCTTTTCTAAAGTCATTATTAGTAACTTTTTTTTCCTCTTTTCAAAACAACAACTTACTTTGGCAAGACATGCATGCTATTGCCGTCCTCGTTCCGTAAACAATCTCATTCATCTTTCTCCCTTCCACGCCCACCCCCTTCCTGTAATCCTGAGTCCTGCCATCCAAGTCCTGCTCTTTTCCTGTCATGGTCTTTAACTGCTTCACCCGCGCTTTTCCACCTTCATCCACAACCTCATCCATGTGTTTTCTCTTTCCCATCCTCTCCCCTTTCTGGCAATCCTGAGTCCTGCTGTCTGAGTCCTGCACTCTTCGACCCTCGTCTGTATTTTCAATGGCGAACCGTCTAACCTGCCCCATTTTCAGCCCCAGTTGATAGCCTACACACTATTTGCCCAGATCATTTCTTGACCGTCTAATAGGCTGACCACAAATTTCCTGTCTCGTTGAACTTTCAGCAAGAGGAAGGCCTTTTAAAAAAATCTCTCTCTTCAGCAAGGACTACTTGGAGGAAATTCAATATATATTAACTACTTTACAACTAACTAATTTTATGTATCTACAATGTCTGCCATCATTTACAATGAAAATACGTTCAAAGCTTACTCGAAGCAGTGGGAGCCACTTTCCTTTTTATCACTTTGATAATATATAAAGGAACAATAATCGCAACAATGACAGCAACCTTCCATGCGAACGGCAGAGTAACAACAAAGGATAAGTCTGCAAAGGCCATTCATTCATTAGCAATTTAGCAAAGAGAGAGTCAAAAAAACAAAAACTAACCAAAGTACGCTGGTAGAAGAGCCATGCTAGCAATAAAACAGGTGTAGAAGTGAAGGACGAACCATGTTGTGATTTCCAATGCGACCATGATAAGTTCGTTCAAGGTGAGGGACGTGAATGAGATAGACGCGATGTGTAAAAATTCACTCTCAAAGAGAATGAGGGACATGATCATAATGGCAGCACCTTCGAAAAAACATTGAATTGTTGAACGGACAGAAACGAACGGGGAAGCAAAACGGCTCGAAGAGCCAGTCAATTTTCGTAGCACATTATATACGTACAAAACAGGTCCATGCACTATCTACCAAGTGTAGTCTACGAAAGGTCCATGTCCAATAAAGAAGGGAACTCGTCGTCGCGCCTCGCCCCTGCATCAGGAAAATGTGTTTCTGATACAGGGTTAAACAAGATGCCCTAGGACTTCCTAGGATGCTCAGGGTGCCTAGGACAGCCAGGCAGCCAGGGTCACTAAGATGTCCCCAGATGAACCCTACTTTC
>Ga0307508_10003047_pt1 | contig 17237 bp, 13 predicted proteins | sample 9_EM_MG_FD_203089 | JGI IMG/M metagenome (GOLD analysis project Ga0307508, IMG submission 203089) | Populus trichocarpa ectomycorrhiza microbial communities from riparian zone in the Pacific Northwest, United States - 9_EM | ecosystem: Host-associated > Plants > Roots > Unclassified | place...
CGGCGGGCCGGCGGGCTGCGGGTCGACCACGTCGCCGGGCTGTGGCGGCTCTGGTGGGTGCCGCCGGGCATGGGCGCAGCCGAGGGCACCTACGTGCGCTACGACCCCGAGGCGATGCTCGGCATCCTGGCGCTCGAGGCGCAGCGGGCCGGCGCCCCGGTGATCGGCGAGGATCTCGGCACGGTGCTGCCGGTGGTCACCGAGACCCTGGAACGGATGAACATGCTCGGCTCGGCCGTGCTCTGGTTCACCCGCGACTACGACGATCCCGACGAGAGCTACCTGCCGGCGGCGGAATACCCGCGCAACGCCCTGGCCAGCATCTCCACCCACGACCTGCCGACCGCCCCCGGCTATCTGGCCGGCGAGCAGGTCCGGGTCCGCGCCGAGCTGGGCCAGCTCGCCGGCACGGTCGAGGACGAGGTGCAGCAGGCGGACCGGGACCGGGCGCAACTGCTCGCCCGGCTCACCGAGGAAGGCCTGATCACAGCGGAGAGCACGGCCGACGAGATCATCGTGGCGATGCACGAGTTCCTGGCCCGGACCCCGTGCCGCTTCGTGACGGCGTCGCTCTACGACGTCCTCGGCGAGCTCAACCAGCCGAACCTGCCGGGCACCACGGATCAGTATCCGAACTGGCGGATGCCGCTCACCGCCAGCCTCGAAGAGATCGAATCGGATCCCCGGGTACGGCGGATCGCCAAGGTGTTGAGCGTCCGGGCCTAGATCGCCAGCGGGATCGGGGGCGGGTCGTCGTCCACCGCGTACAGCATCGGGTGCGGGGGCAGGCGGGTGTCGCTCTGCCGGCACTTCGCGGGCGGCAGCAGCGACGACCGGTGTGCCGGGTGCTCGGCGCAGTGCCGCATCGCCCGGCTGATCGCGTCCGGATGGTGCCGGCCGCCGCCGTACTCGCCGCAGCCGGCGCAGTCCCAGCGCCAGTAGGCCGGGCCGTCCTCGGAGTCGTGCCGGCGGATCCGCAGCGGCGGCCCGGCCTCGCGCTGCGCCGCCGCGAGGATGGCGGGCATGTCGGCGGTCGCGGGCGGGTCCACCGGTCGCCTCGGGCCGTCACCGATGACCTCGGCCAGCAGGCTGCTCGTACCCGGCATCGTTCACCTCCGCGTCTGCGTCCAGGTCGGACCCGACCAGTGTGAAACGGGTGAACCGTCTGGTATGAACGTTTCGCACTTTTCACCCGCACGGTGGCTTTCCCGGCCGGCCGGGCCACCCGGCATACTTCGTCGGTGGCGCAGCGCAGGCGGTCGGAACGCAAGGTCGAGGCCGTCGCGTCGGGGCTGGCCGAGTTGGTGAACGACCCCGACCGGCGCACGGCCTGGACCCTGCTGCTGGACGGCGCCCCGCAGTCGCACGTCGACCTGGCCGACCCGACCCACCTGGAGTTCGAGTACGTACGCCGGATGGCCGCCGCGATCGACCTGATCGCCCCGGCCGGCGAGCCGCTGCGGGTGCTGCACCTCGGCGGCGGCGCGCTGACCCTGCCGCGCTACGTGGCCGCGACCCGGCCCGGATCGGCGCAGCGGGTGGTGGAAATCGACGGCCCCTTGGTCGAGTTGGTCCGCGCCGCGTTGCCGTGGGACAAGGAAGCCCGCATCCGAGTACGGGTGGCCGACGCGCGCGAAGCCCTGGGCGGCATGCGGAACGCCGGGTACGACGTCGTGGTGGTCGACGTCTTCGCCGGCGCCCGGACCCCAAAGCACCTGACCTCGGTCGAATTCGTGCGCGAGGCGGCCCGGGTGCTCGCCCCGGCCGGCTGGCTGATCGCGAACGTCGCCGACGGCCCGCCGCTTCGGTACGCACGGGCCCAGGTCGCCACAATTCGGGAGGTGCTGCCGCAGGCCTGTCTGATAGCCGACTCAACACTGTTGCGCGGGCGCCGGTTCGGCAATCTCGTCGTTCTCGCGGGCCGCATTTCGCCGCCGATCGCCCAGCTCACGAGGCGCGCGGCGGGCGACTGGTTTCCCGGCCGGGTGGAGGCTGACCTGGAGCGATTCACCGGCGGGGTGGCTGCGGTCACCGATGCGCAGGCGGTCGACTCGCCGGCCCCGCCGGAGGGTCTGTTCAGCTCACGCACGTAGTGGGTGGTACGGCCGGCGGCCGCCAAAGGTTCAGGCCATTTGAACCCCAAAGACCGAGCTTCCGCATCGGGGGAAAAGTCGGCCGTGCTGACTTGTCCCCGTCGATGAAGCATGGCTGTAATCGAATCGGTCGCGTGACAGGGGCGCGGCTTCCGGCGGGAGGGGCCGTCCATGTTCGAACAGCACTTCCCGGTGATCACAGCACTTCCCGACTTCCCGGCCGACACCGGGCCGTTGCAGAGCGGCGAGCGGGTGCTCTGGCACGGCCGGGCCGGCGTCGCCGAGTACGCGTTCGACCAGCACGCTTCGCTGCCCCGGTGGACGCTTCCCGAGACGACCACAGTGATAGTGACCGACCAGCGCGTCCGGTACGCGCACAGCGCGTCCGACTCCCCCGCCGACCGCGCGGTCACCTCCGGCGAGCTGCGCTGGTTATGGCCGCAGCACCTGCGGGTGCAGCCCGGCACCCGGCAGATCGGCCGGGCGGCCGCGGCGACCCAGATCCAGCTGGTCTGCGGCGGCTCGGACGGCAGTTCCCCGGCGCTCGTCTTCGCGGGCGGCGACCTGCGGACGGTCGGCGACGCGGACCGGCTGGCAAACCTGATCCGGCAGGCGATCGCCCGGTACCGGGTGGACAACGCCGGCCAGTTGGGCCTGTCGATCGAGCAGTCCCGGATGTTGTCCCGGCTGCTGATCGGCCCGGAGTTCAACAACTTCCAGGGCGGCCCCGGCGAGACGGTGTCGCTTCAGGGCGCGCTGCTGGTGACCCGCCCGGCCGCCCCGCCGCCGGCCGACCCGATGGCCGACGTGTCCTACCCGGCGCTCGACTACGCGACGCCGGAATACTCGGCCCTGGCCTACCCGACGCTGGAGTATCCGCCGTCCAGCTCCTCGGTTGCGGCGGCGCTGTACGCGCCGACACCCGCTCCCGTCTCGCCGGCGCACCGGGCCCCGGAGCCGCCGGCGCCCGCGCGGCCGAGCACCGAGCCGCCGCCGACCTGGCCGACGCCGACCACGGCCACGTCCCAGCCGACCACTCACGAGCCCATGCCGTTCCCCGACACCTCGTGGTCCGGCAGTTCGTTGTGGTCCGGCAGTTCGCTGTCCGACAGCCTGCCGGCCGGCCGGGAGGGAGGCCGACGCGATTCGGCGCTGTCGGCCAGCGGTGAGGAAACCCGGGTGATCAGCGTCCGGCCCGGGATCGCCGCCGACATGGCCCGCGCGCTGCAAGCCGCCAAGGCCGAGGCCGTCGTTCAGGAGACCGAGCCCGACCTGGCCTCGCGCGCCGCCGACCTGGCCGCCCGGGTGGCCAGCCTGGTGTCGCAGTCGGCCGACCTCAACGACGAGATCGCCGCGGCGCGCGCCTACCAGCCGAACGGGTCGTACCGCGCCCGGAGGGCCCATGAGGACGACGCCGGGCCGCTCGACTCGCCGACCGCCGACCTCACCGAACGGGCCGCCGTGCTGCGCCGGATGGAGGCCCGGTTCGCGGCCAACTCGGCCGGCAACAAGGCCGCGGCCCGCCGTGCCGAGCGCGACCTGGGCGCCACCTGGGGCAACCGCAACACCTGAACAAACACGTACCGCCGGGCAGGTTGCCCGGCGGTACGTTTCAGAGCGGTCCACTCAGCAGTAAGTGACCTTCTTGTCGCTGGTCCACTTGCACGAGTCGATCGTCGTGGAGCCCTTGCGCAGCGTCGCGGTGTCGCCGCCGTTGTTCCAGATGTAGCTTGTCTTGCCCCAGTACCGGTGCTGGGAGTCGGGCTTGCCGTTGGTGCCCTTGCCGGTGTGCACGTAGACGTTCTTGGCAGCGCCGAGCGAGTAGGTGCCGCTGAACGTATACGTGTTGCCGGCCGCGTCCTTGACCGTGAACCCGGAGAGGTTGATCGTCTTGGACGTCTTGTTGGTCAGCCGGAACCACTCGTTGTTCAGGCCGTCCGGGCCGTGGTACTGGATCTTGGTGAACTGGACATCGCCGGCCTTCGGGCCGGTCGAGGTCCCGTAGACCTTGATCGTCTTAGTCGACGAGTAGTTCGCGGTGACCGCGTTCTCGGGGTCGGCTCCGATGTACGCCCGATAGGTCTGGGTTGTGCCGGCACCTTGCCCGGTCAGCGTGGCGGCGAAGGTGCCCTCGCTGTCGGTGTAACCGCCCGAAAGTGTGGACCAACTGCTGCCGTTCTGCCGCTGGACCTGGACCGGCAGGTAGGGCTGGCCCGGGCTGGCCGCCACATGCGCCGTGACCGTGCCGCTCGTGGTCGAGGAGACCGTCAGCGTGGGCAGCACCTTCATGGTGACCGTGACAGTCCTGGAGCGCTCGCCGCTGGCCTCAACCGCGAAGAGGAAGCCACTGTCGACATATCGCTTGATCGAGTACGCCCCCGAGCTGCTCGCCGTGGTCGTGAGCGGCTCGCCGGTGTCCCAGTCGATGGCCACGTCAAGACTGTTGAAGATATACGCGGACTCGTAGAGCGTGACGGTCGCGTTCGCCTCGGCCGTGCCGGTGATGGTGATCTGCGAGAAGCCGGTCGCCGAGGACGGAGCCGAAATGGTAGGGGTAGTCGCCGCGAACGCCGGGGTGACAACGGCAGCCGCGATGACGCCGAGCGCGACCGTGGCGGCGGCCAGGATGGCGCGTTGACGCATGAGTTTGCTCTCCTTAAGGCAGCTCCGCGGAGCCAGCCCGACGGAGTGATCGGTCGCAGCCTAGGTCGGGTAACTGAGGGTGGTCATCCATCGCAAGGCCGCGCTCACTGACTGCTCGGACGAGGCCCGATGACCGGTTGGCGCCGCGCAAGGGAAGGTCCGGACATGTCGATGTCCTGACCCTTCGCGCTAAACGCGGAATAAGGCACGCCCAGGCCTTGCACAAGGGCGGGGCCTGCGGCATCCTTCCGCCGACCCAGAGCGACAAATAGGGCATCGGCGATCCGGCCGCCACACCGGACGCAACCGAGACATCGAAGATCGGGACGAATCCGACCATCCCGCCGCAGCCGATGGACCGGCGAACTCGCTCACTCACCGTAAACCAGGCACGCGACGTCCCGCCGCTCGGCACCGAGGCGAATAATTCGAGATCGAGTTCTGCGGGATGACCGGGGAGGCACATGGAAGCGGAATTGGACCTGCGCCCGGATTGTTCGCGTTGTGCCGGTCTGTGCTGTGTCGCGCCCGCGTTCGCCAAGTCTTCCGACTTCGCGATCAACAAGCCGCCCGGCCGGCCGTGCCCCAATCTGGGCGACGACTTCCGCTGCGGAATCCACGAGCACCTCGAGGAGCGCGGTTTCCACGGCTGCCGGGTGTTCGACTGCTTCGGCGCCGGGCAGCGAGTCACCCAGGAGAGGTTCGGCGGCCGGGACTGGCGCGCCGAGCCGGCGATCGCGGGACCGATGTTCGCGGCGCTGCCGATCATGCGGCAGCTGCACGAATTGTTGTGGTATCTGACGGAGGCGCTGAAGCTTCCGGCCGCCGCGCGGCTGCACGACCGGCTGCGCGCGGCGGTCGCCGAGACGCAGGAGCTGGCCGGGTCCGACCTCGGCGACATCGACCTGGACGCGCACCGCCAGCGCGTCAATCCGTTGCTGCAACAGGCCAGCGAGCTGGCCCGGGCGGGCACCGGCAAGCGCCCGAACCACCGCGGCGCCAACCTGATCGGCCGCAAGCTGCGCGGCGCCGACCTGCGCGGGGCGAATCTGCGCGGCGCGCTGCTGATCGGCGCCGACCTGCGCGACGCGGACCTGCGCCGGGCCGACTTCACGGGCGCCGACCTGCGCGGCACCGACCTGCGCGGGGCCAACCTCACCGACGCGCTGTTCCTGACCGAGTCCCAGCGAACCGCGGCCCGCCTCTAGTGACTACGCCAGCAGTTTCCAGGCGCGGTCCCGCACCGACGTGCACGGTTGGATCACCGCGCCCACGCCGGCCGCCACGCGTTGGCCGCGCACGTCGACGCAGTTGCCGGTGAGCTCGCTGACCAGCATCGTCCCGACGAACGTGAACTGCTGTGCCAGGTTGCCGTTGCAAGTAGCCAGCTGCACGACCGTGCCAACCGCCTTGGCGGCCCCGGCCACGTCCATGCACAGGCCGGCCGCCCGGATCGTGCCGCCGCGGGCCGCCTCCCAGCGCTGCGTCGGGCTGCCGTCGCAGGTCCGCAGGACGAGCGGCGCGCCGTCGATCTCGGCCGTCGCGGCCAGGCACAGCGACGGGTCGCTGGTGCCGATCCGCGGGCCGAGGGCGGTCGGCGCGGTCGACGCAGTGGCAGCCGCCGGGCTCGACGGCGTCGACAGAGCGCTGGCACGCCGAGTGGCCGTGAGGACCGCGCCCGCGACCAGCGCGGCCACGGCGAGGATCGCCGTGCCCGCGAGCGCGGCGGCCGGCACCCGATCGGGCTCACCCGCGGCGGGGGCGTGCGGCGGTGGCCGGCCGGCCATGAACGGCGGCGGCGGCAACTCGTCGCGGCGCCACAGCCAGCACCCGACGCCGACGAGCGCCAGCAGGATCGCCCCGCCGGCGATCAGCAAGGTCCGGGCGAGCCAGCCGAAACCGCCGGCGGCCAGCACCGGTGCGGCCGGCGCCGGCCCGGACACGGTCGGCAGCAGACCCGTCTGCACCCCGTCGCCCGCGGCGTCGGGCGGAAGCTCGAGCACCCAACCCGGCAGGATCGCCTCGGCTTTGGTCAGCGCCAGGCCGTCCGGCTGGATCCGGCCCTTGTTCAGCTCGAAGATCTCGGTGTTGCGGTCGCCCGAGCCGAGGAACCGCTGCGCGATCTCGAAGAGGAACTCCGGCTGGCCCGCGTATTCGGTGCGGACCACGTAGTACTTCACCGGCCCGGCCGAGGGGTCCGCCCGGGCGGCCTGCGGCACCAGGACGGCAGCCAGGATCGCGAGCAGCATGAGGGCGGCGAAACGGCGGGCTACCTGCATAGACAGTCCTGGAGCGATCGGGTGCGGTGGAGACGCTCGCGACAGCGTACGAGAAAAATGGTCTTGGTAGTCCGCCGGCGGCGGAGATGTTGCCCCACGGCCCCGGCCGCACCTTCCCTGCGGCACCAGGCGACCACCCGCGGCCAGCAAAAACCCGGCCCGCACCCGTAGAATGATCTCGCCGACCCGACTGAGTGGAGCGTGTGGCATGGGTGTCCCCGGCCTGGTCTGGTTGCTTACTGTGGTCGCCCTGCTGGGCCTGATCGCCTTCGACTTCTACTTCCACGTCCGCCGGGCGCACGTGCCGACGCTGGCCGAGTCGGCACTCTGGTCGGCGGTCTACGTCGGCATCGCGATCGTCTTCGGCCTCGGCGTGCTGGTCTTCGGCGGCTCCGCCATGGGCGCCGAATACTTCGCCGGCTGGATCACCGAGAAGGCGCTCTCGGTCGACAACCTGTTCGTCTTTCTGATCGTGCTGGCCAGCTTCAAGGTGCCGCGCGCCGACCAGGAAAAGGCGCTGCTGTTCGGCATTGTCTTCTCGCTGGTCGTGCGGACCGGCTTCATCTTCCTGGGCTCGGCCCTGATCAACTCGTTCGCCTGGGTGTTCTATCTGTTCGGGTTGATCCTGCTGATCACGGCCGGCAACCTGCTCAAGACGGAGAGCGAGGAGGATCGGTCCGCCGACAACATCATCGTCCGCGGCGCGCGGCGTTTCCTGCGCACCTCCGACGAGTTCGACGGCGACAAGCTCTTCACGATCCGGGACGGGCGCCGGGTGCTGACGCCGATGCTGCTGGTCATGGTCGCGATCGGCGGCACCGACGTGCTGTTCGCCCTGGACTCGATCCCGGCGATCTTCGGCCTCACCCAGAACGTCTATCTGGTCTTCACCGCCACGGCGTTCTCGCTGCTGGGCCTGCGGCAGCTCTACTTCCTGCTGGACGGGCTGCTGGACCGGCTCATCTACCTGTCCTACGGGCTGGCGGCGATCCTCGCGCTGATCGGCGTGAAGTTGATCCTGCACGCGCTGCACGAGAACAACGTGCCGTTCGTCAACGGCGGCGAGCCGGTCGACGTGGTCGAGATCAGCACGGGGGCGTCCCTGACGGTGATCATCGGGGTGCTGCTGGTCACGGTGGTCACGTCCCTGCTCAGCCCGAAAGGCCGGGCGCAGACGTACGTGGCGGCCGCCCGCCGGCACGCCGACGAGTTCCTGAACGTGGCGGGCAACGACCCGAAGTACTGCGACGAGATCTATCACAAGCTGCTCGACGAAGAGGCGCACCTGCGGCGGCTGCCGGAGAAGTACAAGGCGCGGATCCGGGCGGAGAACGAGCTGATGGAGTTGCTGGCCAGCGCGCACCGCCGGCACGACGAGGGGGTCTGCTTCCAGCCCGCGCTCGGTTGACGCGGGCCGGCGCCGGGATCATGCTCGGTGCGTGCCGGAGGCAGTGGACCGTCTCAGTCAGGCCTGGCGGGAGTTCGGCGACAACGAGTGCGGGACCTACTCGCCGCTGTACGCGGCGATCTGCCGGTCGGTCGCCGACGACCCCGAGTTGCTCGCTCTCGGTGCGGCGGCGCCACCCGCCGGGCAGCAGCCCAACGTGTTACTCGCGGCCGTGCATTATCTGCTGCTCGGCGGCCTCACGCACCCGCTGGCCGAGGTCTACGCCGGCCGGGCGGATCCCGGCCGGGCGCCGGCCCTGTTTCGAGACCTGTGCCTGGCGCAGCGGCAGAGCGTCGGCCAACTGCTCGCCACCCGGCACACCCAGACCAACGAGCCCGGCCGGGCGGCTCCGCTGGCCGTCGGCCTCGCCCTGGCGGCCGGTCTGGTGGGCGAGCCGGTCGGGCTGCTCGACGCCGGCTGCAGCGCCGGGCTCAACCTGCTGATAGATCAATACCGGTTCGCGTACGGGTCGGAGCCCGGCCCGGGCCCGGCGGACTCGCCGGTGACCATCGCCTGCGCCGTGCGCGGGCCGGCGCCGATCCCGGCGCGCCCGCCAAAAGTGGCGGCCCGCCTGGGCATCGACCGTTCGCCGGTCGACGTCACGCGGCCCGAGGACGCCCAGTGGCTGCTCGCGTGCGTCTGGCCCGACACCGGGCGCCTGCCCCGGACCGCCGCGGCCATCGAGCTGGCCCGACGGCACCCGCCGGCGATGATCGCGGGTGACATGGTCGCCGACCTGGACGCGGCGCTGGACACCTTCGAGCCGAGCCTGCCGGTTGTCGTGACCACCACCTCGGCCTGCGGATACCTGAGCCTCGAGCAGCGGCACGCCTTCCTCGCTGTGCTGGCGCGGCGCGCCCGGCACCGGCCGCTCGCCTGGCTGAGCCTGGAGCAAGCGGGCGTCGTCGACGTCGTCGCCCCGCCACCTGCGATGCAGCCGGGGGCCACCGTCCTGGGGCTGGTCACCTTCGAGGCCGGGACGGCGGTCGGCCGCGCCCTGGCCCAATGCAACGCCCACGGCGCCTCGATGGACTGGGCCGGCCCGGCTATCCCGACCGCGTCTCGGCCAGCACCTGCGTCATGACCTCGACGAACTTGTCGGGCTGCTCGAACATCGCCCGGTGCCCCGAGGTGTCCAGGACGGTGAGGTGCTTGGCCGGGGCTTGTAGCAGGGCGTACCACTGCGCGAAGGGAACGGCGAGCCCGCGCATCTCGTGAGCGCCCTGCACGAAGTACACCGGCACCGCCAACTGCCGGGCGTCGGTGCGCAGGTCGACGTCCTGCATGGTCGGGTACAGCACGCTCCAGGTGTCCATGATCGCGTTCAGCGTGTGCACCTTTTCCAGCGCCGTGTACTCGGGAACGTTCAGATTCTCGGCGAAGCCGCCGGCGCCCTCGTCGTTCGGGCTGTGGTCGTAGTCGTACACCGAATTCTCGTTGAGCATGATCGGCTCGTACGAATAGAAGTCCCGATAGGGCGGCGGGCCGCGCTTGACGAGCTGCCGCTCCAGCGCGGTTCGTTTGGTGGCCCGGGCCCACGAGACGAGATCGTCGTAGAAGATGCGGTCGCTGGCCGGCAGGTCGACGGCCTGCCCGGTGCCGATGTACGCCCGGTACAACTCCGGGTGGCGCTGGACGGCGAGCACGCTGACCAGCGAGCCGCCCGAGTGCCCGAGCAGGTAGATCTTCTCCTGCCGGAACCGGGAGCGCAGGTAGTTGGTGACGGCGATGGTGTCCGTCACCGCGCCGTCCAGGGTCACGGTCGAGGTCGGATCCAGTGCGGCGTAGGACATTCCAGCGCCCCGCCGGTCCAGGGTGACGACCACGAAATGCTGCTCCAGGGCCGCGAGGTGCCGGCGGACAGCGCCGATCTCGGAGCCGCCGGGCGCGCCGGGCAGGAAGAGCAGGACCGGCGCCGACGTGTCGTTGCCGCGGATCATCATGCCGAGCCGGTGGCCGTCCACGTCGATGCTGGTCAGCTCGGCGACGCTGGCCGCCAGGGGTTTGCCGTCCGCGCCCAGGATCGGGGCGGTCCGAGCGGGAACGGCCACCGCCACCGTCGCAAGTAGAACGACGGCGGCCAGAACCGCGACAACCGTCCGGCGCAGATACCGCATCACCCGGCCACCCCGCGCCGGTTGCCCGCGGCGCGCGACGCCGGCCCCGTACGCGGCAGCGACCACCATCGGCAGCACGGAGAGCAGGCCGTGCACGCCCCGGCCGGCGACCAGCGCGATCACGCCGAACGCACTCGGGTGGAAGCCGTCCACGGACGGCCCGCGAATTCGCCATCGAGCCACTTCGAGCGCCACGACTAAGGCCACCGGCGCGACCAGCATCGACCAGCGCGACCGGCTCAGCCAACCGGCGACGCCGCCGACTGCCACGCTGAGCCCGACGGAGCAGAGCGCCTGCCCGTTCGTCAGTGGACCGCGCGGCATCCACCACGCGGAGGCGAGACCCCACAGCACGGCGACCAGCGCCACAGCGGCCAGGCGCCAACTCGGACGGATAGTGACTGACGGCGTCTCCGGCACGGCGGCCCCCATGATGACGTCGCTTCGGACAAACACCATAACAAGCAACAGGTTCCGGCAACCGGCACCGCCCAGGTCGGACAGTGCCGCTACTGTCACGAAGGTGGATGCCACGGCCCGCAACCTCGTCACCGAGCCGAGAGCCCGGATCACGACCTGGCTTACGATCGCCGTCGAGCGCCGACTGCTGGTGGTCGTTCGGACTGTCACCACGCTGAGCCGGCTGCTGGACGTGGTCTCGCTGACCGGCGACGACTGGCGGATCCAGACCGTGTTCACGCACGATTCGGCGCGTCACCCGGCCCGGGGCGCCGGCGTCGAGGAGGCGCTGCGTGCCCTCGGCGTGCTGTTCATGCCCTGGCCCGAGGCGGCGGCGACCCGGTTCGACCTGGCGATCGCGGCGAGCGAGAACGACGAGCTGGCCCAGCTGAACGCCCCGGTATTGCTGTATCCGGACAGTTCCTCGGTCTCGGACCTGAACCCCGAGCGGCTGGCGGTGGCGGGCCGGGTCGTGCCCGCCGCGATCACGCTGCCGCACTTCGCCCATCGGCAACGCCTGGCCCAGGTCTCCCCCGAGGCGGCGGAGCGCGGAGTGGTGGTGGGCGATCCGGCGCTGGCGCGGATGTCGGCGTCGGCGTTTCGCGCGGATCATTTGCGGGCCGCGTTCGGCGCGGACGACAAGCGGTTGGTGGTGCTCGCGTCCACCGCCGGCCCGGATTCCGCGCTGGGCCGCCAGCCCGATCTGCCGGAACGGCTGACCGCGGCGCTCCCGCTGGACGAGTACCGGATAGCCGTGGTTTTGCATCCGGGCGTGTGGGCGGCGCACGGGCCGTGGCAGGTGCGCTCCTGGCTGTCCCAACCCGCCGCCTACGGAGCCCACCTAGTGCCGCCGCACCAGGGCTGGCAGGCGGCGCTGCTGGCGGCCGCCGCAGTGATCTCCGACCACGGCTCGCTGGCCCTGTACGCGGCAGCGCTCGACAAGCCGCTCATGTTGACCAGTCGCGGCGGCCCGGTCCCGGCTCCCGACTCGCCCGCGACCGCACTGGCTGCCACCGCCCCGGTCTGGGACGCCGCGGCCGATCCGCGCGACCAGCTCGACAGCGCCATCGCGGGGCACGTCGCGGGCGCCCACGACCCGGCCGTACGCATGCTGATCGAGCCGGCCGCCAGCGTGGACGGCTGCGCGAGCCGGCTCCGGACGCTCATCTACGACCTGCTGCAGCTCGCCGAACCGGTAGCCCCGGCGGCCTTCGCACCGGTCGAGCCGCCCCATGGCACCGCGCGACCAATCCCGGCCATGGTCGCGGGCGGCGACGTCGGCCCGGACGGGGTCCGGATCATTCGGTACGCCGACCTGGGCTACGGCCGGCCGCACGACGGGTTGGCGTACCGCCATCTGGTGGCCGATCCGCGAACCGCGACCATCGCCCAGCTCGGCGCCGCAAGCATCGTCATCAACGACGGCAGCCCCGCCGAGTCGATGCCGCGCTGGACCAGCCGGGCCGAGGCCGAGCTGCGGTGCTGGCCCCAGGCGACCATGGTGGCCGGCGCGCTGGGCCACTCGTCCTGCGCCGTCTGCACCACCGCGGGAGTGCTCGTGCTGTGCGCCGCCGCGCCGTTGGATCCGCTGGTGCTCGCGTCGATGGCCTACCTGCGGCTCGCCTCCGGCGGGCGGATCCTGCCCGAGGACAAGCTGCACCTCGGCGACCGGGTGATCGCGGTGACGGCGACCGCACCACTATAGTTAACTTTATAGATAATCCGCCACGGATCTAATTGCTATGCTGGCAGGCATGACCGCCATGGCACCCGCCCGCAGCGAGCCCGACCTGTCTTTCCTGCTGGACCACGGCAGCCACGTCCTGCGGACCCGAATGTCCGCGGCGCTCGCCGAGATCGGGCTCACCGCGCGCATGCACTGCGTGCTGGTCCATGCCCTGCAGGAAGAGCGGACCCAGATCCAGCTTGCCGAGCTCGGCGACATGGACAAGACCACGATGGTCGTGACGGTCGACGCCCTGGAACGCGCCGGGCTGGCCGAGCGCCGCCCGTCCAGCAAGGACCGGCGGGCCCGGGTCATCGCGGTCACCCCGGAGGGCGCCCGGGTGGCCAAACGGAGCCAGGAGCTCGTCGACCAGGTCCACGGGCAGGCGCTCGCCACCCTGCCGGCGGACGAGCGCGAGGTCTTTTTGCGGGCCATGAATCGCCTGGTCACCGGCCATCTGGCCAGCCCCGGGGAGAGCCACCAGCCGGCCCGCCGGGCCCGCCAGCGGGAAAGCTAGATAGAAGACAGATCGTCTGTAACAGAACTATCTGCTACGGTCCCTCTTGTTGACGCATTCGACAGGAGGACCACATGTCTGCTCCGTCCGCGCCCCGGTCGCGCTGGCTCGCCCTCGCGGTGATCGCAACCGGAATGTTGATGACCATCCTCGACGGCAGCATCGTGACCGTGGCGATGCCGTCCATCCAGGACGACCTCGGCTTCTCCCCGGCCGGTCTGAGCTGGGTCGTCAACGCCTACCTGATCGCGTTCGGCAGCCTGCTCCTGCTGACCGGCCGGCTCGGCGACCTGCTCGGCCGCAAGCGCATGTTCCTGGCCGGCACCGCGGTGTTCACCGCGGCCTCGGTGCTGGCGGGCGTGGCCACTTCCCCGGCGGTGCTGATCGCCGCCCGCTTCCTGCAGGGCGTCGGCAGCGCGATGGCCGCCGCGGTCAGCCTCGGCATCCTGGTGACGCTGTTCGTCGAGCCCCGGGAGCGCGCCAAGGCGATCGCCGTGTTCAGCTTCACCGGCGCCGCCGGCGCCTCGATCGGTCAGGTCCTCGGCGGAGTGCTGACCGACGCCCTCGACTGGCACTGGATCTTCTTCATCAACCTGCCGATCGGCCTCGCCGCGATCGCGCTGGCCGTGCCGGTGCTGCCAGCGGACCGCGGGCTCGGCCTGGCGGCCGGCGCCGACGTGATCGGCGCGCTGCTGGTGACCGCCGGCCTGGTGGTGGGCATCTACACCGTGGTCAAGATCGAGGAACGCGGCTGGACGTCGGCGTCCACGCTCGGCTTCGGCGCGCTGGCCGCCGTCCTGCTCGGCGCGTTCGCCGCCCGCCAGGCCACCGCGACGAACCCGCTGATGCCGCTGCGGATCTTCCGGTCCCGCAGCGTCTCCGGGGCCAACCTGGTCCAGATCCTGATGGTCGCCGCGCTCTTCTCGTTCCAGCTCCTCATCGCGCTCTACCTGCAGAAGGTCCGCGGGTACAGCGCCGCCGAGACCGGCCTGGCGATGCTCCCGGCGGCGACAGTCATCGGCGCGGTGTCGTTGACCGTCTCCGCCCGGCTGAACGCCCGCTTCGGCGAGCGCAACGTCCTGCTGACCGGCCTGCTGCTGCTGATCGCGCTCCTCGGCCTGCTCACCCGCGTCCCGGTACACGCCAGCTACCTGACCGACCTGCTCCCGGTGCTGCTGCTCGCCGCCGGCTTCGGCCTCGCCCTGCCGGCCCTGACCACGCTCGGCATGTCCGGTGCGGGCCCCGACGACGCGGGACTGGTCTCCGGGCTGTTCAACACCACCCAGCAGCTAGGCGGGGCGCTGGGCGTCGCGGTGCTCACCACGCTCGCGGCCGCCCGCACCGAGTCGCTGCTCGCCGAGGGGGTAAGCCGGCCGGCGGCGCTGACCGGCGGCTACCACCTGGCCTTCGCGGTCGGCGCCGGGCTGCTCGTGGCCGCCTTCGTGGTCGCCGCAACCGTGCTACGCCAGCCGGAGCGGCGGCAGGCAGTCGAATTGGAAACCCAAGCCGTGCGTCCCGCTTTCGAATGATCCGCCGAGTACGCCGTATCAGCGTGCGCCCCGACGCATCTTCTTCAGTGACACCGCGACTTCTTTCAGTGACACCGAAGGGCACCCCAATGACCAACACAGCGAACGTCGAGCGGCTCGAACGCGAGGGGCGCCACCTCGAACCGGCGCGGACCGGCGACCCGGATCTCGGACCATTTCAGCTGCTGCCCGGCACCTGGGCCAACAAGCCCAACCTGCCTGGACGCGGCTGGAACATGATCGCGTTACCCTTCGCTCAGCCACCAGGCAGTACGTTCCGCCCACCGTTCCGCCTGCTGCTCAACCAGTTCAACGAGGAGCTCAAGTTCCAACTGGTCGACAAGGCGGTGCCCAACCGCGGCATCGACCGCATCGGTCCGATCAACACCGACCAGGTGATCGTCACGATCGACTACGAGCAGGCGATCTCCCAGGTGGCCGCCGAGGACTTCCCGCTGAGCGGCCTGGCCGGCCCGCCGGAGCTCCCGATCCACCACGAACCGGGCCTGTTCCTCAACATGACCAACCAGATCGGCGACGGGCCCGACATCGCCCGCCTGGCGACCATTCCGCACGGCGACGCCGCCCTGGCGCTCGGCAACGCGCGCATCGAGTCCGGCCCGCCGACCATCCCGGTGGTCAACGCCCTGCCGATCGGCGTCAACCAGGACTTTGACGTCAACCCCTACCTGTTGCCGTACAAGCACTTCCACGAGAACCTCTTCAAGAACCTGTTCGACCCCACCAACCCGACCGCGCTGCTCAACGCGGCCAACCAGGGCGTCGACATCACCCGCACCACGGTCCTCGAATTCGACACGACCGTCGAGTCCGGCGGCATCAACAACGTCCCGTTCGTGGTCAAGCAGGCCAACGCCTCGGAGATGAAGGCGACCTTCTTCATCCAGGAACTGGCCGAAACCGACGAGCAGGGCCAACCCAAACTGCGTTTGCAGTACGTGCAAGTCGTGCAGCTGGACTTCTTCCCGCGCCTCGATGGCGGCCCCGGCCGGATCAAGTGGCCGCACGTCAGCATCAACACCCTCGAGAAGGTGACCGAAGAGGTCAGCCTCGACTCGTACGCCCGCATGCCGTCCTGAGACGCCCGCACCGGCGACAACGGTCCGCCAGATCTCTCTGGCGGACCGTTTTCCCTGGTGCTGAGCCGCAGCCGGTCCGACCTGCGCGGCACTGCCGGCAGGCACGGCCCCCGTTCGGCTGACGGCGCCCGGACACGCTTCCTACGGTGGCGCATCCCGGCGCCGCAGGACAGGAACTTCGTCGGCACTTTGCCGGCGGGCGCCTATCGCCCGGGCGGCTCGGTGTCGCGGAGTTTGGCGCGGACGTCCTCGGCCTCCGGCCGGTCAAGATCGTCGAAGATGACCTCCGCCTGCTGCCAGGCGAGGCGAGCGTCGGAAAGCCGGCCGGCGGAGCGATAGGTGTCGCCGAGCCGCGCGAGGGTGTCGGCCACCTGATAGCGGTCGTCGGTTTCCCGATAACGGTCGAGTGCCTGCAGGTAGCACTCGGCGGCTTCCGCATGGTCGCCGAGGCCTTCGTAGACGAAACCGAGGCTGTCCCAGGTGTGCGCCTGCCCGCGGCGATCGTCGCGTTGCTCGTAGACGGCGAGGGCCTGCCGGCAGGAGACGAGTGCCTGCCGATACTCGCCGATATGGGCCTGATTCCAGCCGATCGCGTTCAGGGCGCTGGCCTGCCCGCGTTCATGCCCGGCCGCGCGGTAGAGCTCGTACGCGAGCTGGGTGTGCCGCAGGCCCGCGACGTAATCGTCGCGCCGGTCGCAAATCACGCCCAGCTCGAGGTGGGCGTGTCCCTGGCCGACCTGGTCCCCGGCCCGGTCCGCCAGATCGATCGCCTGCAGCAAGTGATCGCCGGCCTCCTCGTAACGCCGCAGCCACTGGTTGGCCCGGGCGAGATTGCGATGGGCCCGGGCCTGGGCGGACGGATCGCCCAGCTTGGTCGCGGCCACCAGCCCCGCGCGCTGGCTCGCGGCCAGATCGTGCCACTGGCCGCGCCGATCGAGGAAGTCGGCCAGGGTCCAGGCGAGCTGCCCCGGATACTCGTCGAAACCGGTGCGCCCGGCGTGGTCGATGGCGGCGAGCAGCACCCGGTGCTCCGCGACGAACCAGGCGGTGGCCTCCTGCAGATCGGCGAGCTGCTCGGGCACCGTCCCGGGCTGAGGCGGCAGCAGGGTGATCGGCTCCCGGGTCGCCTGCAGGAGCCGCGCCGCGGAGTCGCCGGTGTGCAGGTAGTGGTCGAGCAGCCGGTGCACAGCGGCGCGCCGGTCGGCTTCCGGATCAGTGGCCTGGGCCTGCTCGGTGGCGTAGGCGCGCAAGAGATCGTGAAAGGAGTACCGGCCGGGCCGATGCTCCTCGATCAGGTGCGCGCCGGACAACTCGGCCAGCAGCGTTC
>Ga0307508_10003048_pt1 | contig 17228 bp, 22 predicted proteins | sample 9_EM_MG_FD_203089 | JGI IMG/M metagenome (GOLD analysis project Ga0307508, IMG submission 203089) | Populus trichocarpa ectomycorrhiza microbial communities from riparian zone in the Pacific Northwest, United States - 9_EM | ecosystem: Host-associated > Plants > Roots > Unclassified | place...
AGTCCCGGGGGACGGAAGCGGGTGGCGGCACACCACAGGGGGGCCGGTCCGACTTATGGAACAGACGGGGGCCTTTTGCGGACCGGCCGCTTAGGGCGGCGCCGGGTAGGCGGCGCGCAGCATCGGGTACACCAGGGGACTTTCGTCGCCGTCGAAGGAGAACGGCGGCCGGCTTTTGTAGCTGTACCGCCGAAACAGCGTCTGGTTGCGGGTTCCGGTGGCCACCAGGTACGACGGCGTCCCGGTGGTGTCCAGGCCCTTCAGGTGGCGGCGTAGCAGGAGGCTGCCGTAGCCGTGGCCTTGGCGGTTTGGGTGGACGGCGAGGAAGGCCAGGTAGTCGTGTGGCTGGCCGGCTGGGTGGTGGAAGCGCATCGCCGAATCGAGCGCGTTGAACCGGGCCAGGTGGCGAGGGCCGACGGCCTTGGCCAGCCGCCGGTCGTAGTCCGCGATGTCGATCCGCGGGTTCTCGCCCAGCGCGTACCAGGCCGCCACCGCGACGCCGTCGATGAGGTCGACCTTGCCGCGGGCCAGGGCGTGTTCGGCGAGGATCCGGAAGTAGCCGGGATAGATCCGGTAGCGTTCGACCGGGCCGGGGACCAGCCATGGGGCCAGGTCCCCGCCCTGGTACGCGGCGGCTAGCAGCCCGGTCACCCGGTCCAGGTCGGCGATCGCGGCGATCCGGACGGTGACTGCGCCTGTGTCGGTGCCGGTCATGCCGCTGCCGGTCGCCACATGCGACGCAGTTGCGTGCCGTCAGACAGCTCGATGGTGGCCGGGTCCATGTCGGTGTAGCCGTGACGCCGGTACAGCCGCGCGTTCTCGTCCCCGGTGGCTTCCAGGTAGGCGCATTCGCCGTTGGCGTCGAGTTCGGCGTGGGTGACGTCCAGGAGCCTGCTGCCGAGGCCCTGGTCCCAATGGTCGGGGTCGACGGCCAAAAACAGCAGGTGCCGGTGCGGGTCGGCTGGGTGCAGGGCATCCATCTTCCGGTCGAGCTCGAGGAACTGGGGCAGGTCGTCGCCGGCGACGACGGCCAGCCGCTCGGCGTAGTCCTTGGGCTCGGTGACCTCGCCGGTGCGGTCGAACCACACCGCGCAGGCGGTGAAGTCGTCGGTCACGAGGACCTGCCCGGCGCCGCGGATAGCGTGCTCGATGTACAAGCCGTACCAGTCGTTCGGCACGTGCTGGCGCCGGACCGGGTCCGGCACCAGGAACGAGATGACCTCGAGGTGGGCGAACGAGCGGCCGACGAGGCGGGCGACCGCATTGAGGTCGCTGAGACCGGCGACATCGATCGTCGGTCCGGGGACAGGGGTGGGGCTGTTCATCAGTGGTTCCCTTCTCAGCGGACGGAGGCCAGGCCGGAAGCCCCGGCGGTGGCGGTGCTGGTGCCGCGCCCGATGCCCTCGTAGACATCGGGTTTGGCCTTCTTGAGGATCAGGGCCCAGATGATGCCGCCGGCGAAAAACAGCGCCATGGCGATCGGGCCGAAGATGGCGGGCCCGGTGCCGGGGTCGACGCCATACAGTGCGGCCAGGTTGTCCACGGCCAGGCAGGAGACCCAGAACAGCAGCCCGGACGCGACCAGCGGCGCGATGAATCGCCGCCACAGGTTCTCGCCGCGCTTGCCGCGGAGGAAGAAGCAGACGACGGAGATGCTGGTCGCTGTGTAGAGCAGCAGCACGCCCAACCCACCGGTCGTGGAGCCCCAGAAGAACAGCTGAACCAGCGGATCCAAGCCTTTGATCGCGTACACCAGCAGCACGACGAACGCGAACGCCGTCTGCGCCAGAGACGCGTTGCGGGGGGCACCGCCCAGGGTTGTGTGACTGAACCGTCGCAACACCACGCCTTCACGGCCCAGGGAGTAGGTGTAGCGGGTGATGGCGTTGTGGAAGGCCAGCGCCGCCGCGATCAGGCCGGTGCCGAGCAGGATCTTCCCGACGATCACGGCCCAATGACCGAGCGCGTCCGCGGCCTCGTTGAAGAACAGGTCGGGGCCTTCGGCGGACGTGACCGAGAGAATCTCGTCCCCGGGGGCGGAGATCTGCACCCAGGATCCGAGCACGTACACCGCGGCGATCGTGGCGATGGTGACGTAGGTGGCGATGGGGATGGTGCGCCGCCGGTTTTTGGCCTCCTCGATGTAGACCACCGACTGCTCCACGCCCGCGAAACTGGTCGCGCCCAAGACGATGAACACGCCCAACATCGGGCCCGACAGACCACCGATGTCCAACAGACCACTGATGTCCATCGCCGCGTGGGAGAACTCGAACCCGGGGGCGAGCGCGATCGCGATGCTGTAGACCACGACCAGGACCGTCTCGACGGCGACCAGGATCATCAGGACGTATCCCGCCAGCTGGATTTCGTTCACGCCGAGGACCGCCACGAAGAGCCAAGCCGCAAAGGCCGGGACCCACCAGGCCACGCCGAAGCCGAACCAGTCCGTGAGCAGCGGGCCAATGAGCCACCCGAAAGCTCCGTAGCAGCAGAGCTGGAAGCAGTTGTAGACGAACAGCGCGAGCCACGATGTGCCGACGCCGAGCGGCCTGCCGATCCCCTGGGCGATGTAGGCGTAGAACGCGCCGGCGTTTGGGATGTGGCGGGCCATCGCCAGGTACCCGACGGCGAAGACCATCAGGAGCAAGGCGATGATGATGATCGCGATGGGGAAGCCGACCAGCCCGGTCACGGCTACCGCGACGGGGACGACCACCGCGGTGACGGTCAGCGGCGCGACGCTGGAAGCTATTGCCGAGCCGATAGAGAACGCGCCGAGCCGATCTTCGGCCAGCGATGTCGACACGCTGGCTCTCTCGGCGAGGGGGGATGATGCGCGCACCGTGGAGTCCTCCTGCAACTGGTGACGGGGGTGGGGTGGTTCGGTGGTGCTAGCGAACGGCGGCGGCGTTACCGACGGCGTCCTGCGCGGTCTTCAGCAGTTCCAGTGACTGCTCATCCAGGCCCTGGAGCAGGGATTGCAACGTGGAATGTTCGCTTGACTTCAGGGTGGCCAGCGCATGCTGGTGCAGGCCGGTGGCCAGGAACAGTCCTGCCAAGAACAGCCCCGACCAGGGCAGTGCGCTCCCGCGTTCCGCAGCGGTTCTGACCTTGCTCGCCGGATTCCCGGTCACGATGGTGTCGCGAGGCACGTACCGCACCGATCTGAACCCCGGCAACCCGCGCTCCTCACGCCAGACCAGCCCGCGAGAAGCGAGCCGGTCACCGACCAGCGCCTCGGCGCGGCGTTTGTTGGCCAGGTACGCCATCCACTCGCGCACCTGGTGGCCGCTCCCTGCCGGGCGGGTCTCCTGCGGTACTGGAGGAGCCCTCCAGTCGTCTCGTGCCTCCGGGGTCCAGGCCTGGCTGTACGGTGTCCGTGCGTGGGCGGCTATATACGTCCGCGGCGCCGGCGGGATTGGCGGCGGTGGCCAGTCCTGCTCGTCTTCCTCCATCCTGGCGAGCAGTGCATACAGCGCCTCATCTCTAGGCTGGCCGGCCCCCGTACGGAACAGCTCGCCGTCCCACAGCTGGCACCAATCGCCGCGGACCAACGCCGCGAGGAGCCCCGTGGCCAGCCCGATCCCGAGAGGCCGGTCGGCGAGCACACGCGAGCATTTGACGCCGTCGTGCGCCGCTAGAAAAAACTCGTCGCTGGGCCCAGTCAGCTCCGCTATCGACGGCATTACGTTCCTCCACAGTGGACTGATGAGGTGAAAATGGGCGGGCAGGACACAGGATCTATGCGAGGCCGGCGGGATCGCCGCCGATCATGCAGGTGATGCGCGAGCAGTGGCGGGTTGCCCGGCCCGACCTGCCTTGGCCTGGTTGCCACCAGATACGCCGGCGTCTACCCCTGGCCGAGGACGCTTTGGAGCCATACCCCCGGACCTAGCGGTCGCCCGGCAAGATGACGCCGCCTAGACCCCCGCTGGCCGTCTCGCCCGCCAGGAGGATCCGCACGCCCGGCAGCTGCAGATGGCCGTCGCCGCCCACCTGCTCGTCGCCGTGGGTGCCCCGACAGCTCCGGCACAGAAAACGACGCGCGTCTTCCGGCTTGATCGTCGACGGCACATAGCGGTGCTCGGGGTAGACCACCGGCTCGACGGCGCCGTGGGCGTTCGCGTGAAAGTCGTAGCAGCGATGCAGCTTCCCGTGGGGGAACCTGCGCGCGATCTCCGGGGTGGCCAGCACAGCAAAGGCTCCCGGAGTGATGCCGGCACAGTCCGGGCGGTGGATCAGCGGGGCCGGGGGATAGTCGCGGAACTCCATCACGCCGCCTCCGCCTGGGCTCGGCCGTAGGCGGCTTTGATGGCGCGCACTGCTGCCTCCTCGACGTACTTGCCCAGCCAGTTGGGCACCCCGCCGGGAATCCGCTGGTAGGCGTTGAACAGGTTGCCCTGGCTCGCGTGCAGGAAGCCGATGTAGATGTCGTCGACCGTGACTGAGTAGCCGCCCATCGTGCTGATCGTCAGTTTGGCCCCGGCGATCTCACGAGTGCTGGATGGGACGCGGCGCTCCACCGTCCACCTCCTCGCAGGGAATGTAGTCAAAGATCCGGCCGGAGCCGGGGCACTCGCGGGCCTGGGGCCGGGAGCGAGTAAGCCGTCGAAATGACTGACGACGAGCCCGGCAACGGCGGCGACGGATACGAGCATCGGTCACCCCTTGTGGTCGCTTGTATCGTGTGGGTACCGATGTTCACCGTGGACGGTAGGTGGGTCAACCGTTCAAGATGATGTTTCGGAAATTAGATCCCCCCCGATGCCCATGTTTCATATTCACCGCTCATAATGAGCCTTGAGGACCGCTCACGGTGAGCGGTGACCGGGCATCACAATGAAGGGAGGCGGCCCGCGTGACGGAAGCAAGCCCGGGTGCCACGACCATCCCCCGACGCATCCTCGGCGTTGCCCTACGCACGGCCCGGGAGCGCGCAGGCAAGACCCAGCAGGACGCAGCCGACGCCGTAGACCAGAGCGTGCTCACGGTGCGGCGCATCGAGCAAGGCCGGGTACCGACCGCCGCCGGAAAGGTCGACAACCTCGGCCACCTCTACGGCATGCCCGCCCAGACCCGCGAAGCGCTCAAAGCCCTGGCCCGCGAGACCAAGAGCACCGCCCAGCGCTGGTGGCACGCCTACGGCGACGTGGTGCCCGCTTGGTTCGAGGTGTTCGCCGCGCTGGAACAAATCGCCAACCAGGAACGCTGCTGGGATCCGCTACTGATCAACGGACTGCTCCAGGACGACGGCTATATGGCACAGGCGATCTCGGCGACCTGGCCTCAGGCGGCCGAGGAGGCCGCCGCTCGCGCCGAGCTGCGCCGCTCCCGTCAGGAGCTGCTGACCCGCCCGTTTACCCCGCTGCAGTTGGACGCCATCGTCGCCGAACCGGTGCTAGCAGTCGAACTACCCGAAGGGGTGATGCGCGCCCAGCTGTGGAAGCTGCTGCGGGCCACCGAGCTGCCCAACGTCACGCTGCGGGTCGTACCTTTGTCCGCCGGGCTGCACCAGGCCAGTTCGACCGCACCATTCACGCTGCTGGACTTCCCTGACGACGGCGGCACCCTGGCCGCCCCGACCACCCTCTACGTCGAGAACCGGGCCGGAGCCGTCTACTCCGAGGCCCCAACAGAGGTCGAGCACTTCGAGGACGCTTGGAACGCCCTGGAGGCCGCCGCCCTCAGCCCCGAGCACACCATCGAACTGTTGTCCCACCGCATGAAGGAGCTAGCTGATCGTGAAGCATGATATCGACCTGACCGGCGCGAAGTGGAGCACAGGCCGTTCTGACGGAGCGGGCCAGTGTGTCGAGGTCGCCACCGAGATCCCCGCCGCGCCCGGCTTCGTCGCCGTGCGTGACTCCAAGAACCGCCCCGGCCCGGCGCTGGTATTCACTGACGCCGAATGGGCCGCGCACCTGGCCAGCGTTCGCGCCGGCCTCTATGACAAGTAGCCGATAACCTACCGGCGTGGTCGTCGGCGAATTCGCTAAGTAACACCAGCATCCCGCTGGCAACGAACAGTGGCCCGCCCCATGGATCTCGGGGCGGGCCACTGGCGTGCGCGGAGCCGCTACGCGGTCACGGTCAGGGCCCGGATGTGCCGGCCGACTACCGCAGCGGCCAACAGCAACAGCCCCGTTGCGGTGAAAGCGCACGCTGGCGCGGCGTCGACAAGCAGCAGCGCAACGAGCAAGGGCCTGCCCTGTGGAAGCATGGGCGGGCCCTTGGCGTGCACGCGCGGCGGTCCTAGACGGTGGCGCCGATCCGGCCTGCCAGGTCACGCAGCCCTGCAGGGGTGCTCGTGGGTGCATACAGCATTGTCGTCACCAGGTCTCGGACCGAGGATCGGCGCAGTTCCCCGGGCGCCTTGTGTTCTGCGGCCCGGAGCGCCTGGGTGGCGCGGTCTGGTCGGCCGTGCGCGTACCAGGCGCGGGCGGTGTCGACGCAGTACCGGCCGTAGCGCTCGGCGGTGGGGATGTCGGCCGGGACGACGGCCGCGGCGTGGTGCAGCGCGGTGGCGCTGTCTCCGAGCGCGGTGTGCACGCTGATCCGGTAGCCGGCCACGGTCGACGGGCAGAACGGTACGAGCTGGCCGGCGACCAGGCGGCCGTCAAGCCGGGCGGCGGCGGTAGCCGCCTCGGTGATGTAGGTGTCGGCGGCGGCGGCGTTGCCGGCCTGGGCGCTGCTGTACGCCGCGGTGCACAGCAGCCGGCCGTACGCGGAGAGCACGCTGAGGTCCGGGTTGCCGTGGTCGGCCCCAAGCCGGGTGGCTGTGGTGGTGAGCAGGTGCACGGCGGTCTGGTGGTGGCCCTCACGGCGCATGGTGATCGCGACGAGGTTGGTGGCTAGGGCAAGGGTGAGCGGGTCGCCGGTTTCCCGGGCGGCGCCAAGGCCCCGGTCGGCGAGCACCCAAGCGACCGCGTCGTCACCGAATTTCGTGACCACTGATGAGGCGAGACCGTAGGCGCGGGCGAGCATCCCTGCGAGGGAATCCCGGGCCGATCCGGCGGCCTGGCCGTGGGCTGCGTGCAGCCCGGCGAGGAGTGCGGGCAGGGTGCCGGTGAGGTCGGTGTACCGGCTGTCGGCGTAGGCACGGCGGGCCGCGTCGAGCCCGGCCGTAGCCGCGGCGGTGGTGAGTGCGGGCGCTTGCTCGCCGCCGGCGAGCAGGAGTGTTTCCAGGCCACCGATGTGGCCGGCAGCGGCTGGTTCAGTGGTGGTCAGCCCGGTGATCGCGCCGGCGATCGCGCCGCCGAGGAGAGTTCGTCGGTGCACCAGATCACCCCTTCCCGTGTGCAGGGTATCCGCCGAGGCGGGCCGCCGCTGTGCACGGGCCGGGGTCGGGGTGTCGCGGCGCGTGGACGACGGGGCGAGGCCGAGGTGCTCCCCGGGGATGTCCAGGACGTCAGCCAGGCGGCGGCGGGCAGTGACCTCGTGCAGCGGCCCGTCGCCGTGCTCGCACCGGGAGATCGTGCTGGCGGAATAGCCGACGAGCACACCCAACTGGGCCTGTGTGAGGCATCGCGCGAGGCGGTAGAGGCGGACCACCTCGCCGGGAAGGTCGTCGCGGACCGCGCGACGTAGCTCTGACGAGGTTTCGATCGTCATGGCGACCACGCGACACACGGTAGCGACAAAGGACGATCGAGGCACCTTTCTGCAACTTGCAGATGATCTTGCAGGATCGGCACACAGCTCCCAGGGTCTGCACATGCTCTGGCGCGGGCACGGTCCGGCGCGGGCTGATAAGGGGACAGGGACGAAGCGGCTCGGCTCCACTCGATCGGGTGACACTCCAGAGTGGCCAGTCGGAGCGCGATGTCCCTGCGGCGCAGAGACCGACTCTGCGGCAGCAGGAAGGACCCCCGATGGATCAGAACCCGTTGTACGACATCCCCGTCGACCCGGCCGCGCTGGAGGTGACCAGCTTCTGCGGTGGCACCGGCAGCAGCCTGGAGGGCTGCGTGCAGATCGCGAAGCTCCCCGGCACCAACGACGCCTACGTCCTCCTCGACGGCAAGCCTGGCGCGCCGGAGGGCATGCAGCGCTACACCGGCGCCGAGCTGACCGACTTCGCCGAAGGCTGGCTGCGCGCCCATCAGTAACCGGATCCGGGCCGCCCTCGAGCTTCTGCATCCCGGGGGCGGCCCGCCCCCGCGCCCGAGTGAAGGAGAGACCCCATGTCCCTGGCCCTGATCCTGCCGCCCGACGGCGCCGCCGCTCTGCTGCGCGGCTGGCCCATCAAACCCTGCGTCTACCGCCGCGACACCGACACCCTCGACCGGATGATCTCTCCGGAGACGCTGCTCGAATACATCGACACCGGCAGCCTGCCGATCGAAGAGTTGTCCGTCGTGCAGGTCGGACCGGTCATGAACCGCGGCGCCTACGCCCGCCCGGATGGCCGCACAGACGGGGCGCGGCTGCGTCACCTGCTAAACCACGGCTACACCGTCCGGCTCGGCCACGCCGACCGGTACATGCCGGGCTTGGCCCGCGCCACCCAGGACATCCAGGCCGAGACCGGCTACTCCAACTACGTCACCGCATTCGTGACGCCCGCAGGCCACCAAGGATTGGACTACCACTGGGACCAGAACATGGCGGTCGTCACCCAGACCGGCGGCCGGAAACGGTGGGAGCTGTGGCAGCCCGTCTTTGACGAGCCCATGCGCTCGATCGGCGACTCGCGCATGGAGGTGCGCCCGGAGATGATCGAGCGTTGGAAGAGTGCTGGCCCGGACATGGTGTTCGACCTCGATCCCGGTGACACCCTCGTGGTCCCGCGCGGCTGGGTCCACAACCCGTACGCGCTGGACGGCGACACGGTCAGCGTTCACGCGACGTTCGCGATCATCGAGCGCACCCGGTTCTGGATCGCCGAACATCTGGTGGCGCTCGCCATCACCGACCCCGATTTCCGGCTGATCGTGCCGCCCGACGTTATCGCCGGTGACGGATTCCCGACGCAACTCGTCCGGGTCCGCGACCTGCTCGTTGACTACGTCAGCAAGCTCGACCAGGACGAGCTGGCAGCGGCGCTTCGCGCGGCCGCCGCCCGCGAGATCGAGTTCACGAGCTGAGCTGCAGGCTCGATACAGTCGTGCGCGGGCTGCCCCGGCTGGGCAGCCCCCGCACAACCGAAAGGCGACGGCATGGGTACCTGGGCAGGGCATTGGCACGGATACGGGCCCTGGACCGGCCCCAGCGATGCGCTGAAACAGGAGGAATTCCGTCGGCCCGGCAACGACGCAACCGAGGCGGGGCGCACGCAGACCCAAGCGTTCATCAGGGGCTCCATGCCGCCCGTGATGACCGGCTGGGCACTGATGCGCCGCCCCGGCGCGAACCGCACCTGGACCAACGTGGCCGACGCGCTGGCCTGGCTGGAGGCGACCTACCAGACACACCCACGTGTCAACGCTCCCGCCGACGCCCTAGCCGTCAAACTCGGCTACGCCGCCGACTTCCTAGGCCGCGGCAGTGACGACGTGTGGGCCTACTACGTGCCCGGCTACAGCTTCGTATCGTTCGAGGTCATCTGCTGCCCGAACCTTTTCCATCCCAAGCTGGCCTGCCCGCGCCCGCCGGCCATGAGCGCGCCAGGCTGACGCCGGAGCAACCCGATAGTGTCGTCGGGCATGGCACTCGTGGACGAGACCGCTGAGATGCTGGCCGACTTGATGGAGTCACTGCGGCGATGGGCCAGCGCGCTGGAGTTCGTGCGCCGATGCCTGCGACACCAGGGCAGCGGCGGCCGGACTCGCGCCGTACCCGCCGCGCGTCGTGGTGGACGGCGGCCGTTGAACACCGCTGTGGACCGGGCCACCGTGCATGCTGCGCGTGGTCGGGGCGCTGCCGTCGCCGGGCTGTTCTTGATGTGGCGACCACACAGCGGCCGTCCGGCGCGGTCGTGATGCTGGCGGCGTCAGAGGTGGCGTTCGGCTACTCGGGGAGGTCTGCGACGTCCCAGCCGCCGGCTGGGTCGTTGCCGTCGATGGGGATCACCCAGGCGGGCACGCGACCGCCGATCGCGTAGACCTGCGGTTCGGCGGTGAGCACGAGACACGTGGCACGCCGATAGGACGCGACGGCGGCGGCGGCGCAGTCCGCGCGCCCGTTGTAGTACAACGTCCAGTCGAGCAGGAGATCCGCGTCGGTGGGATCGGGGGCGATCACGACGATCTGCGGGTGGAGGAGGAGGCTGTTCAGGTCGGCGTGGGGGTCTCGGCGGCCGGCTTCGATCAAGCATGTCACGGGCACGCCCACACCTTCGCTGTTCTCGGTGGCTACCAGAACCGGCTCGTGGACGTGCATGGAGCCGGCCGCGTATGCCAGGACGGCGCTGGTGTCGAGCAGGAGCGTGACGATGTCGCGGGCGGCGCCGTCGTTGTGGAAGTCGGTCACGCGGCGGTGCGGCGGCGAGCCGCGGCGACCTGCTTGACGGTGCGGGCCTCGTCGTCGCGGCGCTGGAGCCAGGCCGAGGGGGGCACAGCGTTTACGCGGGCGCGGGCGGCGACGAACCGGGCGCGGATTGCGGCCCGCTCGGTGTCGGCGCGGTCGTCGGTCATGCCGGGGATTCTACGCCGATCCGGCGGCGGATGTGTCGCCCGGGAGGTGTAGGCCTGGGCGTACGGTCGGGAGGTGATCACCGATCCGGATCTGGCTGATGCGGTCGCTGACCGTGCGGGTTGGGAGCCGGTCGGCGAGCGCGCGGCCAGGTACGCCTCGGTGGGGATGCCGTTGACCGTGCTGGTTCAGGCGGTGCTGCATCCCCGCCGGCGGGAGCGGTACGCGGTCACGGTGCAGCGGGGCCGGGACGCTGTGCATAGCCGGCCGTTCGCCCGGGCCACCGACGCGGTGCGGTACGCCGAGCGGATACCGCTGGTCGACTCGTGACCGCTCGGCGGGTGATGTCGGCGACCGGTGGGGGAGCGCTACAGGCGAGAGATCGCGATGCCTTGCCGCCTCTTGCGGCGGGAGACTGCGTGGGCGGTACGGTGCGTGAATGTCCGATCAGCACCGTGTTGAACCCTCCCCGATCTACGACAACGGCCGCCAGCTCGATCTGGAGGCTGCCGTGGTGGTCGCCGGCTGGACTCGCCGGGCCTACCTCGCCGGTACCGGTGCGCCGCACAGGGCGGATGGCGTGACGCAGCCGTGACCGACCCGGAAACGCTGATCTCCGAGGAGCGGATTCGTGGCGCGCTCGCTGCGCTGGGCCTGCGCGAGATCCAGAGCGCGGACCCGGCCCGGGCGGTAGACCGCGACCTGCTCGCCGGCGCGCTGCTCGCCCTGGCGGACCTGTCGGCTAGCGGCGCTGACCCGGGCCGGCTCGACGAGGGGTACCGGTGGGCACTGAACAAAGTCACCGGCGTCGACGCCGCGGCCGCCCGTTGGTGGGCACGACTGGCGATGGATCGGCTCCACCTGGCCGCCGACGGGCTGCCCCGAGACGTGGGCGGCGGTCTGCCGCTGACGGGGGTCGCAGGGCCTGCGGCGATGGCTGCGGCCAACGTGTTGATGCTGTTGCATCACGCCGCGCCGGAGCCCGGTCTGGTCGCCCTGGTGGTGAGTCACGCGCAGACCAATCTCAGCCGCGCGGCCGAGGGCCTGGCCCTGCTCCGTGCGCAGCTCGCCCGTGACGGCTTTGACCTGTAGGAGGCACCGTGGCCACCCCCGACATCCACATGAGCGGGCAGGTTCGCCAGATCCTCGGCCCCGAGATGATCAGCAACGTACTAGCGACTCCGCTCCGCGAGGCACATTGCCCCGCCTGCCAGAAGCTCGTGCCGCCCATGGGGCCGGTCAACGTGGTCGTCGGCCTCAGCGACGGCGGCCGGTTCAAGCAGATTACCTTCGCTCATCATGGGTGTGCGCCGTCCTCGGTGGTGTACGGCGACGCCCCCGGCCTTCCGGCGGTGCAGGGCATGAATATGACGGCTCTGCTGCTGCCGCACGGGGCGGCGCTGCTGCCGGCGCTCGTGGGTGAACGGAATCTGCGCGCGTATAAGCACGGGGAGTACGCCGCCAGCGAGCTCACCGACGTCAGCGTGGCAGACTCGCTGGGCCGCGGTCTGACCCTCATCGCCCGGTTGCGTGAGGCGCCGCGCCGGCTGCTGGACTGGCCCGCCATCGTCACCGACGGACCCGGCCCAAGTCATCTGCTTATCCGCCCTGCTGACCTGTTCTATGACGGTGACGTGACCCTCCCGCCCGGCTGGCGGCCGGCGGTCGAGCAGCACGGCTGGTGTGTTCTCTACAGCGGGAGCGACCTCAGCGAGCCGGACACCGGCGCCGTCACCGTGCGCACCCTACGTGCGGCGGCGGCGGCCGGGAAGCTGGTCGGTGCCCGGCTGCGCCTTACCTGGGCGGCCACACGGTGACCGGTTCGGCGTATGGGGTGATGCTGGCGGCATCGGTTGATCCGCTCGCGGATCAACCGACAGTTGGGCGGCGCGCTGGAATTCGCGCGCTGGAATTCGTGCGCTGGTTCGATTGCCGCGGTGTGCCCCGGCTCGATCAGCTGTTGCCGTTCGTGGTGACCAGGGCGGCGACGGTGGCGACGCCGAGGGCCACGAGCACCGCCTTGGCGACGGCCTCGCGGGCTTCCTGGCGCTGCTGTCGTGCCGCGAGCTGCAGCGCTTCGATGAGTAGCGTGACGTCAGTGCGGTACGGCGGCGGCGTGATGGCCTCAACCGCCGCGGCGATCAGCTGCCCGTCCGGGGTGTTGAGGAAGGTGCCGAGCTTGAGCGCCCGGAACTCCACGTCGGCGAGAAGCTCGTTGGCGACGTCGTCGGGGCTGCAGGTGTCGGCCACCGCCGCCGGCACGGGGTGGTAGCGCGGGAGGAAGTCGTGTCGTGGCCAGGTGGCGGTGTATCGCGTGAGGTAGTCGGTCAGGCGGTCGGTCTGGGTCTGGACCATGGTGGCCTCCAGGATTCGGTCGATGGTGGGGCGAGAGATCTTCGTGATGGTGTGGATCCGGTTCTTGCTGACCCCCGCCGCGTGGGCCGCGCGGACGAGTTCGTCACGCTCGATCGACGCCCACGCGGCCAGGGCCTGTTCGGCTTCCTCGCGAGTCACCCCGTCACCATACCTGTAAAAACTTTTACATGTAACGTCTGATACAAGTTCGTGATCTTGTGTCGCCTTTGCCCCCTGCGCGGCCGGCGCCCCGACCCTGGGCCACTCCCGACCGAGCCGCAGGTCAGCCCGGACGTCGCCTACACGGCCGTCCGGCGATCCTGATCCGCGCACTCGGATTGGAGCCGACGCGGGCCGCCACAAAAAATCTTGGACGAAATCGTGTCCCCCTCAACCGCACCCCCTCAGACCAACTAGATGCGACATGCTGCATTGCGTCGTCTAGTTGGGTTGAGAGGGCCAGCCGCCTTCAAGATCGCGACGGGACAGCGGCCCCGGACGTCGGCACTATGGACTCGAACGCGGCACCCGCCGCCGAACAACACGAAGGCCCGCCCGCTGGTGGCCCTGAGAAAGCGCCAGCGAACGAGCCTCATGCCGATTCCTTGAGGTGAGCCTTACACATGAAGGACCTGTTCGCCCAGACCGGGTGGGCGACCATCCTGCTGGCCGCTGTCCCGACGGCCCTGATCACCATCTGCGTGGTGGTGGTCGCCCTGGCCGCTCTGGCCGCGCGGCGCCCGGCCACCCGCCGGCACTGCCTGGCAGTCATCACGCACCTGACCCGGTACGCCAGCGTCCTGCGGAGCCGTCGATGATCTCGACCGACTCCGCCTCGGCGACGATCGCCCGCGACCGGCGGCTGAGCGCCCTCGGCACGCTCGAGCAGACCCTCGACGGACGCGACGCCCGCCCGCTGCACGAGGTGGTCACCGACAACCTGCGGGCGGTCTGGAAGAACGGCGGGAAGAAGCGCGACGACACGTCGGGCCTGCAGCCGCCGGCGTTCTGGATCCGCGACGGCTTCGTGGCCACCGCAGCCGAGGACGCGCACGGGCCCGCCCTGCCGCGACTGATCCAGTCGAAGGGCCTGCAGCTGCGGCTCTACCTGCTGATGTTGTTCGAGGCCCAGTGCCGGCACGAGGCCGGACAGCGGGTGCGCAACGTACGGACCGTCTCCACCGGCACCGACCCCTACCGGTCGTGGGGTGAGCTCGTACTGTCCGCGCCGGACCACAAGACGAAGCCGGCCCAGCCGGTCGCCTGGCAAATCGTGCGCCGGCGTCGGGAACGGCAGATCAAGGAGGCGATGCTGGCACTGGAGACCACACCCCGGCTCCTGGACATAGCCATAACCACCCCGGGACGCGCACGGCGCATCTTCGACAAGCCGACGCTGCTGGCCGAGGACAGCAACCCCGACGCCCAGGCCCGCTACACCGTCGCCGACGAGCACTGCTTCTCGGTGCCACGCGAGTTCATCACCGACCTGTGGATCTTCGCCCTGACCGACACCGAGATCGCCTGCTACCTCGCACTGCGCTGGGCCCAGCAGCAGGCACCGCCGGCTGACCGCGCCAGCTTCTGGGTGGTCAGCGCCGAGCGGGAGACGAAGCTGCGGCTCACCCGGACTACGTGGGACAGCATCGAGCACCTGCAGGCGTACGGGTTGATCCGGCGCACCGATTCCTCCAGCCGCGACCCGATCACCGGCACCCTCGAGAGCTTCCGCGACAAGTGGCAAGCCGGCGAAGTCGCCTCGGCCCGGTACGCATTCACACTCGACGGTGTCCAACGGCCTGCGCTCGACGTGGTGCGGCAGGCCCTGCTCCATCCCGTCACCCCGGTCCGCCCCGACCAGCTGGACGACCTGTTCGAGCCAACTGGCACCCCGGCCGGAACGTGAGCGCATCGAGCGTTCCTGACAGTCCGCGGGAGCCGATACGGTGACCCGCCATGACCGACGAACCGGGCGTGACGCCACCGTCGCACGAGCAACTCGAGGAGGACACCGCCGTGGCGCTGGTCGCCCTGCGCGACGCGATCGGCGACCGGGTCCGTCGAGGTGGCCACCGCCGGCGAACTCGCCGCGCTCCTGACCCGCGTACCGGCCGACACCGCGTTGCTCGTCGACAAGCACGTACCGGCAGCGACGCGTACAAACTCGAACGCCGGCTCGGCCACCAGTCCAAGCGCTACATCCACCGCTACACGGCCCTTGATATTACTGGTGAGACCGCATATTCAACCGTCGCGAGTTCTCCGCAAAGGAAGCGTCTCGGAAGATCGGCCGCTACTCTCCGTGAGTCGTCTCGCGATTCCATCTGATTCGGCCAGTGGGCCTTGCAATCATGCGATCGGGCGGACCGGACAACGACTGGCAGGTAGGAAGGGAGTCGACGGAAGCCCGCCGGCCACCGCCGACTCACCAGGAGCAGATCATGACGACACCCGACCCTGCCCACGTGGCCACGATCGCCGCGCTGCTTGCCGACGGAACTCCGCGGTCGGCTGCGGCCATTGACCGGGTAACCGGTATCGATGATCTGGAGGCTGTCTGGGCAGCCCTGCGGGACCCCCTGTTTGTGCGGGTTGGTATCCAGCAGCAGCACTCGAATGTCCCCGGCGGTGGCAGCGTTGGCCAAGACCTTTGGGGTCTTGCCTGAAGGATGAAGATCAGCATCCCGCTGACTTCCTGCTGTGGTCGCCGGTGCGTAGTTGGACCAGGTGGTGCCGGCTTCGCCAGCGAGGCGGGCGGTGGTGACCTGGTGGTAGCCGAGTGCGGCCGCGACGATCGGTGCGGGAGTGTCGAGCACGTACTGGCGGATCGCGGCGGCGCGAGCGGCGATGGACGGGACGCCGAGCGCCTGCACCAGTGTCGAGAGGGTGCTGGGCTGCAGCGGTTCGCCGGCGCGTGTGCACATCGGCCAGGTGGAACCAGCGCGAGGCCGGGTGGGCGGGCCGTCAAGGCGTCACCGATGTGTGCAGGAGTGCGTCGTACTTGGTGAGGTCCGGCAGCCCTGGCCGGCTGTCCGCGGGTAGCGCGCCGAGCTGGGCAGCCAGGCGTAGCCGGTCGTGGTAGATACGGAACGCCTTGCGGTCGGCCGAGCTCGCGCTGTTGGAGCCGAGAGCGGCCGCGGCCCTCAGCAGCGCTTGGTGGATCTCGGGCAGGGCGGTGACGTGCAGGCTGTAGCCCTGGCCGCGGCGCACCGTGCGGCCTCCGCGCAGCATCTCGCGGTGCGTGGCGTCCAGATCGATGCCGACGAGGTAATCGGCGACCTTGCCGGGGATCTCCACCCGCACCGGCACGGCGGCGGGCGCCTTGGCGGCGGGCCGCTCGGGCTGGCCGGGCATCAGGTCGGCGATCGCGGTCCGGATCGCGCCGCGGCTGACCCGGTGTTCTCGGGCCAGGGCGGCGATGCTGGCCCCGCCCTCGCGGTAGGCGAGGCGGATCTGCTCGGTCGCGCCGAGTTCGGTGTGCCGGGGTCGGCGGCCGGAGGTCTTGCCCTCGGACCAGGCGGCGGCGAGGCCGTCGCGGGTGGCCTCGTTCTGCAGGTCGCGCTGGAACTGTCCGACCGAGACTACGATGTTGACCAGCATGGTGGTGGTCGCGTCGGTGGCGGCCAGGTCGACGATGTTGCTCAGAGCGCCGGAGAGCACCCGCAGCTGGATCTGGTGTTCCTGGCACCAGGCGCGCACGGCGATGATGTCGGCCAGGTCCCGGCAGATCCGGTACAGCTCGGAGACGGTAAGCCGGTCACCTTCGCGGGCGAAGCCGGCCAGCTTCTGGAAGCCTGCCCGCTCAAGCGCCGGGATCTTGGACGAGGTCGCGGGATCGCTGAACAGGCGCACCCCGTCGGCGCCGTCGACCAGCCCGGCCTGGCCCAGCAGGTACGTCTGGCGCAGGGTGCTCTGCTCGTCGGTGGAAACCCGCGTGTAGACCAGATCCGCCATGCCCGTCTCCCTCAGTCGTTCTCGTCGGTGCCGGCCGGGTCGACCAGGCCGGCCAGGATGCCGAAAGCAGCGTGGATCTCGGCGTAGACCTTCGTCGTCAGCGGGGGCAGGCCGGCGTCGCCGGTTGACCCCCAGGTGGGCCAGTCGGCGATCGGCCCGGACCCGCCGCGGGTGCCGATCTGCACCCTGATGCTTTGGTCGTCGGGCATGCTCACGTAAAAGGTCGCGCCGGTCACGACCGGCTCGTCGCTCCCGTACGCGAGGCTTTTCTCCTGGGCGAGGGCGGCCGCCGCCCGCTCCTGGGGGACCTGCTCGGCCAGCGCCTGGTTGGCGAAACGCCGCAC
>Ga0307508_10003049_pt1 | contig 17227 bp, 19 predicted proteins | sample 9_EM_MG_FD_203089 | JGI IMG/M metagenome (GOLD analysis project Ga0307508, IMG submission 203089) | Populus trichocarpa ectomycorrhiza microbial communities from riparian zone in the Pacific Northwest, United States - 9_EM | ecosystem: Host-associated > Plants > Roots > Unclassified | place...
GTGGCGGGTGTGCCGACGAGCTGGGGATCGATGGCGAACATGGGGAGGGGGGAGGCGGAGGCGTGCGAGGAGGACGGGTCGACGGGGGGTGTGGGGAGGTCGTAGGCATGGGGGAGCTTTGAGAAGTCGTCGTCGAGGAAGAGGGCAAAGAGCGGGTCCTCGGACGGGGCGGCGTCGAGATTGAAAAAGTCGTCGAGTTGGTACATGATTGTGATTGTGGACGACAAACGAGCTGCGCAACGACGGCTCTCATTCGGGCATTCCCGGTTCTGACACTTATGTAATACGACGCGTCACCCGGATTACGAAAACAGCTTGTTGACGGATGTGTTCCCCTCCTGGTGCTTCTTCAGCACCTTGGCAATCGCAAACTCAAAGTCCTCCTGCGTCACGTGCTGCCGTCGCTCCCGCAGTGCATACATCCCTGCCACGTGTCAGACTCGCCCGTGCACCCAAGGCCACACTCACCCGCTTCCGTGCAGATGCCCCGCACCTCCGCACCCGAGCACTGCCCCATCTTCTCCGCCAGCGCCTTCAGATCGATCCCCCGTTGCAGCGACATCTTGCGCGAGTGGATCCGCAGAATGCTCACGCGCGCCTCCGGTCCGGGCGGCGGAAACTCGATCTTCCGGTCAATCCGGCCCGGTCGCAGCAACGCAGAGTCCAGAATATCTGCCACCACGTCAGTCCAGCCCGCGACCGCCCGTGCAAGCTCACCTATCCGGTTCGTCGCCATGATCACCTTGATGTTCTTCGTCGCCTCGAACCCGTCCAGCTGGTTCAGCAGCTCCAGCATCGTCCGCTGCACCTCCGAGTCCCCCCCACCCGACCCGCTCTCCCCCCTCGAACTCCCGATCGAGTCAATCTCGTCCATGAAAATAATGCTTGGCGCGTGCTCCCTCGCCATCACAAACAGCTCCCGCACCATCCGGCTCCCCTCTCCAATGTACTTTTGCACCAGTTCCGATCCCGACACCCGTATAAACTTGCAGTCCGTGTGATGCGCCACCGCACGCGCCAGCAGCGTCTTCCCCGTCCCAGGCGGCCCGTACAGCAGCACTCCCTTGGGCTGCGCGATCCCCAGCGCCTCGAACAGCTCCGGGTGCTTCACCGGCAACTCGATCACTTCCTTGATCTCCTTGATTTGCTTGTCCAGCCCCCCCACCATCTCATACGTACTGTCCGGCACTTTTTCCACCATCATCAGCGACACCAACGGGTCCACCTTGTTTGGTAGAATCTTGTGAATAGTGTAGCTGTCCGATCGCAGCGCCACACGCTGTGACGGCGTCAGTGCCGCAACGTCAATGTCGGTGTCAAAGTCGACGACTGTGACCAGCATCAGCACTCCACACAACACTCGCACAACCAAACGCACTGTACTTTCCCTCGGGCTGCACCTTGACCAACACCTTCTTCTTGCCCATCACCTTGACAATCTCGCCCACGTAGCTCGCCGGCTCATGGAGCAGCTGCAGCTCTTCCCGCAGCAGTCTCACTACCGCCCCGTTCATCACTCACTCGTGCACACCGGGCCATCGTACGTACCTCGGGCGTTGAGCGCATTCCGTTGCGCCTCCAACCGGCGTAAGTTTTGTGTCTTTTTGTTTATCAAGAGCTCCGCAGATTCGATCTTGGCTTGGTAGTAGGACTGAACGGGAACCGGCATGTTGTGCTTGATGGTGTAAAAGTAAAGGTGGACGCGTTTGGTGACGCAAGCGCACGCGCGGACGTAACAAATATTCCCACGGTCCGGGTCCACACCAAACACAACCAGTATCTACTCTGAACGACTGCCCGCTGTGTAGGATACGAATCCGGCGCCGCGTTGGCAAACCTTCGTGCCAGGTGCGCCTCAAGAGCTCGGGCCGATCCCGACAACCGATTCAGACGCTTCTTCCCTAGCTCACTATCGTTCTCCGATGGATATTTAAGCATCGGGGTCGGTGCCTCGTTCTCTCTTTCCCTCCATTCGCATCTCTCTCAGTCGTCTCACATCTCAGCCTGACCTCAGCTTGTAACAGTTGGCCGTGTACTCTAATCACTATGCCCTCCCTCCATATCTTCCCACTTCCTCTCCCACAAACCGAGCCACCTCCTGGCTATGTTGCCCATGACTATGATTCCTCAGCATCGTCAAGGACCACGGCATTCAACACTGGCATCAATGCACGGGACACTTTCCTTGGTGTACCGCGCTGCATTATCTGTGGGCAGTCCTCAGTACTCCAGCATTGCCATATTTCGATGCGAACAGAGCCAAGAGCCGTGAGTGGAGACGTTATTTGAGCCACAAAGACACTGACTTCAGTTGTAGTGGGTGGACCTGAAGTCCCGCCACTGGATACCTCCGCATGCCAAGTCGTTTCCTGACTATGAACCTCGCAACGGACTACTCATGTGTCCCAACCACCACGCTCTATTTGATCACTATTTCTTTTTCATCCGGTATTTTCCTGATGTAAGTCCATCTCGCCCTTGTATTCATCAATAATATTGACTGTATTGGAAACAGATTCGCAAATTTGTCTTGGTCAACTACTCTGGTATAGAAGATCTTCAGCCATACCATGGAAAGGCTGTTGCGCTCGACGTTGATGATCACCACGCACCCTACCCCTCGGTATTCATCATCCACGAAATGCGTGTCCGTGGATTTCATCCCTTTCAACCGATTCAGGTAGATGTGCTTGACGATATTCCTTGGCAAGACTGGATTGTGTCAAAAGGTGTATTTGACCATGATCAAGGAACTTTTCGTCGGAAAGGGACAGATAATTTTCGGGTTGCTGGATCCCAGGTTCATGGTTTGTCCATGACACCCATCACAGGTGATGATGCGTCCGGTGGTGGAAAACGTTCAGTAGCGCTAAATGCAGATGTTATTGACAAGATTCTTGAGGCGACGCATGCAATGCCTTCCTGGAGAGCAACCGAGGTGGAAGGCATGAGTTGGGGGGGTACGGCACAACAGAACATTGACAAATATGTTTCATGTATTGGCACAGAAGACTGATTGGACCTGCCATGTTTTCAACCACTGTAGCTCCCTTGTTTCCTTCGTCAGAATGTACTTGCGAGCAGAGCCACATGTAGAACTACCCATGACCCGTCCCGCCGAGTACAGGACTTTGTCATCGTCTTTCCTGCCTAGCATAACCACCCTCCAGCTGGAAAGAGAATGCAAACCCGTCGTGTTTACGAATGATCCTGGCAGCGTAATTCGCGACCGGGTCTGTGTCCATCGGATTTCGTTTGGAGCTACACCGCCTTGGATCATACAGAGGGTGGAGAGCGCTGAATTCAGCCGATATCTCGGTCGTCGTCCCGTTCGTGAACGTTACGCAAACAAACCACCCGTACATCGTCTCGACATCGACATACTGGACACAAAGCAACTCAGTACTGGTTTGTCCTATCCCGGAACAGACGCACCTCTCCCTCAACCCAACATGTGAGTGTGAGTAATCGAGCGCTAGGGAAAAGTTGGTCGATGGGACAATAATCGTGGAAAACGTCACGAACGGAGCCAGGATGCATCTCTCCCATATCTATTGCTTGCGTCGACTCGAACATGACACGCTCCTCTTCTCAGGCTAACCATTGACCCCTGTCCCTGACGATGTCCCCGAACGCAAAATCAACACTACAATTGAGAGCGCCCAAAACCGGGTGAACCCATGGCGAAAAAGGGCTGGCACGCTCTGAATCGAAGATGGCCGTTTCGTCGCTTCTATGAAGTCAGACGATGATCGTCAGCGGTCAGTACACTGTGCTGGCCAGGTGAAAAGGGTGGAAGAATCCCCGGTAGTGGATGAGAAAGGATAACTTACGATGCTTTCACGAAGGATCGTTCTTCGAAACGGAGACCGAGCGAGGCGGAATCGACCGCGTTACATCTCGCGGTGAGCTTTAAGAGCGCGCCGCCTTGTATGATGGTACTGGACACAAGAACGGATGCCCGGACACACGCTTGGAGGTTACATTCTGGGGAGAAGAGGGCGGAGGGAGTGTTAGCGTGGACGGGATTTGCGACGAGTAAGAGGAGCAAGCTGATGATATTCTGAAGGTGATCTACAACACATGGGCAGATTGAAGGTTCAGGAATGCGATGAACAGCAAGAGAGTGAAAGGGTCCTCGAAGCCACTTCTGACTTTCTTTCCACAGCCTTGGCCACGAGAGTGACGGTGGTCGCCTTCAGTTCTTGGTAGCCCCCGATGTTCCGTGCCGCCGCATCCACAGCTATCGTGACGTACCAACATTCTTGATTTCAGTTGACATTTTCCAGGATAGCAGGACGGCACTGGCAGGGACGACTATATCCCTGCCCTGCGCTCACAGAGCCCACCTCCGAGAGTGAGACTCCGAGCCGGCGTAGCTCCAGAAGAACTTTAGAAGTGATGCCAACATCAACATCAAACCAGTTCAACTTACCAAGTCACTACCGTAGTTTGAGCAAAAGTCGAGGTTCGAAACGAAGACCTTCTCTGGGCCTCTGTTGGTACCCACGCCTCCTCGTCTGCCCCGCCAACCTTGGGCATTGCATTTTCTTCCGCAAACCTCTGAGCCTAAAAATCTCTACTGTGTTGGATGGTTCGTCATGTGTACATGGTGCCTGAATGTGCCTGATGCATGTGCAGAAGAACAGAAGGATAGAGCAAGGGGGACGTCTCATTCCTGATTGACAACGATCCACGACCCTCGGTGATGAACAAATCGACCGACTGATACACCTGCACTCACCACATGGCGCCAATAACTATTCGAAGGATACGATCCCCACTGTACGGAATTCGCGAGGGAACTGTTGTGAACGAGGCTTCCGTCGTGCGAGGTTAGTACTAGTCTGGAAAGTTGATCGTCAGTGGGACGGTGTTCGGTTTGGTGACGGTGTGCAAGAGTCGCTCAAAAGTGATCGATTTCAAAGCACACAACGATTGGGTACGTGCCATTGCTATTGACACCTTGCCAGGCGCGACGAAAACCACGACTGGATCTGGTGACCGAGATAGATTCCGAACATGGCGCGTAACACTGTATGCGTCTGACTGATTGAACAACATGTCCACAAGCAATGCAAAACCTAAACAAAACCGTAGTTATGAGTGACGAGACAGGAAAATATCTGAAAAAAGACACACCTTGGAGGGATATTTACGCTGGGACGCGCCAACTCCGTTTGTTTTCACCCGTTTGTAACGATCTGCGTCCTCAGGGGTAAATATTTATTCTGCCCCTGTCTCGCTACGCCAATCACTATGCCCCCTCTCCATAACTTTCCACTTCCTCTTCAACCAGATAGGCCACCTTATGGCTATGTTTGTAATGATCATGATCCATCAGCATCATCAGGGACCACTGCATTCAACACCAGCATCGATGCACGCGACACATTCCTCGGTTTGCCACGCTGCATTATCTGCGGGAATTCTTCAGCACTCCAGCATTGCCATATTTCGATGCAAGAAGAGCCATCTTGTAGAGCCGTGAGTGGAGACGTTATTTGAGCCACAAAGACACTGACTTCAGATGTAGTGGGTGGGCCTGAAGTCGCGCCACTGGATACCTCCCCATGCCAAGTCATATCCTGACCATGAACCCCGAAATGGACTACTCATGTGTCTCAACCACCATTTTTCCTTCAATCACTATGACTTTTTCATCCGGTATTTTCCTCGTGTAAGTTTATTTCGCCCCCATATTCATTGGACCATGTAGTATTGACCGTATCGGAAACAGATTCGCAAATTTGTCTTTGTCAACTACTCTGGTCTAGAAGATCTTCAGCCATACCACGGAAAGGCTGTCGCGCTCGATGTTGGTGATCACCACGCACCCTACCCCTCGTTATTCATCATTCATGAAATGCGTGTTCGCGGGTTTCATCCCTTTCAACCAATTCAACCAGATATGCCCGACGATATTGCTTGGCAAGACTGGGTTTTGTCAAGTGGTTTGTTCAACCACGACGAAGGGACTTTTCGTCGGGAAGGGGAAGGGAACTCTCGAATCGCTGGACCACAGGTTGATGGTTTGCCCATGATGCCTCTCAGAGATGACGACACATCTGGTGATGGCAAACATCCATTAGCACTAAATGCAGATGTTATTGGCAAGATTCCTGAGGCGACGCGTGCAATGCCTTCCTGGAGAGCGCGCGAAGTGGAGGGCATGACTTGGAGTGGGACAGCGCAAGAGAACATCGACAAATATGTTTCATGTATTGGCACAGAAGACTGATCAAAGGGTTCACTTCGACTCGGACTGGACATGCTATGCTTTCACACACTACTGCCTGTGTTTCTCTCGTCAGAATGTACTTGTGAGTGAACCCGTAACCCGTCCCGTCGCCGCCCAACAACCCAGAGCAGGACTTTATCATCGTCTTCTAGTAAGCAACTATTTTTGGAGGTTTACGGTGATCTCATGCAGGTTGTTTACAGCTAATGTCTACGGCGACCCAAGTGAACTTCGATCTTTCTTTTGACAATAGACGAGTGTTGACCGGTCGTTCGTTAACGTTGACCCGCGACCAATGTTCTCCAGGTGTCGAGCCCATTCTAAAGAGAAATTTGAAAACAGTCTCAAAAACTCACCGATCGCGAACTATACCACAAAGATCGGCGTCACTTCTGGCCTGAAGGTGTGTTTCTAGCAAACTCCGGCTGCTGACCATCACGGTGGATTGTCAACCTCTAAAGATCCAAACCATTACACCCAGACTGGACCTGCACACGCGTTCACTCGGCCCCTCGGCCCACTGGCAGCGTTTCTATCACCATGCTAAACCTGACCCCGGATCAGTTCTCAGCAGACGATATCACCACGACGAGCGCCACGGCTACAATTCCTTTCGAGGTAGACCATCGACAAACCTCCAACTTTGAAACCAATTACCAGACGATCAGTAGCGCTCTCATCATCACCCTGCAGACCCCTCGCGCGCGGGAAGAACGCGTCTGACCAGACAATCCCTCCACTGAAACCACGTTCAATCGGAACTCATGATTGGAGGAGATGAGGAGGAAGGAAAACCTTGAGTGACGGGGGACGAACCTGGGCGCAAACCTCCCCAGTGGGACGTGACACTCGTATCCGGGGAGAATTCACAATTCAAGTACTTGTCGTGCATAGGGTAAGGGAATGCAAAATGACAATCTCGCAAAGGATGTCTGCTCTGAGTCGAGCCACCTCCAAATTTGCGATCATTGGTGACAGCCTTGTGAGTGGGCAGTCACTAGTCACGATTCGCCATGAGGTTCCTGCCCAAAAAAATTGTATGCAAGGCGAGCCCTTTTTTGCACCCTTTCCCCTGTGCCTGGAGATTCGTGGAGAAGAGGTGTTTTCTTGATCATAGGTTCTCTCTCGCTTGGTGTCTGTTAACCGGACATCCACTGCAGTGGTACTCGACGAGCACCACTCGTGTACCAATCTTATTGCCATACCACACGGTGTAGTTTCAGGTGCGGACAGACGGCTGCATTCAAATTGACGGGATACTAGTTGACGTTCATTTCCGAGGGCTAGGCTACCAGCACTGCAACCCCGAGTCACCGAGTCAACCTTAAATTACACGGATCTCAAGACTTCAGGTTCATCGCGTTTTTCGGAATATCCACATTACCAAATACCTTGGCGCATGTTGCTCCGTCCGACGTGTGCGGCTGCTCAAAGTACGAGGATGAGCACGGGCATGACTCGCAACTTGGTCACCGGATCGGACACGTGAGTCCACATTGCATCCTCATTGAAGGCCTTTCTGGCTCAAACTCCATCCTCATCGGCCTCAGCCATCACGTCGGACGCACATTCCCGGCGATGGCAAGGCAGGTACGTTTCGTATTACACCAAGTGACATATGTACCGTGGGTTGAAACGTGGTTCTTCCTCGTCCTGCCGCAGTGCGCGTGTTTCTAGACCTATGCCCAGGGTCGGTATATGGGCGTCCAAGGATCATGCTGTGTATGTTTACTTCCTCCGGGCCGACCAGAAACGATAATTTGGCGATCAAAGATACAGTCAGAGAGATAGACTTACCCGTGCAACGAGGATGATCCTTTTCACCTTGGTTTCCTTCGCTTGTCAACCCTAGCCAACGGCGATAGTCTGGATTTGATAACCCATACCCGTGCACCCCGATGGGCCTGTCGAATGACCACGTCACATGCCCCAACCCACACCACCATGTCGTCACAAGATGACCTTGCCAAGTTCCCAATCGCGTCGCTCGATCGCCGAATCAGAATTGCGATCCGACCTCGGTGGTCAGGTGGCCAGGAAGGATCTTGGATGCCTAGTCCTCGAGGCGTCACCACAAGCGCCCTGCCATTCGTTGCGTTCGTGAACACCCCTCAAAGTTTCCACCTTTCCTTTTTCTCCCGAGTTTCCCCTCCCTTTTCAGTACTAGGACGAGACGCGGGTGTCTCACGACTGATAGGGTACTATGACACATTGAGTAATCGGACATCTTGTCCGAGGAGGGGTGGTTCCACGGGTGGGATTTGGGAATCTGACCCTGCGTCATTATGATTCGGTCGTGCTTCTATGTGGGACACCGTGACGGATCTATGTTCACAGCCGATTGTTGGATCGTCTCTCTCATTCACGCCATCACCATCTCAGCACATCGGTCCGTCAGGCAGCCCGGGATCTCACCTGTCACCCAAAGGTTACGCCGTCCGATGTGACTCACGCAAGAAGCTGAGAGATTGCCGTTTGACACGCAGGGGCAACCGAACTTGCCCACGTCCCACCGTCCTCGACTTGGCACACCACGACCCAAATCCATCGGCGCAGCACCAGCTCCAAAGAAGGGCTCCACTCGTTCGATCTGTGACGACGACACGACGATGATAGGGCGATAACGCAAAGGAACGATCGAGGCAGGATATCTATGCATCTCTTCGACGCGCAGCCCGTCTCCCCTCCGCCCACCGCCCTCCACACTCCACCTATCTCTTGTACATCCAGCAACGTGACAGCCGTCCGGTGAGTTCGCACCGAACTACCATACCTGGGTTGACGTAGCCGGGTGAGAGGAGCACGCGTAAACCTGCAATGGCAATATTATAATAGGGTGCGTGTCCTGACGAGCGCACAAACTCAATTGCTCACACCGAAACGTTAACTTACTCTCTTTCGCTTGTGGGACTGGTGATGGATCCGAGCCGTGGGGTTTTTTCGTGATGGCACAACTCTTTAAAGGGTTTCAGGCGCAGGCACGATGGTGAGAAGACTGTCAACATATAGTGTTATAGACAATAATTGTCCAATGGATGACAGGAGGCACAAAGAGAATAATGTCGATTGCCAAAGATATGTAATACAGTACAGCATTGCTACAATAATTTGCAAAAGCCTAACTACCCCATCGGTCGTGTTCTTGGATGGGTATCAAATCAGATAGGAATGACTAACCTCTGTGACTCAGTCACACTCGCGCACGCAACCCCTGGGGGTTTCTCAAGCCCTCATGTCCTAGCAGAGAGGGCCAAGCCGTCACATGCCATACTTTCGTTTGAGGGCGGCCCACGAGAGAGCTGCTGTTCGGTAGGAGGTGACGAATTGATTCATGTCGTGTTCGGGGACACGATTGATGTCGAGTCGGTTCCAGTATCGACAGAGGGTGTAAACGATATCGTTTGCATCGCGGTCTGAGCCGCGTCTGTGGACCCAATTAGCCAAACGAGCGCGGGAGCAGTTGGACAAGAACTTGCATCGACCAAGCTTTGAGTTTATCTCGGACAAACTCTGAGAGGGTCAAAAAGGGGATGCCCTTTATCTTCATAGTCGTGGAGGTGTCTAGCCGTCGAGGACCATGCTCCCCGGCAGGCAAAATTTCGATCTAGATGTGGATGAGTATGGCGCGCGGCGCACAGCCAGGTGGTTCACCTCAATAGCAGGTATGAGACGACGATAGGTGGCATGCAAACTGTGCAGACGGGTGTTACACGAGATGGGGACGATGGCAAGAGGAAGTGCCTACCGATTGCTCCATGGTGAATGTGTCGTGGTGAAATATTCGCTGTTTGCGACCGCTTGGCGGACGCGGCGGAAAGGATGGGTGGGGCCACCCTCGACGATGCAGAAGATCTCCTGCGGACGGGATGAGGACGACGAGGGGAAAGAGAGGGAGAGACAGACGTCGCAACGGGGGCTGTCGGACATGACAGCGGTGAGGATGCTGCCATGGAAGGCATGCGGGATGGCATGCATGCCCAGGAGCTGAGAGAGGGCCATGGCGGCTTCGAGGAGTCTCCGGGTCTCTGAGGACATTGGGGGAGAGGGGAGGGGGAGGGCGTAATGGAGGAGGGGGGCAGGGCATGGCAAAATAAAGCGTTGTAGATGTATTCTGATATGTAATTAGCTCCGTGAGGGACGAGCGAGCATCCGGAAAGGAAGCAGAGGGTGAAGTGATCTCCATCTGATCCCGTTACCGAGATCGGGTTTGTCCGATCGCACCACTCTCCGTCTCACGTCGATTCCATGCCGACAATGCGGGGCAGAAAACATGACATTCCCTTATTAGGACTGGGGCAACCAGGGTTTTAATATCTCTTGCTCCTCCCGGTCAAATTTATTTTCGTCCTTTTTCTGCCCATTTTCGGTGCGAATTTTGTGCATGCAGACGTCCATCCGCAATGTAATGTCCATCCCTCGCATCACACCTCCCCGCTCTCTCCTCTCCACCCGCACCCGCCACTTGGCCTGGAATGCCTTCCTCAATCTCAACCCCGTGCACCGCCCCCCGCCCTCCCAGAGCGAGGACGACGCCAAGGCTGCCATCCTCGACAAGGTCATGAAAAGCAGGCTCCCCTCTGATCTCATGCTTCGCTGTAAGTGACCCACACGTTCGTCCACCAACGTTCGTAATACGTTCCTAGGCACCATCATAGACGAACAAGGTCTCTGTTTTTTCCCATCCACTGCCCATTGAGTTTGGCTCACGACGTAATCGCACCGCCCTAGGCGCGGTCAAGAGCATTTCCGGCCAGTTCAAGAGATCAGATTTATGCAATGAACACCGTTTGAACGTAAGCTTGTCAAGACACTTGGACGTCATACACCACCCCTGCTGACGTTTACTATCAAGCCCCGCGACCTGCGTAAAATAGATTCCCGCATACCAAACTTGGTTCCCACTATCCTCATCCGTAAAGAGGCCATTCTGGTCTGCGTTCCGCTCTTCATCCAACGGGACACTTGCTCACCTGCACCAGATCAATATATTACATATCAGGGCCCTCGTCAAGGCCGATACCGTCGTGCTCTTCGACACTTACGGATCAAATGACTCCAGGCTTCACTCTGTATTTTTATACCACCTCGAGGTAGGGCATCAGTGCGGCCATTCACCCCTTTAGCAGCCTGACTTCTCGATAGCACAATCTCAAGGCCCGTGGTAGCGGTGCTCCTTACGAATTCAGGTGGGTTTACTAACCTACAACGTTGTCCAATCTGCGATCATATCCATCAGAGCAATAGAGTCCATTCTTCTCTCTGTTCTAAGCGCACTCGAAGCCGAAATGGTCTTCATCCGTAACCTCGTCGGAGGACTCCTGGCTGAGCTCGAAGACGATATTAACCACGACAAATTCAAACGACTGCTCCATTACTCGAGACGCCTCGCTGCTTTCAAAAATCGCGCGACGCTGGTATGACTCCTTGATGATATCTCCTATTCCAGCTTCTTTATCGTATATAGGTCCAGGAAGCCCTAGAAGAAGTGCTGGAACAGGGTTGGTTTTGCTCCTTCCCGGTGCCAAATCCCTAATATTACGTACAGACGAGGACTTGAATGCAATGTATCTTACGGATAAGAAGAATGGTTCTCCCCGTGACATGCACGAGCATGACGAACTAGAGGTGTTACTAGAATTCTTTTCCAAGCAGGTCGAGGAAATAGTTAACGAGGCCGAAAATATGGAGGTGTGTTAAACTTGCAAAGCTGATTCGGAGTTAACCAATCGACATTACAAAGGCCAATGTTCAATCCACGCAGGAAATTGTTGAACTCATTTTAGACTCAAATCGCAACGCACTACTGGCTTTGGACCTTAAAGTTTGCCCTTCCTCTTGACAAGACAAATTCGCTGTTGTTAAAATATACTAGGTCTCTATTGGAACAATGGGCCTTGGATCGGGAGCCCTCGTTGCTGGGCTGTTCGGGATGAACGTATGTGAACGCCATTTGCCATTTGCCACTTATCCTTTCTGTTTTGGGCTAATCGGTTCTATATCAAATTCTTCAAGTTACAAAGCCACATGGAAGATATGCCTTACGCCTTCGCCGCGATGTCAGTTGCCTCATCTGCTATCGCGGCGCTGGTCGCCTGGACTGGTCTCTGGAGGTATTGAAGCCGCTTATCTATAATGTGCCATCCCTCTCATGTCGACTTGTTGCCCATAGACTCGCCAAGATACGCAAAGTTGGCTTGACGAACCCACATACCAGCAAGCGCGGCACCGCCGACTCCAAACCGCGCGCACCACGGATACCCTTGCCCTTACGCCGCCGGAATCCCGATGGATGGTCGTGAGAATGGCTCGCAACTTGCCGACGTTTCTGGTATCCCAATCGCGGTTCTCAACGTGCCCCTCCCTCCTTATCGCGCGTCTTGCATTCTTCTCCTAGGCTCCCGCCCTTGATTGCCCACCATACGATCAGGATCAATGCGACTGCGTGTAATTTGTCTTGGTACCGACCACTCATCAAACCTACGTGCATGTTACAAAATAGACATCATTATTCATCTCTTTTTTAAAAAATTTCCAGATCCCCTTTCGTACCAATTCAAACATTCAAACACGTAGACACGCCGATACTCGGCCTGTGTCAGGGATTTGTTCGCCTGAGAGAGCGCACTGCGAGCAATGAGGGGACGGACGGACATCTCCGTCTTTCATCAAGGGTGTAGTCTTCAACACAGCCGATGCCTTTCGATGGCATTGAATTGGTTGCCAAGGTTTTAAGATCACATACAACAGGGTGCTCATTCTTCCACGAACGAGCCAACATTGTTATATGGAATGGACGACGAAGCACGATGACTCACCGGCAGAGAAACTGAAACCTACGATCAACCTCAGGTCTGAGCCTGTTTAGCACTCATGCCCCTCGCTTCGGTAGTTCCCGCCTGCACTAGGTGGTTTCCCGAACCACGGTGACTCATCTTCAAGCTGGGGAACTATATGCAGCTGCTTAAGGTCTTGGTCGGACTAAACTGCACTGAAGTGTAGTTTCCGCAATCTGATCCATATTATTCAAGTTAGTTTGTGGATCCAAGCTTTTCCCTCCCGAAATGTTTACCCAGGACGATTCGTCGCAACGGCTCCATTCTTTCACCGCGCCTGTACGAACCACGGGGGTCCTTGTTTTACCTCATTAACGTCAAAGCTTCGTTGGCGACCTGTAAAATCTTTTTGTCGCTCTGCGCACCCTGTTTGAGACAATCAGAAACACGATACTGGTTATGGACTAGAAGGTGGATGAAGATGGCCGTTGAACGGTAGAACCAGGGTCTGGTTCAGGGGTGCACTGAATAGGCGGCCCGTATGCTCCTTATGCCGCATCCCCTGGACTCCCTCAGAAGATACTTGGCAATTGTGGATCCTTTCGACCAAGTGCCTTCCCAGGCATACATGTCACTCATGCGGCCATCGAATGCCCCCCCCTCCATTCCATGGACGTTTCTCTGATGTGACAATGTAGAATGTAAATCCTTCCATTCTGAATCCTGATAACTTTGTCAACAACCAGAGTCTTCTGATAAGAATCGAGTATATTTATGATCATGGCTGTAGCATAATATGATTTGCCAGTCAACCTTGTCACAAAAACTAGAGAATGTCCAGGTCTCCAATGAGATGATATGGATATGTGAACGAGTGAGCAAAACAAGGACGTCTTCGTGTAAATACGAATACTGTGGCCCGCAGCAGTTTTCGTGACACGAGGTGTGGGAATAAACGAGTCGCGCGGCGTACAGAAGAGTGCGGCAGAAATAAATGGGCAAATATTACCCCATAAGTCACCGTACCTTGCGGTTCACGTACTCTGTAAAAGAATTTCTAGAACTCAAAACACATAGAAACAAGGCACCGCGTATTTTGCACGCCATAGCGTGTCCACTCCACGACCACCACACGGTCATCTCGATGCAGTCGACCCCAAAAAATCAAAGAACCGTCACGGGTAGAAGAGAGAGAAAGAGTACGACGCACTCCGAGGGCAAATCGCGTGTGGTCTATCGTGTGCGATAGCTGACGGAGAGGCGATAAGGTCGTTTCGGCGATTTCGGAATCCGATCTTTTGGTTCCGCGGCGACAGTACCGACGGAACAGGGGGTGAGGGTGATGTCCGTTGCGCCCAGTAGACTCGTGTTCGCGCTTGTGTCGCAACCACTTGGAGCGACACACCCACACACCCCATTGTATGCGCTGGAATTCTCAAGTGCGATCGTCGTACGTTTATTGTTGTCGGCGATCTCCTATACTCATGCCCTGGAGCGGACGGCCATTGCCACGATGGTATGATGGAATTGTGTGCCCGCGTCGACGTATCCGTATCGTCGTACCCTGGAGACGAAAACAAGGGAGAGTTGGACGAGCCAGTCGGATTGTACCCAGACGAGATCATGCGTTGCACCGTTGCCCTTTTGGGAGCGGATGATGGCGTTCGTCCATGTGAAATGTATCGACCTGGTGGCTTCCTTTACGTTTCCGCAATATTCCTATCTCGACGTACTACTCCTTGTGGCACAACAATAGCGGGGGGATGAGAACGAGCAAGGGGCATCGACGATTGGCACAAAAGAGGGCGGTGCGGAACGAGGCGACTTCCCGAGTGGAATTTTAAAAACGCGGAGCGAACATAGATAGGGAGGGAAGTGATAACAAAGATAGCATGTGTTACAGTTGTCATTGTGGCTCGATTGGATAAGTTCGATCAATGATCGTACAGCTACAAACGCATGAGATAAGATAATGTAGTAAACATATGCACATGCCCCAGGGGCCGGACCAAGAGGAAAAGCCGGCCCCGCAGACGCGACACAAACAAGTGAGTCCTGCTTCACCTAGATTTTTGAAAGATACCAAACAAGGGAGAACGGAGAGGTCGATAAGCTACATCAAGGGATAGAAATAGATGTCAGTGTCCATGACCATATGCATATGCATGTCTAGGATCGGTGGATCACCGCGTGGTTTGGGTGTGTATCAACGCCCTGTGTGTGCATGGAGCAGGGTACTGCTCCGGGGCGGCCACTTGTTTCCCTTCCGGCTCCGGATCTACAACCACGTCATAAGAGGCTGTGAAGAAGAGTTAGCGCACAACACGCTCAGGCTGAACAACCAAATCCTGCGTCCCGTCCAATCGGGAAAAAGCGTATCAAGCGGAACCGAATACGAAATAGGAAAGTTAAAGGAAATAGGAAAAGGAAGAAAATAAGACAAGTAAAACCACGACAATGGGGCAGAGCCTCTCAATCTCGTTGTGGTGGGGGCATATCCGGGATCAGATAGTGCACGGGACGTCCGTCCCCAAAGCTCGCCTTGTGCACCAAACCCGATGGCGTCCCGTAAGCCCCCGTCCCCAGTCCTGTTCCGTGTGATTGCGAAGACCCGGCACCCCCCGTAAACGAAGATGCCGAGTCTGCGTTTTTGCCTTCGAGCAATATCGAATCGTACTGTGGGACAGGTTTCCGGGCTGTACGCCGTGCGGCCATGGAGACCGCACCGGCCGAAATAGAGCGGTTGACGGGCGTAGGTGACACGGGCGCAAGAGGGTACTCTTCTTGGGTGCGCGTGGTCGAGCGAGAAAGGGCTGGAGAGGGTAAGGTGGGCATCGAGAGACGCTCACTGCGGCGTCGGAAAGAGGTTTCCATCGACGATCGGATCCGGTGAGCTTGTAGCTCGAGGCCTTGAGTGGATGTGAATGCTGAAGGGGCATGGGATCGGAGGTTTTCGCTGACAGCGGCCGCGGCGGGGGTTTGGATAGAGTACATCGAGATACGGCGGTCATGATGAAGAGGTGTGTTCAGAGCGTCAAAGGGGCTCATTCCGGAAGAAGAAGCAGGTGAGACAAGCTTTTCCTCGCTCACGACGATGACATCTTCGTCAGAACCACCAGGTGTGCTCGTCGCAGACATTTTCCCACCCCCAACATCATGAAGTATGGCTCCCATTGACTCTGAATGGGCATGGAAATTGTTGCTGGTGGGTTGAACTCCACCGTCCTCCGGTGGAGTGCTCGAGCTGGTGGATTTGAGCGATCCCCACTTTCCGTCCCTGCGCCCACCACCAAACGACCTTTTTCGTCTCCTTGACCACAAGCATACCCCTGCGATGAAAGCCAGGGTAACACCAACAACGCCGCCAACGACACCACCCACAATTCCGGCCACATTTATGTCTGATGCTGCAGAGGCACTGGCGCTAGAGGACGCTGTGGATATCAAACAAGTGGTATCCGATCCATTTGAAATGAAGAACGGCGCAGACTTGTTGCTAACAGTTGGCGAGGATAGTACGAGACCCTGTATCTCGTACCAACCTTGGGTAAGATTGACAGAAGGCCACGTCCAAGACAGCACAGAGGTGTTGGTATCCACTAGCTGCTGCTGAATGGCGGCATTGACTGTGCTCTGCCTCGCCTTGATACGAAACAAGACGTCATCGTCTTGGGGCACGCCGATGTTGTCAATCGAGAGTGATAAGTTAGCCGCCTTTCCGCTGTATCCCCATGAAACCAAGCCCGAGGTGCACGTTGTCATGTTCTTAACGGTCAAACTGAGATGAGCTTGAGAAGATGAAGGCTGTGGCGTGGCTGAAGAAGTCCCGGATGATGCTAGGGTCCCGGATGGCGACGATGAGTACAATGAGGTGTTTGACGACGTGGACAAGGGAAAGGTGAGTCACTTGAAGAGGAAGACAAAAACGGCTCACTGGTTCGTGTTGCAGAGGTCGTTGTCGTCCCGTGCGTCGTCGACGTTGACGTTCGTGTGGTGGTTATAATGGTTCCCTGGCGTGCCTCATGTACGCGAGCAGGCTCCGTAGCTGCGCCTAATGTGGCGAGACAGACGGAAACCAGGAGAAGCAAGGCTTGCTGTAACGTCATGTCGTCTTCTGCCGCACCTGTAAGCACTCCGCAAAGAAGAAAAAAAGAAGCAATGCGACAATTTACCTGGGTACTTGTCCGATAGGTTAGACGCGGGAGCTCGTCCT
>Ga0307508_10003050_pt1 | contig 17220 bp, 14 predicted proteins | sample 9_EM_MG_FD_203089 | JGI IMG/M metagenome (GOLD analysis project Ga0307508, IMG submission 203089) | Populus trichocarpa ectomycorrhiza microbial communities from riparian zone in the Pacific Northwest, United States - 9_EM | ecosystem: Host-associated > Plants > Roots > Unclassified | place...
TTGAGGCCCTGTATGTCGAGCAGCTTTTTATAGCGGTCCACCGTTGTCTGCGCCAGGTCTAGCTGCACCTTGCTTTTTTGTACCTGCGCCCGCAGGTCGGCATCGTACATGCGGGCCACCACGGTGCCTTTGGCTATCGATTTGCCTTCAGGCACATTGAGATAAGTGATGCGTCCGCTGATTTCAGCGTGCAGTTCCACGTACTCGTTGGCCACAATGGTACCGCTGGCTTCCACGGTATTGTTGATAATGGTGGGGCTGGCTACCAGCACATCGACCACCACCGGCGGGGGGGCTTTGGGCTTTTGGGGATCGACCTTTCCCTTACAGGCCACTAATAAAGGAAATAATAGGAGTGTTTTCCACACACGGGTTGACAGTTGCTGAAACCTATACATCGATGATGCTTTAAAAAAGATATTACCTGGGACCAAATATAACCAGATTTATACCTCAGAAACCCAAACATAGCCACGAAAAGCGATGGCTAACCATTAAAAGTTTATTAAGACACTGATGCACGCTGATTGGAGCAAATGGGGGCGAATAGGGGCTAATGGCGCGGCCGGGCGAATACAGTAGTTTTCCGACTTTGAAATTTTAATCTTTTCTTTGCTGCTCAAACCTTTTTATATAATGAACCCGCGTGTTGGTATTATCATGGGCAGCGACAGCGATCTTCCCATTATGCAGGCCGCAGCCGGCATACTGGAAGAGTTTGGAGTAGCATTTGAGCTCACCGTAGTATCGGCGCACAGAACCCCTCTGCGCATGGTGGAATATGCCGGCACGGCCCGCGAAAGAGGCCTGCAGGTCATTATTGCCGGCGCCGGAGGCGCCGCCCATTTGCCGGGTATGGTGGCTTCGCTTACTTCCCTACCGGTGATTGGCGTGCCCATCAAGTCGTCTAATTCCATCGATGGATGGGATTCCGTCCTGTCTATTCTCCAGATGCCCAATGGCATCCCGGTAGCTACCGTGGCGCTCAACGGGGCAAAAAATGCCGGCATCCTGGCCGCTTCCATCCTGGGGGCGCACGACAAGGCGTTGGGCCAGAAAATAACCGACTGGAAGAAAAAACTCGAAACCGAAGTACTGCAAAAAGTCAGCAAACTGAAAACAGAAGGCTGGAATAATACATTCGATTAAACACTATTGCCGTTGGGCTACGACGGCTAAGACCCTTTTATGAAAGTTGAACTCCTCGATTTTAAAGAACTTGACAATTATCCCTCAGGGTCAGGCATCGAATTTTACGATGATAAAGTATTCCTGGTAGGCGAAACAGCGGGCGATCTGCTGGTGATGAATAAGAAATGGAAAAAGCCTGAACGTATTCCGCTGCGTGCCGGTCAACAGCCCGGCACGGCGGACCAGCAGGCTGCTTTGGAAGCCATGACCCTGCTCACCCTCGACAAAAAACCTCACCTGCTTCTCATTGGCTCCGGCGCTACGCCTGCCCGCAGCAAGGCGATACTCCTGAACCTGAAAACAATAGGAACAGCAGAGGGCACACAGGTAGTAGACCTGAGCGTTTTTTATGACCGCGTCAAATCATCCGGTCTTACCGACCTGAATATGGAAGCCATCGCACTGGTATACGATTACCTGGTGATGGTACACCGCGGCAACGCCGCCAACCCCGACAATTATCTTATCATTACCAAACCGGGATTCTGGAACGACCAGCAAAATGCCCCGCTGCAAACGGTTAAAATAGATTTCGGTCCTAAAGCCGTAAAAGGCATGGGCATATCGGGCATCACCTATTCCGATTTCCACGAAGACCTGTTCCTGACCATCACCACAGAGCCCGGCAACGACGCCACCAATACCCGTGGCAACAGCTGGCTGGGCGTTATCGGCAATCTTTACCGTAAAATAGGCCGCGAAAAGGTGCAAATGAAAGTAAACGAGCTGATAGATCTGCCGTCTGCCAATGAGCGTTTTACCGGCTATATCTTCGAAGCGGTATGCATACAGTCTGAAAAAGACCATAGCATGAAAATCCAGCTGGTGGCGGACAACGCCGCAGGCCAGAGCTGCTTGTTTAAAGTGCAGCTGCAGGATTTATAACTGATTACTTCGAAGGTATGGCATACCTTAGTCGCTTTACCACCTTACTCAACGAATGACCTGGTCTGCATACCTACGAAAGAACGGGGATAGCTTAATAGCCGCTGCGGCGGGCTTCTGCCTCATCATCTTTCTTACCCGTCATGGCGGTATCGGCATATCGCCCGATGCTGTTTCCTATATGAGCGCGGCGGAAAACCTGTACCATCACCGGGGGCTGAAAGATTTCAGCCAGCTTACCATGGTGGATTTTCCCGCAGGATATCCCATCTTCCTGCAGTGTATTATGCTGCTTACGGGCGCAACACCCCTGCTCTACGGTCCCTGGCTGAATGCGTTTCTTTTTGCGCTGGTGATCTATACCTGCGGTTCAATGATGAACTGCTTTTCGTATAGCAACCGCTGGTACAAAGCCGCCCTGTTGAGCTGTATCGTACTAAGCCCCTCGCTGCAGGAAATTTATTCCATGCTCTGGTCTGAAACGCTTTTTATCGTGCTGCTCCTGCTGCTCATGGCGGTGCTGCATTATTATTACCGCTCGCGCTCCCTGCCGCTGCTGCTCGCCCTGGGCCTGCTAAGCGGTCTTGCATGCGTTACACGGTATGCGGGCATCGCCTTTGTGATCACCATAGGATTCCTTTTGCTGGTAAGTCCCGGCAGGCCGCTGCGTAAAAAACTATTGCACTTTTTTGTATTTGTATCCGTCAGCGCCCTGCTGCCGGCCATCAATCTCCTGCACAATGCCCGGGTCAGTGGCACGCTTACCGGCTACCGGGAAGAAGCGATCCGCGGTATAGGAGATAATTTGTCGGATACCGGTTGGGTGTTTTGCAACTGGCTGCCCTTCCTGAAACAGTTTCCTGCTATAGCCCCGGTGCTGGCCCTGCTGCTGATAGCCGCCTTCGGGTGCCGCTGGCTATGGCGTCTTTTACGAAACAGGCAGTTTGATTCATACGAAAACATTGCGACCGGTTTTTTTCTTTCCTATACGCTGTTTATGATCCTATCGGCCAGCCTGTCGCGCTACCAGCCGCTCGACAACCGGCTGCTCTGCCCGGTTTTTATTCCCCTGCTATGGAGTATCGGTGGATGGCTGATGGAAGCGATACAGGCCGCCCGCCGCCGGCGAAAGCTATGGATAGCCCTTGCCCTGCTGTTGCTGGTATGCTTTCAATACGGGCAAATTACTGAGGATAAGGAAACCTGGACGGATATACGCTATGCAGGCATCCCGGGTTATACGGAAGACCAATGGCGGCACTCACCCATCGTTCGTTATATACAACAAAACAAAGCGCTTTTCAGGCCCGGCTTCGGCATTTATTCCAACGCCAACGACGCCGTCTGGTTTTTTACCGGTATGAAGGCGGAGCTATTGCCGCATAATGATTTCCCGAATGATGTAAAACAATTTTTCGATGAAAAACATTGTTACGTGGTGTGGTTCGACGACGGGTATAATCCCGATTTGGCAGGGCTTGATTTTATTACCCGGGTGAAGAAGATGAAACTATTGGTGCGATTGCCCGACGGGGCTATTTATGAGACGGAATAGATTGTTTTGGCTACTCGTCCCGGTAGGGACGTTTGATGATGTTTAACCCATCAGACGTCCCTACGGGACGATGCATTCGCTTCGATTGTTTTTCTACCCATCATACGTCCCTAACGGGACGAGTGAATGCATGGACTAAGAATTTTCTTCGAGAAGAACGAATTGGGGATCTAAAGAGGGAGAATGCTTATACAGCATGTCGATAAATTCCTTTCCCCATTTTGCATAATACGGCATAAAATTATCGATGCGCTCCTGCAGGCTGCCGCGCGGAAACAAGGCTTCTTTGATGGTATGGATCTGGCGCTGCGCATCGCTGTACTTTCTTTTTTCGGCGCGGAGCATCTTTTTCTCCAGTTCCTGCAGCGGCCTGATAGCGCGCGTTTGCAATGCTTCGATATGCGACTCAAGCGATTTATCAATATGCCCCGCCTTTTCACGCAGCTGGCGGTACAATTGCTGTACTTCCACCAGCTCGTGCTCCAGCTTCAGCTCGCCGTTTTTATGACGGCTTACCAGCGCCGTTAGCAGCTCCTGCTCCGTTTTAAACAAATCGGCGGGACTGAATCCGAGCTTTGCTATTTTTTCCTGCCATTTCTTTTCTATAAACAGGAAAGAATTGCGCAGCAGCAACACCGGGTAGGGCACTTTATAGTGTTCAAACAGGCCCGCCAGCTCCAGCCAGTAAGCTGTTTCGCCGCCGCCGCCGATAAATACAATATTGGGCAGCAGGGTTTCCTGCAACAGGCCGCGCAGGATAACATTGGGGCTGAAGCGCTCCGGGTGCTGCTGCAGCTCTGCGCGTAAGGCCTCTTCGGTAAACCGTATATCGGAGCCGTGTACGATGAAGGCGTCCTCTACTTTTTCTATGCGGTTGCGCAGGTTGTCTTTTAAATAAAATACGTTGATATCGCGGGGATTGGCCTGCACTTTAAAATGTGCCGACAGCTTTTCTATCGTGTTGTTTACCATGGTGGCAGGCGTCTGCCGGAACAAATCATCTTCAAACACGGGCAACAGCTGCTGTTTGAAACGGGCATTGTCGGGTATCAATACCAGCAGCCCGTAATCGGCAAACAGGGCATGCACAAAACGCAGGGTGGCGGTTTGCAGATCGGGGCTGTTGAGATAACATTCCTTTAGCAATTGTACCAGCGCTGCGCCATGAGGCTGCACGCTCAGCTCTCCTTCTACCCGCCGGATGATTTTTTCGAGACCGCGGGTATTCATCCTGCCTACGGCGCCGGTTTGTTTTGTTTCCCAGGTAAGTTTTTCATTGCCCAGGTAAATGCTGCCCAGCTCTTCCAGGTCGGCATCTTCGCTGCCCATATAAAATACGGGTACAAAACGATACGATGACAGCGTTTGCTGCAGCGTGGCGGCCAGCTTAACAGCATGCAGTATTTTGTAAATAAAATACAGCGGGCCGGTAAAGATAACCGGCTGGTGGGCGGTAGTGATGGTAAACGTATTGGGTTGCAGTAACAGCTGCAGGTGCTCCTGTACTTTGGGCGATGCCGGCAGGGCCGCATATTGTTTGCTGAGCTCCTCCACCAGCAGCACACGGTTGGTTGTCGTCTTTTTTCTTGCTTCGATGGCGTCCTTTATACCATCCAGGCCGGGGCTATGCTTATAAAAAGGGCGAAGCGCCTGTTCTGGGTCCGCTGAAGAAGCCTGTTCTGAGCTAAGCCCGCCCTGAGCTTGCCGAAGGGTCGAAGGAGCCTGCCCGAGATAAGCAGTAATGATATCGGTAAAATACCCGGTTTTCGTAAACGGCAATGTAGCGCTGGTGCAATTCATATTTAAACAAAGCTGGGCGAATGGCTGACCAAAATTACAAATGAAGGTATTAAAGGTTCGTTATAGTTGTCAATTATTATGTCAACCGAAGCGTTCCACGGAAAAAGGGCTGATATCCATGCTCGCCGGCTGCCCGTTGACAATTTCGCTTACCAGCTTGCCGGTGCCTGCGCCAAGGCTCAGGCCCAGCATGGCATGGCCTGTTGCCACCACCGTATTCGTCCATTTGCGGGTACGGCCAATATAGGGCAGTCCGTCGGCCGAGCAGGGACGGTAGCCATACCATATTTTGTCGGCGGAAGGAAAAGGCACATCGAATTCAGGAAAATAACGCTTTACCGCATCAAGTATGCCCTGCACCCGGTTCATCCGCGGCGGCGTACCGGTACGGGTGATTTCCATGGTGCCGCCGAAACGGATTTTATTGCCATCCATAGGCGTTATGGCAGCTCTGCCTTCCATCAGCACGGCAGGATAGTTTACCCGGTAAGACGAATCTTCGAGCGTAACAGAATAACCACGGCCGGGCATCAGCGGCAGCTTCATATCGAACAGCGCCGCTATTTCACGGCTCCACGAACCGGCGGCCATCACCACGATATCCGCATCATGCGCATTTTTGGCGGTAATGACTTTATTAATTTTATTGCCCTGCTTTTCAAAGCGCAGCACCTCCTCCCCTGCCAGCAGCTGCACGCCGTTTTGCCGCAGCTGCGCCATCAATCCGCTCATGAGCTTATTGGGATACAGGTGCGCATCGCAGTTAAAATGAATGGCGCCGAGGGCATTGATTTTTGTATGCGGCTCCAGCGCCTGCAGGGCGTTGTAATCGAGCAGCCGGGTATCTGTCAGCCCCAGCTGCTGCGCCTGCTCCACCGTATGGCGTGCATGCTCCGCTTTTTCGGCTGTCTGAAAAATTTCCAGCAGGCCCTTGTGCTCGTACGCGAAATTAAAGCCCGGCATGGTTGTCCAGGTTTCATATTCACGCTGGCTTAGCAAGGCAATATCCCGGAGCGGGGCGGCGGCAGCTTCTACCTTTTCGGGGGTGGCGCTGCGCATGAATTTCAATCCCCAGTCTATCAGCGACCGGCTCAGCCGCGGCTGCACGTAAAAGGGGCTTTTTGAATTCCACATCCATTTGAGGCCTTGCTTTACGATACCGGGCGTTGCCAGCGGAATAAAATGACTGGGGCAAACATACCCGCAGTTGCCATAAGAACAGTTATCCAGGAAATCTTCTTTGTCCAGTACGGTTACCTGCCAACCCGATTGCTGTAGATACCAGGCAGAACTCAGACCTATAATTCCGCCGCCGATAACGATCGCTTTGCTCATGCGCCAAAGATACTAAAACGGGGAAAGTGCAGGGTAAACCGGCGCCTGCAACAGCATATCTATTTTAACCGGTATTGAATATATATTAACCAGGCTGCGGCGCTGACAGAAATACCACCAACCGGGTATTGGCCGGGCGGGTATTCCATCTACCTTTAGCCATCCATTCCCTGCAGATTGTTCCCGCCTGATTAGCCGCACATTTATTTACCCGCATCAATCATCAACCATCATGAAAAAGTTGTTTCTTTTTTCCTGCGTGGCGGCCATTGCCGTGCTGCTGGCAGGCTTTGTCATCAATCGTACAACAGTTTCGCATGCGCCTTCACCCGCAGGCATCCCTTGCGCGGCAACGCCTGCCACCATTACGGCCACCGCCTTTATACCACCCGCTCCCACGGTCGTTATGGTGCGTAAGAACATTTATTCGCTTTCTGCCGCCGAGATAACCGCTCTTAAAACCGGTATCAGCGCCATGAAGGCATTACCGCTTACCAATCCCACCAGCTGGCAATACCAGGCGGCCATCCATGGCACAACACTGGCTAACAATCTTGCCTCCTGGAACTCCTGCCAGCACGGCACCCTGTATTTTCTTTCCTGGCACCGCATGTACCTGTATTTCTTCGAGCGGATACTCCGGGCCAAATCGGGCAGCCCTGCGCTTACGCTGCCTTACTGGAATTACCAGACCAACCCGGCCTTGCCGCCCGATTACCGCAATAGTGCAGCCGGCAATACCTTATACGACGGCAGCCGCAATGCCTCCATCAATGCCGGCGGCGCGCTGGGCGCGGGTATTATGACGGCCATCAACAACTCGCTGACAAATATTCCTTTTTATGATTTCCAGGGCGACCTGGAAGGGCCCCACGGTTCGGTGCATGTTTCCATCGGCGGTAATATGGGCGCCGTCAACAAGGCCGCGCTGGACCCCTGCTTCTGGCTGCACCATGCCAATATAGACCGGCTCTGGGAAGTATGGATGCGCAAATGCGGCGGCCGCAGCAACCCCACCGATGCCACCTGGCTCAATCACCAGTTTACTTTTTTTGATGAAACCGGCAAGGCGGTGGTCATGACAGGCAGCCAGGTAGTGCATACGGCCAGCCAGCTGAATTACCGGTACGATTTCCCGCTCATGCTGCCCTGCAACTTTGTGATCAAATGGTGGGAATGGAAATGGAAATGGTGGGAGCTTCTTCGTATCCCGGTAAAGATCAACCTGCGCGAAAAACTGCAGCGCATTTCATTCAAACAGTCGAAACCCGACAACCTGGAACGGTTTATACGCGAGACGAAAACGCAGCGCTTCAATTTCTCTGACAAGAGCATACCCGATAAATTATTTATTACACTGGAAGGCGTACAGGTTAATAAAATGCCGGAAGGAAGCATAGAAGTATATGTAAACCTGCCTGCCGGTACAGCGGCCGACCCACGCAGCAAATTCTTTGCCGGCGTAGTGGATTTATTTACCGCCACCGGCCACGCCCACCAGCATGAAAATACGCCGGCGAATGTACGCATCAACATCAGCAGCGCGGCCAGGACGCTGGGACTAACGCCCGCCGCATTGCGCAATGCCGAAATCAGTTTTGTCGTTCGCGGCAATACATTGAAAGGACGCGAGGTGCAAACAACCGCCGATATCGAAATCGGCAGCGTGGTAATGGGCGTCGAGAAAGCGGAAAAATAAGAATGGTTACACCACGGTAAACCCATAAGCGTAAGGATCATCCTCGGGGTCGATGGAGATGGTATTCTGACCATAGATCCTTGCCCAACCTTCTATACCTGGACGGATAGCAGGGCGGCCGCCAACCGTTGTCTCCTCCTCAATAGTACCGGTGAAGGTGGAGCCGATGATGCTTTCATGAATAAAGCGGTCGCCCTTTTTCAGCTTTCCTTTGGCATACCATTGCGCCATGCGCGCAGAAGTGCCTGTTCCGCAGGGCGAGCGGTCGATGGCTTTATCGCCATAAAATACCGCGTTGCGGGCGGTGGAGCCGGCATCGAGCACGGCGCCGGTCCATAGTATATGGCTACAGCCGCCGATAGTAGGATTGTCGGGATGCTCAAAATGGTATTTTTCATTGATGCGCTGTCGCATGACCCGGCTCCAGCCAATCAGCTCGTCGGCCGTATGGTGCTCAAGGCCTTTAAAGCGGGACTGCACATCCACAATTGCATAAAAGTTGCCGCCGTAAGCTACGTCTATCGCCAGCTCGCCCAGGCCGGGGCATTCCACCGTAAGTTCTTCTGCCGCAAGGTAAGCGGGCACATTGGTGAGCTTAACCGATTTTACTTTGCCGCCTTCCTGCCGGTATTCCACCAGCACCAGGCCGGCGGGGGTTTCGAGTCGTATATGGCCGGGACGGTGCGGCGATACCAATCCTTCTTCGATGGCAATGGTGATGGTGCCGATAGTGCCGTGGCCACACATGGGCAGACAGCCGCTGGTTTCGATAAACAGCACGGCGATATCGTTTTGCGGGTCATGCGGCGGGTAAAGAATGCTGCCGCTCATCATGTCGTGCCCGCGGGGCTCAAACATCAGTCCGCGGCGTATCCAGTCGTACTCCTTCAGAAAATGCTGGCGCTTCTCGCTCATCGAATTGCCGTGCAGGTAAGGGCCGCCTTGTTTGACAAGGCGAACGGGGTTGCCGCAGGTATGGGCGTCGATACAATGAAACAGGTAATTCATATTATAACTCTTTTCTCTGTTAGCGCTGTGCGCTAATTTTTAGTAAATTTATAGAGAACGATTGCCAAAAAAAGTCACATGGAAACCTACGGTAAAATACTCCTTATCGCCATGCCGGTATTCCTGGCATTGGTATTATTGGAAAAATGGTGGGGCCGCTACAGGGGCCATGATACGGTAAGGAATATGGATATGATTTCCAGCCTCAGCTCCGGCGTCACCAATGTTACCAAAGATGTATTGGGCCTCAGCGTGATTATCATCGGCTATGGCTGGCTTACCGGCAAACTGGCCATCGTGCACATTCAATCCTCACTGCTTACTTATATCATTGCATTTATAGCGCTGGATTTTGCCGGCTATTGGGTACACCGTATTTCGCACCAGTACAACCTGTTCTGGAACAATCATATCATTCACCACAGCAGCGAAGAGTTTAACCTGGCCTGTGCGCTCCGGCAAAGCATTTCCAGCATCGTGCGCATCTTCGCCATTTTCCTGGTGCCTGCTGCTATCCTTGGCATACCCGGCAATGTGATTGCCGTGGTAGCGCCCATCCAGCTCTTTGCACAATTCTGGTACCATACGCAGCACATCAATAAAATGGGATTCCTCGAAAAGATCATCGTCACTCCTTCCCATCACCGCGTGCACCACGCCATCAATCCCGAGTATATCGATAAGAACTATGCGCAGATATTTATTGCCTGGGACAAATGGTTTGGCACCTTCCAGGAAGAGCTGCCCCATGTGCCGCCGGTATATGGCATCACGCGCCCGGTACGCACCTGGAACCCTATTAAGATAAACTTTGTACACCTTTGGCTGCTTATTACAGACGCCTGGCGGGCGCAGCGCTGGAAGGACAAGCTGCGCATCTGGTTTATGCCTACCGGCTGGCGGCCGGAAGATGTGGCGGCGCGCTACCCGGTATACAAAATCGAAAATGTATACCACTTTGAAAAATATGATACGCCCGGGCCTGCATGGCTGTCGGCCTGGTGCTGGGTGCAGCTGATCATGGTACTGCTGTTCACCGCCTGGCTTTTTGGCAATATCGCCGCTATCGGCAGTCCCGGCATATTTATTTACGGCGGTTTTGTTTTCCTGGGCATATACAGTTTTACCGAGCTGATGGATGGCAACCGCTACAGCCTTGCCTGGGAAAGCAGTAAAAACATATTGGGCGCCTGGCTTATCTATCGTTACGGAGGCTGGTTTGGCGCCGGTGCAAAATTCCCCCTGGTAGACGAAGGATTGATAGCCTGGTTTATTCTGTCTACGGCCATCACCGCTTATATTGTCTTTACCAGGCTTCCGGGCAGGCAGCAGTCGCCGGTTTCCGTGTAGCTATATATCAAAGAGCTGACATCACTTTTACTCAAGACCCGGTGTATCATTTACTGTTCTCCATATTTTCAACGGGTTGCCGTCTTTCAGCTCCTCGGGCAGCAGCTCATTGCCCCAGTTCTGAAAGGCAACGGGCCGCGCAAAGCGCTTGATGCCGTCTGCGCCTACCGAAGTAAAGCGGGCGTCGGTAGTAGCGGGGTAAGGGCCGCCGTGCTGCATAGACAGGCATACTTCTACGCCTGTGGGCACGCCGTTTAAAACAAAGCGGCCGCAAATATCTTTTACCGCTTCCACCAGTACGGGATTATTGCGCACATCGTTATCGGTAGCCATGAGCGTGGCCGTTAGCTGTCCTTCGGTATGTTTTATCACCCCGATCATTTCCGCCATGTCTTTACACTTTACCACGATGGAATAAGGGCCAAATACTTCCTGGTGCAATACGGGATTATTCAGATAAGCCTGCCCGGTAGCGGAGGCAATGGTGGGTATGCCCTGGTTTTCGGCGGGAGCGGTAGCCGACTCAGCTACCAGCGTTGCCTTTGCCAATGCGCCGCTGCGCTTTTCACCAAAGGCTTTGGCAATGCCGGGGTGCAGCATGGTGCCTGGTGTTATTTTTTTTATTTCGTCGCCCAGCACGGTAATAAACTGTTGCAGGTCGCTGCCGTCGATACCGATGATTAAACCGGGATTGGTGCAAAACTGTCCCACGCCCAGGGTGATGGAACCGGCATACGCTTTGGCCATGTCTGCCGCGGACTGCTGCAGTTTCTCCGGCAGCAGGAAAACAGGGTTAATGCTGCCCATTTCGGCAAAAACGGGAATGGGTTCTTTTCGCTGGTTGCCCCAGTCGAACAATTGCTTACCGCCGGCAAAAGATCCCGTAAAGCCCACGGCTTTTGTACGGGGATGCGTTACCAGCGCCTTGCCCACTTCAATGCCGGCGCCATGTACATGCGCAAAGATGCCTTTGGGCATACCGCATTCGCCGGCGGCGCGCAGGATGATACCCGCTACCATCTCCGAAGTGGTGGCATGGGCGGGATGCGCTTTTACAATCACCGGGCAACCGGCGGCAAAGGCACAGGCAGTATCGCCTCCCACCGTGGAATAGGCAAAGGGAAAATTGCTGGCGCCGAAAACGACCACCGGTCCCAGGGGGACCAGCATTTTCCGTATATCAGGCTTGGGGGGTGTTTTGGCTGGATTGGCGGTATCTATCCGGGCTTCGAGCCAGGCGCCCTGCTCACAGGCGGCGGCATAATTGATCAGCTGGAAGGCGGTACGGGCCCTTTCTGAACGCAGCCTTGCCTCGGGCAGGTTGGTTTCGCGGCCGGCAACGGCCAGCAGCTCATCGCCGCTGTTTTCAAGCCCGGCTGCAATAGCACGCATAAAAGCGGCGCGGCGCTGCAAAGGCAGTTTCCGGTATTCCTGGAAGGCCGTCCAGGCCTGTTCCATTACAATAGATATTTCTGCGGAAGTAGCATCCTGAAGTTGCATAATAAGGACTTTTACGACCAAAGGTCGGTGTTAAAAATGTACGATAATAAACAGATGATTAGCGCATTTTAACATGCTGGTAGTAGATGGGCAATCCGGCATTCGGGGCGGGAAAGCAAAACCATTTTTGCCTCGTGGTAATTCTCTCCCGCTCCTCGCCTGCCAGAGCTAGCCGCTATGCGCGGACGGTATCAGAACCTAAACCTGCCTGCATCGTGCAAGCAGAATAAGTTGAATCAGAATCCAATATACGTATTTTTATACATACTTACACCCCAAAATTATCCGGCTTGGCGCGCAATAAACTGTAGGCAATTAGTCAGAAGTAATACTATTTTAGCCAGTTTCTGGCGTATCATGTAAAACAAAGGTTAACTTTATATGATGCGAGTGGTCCCTTTCAGCATATCGAGATCGGCGCAGGAAGCGTTCCGTATACAGGTGGATGACATGCCTTTCTTGTACAATCACCTGCACCAGCACCCGGAATTGCAGGTAACGCTGGTGCTGAAAAGTGAGGGTACGCTGCTCGCGGGCGATTATGTAGGGCGCTTTACAGCGGGCGATGTATTTATCATCGGTTCCGGGCAACCGCATGTATTCCGCAGCGACGAACGGTATTTTAACGGTGAGGGCCGTTCGCTGGCGATATCCGTTTTCTTCGATCATACCACGCTGGGAGAGAATTTCTGGCACCTGCCGGAGCTAATAACTTTCCGGCATTTTTTACACCATAGTCATGGCGGGTTCAGGATATTGGGCGACAAGCGCGAAAGCCTGGCGCAGAAGCTGCAGGCCATTGCCGATTGCAGCGGCATCGATAAGCTGATCCTGTTTCTTGAGATACTCAAGCTGCTATCGGACGAGAAAGAAATGCAACCGTTATCAAAGCAATTGTTTCAATCCACCATCAAAACATTCGACGGCGGACGGCTCAATAAAATCCTTGAATTTACTTTCAGGGAATACCACCGGCCTATCCGGCTGGAGGAAGTGGCGGCGATTGCCAATCTTACGGTGGAAGCCTTCTGCAAATATTTCAAAACGCGTACGCGTAAGACGTATATTAATTTTTTGAACGAGATACGTATCAATAATGCGTGCAGGCTGCTGTCGGGCAGCGATGAGCAGGTGGCGGGCATTTGTTTTTTAGTAGGATTTAATAACCTCTCGAATTTTAACCGGTTGTTTAAAAAAATCAATGTGCTGACGCCGTTAGAATATAGGAAAAAACACCAGCTGCTGGATTGATGGCGCCTCCGGCGCATTTTTGAACAGGCGCCGGAGGCGCGCATCTTCGTATCTTAGCCTTCAAACCGCCCAACCTTGAGAATATACGCTGCCTATATAAGTATTCTCCTGTTTGCCTGCTGTAACAACCACCGCCAGCCGGCCCTGGATACATTAAACGATACGCATGTTACGCCCCGCCTCACCCGGTACCTCGACAGCACCGCATGGGATACCCTGTTCCCGCATCGCTATGGCATGGACAAAAACCCGGCAGCTGATTTTTATTCCTTCCACGCGTTCGTTACCGCGGCCCGGGCTTTTCCCACTTTCCTGTCGGAAGGAAGCGATACCGTACAAAAACAGGAGCTGGCGGCCTTCCTGGCGCAGATAGCGCAGGAAACCAGCGGCGGCTGGGCCGATGCTCCCGGCGGCTATTATAAATGGGGACTTTGCTTTCTCGAAGAAAAACAGAACGGTGTGCCGTTTGCCTATATCGATTCCAGTAAAAAGAAATATCCTGCCGTAAAAGGTAAAATGTATTACGGCCGCGGTCCTAAACAACTGAGCTGGAACTATAACTATGGCCAGTTCAGCGAAGCATGGTATGGCAGCAGGGATACACTGCTGCGCCATCCCGAACGCCTGGCCCGCAACCCCGTGCTTTCTTTTGCTTCCGCCATCTGGTTCTGGATGACACCGCAACCGCCCAAACCATCCTGCCACGCTATCATGACCGGCCAGTGGCAGCCCACACCCGATGATATGCAAAAAGGCAGAAGACCCGGCTTCGGCGCCACCGTCAACGTTGTCAATGGCGGCGGCGAATGCGGCAAAGGAGCAACACAGGACCGCACGGCCAACCGCTATCATTACTACCGTTATTTTTGCCATTACTTCCACGTACCGCCGGGCAACAACATCGATTGCAGCAACCAGCGGCCCTTCGGACAATAGCCAGGAACCGGCAGCCAGCGCCAATCTCTTCCCCCGGGGCACCCTTATTGCTACCGCTAGTGCGACAGCCGGCAGGAATCTCCCTGCCCGTTTCTTTACTAAAATCTCTTTTATGAAACATATTATTTATAGTTTACTATTTGCCGTGGTACTGGCAAGTTGCGGCACCACAGCGGTTATCGAAAAAAGCTGGCGCGACCCGGAGGCAACCGTGGACATATCCAGCCTCAATAAAGTGCTGGTAGTGGCCTTGCTAAAAAATGATACTTACCGCCGATCGGCGGAAGATGAAATGGTATCGCTGCTACAGGAAAAAGGCGTCGCATCCTATAACTACCTTACCCGCGACGTAAAGGAAGCGCAGGAACCTGCCATGCGTGAAAAAATGAAACAGGAAGGATTTGATGGCATCGTCATCATGCGGCTGGCCGATGTAGACAAAGACGTTACCTATGTGCCCGGTACTTACAATACCTACCCACCCTATTACGGCCGGTTCTGGTCGTATTACTGGCGATCATATAATTCTTTTTATGAGCCAGGATATTACCAGACCACCAAAACCTATACGGTGGAAGTGAACGTATACTCCCTCAAAAAAGATAAGTTAGTATGGAGCGGCGTTACCAAATCGGTGAACCCGGAAGGGATAGACAAGCTTATGCATGCCTCGGTAAAAGCAGTCTATAAGAAAATGAAAGACGAGAACTTTATTGTAAACACTTAGCTCCGGAGCCGGCAGCCTACTGCCGGCTTTTTTATTTGTATTTCTTAAACACAAAGAAATCCCTGTACCCCAATATAGCTACCAAAAAAGCCAGCAGGGCAAATACCCAGGCAGTGGCGCCGGATACATGGCCTATCCACCGGCTGAGAAAATAAGCCAATGCCGCCCAGCCCACCACGGCGGCGATGGAAAACCATACACGAAACCGTTTGCTTTTTACAAACAATGCATAGCAACACAGGTAGGCCAGGATAAAAATAAGCAGGGCCGCCAGCGGATGCAGCCTGAAAAATCTGAACGTGAGAAAGGTAACCAGCAAGGCGATGGCCAGGAATTCGGTATAAACAGTGGCTTTTTTATTCTTCATGCACCATAATTAAAAAGATCGCCATCACTTATTGTATTTGGCGTGGCCGCAAAAATAAACCTGTTTTACGGTATAATCATACGGCACTTACCCGTACTGTAGAATCATTTCCCCTTTTTTGATAGAATGGCCCGCTTACTCCCCTTAAATAAACGGTACGATGTTTTAACTACACCTTCCAGCCTTTCTATTAAAACGAATGTATGCCCCGTGATTTTCCATTTAGCCAGGCCCTCGAAAACATGGGCGATACTGCCGGGTTCGCCGGTTCTTTTTTCCGCAATCTTTTCAAGAAAGGATTTGAATGGGAAGAGCTTTCCCGGCAGGCATATATGATAGGATATAAATCGATAGGCATTGTTGTGCTTACCGGCTTTATACTCGGGTTTGTGCTCACGCTGCAAACGCTGCCTACCCTCAAACAGTTTGGTACCGAAAGCTTTGCACCCGGTATGGTATCGGTATCGATGATCCGGGAGATAGGCCCGGTCATTGTAGCCCTGATATGCGCGGGCAAGATCGCTTCCGGCATCGGCGCCGAGCTGGGCAGTATGAACGTGACCGAGCAGATAGATGCCATGGAGGTATCGGGCGCCAACCCTATGCAGTTCCTGGTAGTGACCCGTATACTGGCTTGCATTATAATGATACCCCTGCTCACCATCGTAGCGGATGGCGTGGGTATGGTAGGCGGTTATGCAGGCATGAACCTCGCCGGCGATATGACCCTGCAACTCTATTTCTCCAAATCGTTCGACGCATTGGAATTTTCCGATTTGGTGCCGGCGGTGATAAAAACGGTATTCTTCGGCTTTACCATTGGTTTTGTGGGTTGCTATAAGGGTTTTCATTCCAACAGGGGTACCGAAAGCGTGGGACTGGCGGCCAATACCGCCGTTGTCACAGCTTCCGTTTGTATCATCCTGATAGATGCTATAGCTGCGCAGGTAACCAATATAATCGTATACACGAACCAATAGTATGGAAGCAGTCATAGAAATAAAAGGTTTGGCCAAAAGTTTTAACGGGCATGCGGTGCTGAAAAATATAAACCTTACCGTAAACAAAGGGGAGAATGTAGTAGTGCTGGGCAGATCGGGTGAAGGCAAATCTGTTGCCATTAAATGTATTGTCGGATTGATAACGCCCGACAACGGCACGCTGAAAGTATTAGGGCAGGAAGTGAAAGACATGGATGAAGATGCGCTGAAGGCATTGCGTATACGGATTGGCTTCCTGTTTCAAAGCGCAGCGCTGTATGATTCGATGACCGTTCGCGAAAACCTGTCCTTCCCGCTAAAACGCGTATTGCAGATCAGGGATAAGCAGGAAATTGAACAGCGTTCGCAGGAAGTGCTGGATGCGGTAGGCCTGGGCGATGCCATCGATAAGATGCCTGCCGATTTGAGTGGCGGCATGCGCAAACGGCTGGGATTGGCCAGGACCCTGGTAGTACATCCCGAAATTATGCTTTACGACGAACCGACCACCGGGCTGGATACGATTACATCGAAGGAGATCAGCGAGCTTATCCTTGAAATGCGTAAGAAATACCAGACTACCTCGATTATCATCACACATGATATTTCCTGCGCCAGAACGGTGGCCGACCGGGT
>Ga0307508_10003051_pt1 | contig 17220 bp, 11 predicted proteins | sample 9_EM_MG_FD_203089 | JGI IMG/M metagenome (GOLD analysis project Ga0307508, IMG submission 203089) | Populus trichocarpa ectomycorrhiza microbial communities from riparian zone in the Pacific Northwest, United States - 9_EM | ecosystem: Host-associated > Plants > Roots > Unclassified | place...
TGCCTTTTTTCCCTGCTGGCAGGGCAATACTCACAGGTGGCCATCGCTCCTTATCCACAGATACTTTTTTACTTTACCGCGCTTATCATTTTGTATAAATTAAAGAATTATGACACTAGCAACCCTGGAGCAACAACCCAAAAAGAAACCGTATAAATGGCTGCTCATGGTAGCCGCTATGGCCTGCCTGGCGCAGGTACAGGCACAAACGCCTGCCAAAACCAAGCCGCCGGCTACCAAACCGACGACCGGGCAACCGGCATCTACGCAACCGGCATCTACGCAACCGGCCACCAAACAGCAACCGCCGGCCGTTCCGGCCGCCAAACCCGTGAATAACAGCGCCGCTGCTTATTCCGGCTCCCGCGACACCGGCATGGTAGTCGACATTCGCGAAAAGCTGGTACAGCTGGCCTTGCAAAATCCTAATTACGAGGTGGCCGACCGCAACGTGGCCATCGCCAATTACCAGCTGAAAAAATCAAAAGGCGCCTGGCTCGGCACCATCGCCGCACAGGGCAACCTCAACGAGTTCTCCATACAGCCCCCCGCTTCGGTCAACGGGCAGTCGGTGAACCTTTACCCCCGCTACAACGTGGGCGTTACCATACCGTTCGATTTGTTTTCCACCAAGTCCAATGATATTAAAGTTGCCCGCCAGCAGGTAGGCATCGCACAGGCACAGAAAAACCAGCGCTTCCGCGAAATAAAAGCAGAAGTGCTCACCAGGTACGAAGACTACCTGCTCTATAAGCAAAAGCTCGAATTTCAAAGCCAGATTGTGCAGGATGCAGAATCGGTATACATGCAGGCGGAAAAGGATTTCTCCGATGGCATCATCAAGCAAAGCGATTATAACACGGCATTCAAAGCCCGCTCACAGGAAAAAACGTCGCTCGCCGAAATTATACACAGCCTGAACCTGTCGAAAATTGAATTGGAAAAATTGATCGGCGTACCCATCGAATCTGTTCTGAACAACTAATAATAAGAATAAAAGGTATGCCATAACCCGGCTGGCAGGAAACATTTACAGGCATCATACAGCTATGGCATACCTGGTAATAACCCGCAGATGAAAAAATATACCCCTTTATTCACCGGCGTTGCCTTTATCGTCTTTACCGTGGCGGCGCTCGAATGGCTCGCTCTTAAAAAAACCGGGGGGCATTTCTGCTACCCGCTGGACGATCCGTTTATTCATATGACGCTGGCAAAAAACCTTGTGCTGCATGGCAACTGGGGTATCAATGCACAGGGCTGGACCTCCACCTCCTCCTCTCCCCTGTTTACCATTCTGCTGGCGCTGTTGTTCAAGGTATTTTCCATCCAGGTATGGATGCCCTTCCTGCTCAGTGTGCTGGGCACGCTTATAACGCTGGCGGCCATGAACAAAGAGCTGCGCAGCCATAGCACGCTCTCTCCCGTCAGCCAGGCGGTTCTGGTTCTTATGACCCTGCTGGTGGGCACCGTACCGGCCATGACCCTGCTGGGCATGGAGCATACCCTGCAGATTGCCTTTGTACTATTGTTTGTGCATTCGGCAGCATCGGTATTGGCGGGCAGCAGTGACAGGAACCTGCAATGGACAGCCACCTGGGCGGCGCTCATGGTGTTTACCCGCTACGAAACGGCATTTATACTGGGCGGGGCCTTCCTGCTGCTGGCTTACCAGCGAAAATTCAGGGCGGCTTTTACCATCATCCTGGCAGGCGCCCTGCCCATCGTGCTGTTTGGCCTGGTGTCGATAAGCAAAGGAGGATATTTTATACCTAATTCGGTTATGATCAAGGGTAACCAGAACCTCACCTACCTGCTCAACGGGGGTGTTACCATCGTTGAAAAAACCGGCGCCTTTGCAGGCTTGTTCGTCGTCGCCCTCCTGCTTGCCGGGCAAAAGATACAAGCCGGCGCAAAAGACCGCGATTTCTGGATATTATGCCTGTTTTTATTCGGTTGCGGCATGCACGCGGTCACCGTCACCCTCAGCTGGTTTTACCGCTACGAAGCCTACCTCATGGTGCTGGGCGCCCTGCATGTAGGCAAGTTGCTGCTGTACCGCCTGCAGCAAACCGGCTGGAGTGGTATACGCCGCCACGCCGGCATGACCCTCGTGGCCATTGTGCTGCTATACAGCCTGCCCATACGCGGGCTCAATTCACTACGCAATTCCATCCGCGCCATCTACAACATATACGAACAGCAATACCAGATGGGGCAGTTCCTGAAAACATATTATTACAGCCAAACCGTGGCCGCCAATGATATCGGCGCCATCAGCTACTACGCCAATCTGCAGACCATCGATCTCTGGGGGCTGGGCAATAACGAAGTGATGAAGGCGAGACAGCACCAATACTGGAACAACGACTTCCTGCAGCAGCTCACCCGCCAAACCAATACACGCGTTGCCGTGATATATGACTCCTGGTTCGATAAAGACCTGTCAAAGCCCTGGTTCAGGGTAGCCAGCTGGCAGCTGCCTTATGCTTATAGCGTGGGCGATGCCAAAGTAAGCTTCTACGGTATGACCGAAACCGAAGCAGCCACCCTTAAAAATAACCTCAAAACATTTGAATCAGCCTTACCGGGCGATGTGAAAGCGGAATATTACAGGTAGTTGACAGATGACTGTCATCTATCAACTATCAACTTTCCCGCTCCGGCAGCGGCAACAGCAAATGGTAGAACAATATAAAATCTACCAGCAGCAGCACTACCAGCGCGGGCAACAGCGGTTCCAGCTTTATATGGGCATAAGTATACAACAGCAGCGAGCCGGCTATGAGGGCGGCGCATACCAGCAGCTGCAGCAGGCGGCTAAGCGCATGAAACCACACGCCCTTTTTATGAAACCAGCGGCAAAACACCGGCACCAGCAGCCAGCTGATTAAAAAAGCAACGGCCCATACGCCCCAGCGCGGCACTACCGTGATATAATTGTCGTGCAGCATCATACGCAGTATATTGGCATGCACCGTCACGCCGTACATATCGGGATAGCTGCGTCCCGAAAGACGTTCATTTAAAGGCGTAAAAAGCCGGTCGTCATCGATGGTATAAGGCCGCGCATTGCTGTCGGTCCTTTCGGGCTCTGCACCCAGGTACCCAAACAATACAATCCTGTCTTTTACCAGGCTGCTGTCGATACCCTCGTTCAGCAGGTCATAATTCAGCTGCCGGAAAGCAGCTTCGCCACCCCAATAGTTGATCTCGCGGGCCACATTGCGGGCACTGTCCGGCTGCTGCGCCAGGCGGGCATCGTATTTTTTGATGATGGCCGTGCTGAATGCGGCCCGCCCATTGTAATAAGGATAAAAATACCGTACGGTGGCATGCTCCTTATCCACGCCGGCAAGATTGGCGTAACCGCTGTCCTCGCGTAGCAGCCCCGGCTCGGGAAACGCGCCCTTTTCACTGCTTTCAAAATGACCACGGGTGGAAATAACACAGTTGGAATACCGGTTGAATACGTTTTTCAGGTAGCGGTTGCCTGTATCCGCCCGGGACGAAAACAGGATATCGAAGCCTATTACCCGCGGATGGTACGACTGTATGCGCTCCGTCATCTGTGCTATCTGGTAGCGGCTGCGGTGCCCTACATTGACCAGCACAATATCATCGGCCGGCTCCTTTGCATGGCTGCCGGCCTGCCCCGCACGGGAATAACAGAGATCGGTAAGGGTAAAATCCTGCAGCGCACGGCGGACAGGAGCAAAAAAACCAATATAATAAACGCAGGCGTATACAACGCCCGCCAGCGCAAATACAAAGAGGTTTATAAGCAGGTATTGGGCCCTTCTTGCGTTTTTACTTTGCATGATAATACCTTAAAAGTAATACAGGATAGCCGATTTTGCCAGCCCCCGGCCGCTAACTGACGGAACTTCTGAATTTAAGTGTATTGCGCACAAAGATTTTTGCTTCTTCAAAACCCGTTTTGTAGATATCGCGCAGGTGAAAAGGCTGGTATTTTTTAAGGGCCCAATAGCCAATGAAAACGCCTACCAGCGTGGGGAATACCGTGGTAATGGCCAGCCCGTATATATTCCCGAAAATGGCGATACCAGCAAAATCACCTGCCACGTTCACCACCAGCATGATGAGGATTTTAATAAAATTAATATTCGGCTTATGAATAACATCCAGCGTCAGCGCCAGGAAGCGATCCGCCGGGAAGAGCAGCGCAAAAGTCATAAACAGGCGGAGCACATTGGCGGCTTCCGAGCCCACCATTTTCGTTCCGCCGATAATGTATACCGCCACATCGGCCAGCAACACCGCGCCAAGGCATACCGGGATAAGGCCCATGGTCAGCGTACCCGCATATTTCTTCATGATATAAATAACCTGCTCCTTTTTGCCACTGTTGTAGGCAGTGGCCATCGAGGGCATGGCGGTAGCAATAAAGCTGCGCAGCGGTATTTCAATAATTTCCATCAGCCGGAGGCCGAAATTATATACCGCCACCAGCGCGGCGCCGGCATCGCCGCCAAACATAAAACCGATGATAAAGATATCGGATGTCCTCAGCAGGTTGGAGCTGATATTACCTGCCACACTGTACTTGCCGAAATGGTACAGCTCCATAATGGCGCGTTTCGACTTGCGCCGCCAGGCGCTCAAATGCGTCCACCCTTTTGCAATCACGAAAATACTGGTGATTAAATACGATAGCAGGTTGGAGAAAACCACTGTTTCCAGCGTAAGACGGTGCAACAGCACAAATACCAGCAGCGACAGCATAAAAGAACCCTGCGTAACGGCCCGCATGTACATCAGCCGGTCAAAACGCCCCTCCGCCTGCAAGACACAGTTGGCCACGATGGAAGGAAGCGTAAGCAGATAGCTCAGCCCAAACCATTTCAGGAAAAAAGCCAGCCCTTCTATATGCACCACTTTCAGCAGCAGGAGCGCCGGCACATTCAGTATAATCAGGCCGGCGGTAATAATCGAACCGACTACCCAGCAGGAGCCGATTACTTCAGCCGCCCTGTCCTTATCCGCACCTGCATAAAACTTGATAGTGGCCGTGGTGAGAAAACCCGCCCTGAACATTTCCACCAGCCCAAACATGGTGAGGAAAAATACCCAGTTACCTACTTCCGCCTTGCTCGGCATAAAGCGGTAGAGCATCGCCATAATAACGATAGTGAATGCCGACATAATCACATTACCCGCCAGTGAGAAAAAGTGCTTATTATTCAGTTTGGAAATCAATTTGCGTGTCAGCATAATGGGTGTCAGAACTCCTGAATGGGGTTATTATTATTGGTACTGTGAAGTAAGGCAATATTTTCAACATTCTTTTCGTTTGCAAGGGGCAATTATTTTTTCCCCATGGGAGGAAAATGACGGTCAATTATAGTACATTCAGCCCCTTAATTGGCTACAAAAAACCATTAAAACAGATTATCCGGCATGACTCGTCTCAACGCTCATTTTGATAACGTCTCGTTGCTGATAACCCATTATAACCGCAGCCGCTCGCTCGAAGCCCTGCTGACGGCGTTCAGGGACCTCGACTGCTCTTTCGGCGAAATCGTCGTATCCGACGACGGCAGCCGCCCCGAACACCTCGATTATGTGCGCAGCATCGAAAAGAAATACGACTTTAAACTCATTACCACCCCAAAAAACGGGGGACTGGGCAATAACATCAATAAGGGCCAGGATGCCGTAACTCTGCCCTATACCCTTTACGTGCAGGAAGACTTCCGGCCAAAGCCAGCTTTTACAGCGCATTTTACCGATGCCCTTGGTTTTATACAGGCCGACAAAACCCTCGACGTAGTCCGCTTCTATGCTTATTTCAAATACCCCTTCCTGAAACCCTATGGCAAGGGGTTTTCCGAAATGATGTTTAAGCTCTGGTATCCCGGCTACTATAAGTTTTACCAGTACAGCGACCATCCCCACCTGCGGCAGAGCAATTTCCTGCAGAAATTTGGCCGCTATGTAGAAGGACAAAATGTAGACATTACCGAATACAAGATGTCTATTTCCTTCCTGCGCAAAAAAGGCCGGGGCCTCTTCTTCGATGATTATGCCGCCATTTTCGACCAGGTAAATACCACCACCGAGGGCTCAACAGCGTCCTATCGCAAAGAATGGAAAAACAGTAAGAACATAGGGGTGCGTTTCATGCGCCTTATTTATTTGCAGTTTAAGTATGTAAAATTTAATTTCGATTTGTTTTTCATGCGCTCTGCTTCTTAATCAATAACCTTCATTCACCCAACTCCAACATATAATGCCGGAACAGTCTCACCGTTTTGATGAAGTAACGCTCCTGGTTACGCATTATAACCGGAGCCGCTCGCTCGAACGACTGCTCAACAGCTTTAAAAACCTCGGCTGCAGCTTTGGCGATATCGTCGTATCCGACGATGGCAGCAAGCCCGAACACCTCGATTATATCAAGGCATTGGAAGCGCCTTTTCAATGCAGGATCATCACCACCCCCAAAAACAAAGGGCTGGGCAATAACATCAATAAGGGACAGGATGCGGTGCGTACACCCTTTACCGTATACGTACAGGAAGATTTCGACCCTACCCCCGTATTCGCCCAACATTTCCGGGATGCGCTGGACCTTATCAAAAAGAATGGCGATATCGATATCATAAGGCTATATGCCTACTCGAAATATCCTTACTCCGGGCCCGCCGAAAAAGGATTTGCAGAAATGCGCTTCGGCCTGTTGCGCCCCGGCTATATGAAGTTCTACCAGTACAGCGATCACCCCCATCTGCGCCGCAGCAGCTTCTTCGAAAAATTCGGCCGTTATGTGGAAGGTGAAAAAGTAGAAAAAACAGAATACCTGATGATGATGTCCTTCCTGCGCAAAAAAGGAAAAGGTCTCCAATATGAAAACGTTCACGAGCTCTTTGAGCAAAAGAATTCCTCGGCAGAACCCAGCACCGTGCGCCGCAACTACTGGCGCGAAAGCGGCAGTTCCCTCATAGGAGGCCTGCGCCACCTGTACCGCCACCTCAAGCTTAACTTCGATTACCTGTTCAAAAAATAGCAGCCGCCCACCAGGTTCATCGTGTTATTTTCGTTGGCGGCAGCTTAGCCGGGAAAGCCGCCTTGCCCGTAAGGCCAGTCATAACAAGCGATGACACGGCCCGGCTTTCCAGCGCATACGTAAAATAAGGCGGCAGCGACGCGCCCCAGCTTACGTTGCAATTCGTAACCGTTATCGCCGTGGCCGTATCAAAAAAGAAAGCGGCCGAATGCCCCTGCACCATGCCCGGTCCTTCTGCCGGCCGCCGATCGTATACACCGCCCGGTAAGGCCGTCGTTTTATCGATATGCACCGCCACCTGGTCAAAAAAGATACCCGAGATCTTATCGGCCGATTCGCCGCTTACATAAATACCGTTCTCACTGTTACATTGAATATTGCTGAACCGGATATTCCGTATCATCCCTACCCGGCCCTCAGTCGCTCCCTTCGGGAAGCGCCAGCCCGCATCTTTGTTATTGCCCCGGGCCCGCCGGAAAGCAGTCACGTATACCGGCTCCGCCTTGCCCCACCATACATCCGAAAACAGGTGACTGTCCACCACCATATTCGAAAACAGCACATCGCTCACCATGCCCTCGTCGCGGTGCTGGATACCGATACCGCGGTTGCTTTTTTTAATGATACAGTTATTAAACACCACCCGCCGGATGGTATCCATGTTTTCTGATCCTATCTTCACCGCGCAGGAGCGGCTGGTCATCGTGCAGTTGCTCACCGTAATATCCTCGCAGGCGCCAAACTCCGCATACTCCCGCCGGTTCTTAAGGCAAATGCAATCGTCGCCCGATTCAATATAACAATCGCTGATACGCACATTCTTACTATGGTCCAGGTCGATGCCGTCGCTGTTGCGCACTTTCAGGCTGTTCAGCAGTGTAATACCCGATATCACCACATCGTCGCAACCCACCAGGTGGATGGTCCAGTAAGCAGAATTACGAATGGTAAGATCGCGGATGCGGATATCCTTTCCGCCCACGATGGTAAGCACGTGCGGCCTCGGGTCGCTCACCGAAAAAGGCTTCAGCACATAAGAGTCTTCCAGCTCTGCGCCCATAAAAGAAATGCCGTTGCCATCGATGGCGCCGCCGCCGCAAATGGTTACATGCTCCAGCCGCTGCCCGCCTATCCATACCATGCCCTCGCCGGTATTATCGCGGAAAGCGCTTTTGTGGTAAACGCTTTCATCGGGATTGGCCAGCAGCACAGCGCCGGTGGATACATTCAGCTCCATGCCCGATTTGAGATCAAACGGACCGGTAACAAACACCGCCGGCCCCGGCACCAGCACCTGCCCGCCGCCGGCGGCAAAACAGGCATCGATGGCTTTCTGTATGGCAACAGCATCATCTGTTTTACCATCGCCTACCGCACCATACTCTTTAATATTGAATACACGGTCTTTCCCGGCTTTCAGGCTTTCCGGGCTTTTCCGGTCTTCCGGGCTCTTCCAGCTTAACAAACACAGGCAGGCAAAGACCGCCATACAATAAACACCCGGCCTGCTTATCCATATTCTTTTCATCATCATTATGTTCATCATAATATTTTTTAACTACAGTATTTCCGCATTCCTCATTTCCACCGCTTTACATTTCTCACATTATCACATCTTCAAATCTTCACATTTCTCACATTTTCCCATTATTTAGACAATCCCCCCGGCCTGCTGCCCGCACCAGCCCCCCACGAAGAAGGCTTATCCTGTAACCATATATCCAGCGTACCGCCCTGTTGCAACAAGCTGTGCCGGATAAAGTTTTTATCATACGCCTTCCCGTTCCACGACGTTTTATAAATATACCCCGCGCCCGGACTCGTTCTATGACACACTATCTTTAATAGCCTCCCATTTCCATCAGTCAGCGCCCTGTCACCCTGAGCTTGTCGAAGGGTGCTCGAACCGAATTTCTCATCCGGTATCCTGTCACCCTGAGCTAAGCCTGCCCTGAGCTTGTCGAAGGATCGAAGGGTGCTCGAACCGAATTTCTCATCCGGTACCCTGTCACCCTGAGCTTGTCGAAGGGTGTTTGAACTAAACTTTTCACCCGGTAACCTTATTATCGTAGAATCAAACACCGGCGCGCAAAGCAGGTACTCCCCCGATACCGGGTCCACCGGGTAAAAACCTATCGCGCCGAATATATACCAGGCGCTCATCTGGCCCGCATCGTCATTGCCGCTCAGCCCACCCGGCCCGTCACTGTATTCTTCCGCCAGTATATGGCGCACCTGCGCCTGTGTCTTCCAGGGCGATGCGGTATAATTATACATAAAGGGTACCTGGTGCCCGGGCTCATTGCCATGCCAGTATTCGTTCTTTGCAAACAAACTGTCCAATGCATTTTCCAATGCCTTATCGCCACCCATCAGCTTGGCCAGGCCCGGCACATCCTGCGGCACGTAAAAACTGTATTGCCGCGGCGTGCCTTCGGTTATATAAGGTTCACGCCGGTCGGCCGTAAAAGGTGTATACCAATGTCCATCGGCATAACGGCCACGAACCATCCCCACAGCTGTATCGAATACATTTTGATAATTAAGGGCCCTTTGACGCAGTACCCGCCTGTCGTCCTGCCTGTTCAATGCGCCCGCTACAACCGACAGGGCATAATCGTCGTAAGCATATTCCAGCGTCCTGCTTACCTGTTCTTTTTTATGAAAGGCCTCCGGTACGCTGTCTTCCATCGGTATATAACCATATCGGAGATAGGAAGGCAGGGCGCGTCGCCCCATCCCGTTTTTATATTCAGTGGCGCCCGCCGTCTCAAAAGCATTCCGGCGCATCAGGCGGTATGCGGCAGCCGTATCGTAACCCCGGATACCTTTTGCCCAGGCCGAAGCGATAAAGGCGGTGCTGTGATCACCAACCATCGCAGCCGTATAGCTGTTCCAGCACGGAAAGATGGGCAGCCAGCCTCCCTGCTCACCTTTTAATACCAGCGATTGCACCAGCCGGCCGGTAAACGCAGGCTGCAATATTTCCAGCAGGGGCAGCTGCCCCCGGTATATATCCCACATCGAAAAGTCATCGTAATAGCTGCCCCCGCGCATTTGCCGGAGTCCCCCGCCTGCAAACGCAGGATAACGGCCATCCACATCACTAAAAAGCCGGGGATGCTGCATGGCGTGGTATAGAGCGGTATAAAAAATCCGTTTGTCTTTTTCATTCGCGGTATGCACCGTTACCTGCGAAAGGGCCTGCTGCCATATATCCCTGGCCCGGCTGCACAGCTGGTCAAAAGTATAGCCACCCGTTTCCTGTTGCAGGTTTTTCTTTGCGCCTGCAAGGCTGCTGAAAGAAGTGCCGATGCGGATAGTGAGCCGCTCCCCCTTCTTCATCGCAAAACCGATAAAAGCGCCGATATCTTTTTTATCCTGTATACTGTCTGTATGAAAAACGGCGCCGCCACTGTACACGCCATGGCTGGCAATGCCTTTCTCCACTTTCATATAAAACCAGCCGCTGAAGCCTGCCGGGTTTCCCCAGCCCTGGTAAATACGGTGTACGGGATTATAGCCCCATACTTCTCCCGTAGCGGCATTTATTTTTACAAAGCCCTCTCCCCTATCGCTGTTGGGCGTCACCAGCAGGTACAGGCTATCGCTTTGCTGTAGGGTAAACTGCATCATGCCGCTACGCAATCCGGCCGTCACCGCGGCGCTAAGATGCGCGGCAGGCAGGTTGATATGATAATATGCAGGGCCTGCCGTTTCATCGGAATGAGAAAACGGAATGGCATTTTGCTGCGTGGCCAGCCTGCCCACCACCGGCATGATGGTCACGCTGCCATAATCCTGCATACAGGAACCGCTTATCCAATGCGTACCACGAAAGCCCCGAAACAGCGTGTCTTTATAAAAATACGGGGGTATGCATTTGGTTTCCGTAAGCCGGGTTTGCGCCGTCCATTGTGTCATGGCAAAGGGTAATCCTACCGCCGGAATGGTATTGGCATTTTGTTCGGTACCCTCGCTGTGCTTGCGCGCCGCAGGGGTAGTAGCCGCGGCAGTACCCGCCATCGGTTGCACATAGCGCCATAAAGTTTGCGCTTCGGTCATGCCGCCTGCCACTAACAGGCAACACAGTAAGAATACATATGCAGTGGGTCGTTTATGCTTATTCATCCGTCGTTTCGCTTTTTGTAAAAGGACTACCAACAAATCTATACATTTCTCACGCACACGCTGCTAAAGGGTCCGCCATACAGCCGCGGTTTCCCGGTGCCATTCCGGTACGGTATACAAAGGGAAATCCCGGCTGGTACCCGGGATTTCCTTTGTTGCATCCTTGTTCTGTTTCTATTGGTTCACTATTCGGTCTTTCATGTTGACTTTTGACTACATATTAATAGCCGGTATTTTGAGTAAGCGTACTATTGGTAGCGAATGCCGTGGTAGGAATCGGGAAAATACGGTGATTCGCATCGGCATCTGTCTTAAAGCCATATGCATCCTCAAATTTTCCGAAACGTATCATATCATTGCGGTGCCAGGTTTCCCAGGAAAACTCACGGGCCCTTTCATTATAAACAGAATCCAGGGTAATAGTTGACCATGCAGCGGAAGTAGTACGGTTTGCCCTGAGCTGGTTGGCCAGCGAAAGCGCCGTTTGCCCCTGTGTAGCAGTACCGCCGCGCAGGATGGCTTCTGCCTTCATCAGGAGAATATCCGAGTAACGGAAAACAGGCACGTCGTTGCTTTGATTCCTGCTGGTTGTATTGGTATAGTCCGGGTAAAACTTATTGTTACGGTACCCCATGTTCCAGGCCACTTCGTCGTTGCCCAGGTCGAATGCCGACGCATTCGCGCCGGTAGCGGTCGACCGGTAATAAACACCCGGCGTCAGGTTGAGCTGATAAGTATAGACTGCCGATCCGTCGGTACCCGAATAAGATGCGTCATATCCTTTCTTCGTCGTTTCTACCTGGACAGGCGAACCGTCGGGCCAATATTGCAGGCCGGTAAGCCATTGTGCATTTCTTATATCATTGGGATCGCTGAAGTATGCATAATACTCCGGCAATACGCTTTCCGGTCCGCTGGGCTTGGAATTGAGCAATCCTGAACCACTATAGGTATGGTTCATAACAGGATTGGTAATAGAACCAGGAGTGGAGCCTGAATACAGGAAGCGAATACCCTGGTTCCTGTTCAAATCGTAGCGCGCATGAAACATGTAGCCGGTGGTAACAGAAGCGTCATACGGAATCGCAAAGATAAATTCCTTCATCGTAGGCCCGTTGGTAGGATAAAACATCTGCAGGTAACTGCTTCTTGCTTCAAGCCCATAAAGCGAACCACCGCCTGCATTGATAACACTGTCGCAGGCGATAATGCAATCATTGTTACGCTGCGTACCTGTATAATAGGCTGCATTCAGGTACATTTTAGCGAGCAAAGCATAAGCGGCATAAGTGTTGGGCCTTCCATAAGTAGCGGCTCCCGAAGCGCGGCTAAGGGCCGGTAAGGATGCTTTAATTTCCGATTCGATAAAGGAAAACACCTGCGCCCGTGGCGTATTGGTATTCAGCTTAGTGCTGCCGTAGGCCGTATCGATGGGCACGTTGCCGTAGAAGTCCATCATATAATAATATGCCAGCGCCCGCACGGTCCTCACTTCAGATATCGTGGTTTGCTTGGCGGTCGATTCGGTTGCGCTTCTCAGGATGGAAAGCACCTGGTTGCTGGTGCCGATAATGTTGGTCAGGTATGACCAGCAGGAGTTAACCCAGCCATTATCCTTATTCCATTTATGGTTGTGCAGCTGCTCATATTTATCGCCATCATACCAGTTGCCGCCAAAAGCGGGCAATATGGCCTCGTTGCTGCTGATCGTTTGCATGAAAAAATAATCGACAGAATAAGCGCTACGCAGCGCTACATATACGCTGCCGCTGACCGATGTAAACTGGGCCGCGGTGAGAGGGTAAGAATCGGCCGTTAATTCTGTGGTCACCGCAACATCTACCTTATGGCACGATGCCAGGCAACCTGCAGCCAGCAAGGGAAAACTTATATATTTTAATAGCTGTCTCATTTATACTGATTTTTCGTTTTTAAAAATTAAAAGGAAACAGAGGCGCCCACCATGACCGTGCGGGTCTTGGGATAGAAATTGTTGTAATCAGCACCCGGCGCTACGCCTCCCTGGTTTACCTCGGGGTCTATTCCCGTATATTTCGTAATAACAAAAAGGTTGTTTGCAGACACATATACACGCAATGCCTTGACGTATGGGCTGATATTCTTTATATTATAGCCCAGCGTAGCATTGTCCAGCCGCACATAGGAGCCGCTTTCAATAAAACGGGTGGAATAAAACCCATTGTATTTATCGATCGATTTATCACCTGCTGCATCAGCCAGGATATTATTCGTCGTAGCAGTAGACACGCCAAACAGATCCGCCCGCGTGGCATTGAATAGCTTATTACCAAACACACCACGTACAAATACATTCAAATCGAAATTCATATAGCGGAAAGTGTTTGTCCAGCCAAAAAGCAGCTTGGGCTGGGCGTCTCCTGCATAATGATAGTCTGTTCCAATCAACGGCTTGGTCGTACCCGTAGAAAATACAGATCCCTTGCCATTTACATATTGTGTATAGCCCGTTGCATCCTTGCCTGCATACTCATAGGTAAAGAACTGGCCCAGCGGACGGCCGGACTTCAGCAGTTCCAGCGTATTGCCCGTTTGACCGCTGCCGCCGTCAGGCTGCACGTATCCTATGGAATCTTCCAGACCGGTAAACGGATTTCTCAGGCTGGTAACCATATTTTTATTATGCGCCAGGTTAAGGCCGGAAGACCAGCTGAAATGGCTGGTATTAACGATAGAAGCATTTATCGCCAGCTCGATACCCTTGTTGTTAATGCTGCCGCCGTTAGCCCATATTCTTCCACCCGGAACCAGGGAAGGACTCACTGCATAGTTGAAAATCATACCGGTGGTGTTCTTATTATACCAGTCAAGTGAACCGGTAACCCGTCCTTTCAACACAGCGAAATCCACGCCTATATTGGTAGTAGCCGTCTTTTCCCATTTCAAATCCGGGTTGGCGCCCTGAACAGGACCGTAAGCTCCTACCCATGTACCGTTTGAATTGTAAGTATCCTTGATACCATATATCAGTTTGGCTGTATAAGCGCCAAAGCCCGATGAGTTGCCCGTAACGCCATAGCTGCCGCGCAGCTTAAGCTCGTTGAAGATCTGCTGGTTCTGCATAAACCCTTCCTGGCTGATTCTCCAGGCGCCGCCTACCGAGGGAAAATATCCCCACTCGTTGTTGGTGCCGAATACAGAGCTGCCATCCCTTCTGATAGAGCCCTGCACCAAATATTTATCCTTGTAGTTATAATTTAACCGGCCGAAATCAGAAACAAAACGCGTTTCCTGGTATATCAGATCATTTCCAAAGCCAATCCGGTAAGTGGGGATAGCATATGGAACGCTCAGCGCAAGGTTATTGTATCCTATATTATCGCTGGGAAAATTGGTGCTCGTTGTCTGGAAACCATCCCCGATAATATTTCCCTGCCACGAATACCCTACTACCGCATTGATCGAATGGTCGCCAAACTTTTTGTTCCAGGTCAAAAAGGTTTCCAGTGTTTTATTCGTGTTCTGGTAAGAGCTTCTTAACGCCGATCCGTTCGTGCCGAAAAGGCTGCCTATCAAAGTGTGGACAATGCCAAGGCCCGGATCGGGATTATTATAAAAGCTGGCAGTGGGATAATTAGCATAATAGCTGTCATAATACTCCCCATGCAAAGAAGTCGTTTGCTGGTAAGCAACATTCAGGTTATACTGCAACCCAAACGGCAGTTTTACCTCTGTGGTAAAATTGCCCACAAGGGTATTGTATTTTGTTTTATCCTGCGCATGATTGGCCATGGCAAGCGGGTTGAAATAGCCGGTAGTGTTGGTGTTCTCGAAATAAGTGCCATCGGCATTCATGATGGGAGAAATGGGCATATGCCTTGTCATCTGGATCAAAACGATGTTTTGCAAAGGCACATTCGTTGCACTGCTATTGGAGTTGGACACATTCAGTCCAAACTTTACCTTGTCGTTCAACGCATATTGTTCCAGCGACAGGCGTGCTATCACGCGTTTCAAACCGCTGTTCAGCAAAATACCCTGTTTATCCAGGTAGTTAAGACTGGCGCTGTAAGTGCTGTGGTCGGTGCCTCCGCTCATAGAAAGGTTATGACTGTGCGAATAAGCGGTTTTTTCAATGGCATCCTGCCAGTCGGTATTGGCCCCCTTGTCGTCACTGGGTGAAAACGACAGGCTGTTGGCCCTTGCATAAGACCGTATCTGCGCCGTATCCATCAAATCGAGTTTCTTACTCACGCTTTCCCTGCCTACATAGCCGTTATAGTTTACCTGCATCTGTCCCTTCTTCCCTCTTTTCGTCGTTACCATAATTACACCGCTGGCGGCACGGTTTCCGTAAATGGCCGTAGCTGCAGCATCTTTCAATACATCGATAGAAGCAATATCATCAGGGGCGATAACCGAAATATCGGCTCCCGGTATCCCGTCGATAACATAATATGGGCCGCCCGGGCTGTTCACCGTAGAAGCGCCACGGAGTATCACGGCGGCAGGCTTGTTGGGATCGCCGCTGGCGGTAATATTAAGACCCGGTACTTTACCCTGCAGCAACTGCCCCACATCGCTGATAGCGCCTCTGTTCAGGTCCTCGGGCTTGATAGTGGTAACCGAGCTCGACAGTGTTTTCCGGGTGCTTTTACCATACCCTACAACAACCACATCACCCAAAACGGCGGTGGATGTTGCTAAAACGAGGTTGTAGAAAGACTCGCCTGTTACAGTTACCTCTCTTGTTTCGAAAGCAACCCCGCTGAAAACAAGTACATCGCCTTCATTGGCAGTAATAGTGAAAGAGCCATCCGACCCGGTGACCCTTGATTTTTTTGTCCCTTTAATGGTCACGGTTATACCGCCCACAGGACTGCCCGTTGCATCCTTTACAACGCCTTTTACTTCTTTTTCCAACGGCGCCGCAAACGGCCCATTGTCAAAATAAAAGCCGTTTGCCACCGATAGCTGGTGCAGGGCTGTTAGGAGTGTTAGAAGCCACAGGGTTTTTGACACAACCTGCGGCATCTTCAAGCATCGTTTGCTCATAAGTGGTAATTTTAGTTCGTGGAAATTGCAGTTATAAATAAGTGTTAATACGACATTTTATTAAAAAGGCACAACATATCACTCCCTGTTTATGGGAGGTCCAATAGTAAATTTCGAAGGAATAAGGGAAGCCGCAGTGACAGGTAAGGTCTTATTGATAGCGGGTGACAGGGTGAAAAACAACTGCACAACAAACAGGCATTTTTATTACAACATCTGCTGCATGCAGTTGAAAAAAAGAGCCTTAACCAAAAACATTTTAATTGATTACTTAAAACTTTAATTCCGCCGGTAAATATTTTGCCGCCAGCTCCTCGTAATAAGGACGAAGTTTTTTCCAGTCGGGTGGGTGCGGATTCTTGGAGTATAAATCATATGGGTTAAACAACTCTACCCATTTAAACATTTCGCGATCATGATCATCCAGCAAATGCTCATAAGCGCCTTCGCGGTGCTGCGAATAAAAAGAATGATAACGCAGCATATATAAACCCTGCTCGGGAATGTGATCCTTTACCATGTGGTATACATATTCGTCATGTCCCCACGACATCGTTACATTCCTCAATCCACAGCCATGCGAATAAACACCATACTTCGTATTATAACGCTCATCTGTTGAGTCGGGATTACTGCTAAAAAATTCGGGGTATACAATCTTATCCGAAAAAGCACAGCCCACCGGGAAAGTATCGCCTACCACCGCCCACTGGGGCTCGCCAAAAAGACAAAGCACCTTACCCATATCATGTATCAGGCCGGTCAGCACCATCCAGTCCGGATGGCCGTCGGCCCTGATGGCTTCGGAAGTTTGCAGCAGGTGCTGCAGCTGGTCAAGATCCGTATCGGGATCGGAATCGTCTACCAGCTGGTTCAAAAACTGGAAAGCGTCCCATACCGGCATCTGCCGCTTGTTGAACTGGAGGAAATCCGCCCGTTTCTGCATCACGAAATCATAACTCTGGTACTGGTGGTTGAGACGGTAAAACTCACGAACCGTATCCCGCACCGGCGCTTCGTAGTTC
>Ga0307508_10003052_pt1 | contig 17219 bp, 14 predicted proteins | sample 9_EM_MG_FD_203089 | JGI IMG/M metagenome (GOLD analysis project Ga0307508, IMG submission 203089) | Populus trichocarpa ectomycorrhiza microbial communities from riparian zone in the Pacific Northwest, United States - 9_EM | ecosystem: Host-associated > Plants > Roots > Unclassified | place...
GATCGCCGGTGCCGCCGGCGATGTCGAGCACGCTCTGGCCTTCGTGCAAGTTCGCGACCGCCACCGTGTAGGCCTTCCAGACCCGGTGCAGGCCCATCGACATCAGGTCGTTCATCACGTCGTACTTCGACGCGACCGAGTCGAACACGCCGCGCACACGCACCGCCTTCTGCGATTCGTCGACCGTCTGGAAACCGAAATGGGTATCGCTCATGGATGCTCGCCAGTCGCTCAGTGGTGGTGCCCGCAGGCCGGCGCCGCGGCAGCGGTCATGGGCGCGTCGCGGCTCATGCCCGCCGCGGCCAGACGGCTCTCGTACTTCTGCCACAGCTCTCCCTGCTGCGCGCCAAGGAAGTAAAGATAGTCCCACGAGAAGATGCCGGTGTCGTGACCGTCCGAGAAGGTCGGTTGCACCGCGTAGTTGCCGACCGGTTCGAGCGCGCTCAGGCCGACCTCGCGCTTGCCGGTCTGCAGCACCTCCTGCCCGGGCCCGTGGCCCTGCACTTCGGCCGACGGCGAGTACACGCGCATCAGCTCGAACGGGATGCGGAACTCGCGGCCATCGTCGAAGCCGACCTCCAACACCCGCGACTGCTGGTGCACGGTGATCGAGGTCGGGCGCGGGGAGTTGTTCGTCAGGCCTGCCATGGTGTTTGCAATTCAGGTTGAGCTCACACGAGCACGCGCTCGATGCCGCCGGCGTTGGCACGCTCCACATAATCGGGCATCCAGTCGGCCCCGAGAATCTGGTTCGCCATCTCGACGACGATGTAGTCGGCCTCCAGCAGCCCGTTGGTCAGGTCGCCGGTGTAGCGGCTCAGGCCCTGCAGGCAGCTCGGGCACGAGGTCAGTATCTTCACCGGGCCGGCTTCAGCCACCGCGCCGGTCTTGCGCAGCGCGGCCTCGTCCTTGCGTAGCTCTTCTTCCTTGCGGAAGCGCACCTGCGTCGAGATGTCCGGCCGGGTGACGCCGAGCGTGCCGCTTTCGCCGCAGCAGCGCTTGCTCTCGAGCACGTTCGGGCCGACCAGCGCCTTGACCGTCTTCATCGGCTCCTGCAGTTTCATCGGCGTGTGGCAGGGGTCGTGGTACAGGTAGCCGCCACCCGTCGCCGCGCCCAGCGTGATGCCCTTTTCCAGCAGGTATTCGTGGATGTCGATGATGCGGCAGCCGGGGAAGATCTTGTCGAACTGGTAACCCTGCAGCTGGTCGTAGCAGGTGCCGCAACTCACGACCACGGTCTTGATGTCGAGGTAGTTCAGCGTGTTCGCGACCCGATGGAAAAGCACCCGGTTGTCGGTGATCATCTTCTCCGCCTTGTCGAACTGCCCGGAGCCGCGCTGCGGGTAGCCGCAGCACAGGTAGCCCGGCGGCAGCACCGTTTGCACGCCCGCATGCCACAGCATCGCCTGCGTCGCCAGGCCGACCTGCGAGAACAGCCGCTCCGAGCCGCAGCCCGGAAAGTAAAACACCGCCTCGGTCTCGCTCGTCGTCGTCTTCGGGTCGCGGATGATCGGGACGTAGTCCTTGTCCTCGATGTCCAGCAGTGCACGCGCGGTCTTCTTCGGCAGGCCGCCCGGCATCTTCTTGTTGATGAAGTGGATGACCTGCTGCTTGATCGGCGCGGTGCCGACCGTCGAACGCGGCGCCGCCGTCTGTGCGTTCGCCAACCCGCGCAGCAGGTTGTTTGCGATGCGCTGCACCTTGAAGCCGACGTCGACCATGCCGACGCGCAGCATCTTGATCGTCTCGGGGTTGGTCGCGTTCAGGAACATCATCGCCATCTTGTTGCCGGGGCGAAAGCTCTTCTTCCCCATCTTGGTCAACAGGTTGCGCATGTTCATCGACACGTCGCCGAAGTCGATGTTCACCGGGCACGGGCTCAGGCACTTGTGGCAGACGGTGCAATGGTCGGCCACGTCCTCGAACTCTTCCCAGTGCTTGATCGACACGCCGCGGCGCGTCTGCTCCTCGTACAGAAAGGCCTCGACCAGCAGCGAGGTCGCGAGGATCTTGTTGCGCGGGCTGTACAGCAGGTTCGCGCGCGGCACGTGGGTCGCGCAGACCGGCTTGCACTTGCCGCAGCGCAGGCAGTCCTTCACCGAGTTCGCGATCTCGCCGATGTCGCTGCGCTGCATGATCAGCGACTCGTGGCCCATCAGGCCGAAGCTGGGCGTGTAGGCGTTGGTCAGGTCGGCTGTCAGCACGCCGTCGCGCAGCAGCTTGCCCTTGTTGAAGCGGCCTTCCGGGTCGACACGCCGCTTGTAGTCGGTGAAGTCCTTGATCTCGGCATCGCTCAGGAACTCGAGCTTGGTGATGCCGATGCCATGCTCGCCCGAAATCACGCCGTCGAGGCTGCGCGCCAGTTTCATGATGCGCGCGACCGCTTCGTGCGCAGTCTGCAGCATCTCGTAGTTGTCCGAATTCACCGGGATGTTGGTGTGCACATTGCCGTCGCCGGCATGCATGTGCAGCGCGACCCAGACCCGGCCTTTCAGCACCTGGCCGTGGATCTTCTGGCATTCGTCGACGACCGGCTTCAGCGCGGCGCCGGCGAAGATGTCTTGCAGCCTGGCACGGATCTGCGTCTTCCACGATGCGCGCAGCGTGTGGTCCTGCAAATCGACGAAGAACGTGCGACCGGTGTCGGGCTGAACCACGTCGAGATTCGTCAACCAGCGCTGCCACAGCTCGCCCACTTCACGCAGCACGGCGAGGCCCTGCTGCACGCGATCCTCCAGCAACTCGGCCGACGCGATCTCACCGGCGTCGTCGCCCTTGCCCAGCGGCAGGTTGCCCTTCAGGAAGAACGCCTCCAGCGCCTCGACCAGCGCGAGCTTGTTGCGCAGGCTCAGCTCGATGTTGATGCGCTCGATGCCCTCGGTGTACTCGCCCATGCGCGGCAGCGGGATCACCACGTCCTCGTTGACCTTGAACGCGTTCGTGTGCTTGCTGATCGCGGCGGTGCGCTTGCGGTCGAGCCAGAATTTCTTGCGCGCCTCGGCACTGACCGCGATGAAGCCCTCACCCGCGCGCCCATTCGCGAGGCGCACGACCTCGCTGGTCGCGCGCGCCACCGCATCCGCGTCGTCGCCGGCGATGTCGCCGACCAGCACCATCTTCGGCAGCCCGCCGCGCTTGCTCTTCGTCGCGTATCCGACGGCGCGCAGGTAGCGGTCGTCCAGGTGCTCCAGGCCCGCGAGCACCGCATGGCCGTCGCGCGCCTGCGCGAACATGAAGTCCTTGATGTCGACGATGCTGGGCACCGCGTCCTTCGCGTTGCCGAAGAACTCCAGGCACACGGTGCGCGTGTGCGCCGGCATCTTGTGCACGATCCAGCGTGCGCTCGTGATCAGGCCGTCGCAGCCTTCCTTCTGGATGCCCGGCAGGCCGGCGAGGAACTTGTCGGTGACGTCCTTGCCCAGGCCTTCCTTGCGGAACGTGGCACCGGGGATGTCGAGCCGCTCGGTGCGCTCCAGCGTCTTGCCGCTCGCATCGAAGTAGCGCAGCTCGAAGCTCGCCGTCGGTGCATCGTGGATCTTGCCGAGGTTATGATCGAGCCGCGTCACTTCGAGCCACTTGGCTTCGGGCGTGACCATGCGCCACGACGCGAGGTTGTCGAGCGCGGTACCCCACAGCACGGCCTTCTTGCCGCCCGCATTCATCGCGACATTGCCGCCGATGCACGAGGCCTCGGCCGACGTGGGGTCGACCGCGAACACGAAGCCGCCGCGCTCGGCCGCATCGGCGACGCGCTGCGTGACGACGCCGGCTTCGGTCCAGATCGTCGCGACCTCGCGGTCCACGCCGGGCAGCCGGCGCATCTCGACCTCGGTCATCGCCTCGAGCTTCTCGGTGTTGATGACCGCGCTGTTCCAGGTCAGCGGAATCGCGCCGCCGGTGTAGCCGGTGCCGCCGCCGCGCGGGATGATCGTCAGGCCGAGTTCGATGCAGCCCTTCACCAGCCCGGCCATCTCGGCCTCGGTGTCGGGCATCAGCACGACGAACGGGTACTCGACGCGCCAGTCGGTCGCATCGGTCACGTGCGAGACGCGCGAGAGGCCGTCGAACTTGATGTTGTCCTTGGCCGTGACGCGACCCAGCACCTTGGCCGTGCGGCGGCGCAGCTCGGCCGTCCGCTCGAACTGTTCGGCAAACGTCGTCACCGACGCGCTTGCCAGCTGCAGCAGCTCGCCGACGGCCGCATCACGCTCGGCGTCTGCGTCGGGCGTGCGGCGCTTCTCGACTTCGCCGAGGCGGTGATGCAAGGCCTCGATCAGGAGCTTGCGACGCCGCGGGTTGTCGAGCAGATCATCTTGCAGGTACGGGTTGCGCTGCACCACCCAGATGTCGCCGAGCACCTCGTACAGCATGCGTGCCGAGCGGCCGGTGCGACGCTCGTCGCGCAAGCGCGAGAGCACGTCCCAGGCGCGCGCGCCGAGCAGGCGAATCACGATCTCGCGGTCGGAGAACGAGGTGTAGTTGTACGGAATCTCGCGCAGTCGCGGCGCGTTGTGGGCGGCCTCGGCGGCAGCGGCGATTTGGGTCAGCAGGACGGGTGCGTTCATGGGGTCGGGGCGCCAGGGCGCGCCCGCGTTGGCACTTGAGGGCGAATCGTACCGCAGCGCAGCAATGGCGCTTGCTCGAAGGCTATCGGGCCGCCGCGCCGGGCCGCCCCAAGCAAGGCCCGACCCTCGCGGAGGGTCGATCGGCGTACTCGACGACCGGGGTGCGCCATCACTACCCTGAGGTTGATCCCGATTGCTGGCGCAAGGCATCACAGCGATAAACGCGGCTGTCACAAACGCCGCACATACTGCCGGGTTGGTCACGAACCACCCCTCTTCCATTCACGGAGTCGTCATGAAATTCAAATCTCTCGCGCTGGCTGCCGGCGCTGTGGCGCTGGTCCTGTCGGGCCCGGCGCAGGCCCAGGTCGAAGTCCAGTGGTGGCACTCGATGACCGGTGGCCTGAACGAATGGGTCAACGACCTGGCCAAGGATTTCAACGCGAGCCAGAAAGAGTACAAGATCGTGCCCACCTTCAAGGGCAACTACGACGAGTCGATGGTGGCCGCGATGGCCGCGTTCCGCGCGGGCAATGCGCCGGCCATCCTGCAGGTGTTCGAGGTCGGCACCGCGACGATGATGGCCGCCAAGGGCGCGGTCAAGCCGGTCGGCGAGGTGATGAAGCAAAGCGGCGTGAGCTTCGACCCGAAGGCCTATGTGCCCGCGGTCTCGGCCTACTACACGGCGCCGAACGGCGAGATGATGTCGTTCCCGTTCAACAGCTCGACGACCATCTTCTATTACAACAAGGACGCCTTCAAGGCCGCCGGCCTGGACCCGAACAAGGCGCCGACGACCTGGCCCGAAGTGGTGGCCGCCGCCGCCAAGCTCAAGGCCAACGGCAGCAAGTGCCCGTACACCACGAGCTGGATGAGCTGGGTCCACCTCGAGAGCTTCTCGCTCTGGCACAACACGCTGTTCGCGACCCAGAACAACGGCTTCGGCGGCCCGAGCGCGCGCCTCGCGTTCAACTCGCCGCTGCACCTGCGCCACTTCGAGAACCTGGCCAACATGTCCAAGCAAGGGCTGTTCGTCTACAAGGGCCGCGCCAGCGTCGCGGTGCCGTCGTTCGTGTCGGGCGAGTGCGCGATGCTCACCGGCTCGTCGGGCTCGTATGCCGACGTCGCGAAGGGTGCGAAGTTCGCCTATGGCCTGTCGGCGCTGCCCTACTACCCCGATGTCGCCGGCGCACCGCAGAACACCGCGATCGGCGGCGCGAGCCTGTGGGTGATGCAGGGCAAGAAGCCGGCCGAGTACAAGGGCGTGGCCGAGTTCTTCAAGTACCTGTCCAACCCCGAGGTGCAATCGGCCAGCCACAAGCGCACCGGCTATTTGCCGATCACGATGGCGGCCTACCAGCTCACCGAGAAGTCGGGCTTCTACAAGGACAAGCCGGGCACCGACGTGGCCGTGACGCAGATGATCCGCAAGACGACCGACAAGTCGCGCGGCATCCGCCTGGGCAACTTCGTGCAGATCCGCACCATCCTCGACGAAGAGCTCGAGGCGATCTGGGCCGGCAAGAAGGAGCCGAAGGAAGCGCTGGAAACCGCGATGAAGCGCGGCAACGAGCAGCTCGAGCGCTTCGAGAAGGCGAGCAAGGCCGCCGCCCTCTGATCGGCGGTCCGTTACCCGCCTATTGACTGACCCGACCGCGCCGGCGACCGGCACGGTCGGGTTCGTTCACTGAACCCGTGCCCCATGGAAAAGCGCGTTCGTTTCACCTCCGCATGGTTGCCCTGGGCGCTGCTGACGCCGCAGGTACTCATCATCGCGGTGTTCTTCTTCTGGCCCGCCGCGCAGGCCGTGCTTCAGTCGATGCAGGTCCAGGACAGCTTCGGCCTGTCGACCGAATGGGCCGGGCTCGAGAACTTCAAGACGCTGTTCGGCGACTCGGCCTACCTCGAGTCGTTCAAGACCACCGCGATCTTCTCGATCCTGGTCGCGGTGCTGGGCATCGCGCTGTCGCTGATGCTCGCGGTGTTTGCCGACCGCGTGATCAAGGGCGCACTGGCCTACCGCACGATGCTGATCGTGCCGTATGCGGTCGCGCCCGCGGTCGCCGGCGTGCTGTGGGTGTTCATGTTCTCGCCGGCCATCGGCGTGGTGGCCTACGGCCTGTTCAAGTTCTTCGGCTTCGAGTGGAACCACCTGCTGAATTCGACGCACGCGATGTCGCTGATCGTCGCCGCGGCGGTCTGGAAGCAGATCTCGTACAACTTTCTGTTCTTCGTCGCGGGCCTGCAATCGATTCCCAAGTCATTGATCGAAGCGGCAGCCATCGATGGCGCGCGGCCGTGGCGGCGCTTCTGGTCGATCCAGTTCCCGCTGCTGACGCCGACGACCTTCTTCCTGCTCGTGATCAACATGGTGTACGCGTTCTTCGACACCTTCGCGATCATCGACGCCACCACCAGCGGCGGCCCGGGCCGCGACACCGTGATCATGGTCTACAAGGTCTACCAGGACGGCGTCAAGGGCGGCGACATCGGCAGCTCGGCGGCGCAGTCGGTCGTGTTGATGCTGATCGTCGTCGCGCTCACGGTGCTGCAGTTCCGCTACGTCGAGAAGAAAGTGAACTATTGATGGAGACGTCTGTCACGGGCCCAGCGCCGGGCCGCCCCAAGCCGGCCCGCATCCCCTCGGGGGATCGTCGGTCGTACCCGACCGGCGAGGGGCGTCATCATCATGGTTGAACGCCGCGCCACCATGGGCATGCTGGCCCACGCCGTGATGATCCTCGGGATGCTGATCGTCGCGTTCCCGCTCTACCTCGCGTTCGTCGCGTCGACCCACACCTCGCAAGAGATCGTGCAGTTGCCGATGCCGCTGCTGCCCGGCAGCCACTTCTGGGACAACTACAGTGCCGCACTCACCGGCCACGGCGGCGGCGCCGGCTCGAACGCACCGGTCGGCCGGATGATGTGGGTGAGTCTCGTCACCGCGCTGGTGATCGCGTTCGGCAAGATCGCCGTGTCGCTGCTGTCGGCGTTCGCGCTGGTGTACTTCCGCTTCCCGTTCCGCAGCCTGTTCTTCTGGGCCATCTTCGTGACGCTGATGCTGCCGGTCGAGGTGCGCATCCTGCCGACCTACAAGGTCATCTCCGACCTCGGCCTGCTCAACAGCTACGCCGGGCTGACGATCCCGCTGATCGCGTCGGCGACCGCGACCTTCCTGTTCCGGCAGTTCTTTTTGACCGTGCCCGAAGAGCTCGTCGAGGCCGCGCGCATCGACGGCGCCGGGCCGATGCGCTTCTTCTGGGACATCCTGCTGCCGCTGTCCAAGACCTCGATCGCGGCGCTGTTCGTGATCCAGTTCATCTACGGCTGGAACCAGTACCTGTGGCCGCTGCTCGCGACGACCAGCGAAGACATGTACCCGGTAGTGGTGGGCATCAAGCGCATGATCGCGGGCGGCGATTCGGGCAACGAATGGAACATTGTGATGGCCACCGCGATCATGGCGATGATCCCTCCGGCGCTCGTCGTGGTCTTCATGCAGCGCTGGTTCGTCAAGGGCCTGGTGGATACGGAAAAATAGGCACTGAAAAGCAGCAGACACCCATGGCATCCATCACCCTCAAAGACGTCGTCAAGCGCTACGGCACCGGCCCGAAGGCGAACCAGGTCATTCACGGCGTCAACGCCGAGATCGCCGACGGCGAGTTCATCGTCATCGTCGGGCCGTCGGGCTGCGGCAAGAGCACCTTGCTGCGCATGGTCGCGGGGTTGGAGGAGATCTCCGGCGGCACGATCGCGATCGGCGGGCGCGTCGTCAACGACATCGAGCCGAGCGAGCGCGACATCGCGATGGTGTTCCAGAACTACGCGCTCTACCCGCACATGAGCGTGTTCGACAACATGGCCTACGGCCTGAAGATCGCGAAGGTGCCGCTCGACGAGATCAAGGCGCGCGTCGACAAGGCCGCGAAGATCCTCGAGCTGGGGCCCTTCCTGCAGCGCAAGCCGCGCGAGCTGTCGGGCGGCCAGCGCCAGCGCGTCGCGATGGGCCGCGCGATCGTGCGCCAGCCGCAGGTGTTCCTGTTCGACGAGCCGCTGTCCAACCTCGACGCCAAGCTGCGCGCGCAGACCCGGCTCGAGATCCAGAAGCTGCATGCCGACCTCGGCGTGACCTCGCTGTTCGTCACGCACGACCAGGTCGAGGCGATGACCTTGGCGCAGCGCATGATCGTGATGAACGCCGGCCGCATGGAGCAGATCGGCACGCCTGAAGAGGTCTATCACACGCCGGCCAGCACCTTCGTCGCCGGCTTCATCGGCTCGCCGCCGATGAACCTGCTGACCGGCCGCGCCGACGGCCCGCGCTTCGAGGTGGGCGGCCAGACACTGGCACTGCCGGCATCGGCACCGCGCAATGGCGAGCTCATCCTCGGGCTGCGGCCGGAGCACGTGGGCCTGAGCCAGGACGGCGCAACGGGCTGGTCGCTGAAGGTCGAGGCGCTCGAGATGCTGGGCGCCGAGCGGCTGATCTACGGCCGCGTCGGCGACACGCTGTTCACCGCGCGCATCGACGCGACGCTCGCGCCGCCCAAGGTCGGCGACACCGTCACGCTGCAGCTCGTGCCCGAGCACATGCACTGGTTCGACGCTGCCACGCACAAGCGGATCGTCTGACGCGATGGCATTGACCGGCACCTGGCCTTATCCGCTGTGGATTGCGCATCGGGGCGCGGGCAAGCTCGCGCCCGAGAACACGCTGGCCGCCTTCCGCGTCGGTGCAGGCCACGGTTACCGTGCGTTCGAGTGCGACGTGAAGCTCAGCGCCGATGGCCTGCCCTTTCTGCTGCACGACGCGACGCTCGAACGCACGTCGTCGGGCCAAGGCACGGCCTCACAACTGAGCTGGAGCGCACTGTCGCGACTGGATGCGGGTGGCTGGCACAGCCGCGCATGCGCCGGCGAACCGCTGCCTTCGCTCGACGCCATCGCGGCCTACTGCATTCGCAATGGCTTTGCACTGAACATCGAGATCAAGCCGACGCCGGGCGACGAGGTCGCCACCGGCGCGAAGGTCGCCACGGAAGTCGCACGCTTGTGGGCCGGGCAGTCTGTGCCGCCGCTGCTCAGCTCATTCAACCCGGAAGCCCTGCGTGCCGCACGCGCCGCGGACGATCGCTGGCCGCGCGCCCTGCTGCTCGACGAGCTGCGGGCCGGGTGGTTCGATGAAGCGACCGGGCTCGGCTGCATCGCCGTCGTGACGAATCACCAGGTGATGGACGCGGCGGTGATCGCGCAGCTGCACGGCGCCGGCCTGCGCGCGCTCGTCTACACGGTGAACGACGAAGCCAACGCGCAGCGGCTGCTCGCGCTCGGCATCGACGGCATCATCACCGACGCCGTCGATCGCTTCTCGCCGGCGGCCTCAGCTCAAGGCTGAATCTTCGCATAGACCCGCGTGTCGCGCGGCTCGCCGGTCGGCGTCAGGCTCTGGCAACGCAGCACGCCCTCGAGCGTGAAGCCCGCGCGCTCGGCAACGCGCCAGCTGCGTTCGTTGCCATCGTCCATGCGCACCTCGACGCGTCGCGCCCGCAGCTGTTCGAACGTGCAGCGCGTGATCGCCTCGACCGCTTCGCCGACAAGACCCTGCCCGACGCGGCTGCTGCGGCACCAGTAGCCGACCTCGAAACGGCGCACCTGCCAGTCGATGCGGTGCAAGCCGGTGCCGCCGACGAAGCCGGCCTCGTTGCCATCGGCATCGCGCTCGAACATCAGCATCGGCAGGTCCTCGCGCAACAGGAACTTCGCCTGCATGCGGCGGCAATCGGCTTCGCTCTGCGCCAGCGACGGCTCAAGCTGTGCCCATGGCATGTACGGGCGCAGCGCCTCCATCGACTCGATCACTGCGGCGTTCATCAAAGGCGCATCGGCAGCGCGTGCGCAGCGCAGGATCAGGCGCGGCGTCGTGAGGATGTCGGGCACGAATTCGAGCAAGGGTTCCATCGCCGGTCCTTTCATCGATCAATCAATCAAAGCGTATCGACCACCGGGTTCGCCGCACGCACGTCGGCCTCGGCGCCGATCCAGTCGCGCTCCTGTTCGGGCTGCGGCAGCACGCGCACGTTGCGGATGACCGGCGCGCGCCATGCCACGAGCGCCAGCAGCAGCGCGCTGCCGCCCGCAAACGCGAGCGACGAACGCAAGCCGAAGTGCTCGCCCAGCCACCCGCCGAGCAGCGCGCCCGGCCCGGCCGGCAGCAGGATCAGCCAGCGCATCGTGCTCGTCATGCGGCCCAGCAGCGGCTCGGGCGTGACGGCCTGGCGCAGCGCGAGGAAGTTGATGAACACCAGCACCGCACCGGTCGAAAACAGCATCAGCATCAGCGCGAACACCGCGACGCCGAACGCGTTCACCGGCGCCACCGCGAGCAGCAGCCAGCCCGCCCCGCAGACCGCGAAGCCCAGCACCAGACACGGCCCAGGCCCGATGTGCCGGCTGATGCGGTTGCCGAACACGCTCGCGACGATCGTGCCCAAGCCCATGCCCATGTAGCTCAGGCCGACGGCCTGCTCCGACAGGCCGAGCGTGCGCGTCGCGAACAGGATCTGCACCACCGTCGCCGCGTTGTGGCACATCTGCCAGACGCCGACGGCACAAGCGAGCGCGATCAGCAGCCGGTGCCGCGCAACAAAGCGCACACCGGCCTTCAGGTCGCGCAGGAAGTGCGCATCGGCCCGCACCGCGCGCTCTTCGTTGATGACGATGCCGCGCAGGATCGCTGCCGACGTGAGCAGCAGCACCGCATCGACGAGCAAGGCCAGCGGTGCGCCGACGAGCTTGATCAACGCCCCCGCCAAGCCGGGGCCGGCGACCTCGGCGCCCGAGGTGGCAAGCGCGTTCTTCGCATGCGCCTCGACCAGGCGATCGCGCGCGACGACCTGCGTCAGCACGATCTGCGCCGCGCTGCCGGCGGTCGTGAAGATCGTGCCGAGCAGGAACGCGGTGACGTACATCCACGGCATCGTCAGCCAGCCCAGCCACCAGGCCAGCGGCACGCTCGCGACGACGAAGGCCAGCAGCGTCTCGCCGGCGATGTAGACGGGCAGCTTGCGCACGCGGTCGAGCCACACGCCGCAGGGCAGCGAGAACAGCACGAACGGCAGGATCTCCATCGACGTGAGCCAGCCCATCTGCGTCGGCGTGGCGTGCAGCAGCACCGCGGCGGTCAGCGGCAACGCGAGCATCGTGACCTGGCCGCCGAACGAGCTGATCAAGATCGATGTCCAGAGCCGCCGGTAGGTCAGATTGCGCAGCAGGTCACCGGCCGGCAGCGCGAAGCGGCGCTGCAACGCCGCTGTCCATTCCCTCAAGACCTTGTTCATGGCCTCAACCCTCTTTGTTCTCTTTCGCAGGCGTCTTGTGAACGCCCTGACGGGGCAGCGAAAGAAGGAGTTCGAAATCCGAGTCTTCCGCTGATCTCTCAGCGGAAGCTTCTGCGTTAGAAGCGGATGCCGAGAGGGCTAGTGCGTGGCACCGGACTGCTTGAGCAGGCCGCGGCCGACGACGACGGACGCGATGCCGGTGTTCCGACGCGCAGCCGGCGACGCATCGCGCGGGGCGATGGCGTGGCGAGGGTAGGCGTTGGAAGTCATGTCGTCGAGGTGAAAGTGAGAGGTGATCGTAGCAGCGTGTGCACGCTGTCGGCAAGCGGTGGCGGCCCGCGCGCGTTGCGCGGCGTCCACTCGTTTGGGGATCAGCTGCGGTAGTCGGCGTTGATCTTCACGTAGTCGTAGCTCAGATCGCAGGTCCACACCGTCGTGCTCGCCGCGCCGCGGTGCAGGTCGACGCGCACCGTGATCTCGCTCTGCTTCATCACGCGCTGGCCGTCCTCCTCGCGGTAGTCGGGGTGGCGGCCGCCGTTGCGGGCGACGTGCACGTCGTCGAGGAACAGGTCGATCGTCGTCTGGTCGAGATCGGCAATGCCGGCATAGCCGACCGCCGCAAGGATGCGCCCGAGGTTCGGGTCGCTCGCGAAGAACGCCGTCTTCACCAGCGGCGAATGCGCGATCGCGTAGGCCACCTGCCGGCATTCGTTTTCGTTCGCGCCACCGTCGACCTGCACGGCGATGAACTTGGTCGCGCCCTCGCCGTCGCGCACGATCGCCTGCGCGAGCTGCTGCGCGACCGCGACGACGGCGTCGCGCAGCAGTCGGCCGTCGCCGCTGTCGAGCTGCGTGATCGGCGCGTGCCCGGCCTGCTGCGTCGCGATCAGCACGAACGAATCGTTGGTCGAGGTGTCGCCGTCGATCGTGATGCGGTTGAACGACTGGTCCGCGGCGTCCTTCACCAGCGCCTGCACCAGCGCCGGCTCGATCACCGCATCGGTGGCGACGAAGCCCAGCATCGTCGCCATGTTCGGCCGGATCATGCCGGCGCCCTTGCTGATGCCGGTGATCGTGACGGTCCGGCCGCCGATGCTGATCTGCTTGGACGCGGCCTTCGGGAGCGTGTCGGTCGTCATGATCGCCTCGGCTGCGTCGCCCCAGTGGTCGGCGCGCAGGTCGGCAAGCGCGGCCGGCAGGCCGGCGGTGATGCGGTCGACCGGCAGGCTTTCCATGATCACGCCGGTCGAGAACGGCAGCACCTGCTCGGGTGCGATCTTCAGATGGCCGGCGAGCGCGACGCAGGTGGCGCGGGCGCGCGCCAGGCCGTCTTCGCCGGTGCCGGCGTTCGCATTGCCGGTGTTGATGACGATGGCCCGCGGGCTGCTTGTGACGGCCAGGTGGGTGCGGCACAGCTGCACCGGCGCGGCGCAGAAGCGGTTCGCGGTGAACACGCCGGCCACCGCCGAGCCTGCGGCGATCGTGACGACCGTCAGGTCGCGGCGATTCGCCTTGCGCACGCCGGCCATCGCGATGCCGAGCTCGACGCCGGGCACGGGGAAGAGGCTGTGTGGGTCCGGAGCTTGCAGGTTGACGGGCATGGTGATGGTGTCGACGAAAGACGATGAGCCGCGATTGTAGGAAGTCCGATGACCGTGGGTCCGCGCCGCCACACGCGCGGCAACACATCGGAACAAATGCCGGACCTGTAAGCCCTGCCACTGTGCAGGCCAGGCGGCGTGAATTAGAGTCAAGCAAAAACAACGTTGGGATTCTGAATGCTGCCTTTTTTCGCTGATCTGATCACGCGCACCGACGAGGCGCGGCGTGAGTTTGAAACCAACCCGGTGGTGCTGGACGCCGTGGCGCACGGCATGCCGATCGCACGCTACCGCAGCCTGCTGCTCGAGCTCTACCACCTCGTCTGGCATTTCAACCCGGTGTGCGCCGCGGCCGCGAGCCGCGTGCCCGACAAGCTGCGCCAGGTGCGCTACTTTCTGTACGAGCACATGCACGAGGAGTCGGGCCACGAGCAATGGGTGACGAACGACCTCGACGCGGTCGGCGTGAGCCAGGCCACGCTGCTGGCGCACCAGCCGTCGCTGAACACGCTCGCGCTGGTCGGCTACAACCACTGGGCCGCCGACCGGCGCGACCCGTGTTCGGCGCTGGGCATGATGTACACGCTCGAGGTGATCGCATCGGTCTACGGCGGCACGTTCGCCGAGGCCATCCGCAGCTCGCTGCTGCTCGAGGGCGATCGCGGCGTCTCCTTCATCAGCTCGCACGCCACGATGGACGCCGAGCACATGGCCGAGTTGCGCCAGGTGCTCAACACGGTCGACGACGAGGCGGCGCGCGAGGCGATTGTCGAATCGACGCTGGTGAACTTCCACCACATCACGCGGGTGTTCGAGGCGGTATGAACGACGCCATCGACGCCGGTCTCCGGCTGATGCTGCACCGGCCTTACAAGTACCTGCGACTGGAATGGAACAGCGAGCTGGCGATGCTGCGTGTGCGCACCTGCGTCAAGCCGGTCCAGTGCTACAGCCTGGCCGGACTGAGCGAGATGCAGCGGGTGCTCGACGACATCGCGGATCACCCACGCCTGGTGCGGCACCTCGTGCTGAGTTCCGACGTGACCGGCGTATTCAACTTCGGCGGAGACTTGGCGCTGTTCGTGCTGCTCGCGCGTGCGCGTGACATCGACTCGCTTCGGATGTACGGCCATCGCTGCATCGACATGGTCTGGTGGCTGGAACACGCCGCCGTGCGCGGCGTGCACACGACCGTGCTGGTGCAGGGCGACACGCTCGGCGGCGGGCTCGAGTCGGTACTGCCGTTCCATAAGGTCATCTTCGAGCGCAGCGCGCAGGCCGGCTTCCCCGAAGTCCTGTTCAATCTTTTCCCGGGCATGGGCGCCTGGCCACTGACGATTCGCAAGGCCGGCTTCGCGGTCGCCAACGAGATGATCTTGTCGGGGCGCCTCTTCACCGCGGAGCAGCTGATGCGCCGAGGGCTCGTGGATGCCGTCGTCGAAGACGGCGAAGGCGAGCACGCCATCGAATCCGTCGTGCGCATGATCGAGCCGCGGCTGCGTGGCACGCTGGCCGCGCTGCACGCGCGCCGCGTGGCTGCACCGATCACCTACGAGTCGCTCCAGGAGGTGGTCGACATGTGGGCCGAGGCCGCCCTCACGCTGACGACGCGCGACCTGCGCTTGATGGAGCGGCTCGCCCGCGCCCAGGCGCGCAAGGTCGGCGGCGGCGACGAGGGCGCGGTCGAGGAACTCAAGCGCATCGAGCTCGATACGGCGTGGGGCGAGCTACGCGACAGCAACGGCGCGCTGGCCGAGGAACGCGGCACCGGCGTCACCGCGTGGGGCGCACTCGGCAGTTAGTTGATCACTTCAGCCAGGTCGAGATGATCTCGCGCAGTTGGTCGCGCGTGTAGGGCTTGGTCAGGTGGGCGTCCATGCCGACCTCGATCGCGCGCTGCGCGTCCTCTTCGTAAGCGTCGGCGGTGAGCGCGATGATCGGCATGCGCGGCAGCCGCTGGCGCCGCTCGCGGTCGCGGATGTGCAGCGTCGCGGTATAGCCGTCCATCACCGGCATCTGGCAATCCATCAGGACCAGGTCGACGGCGCGCCGCGACATCACGTCCAGCGCCTCCAGGCCGTCTTCGGCCTCGATGATGTCGAGGCCGAACGATTGCAGCATCTCCTCGGCGATGATGCGATTGACCGCGTTGTCCTCGACGACCAGCACGGTGCCTGCCAACGCGTGCGGCAGCAGGTCGAACGCCGACATCGACGAGTCCTGGCTCTCGCCGCTGGGCGGATTCGGGTCGACGTCGAACGCGAGCTCGAAATGAAACGCCGAGCCGACACCGCTGCGGCTGTTGACCTCGATGCGCCCGCCCATCGCCTCGACGATCTTCTGGCTGATGGCCAGGCCCAGGCCGGTGCCGCCCTGGCGCTTGCCGCGTGCCGTCTCGACCTGGTGAAAGGGCTGGAACAAGCGGTTGATGGCTTCGGGCGGAACGCCGATGCCGCTGTCGGCCACTTTGAAACGCACGCGCGCGATACGCGCCGTCTGACCACCGAGCGCGTTCAGCTGCAGCGTCACGCTGCCGCGCTCGGTGAACTTGATGGCATTGCCGACCAGGTTCAGCAGCACCTGCTTGATGCGCTGCGCATCGCCGATCACGCGATCGACGACCCCGGGCTCGAGGTCGAGCACCAGCGTCAGCCCCTTGGCCTGCGCGTTGGCACGGAACAGCGCGACGACGGACGCAGCGGTCGCGTGCAGCGACAGCGGCAAGCGAGCGAGGTTGAGCTTGCCGGCCTCGATCTTGGAGTGATCGAGCACGTCGTTCAGGATCATCATCAGCGACTCGCCCGACGATGCCGCGGTCTTCACGAGCCGGCGCTGCTGCGTATCCAGGCGCGAACTGCGCAACAGCTCGAGCGCGCCCAGCACGCCGTTCATCGGCGTGCGGATCTCATGGCTCATCGTCGCCAGGAACTGCGACTTGGCCGTGTTGGCCGACTCCGCCTCCTCTTTGGCGCGTTGCAGGGACACGTTCGCCGCATCGGCTTCCAGGCCGTGGCGGACGGCACGTATCGTGGCCTGCGTGAACTCGCGCGCGGCGCGAAGCATCGTCAGGCCGAACAGGCCCACCAGTGCCGCGAGCGGAAACGACCGCGCATTCTCGACGAACAGGCACACGCCGATGATCGTCAGCAATTGCGGCACTGCCAGCAGTTCGAACGAATATCCAACCAGCGACATGAAGTACGCAGCCACGGCGATCGATCCGCAGGCGATCACCATGAAGGCAGTGGCGTCTGCACCTCGAAGGTGGGCATAGATGCCAATGACGCTGACGGCCCACAGCAAGCCAGCGACGGCCGCGTTGCCTTCCAGCGAGCGCTGGGCATTGCGCAGCTGCAAGTCGCTGAGCGCGGCCGTATCGGCATAGTGGTGCGCGATCCACCAGCGCCAGCCCGTGCCGATGTACCCGATCAAGCCCGCCAGCGCCGCCGCCGTCGGCCGTTGTGCCTGCCAGCCGACCCACACAATGAAACTAACGATGATGAACTGCGCAAGAACGCTTCGCCCGGCGTTGTGAAGCGCCAGTTGCAACAGCTCGCGCTTGAGACCCGCCTCGGTTGATGGATCGTCGGACATGGAGCGGCAGCATAACGCGGCGCACCACTGGCGCGCGCGCATCGGCGCGCTGAATTTGACGCGCGCCGATGCGCGCGCTCAGGCCGCCGGGATCAGGCGCTCAGGCCAGGCGCCCGTGG
>Ga0307508_10003053_pt1 | contig 17217 bp, 8 predicted proteins | sample 9_EM_MG_FD_203089 | JGI IMG/M metagenome (GOLD analysis project Ga0307508, IMG submission 203089) | Populus trichocarpa ectomycorrhiza microbial communities from riparian zone in the Pacific Northwest, United States - 9_EM | ecosystem: Host-associated > Plants > Roots > Unclassified | place...
GACGGTTCGTCTGCACCTTCTTTTCTCGTGGCCCCTCCTCTCGTCGGCACACTCGGCTCGTTCCCCGGCCGTCAACCTTGAGCTTCCCTAGCCGTAGCGGTCCGCTCGGCCTCATAGGCTCCTCACAGACTTCGTCGGAAGAGCTGCTGAGGCTCTACGGATGGTCCCGGTAGAGAGAACACGTAGCGAAAACTCTATTTAGCACTCTGTTACAAAAAAAAGCCGGCACCCCAATAATGCCATACAACCTCCCATCCGCGCTGTGCCCTCTCCTATCCACCCCGCCGCGCCCATACGGTATCCTGTCCATATCGTGCGACCATGGACATCCACCAATTAATAAATAGCGATGTGGAAAACTTCAGGCACAGCAGGGAGCTTGCTGAGACTCTCCTGGAGGAAGATATGTGGGAAATGAGTGAGGATATGGAAGAACTTGTCGAGGAAGAGGAGGAAGAGGAGGAGGAGCAGGAGGAAGAGGAAGAGGAAGAGGAGGAGGAGTCTGCAACACAGCGTTCTTCTACCCAGGATCCCAATGGAAAGCATGGGAAGATCGAGCGTTTGTCAAGGAGGTGCTTGCTGTGAAGCCATTCAACTGCACAGTGCAGTTGAATAGTCTGCACCACAGAAAAGAAGTGAGAGTATGGAACATGTGGGCAGTCACCGCAGTGGGCACTCAAGTAAAGGGCGGATCGACAAGTTGATCTATTATTTCACAGCGTGTGAATCTACCTTACATCAGCCTCTACTGTATATTCAGTATGCGAAAATATTTACCGCAAGTAGGTTTTCCAATATTCACTTGGTGGGGTATCCAGTCGCACTCTCCCAGTCCCCGGTGGAGACCCTCTTTTTTCGTGTTTCCGAGAAGGATTTTCCGTACAATTTGGGCATGGTGATACACTAATTCCCTCTCGCGTTGGAGGAGAGTGCGACGGCAACTCATAATTGGAGTTGTGGAGGCGTTGCGTGAGTGTTGAATTTCCGTCTGGTGTAGATGCAAATTCCGAAAACTCACCCAGTCTCTTTATGTATTCACACCTTGACTCGGGTAGGTGTAGGTTGTTGGGGACAAATACAAGTCCTGGGCATTTTATTGACAGCCCATGTCTGGGAGGTTTCTATTCTATCCCGAGAAAATGGTGAGTTTATAGGAATCTCAGGTCTAGTATGGCGGCAGTGTTTTGTTTATTTTGTCATTTCTCGCACGCGATATATTAGATCATTGCGACCCATATGGCGACGCTGTTGTGTGCAGGCCAGCCACAGTCATCCGTGGCAGATGCGGCCGAGTGACGCGGAATGCCACCGGGGCGATGTCCCTTTGCCCATCCGCATAGTGAGGCTAAGCACAGTCTTTCGGCACTGCTTGCCTGTCGTGCAGAGGACTACCGGGGAATATTGACCAACTGCTGGGACTTCGCCAGACTACGGGCGATCTCTTCCTCTTCTGATCTTCTCCGGTGCTGCAGTCGCCATCAACTGGCAATAGCTGCGGGGCAACACATACTATAGTGATAGCAACATACCGGCCAGCGACACAACAACAACAGTTAAGACAGCGACAACAGCAACAGGAGAACAACACACAGCCTCGCCGCGCAGGATTATCACTCAACCATCTACGAACATGCGGAACGTAGTGCAGCACCGACATCCATCCTACGTATGTATGCATGTACCAACGCTCAACACCAGCCATTCTCAGCCAACAGCAGCGAACGGGGCAACCAAGTGCTTCAAACGAATTCAGCAATAAAGGCGATTGCCCGGAGGACTGGCCAACACATTTATCATTTATATGTACTATCTAACGAATGCAACCACTTAGAGATATCCCACCGCGCGGACTGAAACAAGGTGCAGCCCAACTCGCGCTTAGAGCAAGATTAATAGCACTCGCTGCCAGCCAGTAGGTCCAATGCACAATTGAAATCGCGAGGACGGAGCGGGCCATCCCGTAAAGGCACATGCCCGGCACGTCACGGTATCCGACAATCTAGTCGTCTTTTTTTTCTTTCGGTTCATCGTGGCATATTTCTACCCGAACACCGGGTCCTGAATAAGGTCAAACGGTGCCCCATCCACCAAACAAACAAGCGAACTAGATATCTTTGCGCCGCCCCAAGCGCACGGGGTCCGCTGTTTGTTCCTTTCTCGCATCGGGTTGCGCCATTCGCGACCATGGCGCAAAACTGGTCGACAGTCTCAACCGTGCGGAGTCGGGTTACATTCCGTGACCCCGCGCGCCAGTATTATGTAGACATGACGTCAGCACAGGACGTGCAGCTAGGGAGTTTATCCACTCTATATCTTACGCATCTATGTGCTCTACTATCGACCTACAGCAGCGATCGCCATAACCTGCCTGCCTGCCCTACATCAGACGTTGGAGAATGTACGTCCAACGGCGATCAGCGATCAGCGCTCCAAATCAATGCACGCATGGGTGCCTTGTGGCAGTAAATGGGAGAGGTTATCTGTTTCAACTTCCCCCCTCCCCTGCGTGAGTGTGCAGATGCTTTCTTTGTCTGTCGTGTGCGCGCCGGTCTGCTGGGAAGCCGATGCAAATGTATGTGCGCGCGTACGTTGCGGAGAGAGCGATGCGGACGTGTCTGCGCGTGGCAAAGTCACGAGAAACTACGAGTTTACCGCCGCTTTCCACATCTGGAAGCCGCCTCACAGGGTGGAGTAAAGCGACATCGAGCGCGGTCATCAACTTCCATGGCTGGTGGTGTCGCTACGGAAGAAAAAAAAAACACCATCTATCGTCTAGGATATAAAACAGACCAAGCCAAAAAAACAAAAGAAAACAGCCTCAACCGTAAAACGCCCCCAGTATGCTGTACGCCCCCCCGCTGGTCACCAGTTCGGCGGTAGCCCGGACATGCCCTTGGCGATCTCGCTCAAGAACTTCTCGCGCTCGATCTCGATCGCGGCCTTGACCTTGAGGCCGGCAACGAGGCTGCCGCCGGCCCAGACGCCGAGGCTGCGGACCCCACGCACAAGAACGTCGGCCCGGCCCTCGGCCAGCTCACGCGGCACTGGCTCGTCCTCGTCCTCCTTGTCCTCGTCGGGATGCCGAGTTCTGGCGCAGTGCTTGGGGAACGGAGACGTGTCGGACGCGCGCGGGCCGAGCCCCCAGCCGCACTCGTCGATGATAGCCTGCAGATCGCGTAGGATGCGCGCCTGCAGCCCTGGAATGCGCGCGCCGCCGCCGACGAAGACGATGCGCGAGACGCAGGCGGAGCGGACGTCGATGGTGCAGTGGAGGAGCGCGTGGTACAGCAGCAGCGGCAGCGGCGTGTCGTCGTCGTCGGCGATGTCCGGGGTGACCGAGGGCGTGGTCGTGGGCGCGAAGAAGGCGCTCTCGACGGGCTCGGCGAGCTGCGAGAACGGGATGCGCAGCGTCCGGCGGCCGAGCGGTACCACCGTCAGCCTGTCGTCGTCGGCGCGCTTCCTGGAGGACGGGACGTAGCTCAGACGCTCCATGATCTCCTCCACCTCGGAGACGTCCGGCGGGTCGCTGGCGTCGCGCAGGAGCCGCGCCAGGAAGGCGAGCCAGGTGTCCCGCAGGCGGCGCGTGCCGCGGATGCTGCGGCCGTGCACGCCGAGGCCGCGCCCCTCGACCGCGCGCAGGTCGTACACGGGCGTCACCACCGTCTCCGCCCAGCCGACGTCGACCACCAGCGCGCTGCGGAGGCCGGCGGCCACAGTCGCCAGCACCGGCGCCGACATCAGCGTCACCGCCGGCGGGTGGAAGTGCACGAAGATGGTCGCTAGGATGGCGCTCAGGATGCGCGTCGGGAACAGCGGCGGCACGGGCAGCAGGATGCGCCGCGTCTTGGAGTCCAGCAGCAGGTGTCTGCCACGCGTCAGCTCGCCGCTGCGGCCGGTGCGGCGCAAGACGGAAGGGGCGCTTACTTGTTGTACGCGAGCCGGAGCCCGCGCTCGACGAGATCCTGGACGAGCCCCAGCTGCCTGCGGAGCAGCTTGTCGACGCTCTCGCCGCTCTCGCCGCGCAGCGCGAAGTTGAGGTCCCAGATGGCGGAGCCACCCTGGCGCCGGCCGACGAGCGCGGACACGATGCGGTCGCCCGAGCGCCACCGCACGGAGTCGTTCCAGGCGAGCTGGCAGCGCGGCGACGCCTCGTTCGCGAAGCCGGCGCGCAGTAGGCGTGAGCCGATCTCGAGCACCAGCAGGTCTTCGGGCGCGTGCAGCGAGCTGGCCGGCTGGTAGCGGTGCACGGCCGGGCCGCCCGGCACGCCGAACGACGGCGTCCGCAGCGCGGGCGGCAGCCCGAGCCCGCGGTACAGCGTGGTCGTGGGTGTTTTCGAATCCATGTGGTTGCGTGCGTGCGTGCGGGGCGTGGGAGGCCGCGGCACAAAAGTCGACGCCGCCGCAGAGTGCCGCCAAGACAACCAACCGGAGCCGCAACGCCAGGCACGCTCAAACCGACGTCGCACCGCAACCAACCCGCCCGCTTCCCCGTCCCGATGCGACCATGTCGTACGCGTAGAGTGCTCTGCGGACACGTGCAGCCGCTCCCGTAGGAGCGGATGTCCCGTTTCGTGTGCGTACTTTACGCATTGCCGTGCTCATGCCGGCAGCGCACGCTTCTCAGGCCGATTGAGTCGCCAAGAACTCGCTATCTAACTACTCTACACTAGTGCCATCACTGATGCTGGGATAAACCCATGGCACGCGTAGACAGCGTACCCAGCCAAGCCGTTCATTCTGCAGCTGGATGGATCATACTACGTCACATCCCAGACAAATGCAGGTCCCCGCCGGCCAGCTCGGGCGGTGGAAGCGTTCCTGGCGCGTGCCAGTCGCAGCTGCGGCAGGGACGCGCACGCTTTTGCTCCCAGATGCGGAATATTTCAATCGCACCACCCCCCTAACAAGGGAGTCAGATTCTTAATTCACTCTGCAGTATCATAGGTGTACTCTAGGTACTCCATACGATGTCCGTAAGCGACGGATCCGAGTGCGGTGGTTGGCGAAGGGGAGCATCTGAGATCTGCTAACCGGTGCGGGAACGGTGTCTCCGCCGGAGCTATCGCAACATCAGTATCACAGTCGGCTGCACCAACCTCGTCCAAAACTGGGGATAGATAGTTAGACTCGACGCGGCTCACAAGAACTGTCTAGAGCATTCTAGATAGTTAGCTATATCGCCGGTATGTATGTGTCGGCGGAGCTGCATGCACTCGCCAGCTAGTTTGATCGGAGACGTTGGGTCCCCAGCCCCCCCCCGCGGTGGCGGATTGAGCGAAAAGCAGGCGGGCATGCACGATCGTTGCCGCAGCGACAGGGACGGCTTCATCCCGGCAGTCGTGCGTGTTTGCGTGCGTCCGGCCGGGGTGGCTGGCTGGTGGAGTGAGGCAGGAATGGGATGATGGGGCCCACAAACTACAAATTGCCGCACCCACCCTCCTCCCCCCTTCTTCCTCCTTCCTCCTCCACCCCTCTCAGTCCGCTCGGTCTTCCTCTTCCCCCACCACAGTCGCTCATCCTCGGACAGACAACTCTCGCTTCTCCATCCCATCACTCGCTCTTGAACGACCCTCCCCAGGACAAACAGACAGATAAGATGCGTTTCGCTTCCGTCCTCCTCTTCTCGCTCCCGCTCGTGCTCGCCTCGCCGGCCACGTACGACGAGCCCACTCCCTCGGCCCATCACGTGACTCTTCCGTGCGCCGCCTGCTACGGAACTACTACGACCCCGGTCCCCGTGCCCACCTACCCGGCTGAGGAGCCCGAGAAGCCGACGACCTACCCGCTCGAGACTCCGGAGCCGACCTACCCCGTTGAGACCCCCGTGGTCCCTACCTACCCCGTGGAGACCCCGGCCGAGCCGACGTACACACCGCCCAGCAACGCCACGTACACGCCTCCCGTGGCTCCGCCAACCACGTCGATCGTTCCGCCGCCCTACCCGATCAGCAATGACACCGCCACACCGAGCACGACCGGCACCAGCAAACCCATCTCGACCAGCAGCGAGAGCGGGTCTTCGTCGACGCTGTCGGCTGCTGCCTCCACCACTGCTCCGCCCGCCACGGGTGGTGCCGCTGCGGCGAGGTTTGGCGCCAGCGCGATGCTCGGAATGGTCCTCATGGCTGGTGTCGCTGCTATCCTGTAGAGTGAGAGCAGAGTGGCGTGAATGAATGAATGAATGCAATCGATCGATTCTCCTTGTCTTGTTTCTTTTCTCTCTCGATTCGGTTCTTTTTTTCGGGATATAATGGTAATGGCATAACTAATGACATGCGGCATGGGCGGATGAGGGGACGTATCTGCACAGTCCACGCTCCTTTTGATGAATTCACGACGGATTGGGATGGCATCCGATGTTTTTTTCTTTTCTGTTTTGTAACACGAATATTTTGTGTTGGTAGCTACTCTTTTTTCTTGCATTTCTCACCGTTCTCATGGAGGGTAGGACCGATTTGGACGGAGAGGTACAAAGGAGGCTCGGTGGGGTGGCGAAGGGATGGAACGGGGAACGAAAGCCAGGAATTGAAAAGCTACAAGAACACCGGTCAAGGAACTGAGAGCCAATAACCGAACAATGAATTGTGAAACGCAGCATAGCACACATGCACGCTATGCACAAAAAGTGTGTAGATGCGAATTGGGAATCGGAACCGGAATGCGAATGGCGAGAGCTGGAATGTGATGCGATGTGAACGTTGGCAAGCAACAAAAGCAAAGGGTGCCGTGTCTCATGTCTTGTGCGTTGTGAGCAGAAGGTTCGATGCAGGGATTTGACACGTGACTTGAGGTAGCGATTGATCGAGAGCGAAGACTATATAGAGAGTTTGCGCTTTGCATCTAGATGCAAAAACCAGGCTGTGACCCGAATTTCTTGGCGATCTTGACCCGGAAATTTGCATCTACTCCAGATGCAAAACTGGCCAATTTGCATCTACACCAGACGGAAATTCAACACTCACGCAACACCTCCACAACTCCAATTATGAGTTGCCATCGCACTCTCCTCCAACGCGAGAGGGAATTAGTGTATCACCATGCCCAAATTGTATGAAAATCCTTGGAAACAAGAAAAAAGAGGGTCTTCACTGAGGACTGGGAGGGTGCAACTGGATACCCCAACAAGTGAAAATTGGAAAACCTACTTGCGGTAAATATTTTCGCATACTGAATATACAGTAGAGGCTGATGTAAGGTAGATTCACATGCTGTGAAATAGATCAACTTGTCGATCCGCCCTTTACTTGAGTGCCAACTGTGGTGACTGCCTACATGTTCCATACTCTCACTTCTTTTCTGTGGTGCAGACTATTCAACTGCACTGTGCAGTTGAATGGCTTCACAGCAAGCACCTCCTTGACAAATGCTGAATCTTCCCATGCTTTTCAATGGGATCCCCGGGTAGAAGAATACTGTATTGCAGACTCCTCCTTCTCCTCCTCTTCCTCTTCCTCCTCTTTCTTGATAAGCTCTTCCATATCCTCACTTATTTCCCACATATCTTCCTCCAGGAGAGTTTCAGCAAGCTCCCTGCTGGGTCTGAAGTTTTCCACATCGCTATTTATCAATTGGTGGATGTCGATGGTCGTACGATATGGACAGGATACCATATGGACATGGTGGGGTGGATAGGAGAGAGCACAGCACAAATGGGAGGTTGTACGACATTATTGGCATCAGGAAAAAAAAATATACATTGTAACACAGCATCGCGCTAGCAATGTTAGGAGCGTTAAAACATATTGCAGATACCAATTTACCATTAAAACGTATTCAATGTATTGTTATAGTTTGTACGGAAAATATCCATTCGAACGCTACATCTTGCGTGTCGTCCACTAACCATCCAAGGTACTCTTGCAACTTTTATTCGAATGCTACCTCTGGCATAGTGTCTACTAACAACGCAATACACCATCGCAACTTCCATTCGAACGCTACGTCTGGTATGGCGACTACTCTTTATGCAAAGTATCTTTGCAATTTCTGTTTGGACAATACGTCTGGCATAGCGTCCCTATCCACGTAATGTATCTTTGCAACTCCCGTTCGGACAATACCTCAAGTGCAGTATTGACTATCCATGCGGAGTACCTTCAAAACTTCCATTTGAACGCTATGTCTGACATGGGGTCTACTATCCACACAGAGAATATTCGCAAATTCTGTTCGAATACTACATCTGGCATGGCCTCCACTATCCATGCAAAGTACCATCACAACTTTCATTTGAATGCTACATCTGGCAGGACGTCTACTTTCCATGTAAAGAATCTTCACAACCTTCGTTCGGATGATACCTCTGGCGTGTCGTCCACTATCCACATGGAGTACCTTTGTAACTTCCATTTGAATACTATATCTGGTATGGGGTCTATTATCCACACAGAGAATCTTCGCAACTTCCGTTTAATGCTATATTTGGCAGGGTATCTACTATCCACACAGAGTAAGTTTGTTACTTCTGTTGGAATGTAGAAAAGAGAAAGTATTATTTTCTCCATACAGCAGGCCCACTCGAATGCTACATCTGGCATAGGGTGTACTATCTACGCAGAGTAAGTTTGTTACTTCCATCGGAACGTAGAAAGAGAAAGTAATATCATCTCCATACAGCAGATCCGTTCGAACGCTATGTCTGACATGGTGTCTACTATCTGGCAGCCAGAGGATATTGGCAACTTCCGTTCGAATGTTACATGTGGTATGGTGTCCACTTTGAACGCAAAGTACCATCGCAACGTTCATTTTAACGCTACATCTGGCAGGACATCTAGTCTCGGTGCAAAGAATCTTCGTAACTTTCATTCGGATGATACCTCTGGCGTGTTATCCACTATGCAAGCAAACTACCTTTGCAACTTCCGTTCGATGCTATGTCCAGAATAGCGTCCAGAATTCATGCAAAGTACCATCGCAACTTTCATTAGAAGACTGTCTGATGGAACATCAACCATCCACATAAAGTACTTTTGCAGCTTCCGTTCAAATTTGTATGGTATGGCGTCAACTATCCAGACAGAGAACCTTTGCAACTTGTGTACAGACACTACGTATGACATGGCACATACAATTCACAAAGTCTGAGGTTCAACATACAGGGTAAAATATGTCTGTTTACACAATTCAGGAACAACAAACTTCACAAACAAAACGATGTAATATCAAGTGACAGCATGCAAAGAATACATTTGAAATTTGCAACAAGAGAGAAATGAATTGTAAGCAAAGACAGCATTCAGTGACAAAATCCAGGATGAAACTCGGACTCACAAATCCAGCAAGCGAATTCACCAGGGGAATCCACATTAGGAAAAAAAAAAATTACGTCCTGAGTGTCCGGACACACTAGATGCTCTGGACGCTTCGGACGCAACCTGCTTAACTCGGACACAGTTCACCATGGCACCGTGCATCCGGACACAGCTCACCATGGCACCATGCGTCCGGATGCAGCTAGCCACGGCATCTGCTTACCGGACGGAGCGTGTCAGGGCATTTTCCTTCTGGACGCAGCCGTGTCAGGGCATTTTCCTTCTGGACGCAGCCGTGTCAGGGCATTTTCCTTCTGGACACAGCTATGTCAGGGCATTTTCCTTCTGGACGCAGCCGTGTCAGGGCAAATGGCGTCTGGACGATGCGTGTTATGGCACTGCAGTTACGCTGGCTGTCGAGGTACGGAACATCGCAGCAAATACTCTTGTTGCATTTGCAAATACGCAGTGGGTTCCAGGCATAGTGACTCAGTCCAGTTCTATTCATTATATCTAATGTACATCTATATATGCTACTACCACACTTCGTGCGGAAACAAAGGAAAGTTGGCAAATACGACACGACGCGTTGAGAACGACGTGATGAGCGCGACAAGATGAACACGACGTGATGAGCACGATGACTATCAGGAGGATGGCAATGAGCACGCCGCCGGCAGCAAGGACGATAGCAAGTAGGACACGGCGAGTATGATTGCACGCTTTGTGACATGGTTAGTACAGCTCTCAGAGTGACAGACAGCGGAAAGTTGTACAATACAACGTGATGAGTACGATGTCAATGAGGGTGCCAGCGGCAAGAACGATAGCGTGTAGAACGCGGTGAGTATGATGTCAATGAGGGTGCTGGCGGCAAGAACGATAACGGGTAGGACGCGGCGAGTACGATGTCAATGAGGGTGCCGGCGGCGAGAATGATAGCGGGTAGGATGCGGCGAGTATGATGTCAATGAGGGTGCTGGCGGCGAGAATGATAGCGAGTAGGCCGCGGCGAGTATGAGTGTGCATAAGACGCGGCGAGTATGATGTCAATGAGGGTGCCGGTGGCGAGGATGATAGCAAGTAGGACACGGCGAGTATGATTGCAAGTAAGACGCGGTGAGTATGATGGCAAGCTTTGTGACATGGTTAGCACAGATCTTGGAGTGACAGATGGCAGGAAGTTGACAATACAACGTGACGAGTACGATGTCAATGAGGGTGCCGGCGGCGAGAACAATAGGGGGTAGGACGCGGCGAGTACGATGTCAATGAGGGTGCTAGCGGCAAGAACGATAACGGGTAGGACGCGGCGAGTACGATGTCAATGAGGGTGCCGGCGGCGAGAACGATAGGGGGTAAGACGCAGCGAGTGTGGGCGTGTAGGACGCAGCAAGTATGAGAGCGAGTAAGACGTGGTGAGTATGATGGCGAGTAAGGCGCAACGAGTAAGATGTCGATTAGGAAAATGTCGACGAGTAGGACGAGGTGAAAGGAGAAGAAAAAAGGGGTCTATCTATGAGTGATGAGCGAGCCGAACCTTGCGAAAGCGCAAGCGTTAGTAGTGGCTTGGCGCTTTCTATTGCCATCGTACTCGTCACGTCTTTCATGCCATCATACTCACCGTGACTTACTCGCCACGTCCTACTCGCTATCGTCCTCGCCGCTGGCACCCTCATTGACATCATACTCCTCACTGTTTATTGTACAACTTCCCGGTGTCTCTGTCACTCTGAGAGCTGCACTAACCTTGTCACAAAGCTCGCCATCATACTTGCAGCATCTTACTTGCAATCATACTCGCCGTGTCCTACTTGCTATTGTCCTCACCACCGGCACCCTCATTGACATCATACTCGCCGTGTCTTACACGAGCTCATACTCGCCGTGGCCTACTCACTATCGTTCTCACCGCCGGCACCATCATTGACATCGTACTCCTCACTGTATATTGTACAACTTCCCAGTGTCTCTGTCACTCTGAGAGCTACGCTAACCATGTCACAAAGCTCACCACATAATCATCGCGTCTTACTCGCTCCCATACCTGCCACGTCCTACTCACTGCCACACTTGCCGCGTCTTACCCGCTATCATTCATGCTGCCGGCACCCTCATTGAAATCATACTCGCCGCATCCTACCCGCTATCGTTCTCGCCGTCGGCACCCTCATTGACATCGTACTCATCACGTTGTATTGTACAACTTCCCACTGTCTGTCACTCTGAGAGCTGCGCTAACCATGTCACAAAGCCCGCAATCATACTCACCGCGTCCTACTTGCTATCGTCCTCACCGCCGGCGGCGTGCTCATCGCCATCCTCCTCATAGTTGTCGTGCTCATTGCGTTGTGCTCATCATGTCGTGCTCACCACGTTGTGCTCATCGCATCATACTCATCGCGTCATGCTCAACGCATCATATCATATTTGCCAACTTTCCTTTGTTTCCGCACGAAGTGTGGTAGTAGCATATATAGATGTACATTAGATAGAATGAATAGAACTGGACTGAGTCACTATGCCTGGAACCGGCTTCGTGTTTGCGAATGCGACAAGATTATTTGCTACGATGTTCCGTGCCTTGACAGACAGCGCGACCGTGGTGCCATGACACGCGTCGTCCGGACGCCATTTGCCCTGACACGGCTGTCCCCAGAAGGAAAATGCTCTGATACGGCTGCGTCCAGAAGGAAAATGCTCTGACATGGCTGCGTCCAGAAGGAAAATGCCCTGACACAGCTGTGTCCAGAAGGAAAATGCCCTGACACGCTCCGTCCGGTAAGCAGATGCCATGGCGAGCTGCGTCCAGACGCACGCCATCCTGGCATATGGCGTCCGAATGCACGGTGCCATGGCATGCTGCGTCCGAATTCACATTGCCTGTGCGTTTTGCGTTGGGAGCGGTATGTGCCCTGCCAGGGTGCGTCCAGATCGTCCCGAGTGCCTGGTGCGTTCGGACGCAGCCTGTGCGTCCGGATGCAGATTTTTTTTCCTGATGCAGTGAGTGAATCTGATGAGAGAATTTGGTGAGAGAATTGGCAAGAGAATCAATGAAAGAAACAGGGAGAGAAACAGTGAGAGAATCGGCGAGAGAATCGGCGAGAGAAACAATGATAGAATCAACGCGAGAAACCGGGAGAGAATCAAGGAAAAGAATCAGTGCGAGAAACGGCAAGAGAATTGGCGAGAGAAAGAATGGGAGAAAGAGCGACAGAAGCGACAGGAGAATCTGGAGAGAGAATCAATGATAGAATCAACGAGAGAAACCGCAAGAGAATCTAGTAAAAGAATCAGTGAGAGAATTGGCGAGAGAATTGGCGAGAGAAACAATGGGAAAAAGAGCGAGGGAAGCGGCAAGCGAATCTGATGAGAGAATTCACCACAGGAATCCAGCAAGCGAACCTGACAAGAGAATTCGGCAAGAGAATCAGCAAGAGAAACTGCAGGATAGTCAATGAGAGAAATAGCAAGGGAATCCGTGAGCGAATCCGGTGAGAGAATCCAGTGAGAGAATCCAGCGAGAGAATCAACGATAGAATCTATGAGAGAATCAAGGAGAGAAAACGCGAGAGAATCTAGTAAAAGAATCAGTGAGAGAATCGGCAAGAGAATCAGTGAGAGAAACAATAGGAGAAACAGCGAGAAAATTGGCGAACGAATGCGGCGAGCGAATCGGCAACAGAAACAACGAGAGAATGTGGCGAGAGAATGCGGCGAGCGAATGCAGCGAGATTATCCAGTGAGTGAATCCAGCTAGTGAATCCACCGAGCGAATCCAGCAAGTGAATCTGATGGGAAAATCTAGTAAAAGAATCAGCAAGAGAATCCAGCAAGAGAATCTGGAACAGAATCAAACAGAGAATCAGCGAGAGAATCAACAAGAGAGCCAGCGAGTGAATCCAGCATGCAGATCCAGCAAGTGCATCCAGTAAGAGAATCAGGAAGAGAATCAGCGAGAGAAACAATGAGAGAACTGTGACACTGGGGTTGTAGCGCAACCGGAATGTGGAGAGAATCAAAGGTAATCAGGCTACTTTCGATAATTTACAGCGGAATAATCTTAGATCTTTGTATGTGGGTTTTCGTTGGTTGGGTGCGGAGGTGTGTCGAAGTCTGAGCGTGCCGATTTCTCCTTTCGGGGCGGATATCTCTCTCTTTTTTATCTGCCGCGCCATAGCATGAGATTTGATGACTCAGCATGTGAACTGGTGACTCGGGCAGACTATTCCTCCGAGGTCAGGAGGCTTTGGAAGGAATGTGGATGACTTTGTTGGCCCTGGCCAGGGTGTAGATAACAGGAGATGAGTTTCATGCATCGGAGCAGGGTCGGCCTCAGTCCAGACTCACTTCTCATGCACCGAGGGCAGGGTTTCTCCCTCAGGAGCCAACCAGGTTTTGTCCCGCAGGATCTCCCTGTTCCACAGAAGGTGACGCGGCCTTTCTCCCGCAGGAGCTCAACTGACGTGGCTGTCTTCCCGCAGGAGACTAGCCCAAGCCTGTTCCTTAATTCCCTCGCTCGTTTGCAATCCTCCTCATCCCGGAGTTTACAGCCTCGGCCATATGCTAACTCCGTTCCCTATCTTCCTGCCTAGACTCTCTTAAATGACTCCCGTGATTCTCCTTCAGAAGGCAACTACTTGCCTCCTGATAACCCGTGACTCCGTACATCCGTCATCACTCGTTATGTAGGCTATGCATATTTTCCTTGAGTGTAACAAGAACTGACAAGAGAATCGACGCGAGCATCGAATTGTGATTACAGCAAGTTAATCCCTTGAGAGAATCTTGCAAGAGAATCAGTGAGAGCATTGGCGAGAGAATCAGCGAAAGAATCCACTGAGACAATCAAGCAGCAGCTACTAGGGAATTCAAGCAGAGACATCATTTCCGTCTGTGCTGTGATTGCTTGTTGTCGGCTTGCCTCATCAATCCTGCTGCGAGAATTGAGTTTTGCTGGACTACTGGATGAGTCACTAGCCAGCAGTGATAGATAGCTTTTATCAACCATCTCCACTTCTTCCTCTTCTTCTTTCTTCTTTACATGGCAACATCCAGGTTTCCGAGGAACACTAACAATCGCCATCACGTTTTGCCACTTGCCTGACCCCACATCCAGTCTACCCTCTTGTCAGATTCGCTCACTCTCGGTCTGCTGGATTTTCTCAGTGATTTTCTTGGTGATTTTCTCAATAATTCTTTCACTGGATTCTCTCGCTGATTCTTTTTCTCGATTCCCTCGCTGAATTCGCTTACAAGATTCTCTCGTTGATTCTTTCGCTGGATTCTCTTGCAGATTCTCTTGCTCGATTGGCTCACTGAATTCTTTTACTAGGTTCTCTCACTCGATTCCGTCGCAGGATTTTGTTGCCGAATTTAGTCGCCGAATTCGCTCATCGGATTTACTAGGTAGATTAGCTCACCAAATTTGTTCACTGGATGTGCTTGGTGGATTCGCTGGTAGGATTCTCTCGCTGATTCTCTCACTGATTCTCTTGCTGGATTCTCTCACCGATTCTGTCGCTGATTCTCCCGTTGATTATCTCGCTGATTCACTGACTAGATTCCCGTGCTGGATTCACTTGTTAGATCTGCTCACTTATTCTCTCGCCGATCTTCTTGTTGTTTCACTTGCCGATTCTCTCTGCAATTCTGTCACTGATTCTTTTACTTGATTCTCTTGCTGGATTCACTTGTGGGATTTGCTTGCTGGATTTGCTAACTGGATTCTCTTGCTGATTCTTGCTGATTCTCTTGCTGATTCTCTTGCCGATTCACTTGCTTGATTTGCTCACTGATTTCTTTTACTAGTAGATTCTCTCCCTGGATTTGCTCACTGATTCTTTTACTTGATTCTCTTGACGGATTCACTTGCTGGATTTGCTTGCTGGATTTGCTCACTGGATTCTCTCGCTGGATTCTGTTGCTGATTCTCTCGTTGATTCTCTCGCCCATTCACGGACTAGATTCCCATGCTGAATTCACACGTTCGATCCGCTCACCGATTCTCACACCGATTCTCTCGTTGTTTCACTTGCCGCTTCTCTCTCTGATTCTTTTGCCGATTCTTTTACTTGATTTTCTCGCTGGATTCACTTGCGGGATTTGCTCGCTGGATTTGCTCACTGGATTCTCTCACCGGTTCTCTCGCTGATTCTCTCGATGATTCTGTCACTGATTCGGTCCTTGATTCTCGTACTGATTCACTGACTAGATTCCCGTGCTGGATTCACCCATTTGATCCACTTGCCGATTCTCTCTCTGATTCTCTCATTGTTTCACTCATCAATTCTCTCTCTGATTCTCTCTCTGATTCTTTTACTTGATTCTCTTGCCAGATTCACTTGTGGGATTTGCTCGCTGGATTTGCTCACTGGATTCTCTCGCTGATTCTCTTGCTTATTCTCACACCCATTCACTTGATCGATTCGCTCGCTGATTTCTTTTACTAGATTCTCTCCCTGGATTCCCTCGCTGATTCTTTTACTTGATTCTCTCGCCAGATTCACATCAGGAAAAAAAAAATTGCATCGTATGTGTCCAGACGTACTAGACGCTTTGGATGCTGTGGACGCAACCTGCTTAACTTAGACGCAGTTCGCCAAGGCACAGTGCATCCGGACGCAGCTCGCCATGGCACCATGCGTCCGGATGCAGCTCGCCACTATATCTGCCTATCGGACGAAGCGTGTTAGGGCATTTTCCTTCTGGACGCAGCCATGTCAGGGTATTTTCCTTCTGAATGCAGCCATGTCAGGGCATTTTCCTTCTGGACGCAGCCGTGTCAGGGCATTTTCCTTCTGGACGCAGCTGTGTCAGGGCATTTTCCTTCTGGACGCAGCTGTGCCAGGGCAAATGGCATCCGGACGATGTGTGTCATGGCACTGCGGTCACGCAGGCTGTCAAGGCACAGAACATCGCAGCAAATACTCTCATCGCATTCCCAAAAACGCAGTGGGTTCCAGGCATAGTGACTCAGTCCAGTATTATTCTTTATATCTAATGTACATCTATATATGCTACTACCACACTACACGCAGAAACAAAGGAACGTTCGCAAATAGAACACAACACGTTGAGCACAATACGATACGTACGACATGAAGAGCACGATGCATTGAGTACGATGTGAGGAGCACAACGCGATGAGCAAAACGCGATGAGCACAACGCAATGAGCATGACGACTATGAGGAGGATGGTGATGAGGATGCTGGTGGTGAGGACGATAGCAAGTGAGACGCGGCGAGTATGATGGCGAGCTTTGAAATGGTTAGCGCAGCTCTGTGAGTGACAGAGACACTGGGAAGTTGTACAATACACAGTGACAAGTACGATGTCAATGAGGGTACTGGTGGCGAGGATGATAGTGAGCAGGACGTACCAAGTATGAGATCGAGTAAGATACGGCATGTATAAAGGTGAGTAACACACGACGAGTATGATGGCGAGCTTTGTGACATGGTTAGTGCAGCTCTCAGAGTGACAGACAGCTGGAAGTTGTACAATGCAACGCAATGAGTACAACATCAATGAGGATGCTGGCGGTGAGGACAATAGCGAGTAGGATACGGCGAGTATGTGAGCGAGTAAGATGCGGCGAATATGAGAGCCTGTAAGACACGGCGATTATGTTACACCCTAAATACTACAGGGTCGGAATTCGGATACGGACCAGGCAGGAAGGTATCGGAAACTCGTCACACGGTCTTAGGACGGCATCCCGAGACCGGGCAACCGACACTGTCAGGGCTCGGCTCGGGTCAACCGACTCTGCGGCACCAGGAGGTCCCTGGGCCAAGTACCGGCGCAGACCGGGAAAGCGCAAGCGCTGCCACGGAGGAAGACAACCTTGGTGGTCATCATAAGAAGGACAAGCAATCGGAAGGAAACAGGAACGCAAGGAGTTGCGAGTCTAGATCGCGGAATAGGAGCGGGGTTGTTTCCAGAGGCACGGCCCAGAG
>Ga0307508_10003054_pt1 | contig 17214 bp, 15 predicted proteins | sample 9_EM_MG_FD_203089 | JGI IMG/M metagenome (GOLD analysis project Ga0307508, IMG submission 203089) | Populus trichocarpa ectomycorrhiza microbial communities from riparian zone in the Pacific Northwest, United States - 9_EM | ecosystem: Host-associated > Plants > Roots > Unclassified | place...
TTACTTGAGCCGGCAGCACAGGATCCGCTTCCGGGACAACAACAACCACCGCCTCCTCCGGTGGAAATCGACGGTGAGCAAGAATGGTTTGTGGATTCCATTCTTGATTCTCGAATGTATCGAAGACTACTACAGTACCTTGTTAAATGGACCGGATTTGATCATCCGAATTGGGAGCCAGCGGGAAACGTCAACAAGCTAGAAGCAGTTACTCGATTCCACGAACAATACCCCCACAAGCCAGGCCCTCTTGAATAAAGGTTCGCGGGAGCTCAGCGATAGGAGGGGGATACTGTAACGGCGCAGGTCCCAGCGCTCGATTTGGGTTTGGTTGTTTGATTTTGTTGTTGATGCTGGCACCTCGCTCTGGATGTCTCGATCTTGGAAAGAGTGTCATCACCTCACTCCGAATATCTCGATCTTGGAAAGAGTGTCATCACCTCACTCCGGATGTCTCGATCTTGGAAAGGGTGTCGGTTACGGGCCCCGGTTGCATAAGAGATTGTATGAGTTGCGTGGTTTTGAGCACATATGTGAGTATGAGTACATATGTGAGTTGCGCGGGTATGAGTAGGGGGACGTATGGGAGTTGCGAGAACTGTGTATATAAGGAGGGCTGTCTCCCGTGTTTTGTCTTCTTCTTCTCTTCATGCAACCTCTTGTATTCTATTCGGAATATCAACCTCGTCTCCGTTTCCTCTATTTCCTCCGTTTCCACCGTATCTCCGTATCGGCGACGCTCATCTAGCGCCACCCGTCCCTGTCCGACACGTCCGCCCGACGCTGTCCGTCTCTCTGTCTGACATGTCCGTCCGACGCTGTCCGTCTCGCTGTCCAACACGTCCGTCTGACGTTGTCCGTTCTTATCCGACACGTCCGTCTGACACTGTCTGTCTCTATCTCCCATTCCCGTTCCCGTTTCCGTTCCCGTTCCCGTTCCCGTTCCCATTCCCTTCCCGTTCCCGTTCCCATTCCCGTTCCCGTTCCATTTCTGTTCCCGTTCCCATTCCCCCCCCCGCTTCCGCTCCCACTCCCACTTGTGTCACCAGAACTCACTCGAGTACCTTGGAGAACCGCCGCTGTTACACTAGTGAGAAACGGTGACTCAGACTTGGATTTTGCCAAGTTGTTTGAGGGGTGTGGGAGATCCATTGGTCCTGGCCGGGGTGGATATAACAGGGGTTGAGGTTTTTGTTGGCACTGTATGATCTTCATGCAGTCGGGCGGGGTTTCTCAACCCAGAGCTGTTTGCTCATCAGGAGCAACATGGCCTTCTTTCTCTGAGAACTCAGCCCACTCTGTTTCAGACTCCACTCGTTTGCTAACTCTTCCCCTAATCCCCTGGAGTTAAACTCCTACAGCCGGTCTCAGCTATAAGTTAAACTCCATTTCTTATCTCCCAGAGCCAGGCTCTTATACCTAGATCTTTTGGTTGTATACCAGGTGCTGTTCCACTTAGATCCTCTGTTTCTGTGCCATACTTCACCTCTATCCTTTACCACAATATTTCTCTATCTAGCTATTCTACTCGCAGTATCTTTCTTTTCAAGTGTAACAGGTTTGTACATGAGTAAATTCCTGAGAACAAAGATTATGGATTGGTATTCACTTGTGTGTTGAGGACAAAGAGTATGGAGTGCATCAGCAAAAAATTTGGGAATTCTTCCAGTACTTCCGTAGCACCTGTAGCTCCTGTAGCTCCCATAAGCTACCATAAGAGCAAAGTTATATTTTGCTGCAGTAAGGATTTAGAAAAAAATAATTGCTTTTATTTAATCTGAAAACTTGAGAAAAGTAATTTAAAAATTGTGTCTCAGATGTAAAAAAAGCAATATACTGCAACTTTTCATTTTTTTGCTGATGTGGTATGCGCTTACGTACTGAAGAGAAAAAGTATGGATCTGCATGTATTTACATGCTGCGGAAAAAAGGTATGAATCAGCATGCACTTCTGTACTGAGGAAAATGGACAGGAATTGGCATATGCTTATGTACTAAGGAAAAAGGACAGGAATCAGCATGCGCTTGTGTACTGAGGAAAAAGAGCAGGAATCGGCATATGCTTCCATGCTGAGAAAAAGGGTTGGAATCGGCATGTGCTTGTGCGCTGAGAAAAAAGAGCAGGAATCAGTACACGTCTATGCGCTGAGGACAAAGAGTATAGATTGGTATATCCTTGCACATTTCTCCAATCCTGAAGACAAGATCAAAGGTTAGAGGATGACAACAACGCACAGCGACTCTGCTCTTATAGCTGACCAGCGCACCACGCAAAAGAGAGGGAGGACAGAGAAACTGTAATGACATTGTTTAGACTATTCTGTTGTGAGTTATCGAAGACCTGACTATGATTACATCAATTCTACCATAACTCTGATAATGCTTAGCACCCCAGTCTCATATAGAGTGTGAGTTCAAGAGGGGACAATCTCAGTTACTAGATAGCAGGTTGAAAGAGAATAGAATTAAAACCACAGTGTAGAGAACACAAAGTACACCTTACTGCTTCCCTATATTATCTCCTGCTTCTGATAGCTCCTCTACCATTCACTTCCTCAATATCACTGTTTGCTCAACTCTAGTCAACAGCTGATCAACTCTAGTGATAACTGCACTATGCATCCTATGGTGAGCAGTATTTAAGAGTTGGAAACACAATGGTCTCATTTCATCCTAACGTGAGGGGATTCAAAAGACTGCATTCTTTGCGTAGAGTAGAGATGGAGTGAAAGTATCAGGATTACAGTAGATAGTGCTGTAGCCTCTTGAGATAGTAATTAGTGGTATTAATTTACATAATTTACTACATATATGGTAGTTGACTACAGTCAACTAATCCGTCCGGTCTTAATGCTGTAAAAAGACATGGGATGTCTCTTCCCTGTCCCCTGACCTTACCGCTGCGTGCTATGATGGGGTTTCGGTGTGTCGAGGCGCCGTCGCCCCGAGACTGCTAGTGAGGCTGCGAGCAATTGGCAAGAAAAGGGGTGGGGGACTACTCATTTCTGGAGGCGACAGACCGGACAGACTGAAAAGTAGAGTTGCGGAGATATAGGACAAAGCTAGTTGGTCACTGTCACGCGCGCACACGATGAAGAAGAAAAAGAAGCAGCAGCTGTGCAAAGCCGCCTAGTTCTCGCCGTCTATCGAGTCCGTGCCAAACGCGCTCTTCTGCTCCGTGTGTTCCGTCTCCTCGCTTACGGCCCGACGGCGGGCCGCTCGAACCCGACCCATTGGCCCTCCTCGGGCACGACCGCGAGCGGCTCCCAGACCCTGTCGTCGCGCATGGCCTCGGCGCACTGCAGCTCGGCCCAGCCCTCCTCGATGACCTGCTCGAGCAGGCCCTCGCCGATGCGATGCTCGATCTCGGCGACCTGTTCGGCGGAGAGCTGGGGTTCGAGTTCGATCTCCGTCCCGCGCTGGCGCACGAGGTGCTCGAGTTCCTCGCTGTCGTCCGCGTCGGCGTCGTCGAGGGGGTCCGCCGCGGGGTCGGGCTCGGGGGGCGCGCGGTCGTCGTGGCCGGCGGGGGCGGGGAAGCCGGCCCAGTGGCGCATCTCGGCGCCGGCGTAGGCGGCGCTGCCAGCGGAAGTGGTTGTCTCGACGAGGTCGTGCAGCCGCGCGCGCATGTACGCGGCCACGTCCCGGATGTCGACGTCGCCCTGCAGCCCGTTCTGGCGCCGCGTCGCGAGGTAGTCGTTCCAGCCCGCCGGCTTGACCGCGCTGACAGCGTCCAGACGCCGCTGCGTCAGCGCCTCCGTCGACTGCCGGTACACGCTGTGTGGTGGCAGCTTCGACAGCACGGCCAGCGTGTGGTTGTACAGCGCGATCAGCGCCGGTCGTGGGTGCGGGTGCGTCAGCACGCCCGCGATGCCCGTGGGCGAGAAGGCGGGAAGCCGCGCGGTCAGGAGCCGGGGAGTCGGACGCATCGTGGTGGGGCGGTGATGGGACGGGTCGGGTGGTGGGGTGCGGTTGCGATGGAGGCGGGGAAGCGAGGTGGTGACGGGCTTTAGCGATCCGAACAGCGGTAGTTGCCGGCAGGGCGGATTACTAATGTGCCGCACGGCGCGTCACTCGATCGAGCCACAGCACCGCCGGCAATCAGCTGGACAGGCGAGGGGCGGGGTGGAACGCAGCCAACCTACACAGTGGCATCTCCGCGCCGGAGCTAGCAGGCATCGTCCACGCGCTGCACATATCTGTGTCGACACACACGAGCTTACGTCAGCGGAGCGGGAGGCGCACGTGGCGGCACGGACCTCGCCACGGCCATCCGACTTCATCCAGGCGACTTTTTCAGGTGGTAATTACCCATTGCTTTTTATTTTTCTTGTCGCGGAACGGCGTAGTGGAGCAGCAGGGACAGGCTGAGCTTACGCAGTTGCGGCCATGTCCGAGTGGGCCCACCGCGGCCACTCCGCGGAGCTGGCGAGGGGCTTGTCATCACGACGGCGACGAGAGGCCACTGCCATGCGAGTGGTGCTCCACACCCCCCTTACAGGCCTGGCCGAGCCGACGTTGCGGACTACGTATGTATGAAGACTATTTCGTTCGTTCGTTCGTTCCTTTTTCCTCGGGGTTCACGGTTCGCCCCGGGGGATGGACGCTGGAGACTGGACGGCGCGGGGTCCCAAAAGCACTGCGCACAGCAGCGGGGCTGCACTGGACGGCGCGGGCCCCAAAAGCACTGCGCACAGCAGCGGGGCTGCACTGGACGGACGCGGCTGCTGGCTGCAGTCACCATTGGACGAGGCTCGACAGTGCGTCTCCAGCTACAATTCGTTCTGTCGTAGATCGCGCGATGTGCACAGTCCGCAGACGGCTCGTTGCAGTTCCTCCTCCGCCCCTTCGGCCAGGGCTGTCCCAAGAGTGGCAGAGCGCACCACGGAAATTACAAAGAAAAAGACAAACGAAGGGACAAAGAAGCCGCCTCCGTATCCTCTTCCACCGAGACGGTGGAGGAAGAACTGCCTGGCTGCACCTCGGAGGTCTCGGATGTTGAACCGGTCCTGTCTCGTTCCGAACCTTCGCCTTCAGAATCTTCTGCAGGGCTCTCCAGTGGGGGGGGGGGGGGCGTGTAGGTGGGTGTTGAAGACATGTGTCCGCGTCTGTGTCTTGTATGGGCACGGTTCCCCGTCCACTTTAGGTTCTGGCCGGTTTTTTTTTCTTTTTTTCTGGCCGGTGAGGCGGTGACCCGGCTTCAGCTGATAGAAACCTCGAGGCGATCATCTTGGCGTATGTAGCTGGGCACCGCCCCCGTGTGTTGTTTCTAGCGAACGCGGGGATGTAGTTGTTGTTCTTGTTGTTGTTGTAATCCGCGGAGCAGACGAGTGACGCGGAGTGAAAGCCCTCGCCTTTCCACGCGTTCGATGCACGCCTCCGCAAAGATGAGAGAAAACAAAAAAAAAAAAAAAAAAAATAATGGCCGACACTCGCCCGCGCGGAAGTGGCGTGGGTCTCCACCGCATGGAGCCTGACCCCGTTTTGTTTCCCCTCCCCGTATTTCCACGTGGAGCGAGGAGGGCGTGCCGGACTCCGGGTGGCCGGCTCGCTCAGGGGCCCTTACCCGTTTCGGCCAGCACGGTTCGTTAACCGAAGGGGGACGCTTGGCGGCGGCCATCACGGCACGTCACTCGTCGGGGTGGCCGGATCCTCTTGGCTACTGGAAGCGAGGTGGCGTTTCCTGGCCCGATGCCCATGAACTCGACTCGACCCGTGGTGCGGCGGCCGCCGCCCAACCTCCGCGACCCAGGCGGGAAGCGATGTCGCCGCACCGGTATATGTAGGCGGACTTCATCGCGCAACGTGGACAGACGGCTCGCTTCCAGCTGGCCCACCAGTTGCGGACGGGGCACTGTCTCACTGGCTAGCGAGCGCCAGCCAGCCCCTTCACCACATCAACAGAGGCCCAGAGCGAGCAGGCAGAGGTTGAGGAACGCCTTGAGGTTCTTCTGCACGCTCTCCTCCCACGGCCTCGGCAGAAGTGGATACGGAGGCGGTTTCTTTTTCTTTTTTTGCTGGGTATATCCCTAAGTGCGCTCTCCATTCTCCCGGCGGCGAGCACAACGCAGTGAACGGGAAATGGACGTGTGTACATCGCCACGAGCAATTACCGATCATACGGAGAGAATTGAAAAAAAAAAAGAGGTGGCGTTTCTTCCGTTTTCCGCGAGAGATAGATGCTGCGTGCTGGGATCCAACGTTTTCTTCCCCCCCCCCCCACTCAGCGCCGTCCCGTCCGTATCCGCAGCTCGTCCGTCGTCGGACTCAACGGACATAGGGGACGCCCCCCACGCCGCACAGATTGATGGCCGCTATGCAGGCGTCGGCTCTCTCAAGACGGAAGCTGAAACACGCTTGCGCGGGCTGGCCGTCCACTTATCTATCTATCTGCGAGTGCGTGCGTCGAGAGCACCCATATCTACATACATACATACATACACACATACTCTCCAGCCTCTGGTTCCGCGCTGCCTTCCTACTGAGGAAGCGCAAAGGAGAATCATGGCTCGTGACCGCGGGGCGATTGCACGAGCGCTGCAGGGGGGTTCCGTCGCTTTCCACCTGCCTGCTCGGCGTCACGGCGGAGACGGCGACGGAGACGGAGACGGAGGTGGAGACCGAAGCGGAGACGGGGACGGTGCTGTGATGCTGGATGGCCGGTGCGACACTCAGTGAGTGGTGCCTGGCGATGGCGGCCAACGGCGGAGATATCTTCAGCCCGGCCGCGTTCTCTACGGTGCGGGTGGCGAGCCTCAAGCTTGTGTAGATATCTACACACACGACATCGACACATAGACACCTGCACGCACCGCCTCGGCTGCATCTTCCATAACTGCAGCCATGCGGAGGGGGTGCATCGACGCCCCAGGCCGCCGTTTCCGTTCCTTCCAGAAACGACGACCAGAAAAGCTTGTCGCGTGCGCCCAACCGCCACGTGGGTCGGGCGAGAGGGGCATCCTTTCCTCCTTCCCCCGACTGTCAGCTGCGCGGCGGCGGAGAGCCTATCTAGATGTGTCGAGCTGCTCTCGCGACCGCTCCAGGGTGCGGGGCGGAAGCCTTGCAAGTGGCGGTCCGCCACGTGGAGGGATGCTGGGCCCGATCCAGCTCCGTCCTGCGTTGCCGTGGCGTGGGAGGCGACGGATGCTTTTGCCGGACACAGCTCTGCGCGGCGCAGGAGCAGCCAGTGAACGCCGGCCAATTCCGCTGCGGTGGCCACACCAGCCGGAAAAGGCTGCATCCGGCGCAGCGTCCGACTCGACGCCGGGGGGCGATTTCAATCCAGCCTGCGAGGGGTCTGCCAGCTCCCTTTCGCCCAGCCCGCCGGAAGCGTGGCTTGATCGGCTCTGCCGGCTCCACCGGCTCCACGTGACCGGCTGGCGGACCGGCGGACTGGCGGGCTTTGGGGAATTCCACACGTCGACGAAGTCCGTACATACATCTAGAGAGGCATGCGCGCGGCGACGACGCGGTGGCCGACTGCGAGGAGCAGCGCAGAGCAGAGCAGCGGTGCGTTCCCGTCCGCCCCACGGACGCTCGCTCGCTCGTCGACCGCGGTGCGAACGCCGTCGCGACGCAACGGTGCTCCGGGGGCCCGAGGCGGACAGGCCGCGAAACGGAGCCGGGCGCGGGATGTGCGGGCGGTGAGTCCGGCTCCAGCAATCTACCCCGTGCGCGGCTGAAACGCACGCCATCGCAGAAGCCCCGACCACAACGACGGCTGGCTCGACGCTGCGGTCGCCGGTCGCCGCATCCACTGCGGGGCCGAGCAGCCTCCGCCGTTTGCGCGCGTCCGTTCTTTCCGGTTCCCTTCCTTTCCTTTCTTTTTCTCCCTCCCTCCCTCCCAGCCCTGCCTGCCTGGCGGCTGTACGGAGCGAAACGTGGGAGAAAGCTGCGCTCGCCGTTCTCGTGCGGCGGTGACAGCCGTCGCGTGGGAGCCGGGATCGCACGTCTTAGCGAGGGCGGGGTCACGTCGGTGGGGTCGGCGCAGTGGCCGCGGCGTCCGCGTCGACGTTCCTAGAGCGGCAGCAGCAGCACACAGCACCCGGCGATCGCTCGCGGCGTCCGTCTTGGCCGTGTGCCGGCGAGGGGAGATTCGAGGGGGAGGCCGCGCCGCCGTGACGCAGGTGGCTGCTGCTGCTGCTGGAGATGGTCGGACGGTGGTTCGTCGCATCGCGCCGGCTGCCGGCGTCTCGATATCGCGACATCGCGACATCCCGCGCAGCTGCGGATACATAGAGTATGTATGCATTATTCGCCGTCGCAGAAGAAGGCGGAAACGGCAGCGGAATCCTCAGACGCAGCGCAGCGCAGCGGGGCGGTAGGGGAAGGGGGGCGGTGGGGCTGGGCAATCTCGCCCGGCAAGGGTGCGCATTTCCCGTGCGGTCGGGAAACGAAGCGGAGGATGTACGGAAATAGATAGACGGAGACGCGAGCGCAAAAGAAGAAAGAAGGGAGGTGGTAGCAGCGAGGAAAGCGAAAGGATGGTTAACGGGAAACGGAAGAGCCGACCATCTACATAGAGATATGTCACGAGAAACGGAAGAAAGCGCAGAGCCGCGCACGTGGAAGACTGCGTGCGCGCGCAGCACCATGCCGGATGCGGCTAGCCTGCCTTCTTGTGCGCACTCCGCCCGATCCGGCTAGTCTTCCATCGTTTTCTCCGCTCTTCTGCGCTCCGCCCGATCCGGCTAGTCGTGCTCCTTTTCTCGTCTCCTCCGGGCCGATCCCATCCTTCTCTCTTCTCGCAGCCGTTCGTCCTTTCCGTCTGGCCGTGTTCGGCGCTGTTTTGCCATCTGCACGCCCGCCCGTTCTCCTCGCGAATGCGCCCGCAGATAACACACGCAGCCCGCGGACGACGAGGCGCACGCACGATAAGGTAAGCAGCGCGCGAAGAAACAGACAAAAAGCCAGACGCTAACCCGCCCGCATACATACATAGGTATCTAGAGTACATATATTCATAATAGATATCTATGTATGTATGTATCTAGAGTACATATCTATCTATCTATGTCGTGCCGCAAACGTGTCCAGCAGGTGTTGTCCACGCGAGCAACGAGGCAGGCAGCGGTGGGGGGGGTGGGGGCGGCGCGGATTGGCCGATGGCGACATGGATGGCTGGCGGGCTGGCCGGGGGGACGCTGCGGAAACTTCCTCGCAGGCGTTAGCTGCCGGAAACACGCTGCTCACTCCGAGACAACGCAAAACGGAGGAAATTGGGGATGGAGTTCCGAGGACCGGCCGTTCCTTTTTCTCGCGCGCTCTCGGTCGTGCATACGTACGGCACCTGCGGGGGGCGCACGCGTACGTGAGCTGGTCGCAGGGTCGCGCGAGACGGGCGCCGCCGTGCTGGCCGACGGTGGTGGCGGCGGCGATGACGACGGCGGGGCCGGCTGGGCGGCTGGCTGGCTGGCTGCTGCCTCCCGCCGGTGTGGCTGGGGTGCGTGGCTGGAGCGCCCCGTTGGGTTGCGCATCGTCATCGCCACCCAGCCCAGGCTGCCCCCCCCCCACCCCCGACGCGTGCGGATCGAGCCACCCCAGCGCAGCCGCCGGCACGATCCCCAGCCAACTCGCCCTCCTCCGCTACACTGCCCCCGCCCCGCCCCTGCGCCGTCTCGGTCGCCTTTTCGTGCGTCCTTTCCCTGGTCGCTCCCCGGCCACTCGACCCCCCAGCCCCTTCGTGCCCTTCTCCCCATTCCTCGCTCCCCTCCAATCCCGTCGCGCACCGTCCGCCGTCTCCCGTTCCCCATCGCCCCACCGTCGCGCCGCCCCGTCGCGCGCCCCCGACTGCCACTGGTCCGGTCCTGTCTGCCACACGTGCAGCCCGTCCGATCCCTCGTCCCCCAGCCTTGCGGCCCCTGATCCGGCGGCGGCCTGCTCCGGACTGACCGCTGCGCTCGCTGGACGGGCGGCCCCGCTCCGAGCGTCTCGCCGGCGATCGCGAGCACTTCCTCGTGGCCGTCCGCATCGTAGCCACTGCTGCCCCCGCTCCGTCCGCACGCACGCCGTGCATCTGCATACATTGTTCTGCATCCGTGCCGTCCGCACGTAGCACAGCTCGCGGCGCCGGCGCACGGAGAAGTGCTCGCCCGCCAGACCCGCTCGGCGTCCGCGCTGCGACGCCCGCTGCGACGCCGACTGCCACCGCTGTCCGCTGCTGCCACCCCGCGCTGCTGCCACCCCGCGCTGCTGCCACTCCCCGCTGCTGCCACTGCTGCCGCCGCGAGACCCGTGGCCGACACGCACCGCAGCCACCGCCGTCCGCCATCTCTGCACAGCTACACAGCATCTGTCTCTCCAGGCCCATCCCGCAGTCCACCATCGCCCTCGCGCGCTCCTCCGTCTAGCGGCTGCCCGCTGGCTCCTAGTCTCTAGTTCATGACGGACCTCACGCTACAGCCCAGACTTGCTCCCAAACGTAGGTCCAGATCCAGATCCAGACCCGCCGCCGACTGCCCCGCCTCCGTCTCCGTCTGCGTCTCTCCCTCGTCCCTTTCCTCTTCCTCTCCCGCCTCCTCTCGCTCCTCCTCCTCCTCCTCCTCCTCCTCCTCCTCCTCCTCCTCGTCTTCGCTCTCCACCGACGCAACACCCTCCAAGGCAGCCAATCCGCGTGCGCCGTCACACTGCTGCGACGCAAAAGCAAAACCCGTCCACGTTGTTCCCGCGTTGCCCACTTCTGCTGCCGCTGCCGCTGCTGCCGTCGTCGTCTCTCCCTCTTCTGCTGTCGCTACCAGACCCGCTGCAACCAACACCACCACCACCACCAAATCCATCACCACCAACACCATCACCACCAACACCACCACCACCAACACCACCACCACACCCACCGCCGTCACCGCACCCACTACCATCACCACCAACACCACCACCACCACCACACCCACCAACACCACAATCACCACCACCACGCCCACCACCAACACCACCTCCTCCTCCACCACCACCACTGCCGCTGCCGCGCCTGCATCGCCATCATCCGCTTCGCCTTCGTCGACTGCCGCCGTCTCCTGCTCTCGCACGCCCGCCACCGCCGCCGCCGCCGCCGCCCTCTCCCGTGCTCCCCGGCCGCAACAGCCGCCGTCGCTGCTCTCGCCGCGGCCACGGCCACTGCATTCCCAACCCGAATCCCTTCCGCAACGAGCATCACCGCTGGCACGCCCCTCGCTCCTCCCGCCTCTCTCCGTCTCTTTCGATCTGCCTCGGATTCCCCCCCCCGCAGCACGGCCGCCTCCGCCGCCCCCTCGCCGCCGCCTGTCGTCTCGCCGCACGGCCAATCCCGCAGCTGGTGCAGGCCCTCCTTCGTTTTCTGCTGATCGTCTGTCCTCGCTTGCCTCGTTTGTCTCCGAGAAGACGCACCACTTCGCACGTCGCGCATCCGTCACTCTCTCCGCCTCGCCCGTCGCGGCCGTCCTCGCAACCACCACCTCGTCGGACCGCTTCCTCCACGACGACCACCACCACCACCACCACCACCACAACCACCACCACAACCACAACCGCAACCGCAACATCAGACTTGCCCCGCCGTCGTCGTCGCCGTCGACCCCCCACTCCCACAACTCGCTGCACCCCACCGTCGCCGACGAACGGAGAGCATTCGTGAAGACGACGCCATCCACACCTCCCACCTCCAGACCCGCACCGTTCCGGTCCAAGCGTGCTCCGCCGTCGCCACCGTCGTCTCTCCCATCCCCTCCCACCACTCCCAACACCATTTCTCTCCGAAAGCTAAAGAAATCCGCCTCGACCGAAAGTCTACTCGATTCCGAGGGACGCTCCGTCAAGGCTGGTAGGAAGGAATCTACTCCCCGGACCACCACCACCTCCTCCTCCTTCTCCACAAAGAACTCCGCCGGCCTCACCAGTGCCTCCAGCAAGATGCACCAGACAAGCTCTCGGTTACTCAGGATGACGGACGAAGACAGGCCTTTCACTCGGGTACGCATTTCCCTTTGAATCTTTTTTTTTCTCTCTTTCTTTCTTTTTTTTCTTTTCTTTTTTCTTTTTTCTTTCTCGCTTTTCACGCCTATCAATACTGCCCGCGAGTATCTTGATTCCTCGGGTCGAATTGGGTCGTGGTGAGCAAATGGTAGCGGTGCATGCGGAAGTGGCGCTGGTGGCGGCGATGTTGGTGGCGTAGCGGGATGCACCCGATGATCAGGAATTACCCGTCCGCTATCGTTGGATCTCGATAAACTGACGTTGCTCGTGCAGGACTTCAAGGATCTGTTCTCGACGTTGATCGTCAGTTTACCGCTGTCGACCCATCGATTCCGCTTCAAGACGTATCCGTTCACCTTTGCATCCGAGGAAGCCATCAACAATCTGGGGTCCCTGAAGTTCTCGCAGTCGAACCGCATGCCCGATCCAAATGACCCTAGTCGCATCGTGACCACCACCACGACCACTACGTTCTCGATGGCGAAAGAGATGGCGAGATCAGTGTGCCAGCGCTTCATGGATGCGCGCTTCATCGAGCTGGCCGACGGAAAGACGACGTCCGCCTTTCCGCTGAAAGGCTGCCTGTGGCAATTGACCCCGAAGGGCATCCACATCTTGGAGCGGTTCTGCCAGCGCAACGGCATCCAACAGGAACACGTGCTACGCCTCCTCAATTCGACGTTCAACACCATGCGACTGGTCATCCTGGAGAGGGACCCGAAGACGGACAAGCTCTCACACGACAAGTTCACGACGGAGGTGATATTCCGTCGCTTCGCAGGACAGACTCCCAACATCAAGGCCAACATTTCGATATCGGACAACGACTCGGTGTCGGACTACCAGGACGGCCAGACGGGAGTCAAGTTGGCAGAGTCACGCAAGATCTTCGACCGCATGATCAAGATGTCGTTCACCGGCAAGTGCGCGGTTGACTGGCTGCTCGATTGCTGTACGACCGTCGAACGCGCTGAGACCTACGAGATCTGCACGCTGTTTGTGCAATTCGGATTGATCCAGTCGAAGCTGGAGGATCGGGTGTATGTCCAGCAGAGTCCGGCCAGCAAGGATTTCCAGCCCACGAAGAATGCTATCTACGTAGTTACCGACAAGGGCAAGCGCGTGGCTGGATGGATCGAGGGGGAGCGAGTTAGCCCAAGCGAGCGTAACGGCGAAGCCATTGCGAACGGTTACACCGGCCGAGGAACCTCCGCTATCCGGAACCGTGATGATAGATGTAGGCAATCCACTGTGGCGGCGGCGGGGTGGCAGTGACGGCTGCGTACCCGCCATGGACTGTGGGATGCACGACTTGACTGACGTGATTGCACGCGAACAGGCTACACGGACCAACGAGAGACCAATACCACGCGGCTCCAATCAATCCTGAGCGATCCTGCCCTGCGACTGCTCTACAGGGAATTCTTGCGGGAGACGGTTTGCGAGGAAAACCTGACCTTCTACCTCGACGTGACGGAATTCAACAAGAACTTCCATGCGATCGACCTGACGAAACCCGACGCGGTTAGGGAGACATTGGCTGCTGCATACGGTGAGCCCCATGGCAATCGTGGTCCCCAGGGTCTTTTGATGCTGACCGATCCGGCCGTAGGCCTTTACAACGCGTTCCTTGCCCCTGGCTCTCCTTGCGAGCTGAACATCGACCATCCCCTCCGGCAGGATATGGCTTCGCGCATGACGCGGGCCGTCGCGAAGGACGATGCGTCAATGTACACTTCGCTCAAGGAAGTCGCCGCGCTATTCGAACGCGCACAGCAGCAGGTGTTCAAGTTGATGGCCGGAGTACGTCACTTCCCCGCTCCGTCGTTGTGCTTCGACTGCTGACACTTTCGTTGCAGGATTCCGTACCCAAGTTCATTCGCACACACAAGTACCTCGAAGTTGCCGGGGATATATTGGACGACGAGCGGATCGCCGCAGGACACGGCCTTCACCGCAGCGCAAGTCGGAGTGCACGATGCAACAACGGAGATGGCAGCCGATAATACGGGGGCGACATTTATTGGAGTGACATTTGTTTGCGGATCCGACTGGATAGTGGCTCGTGGGTATAGATGAGTGAAGGTGTTGTCTGATTTGTTTTCTTTTTCTTTTTCTTTTCTATTCTTTTCCTTCTTCTTTTCCCTCCCTTTTCCGATTGCCATATCCATTCCGTTTTCTTTGGGGGAGGGGTTTCTTTCCGTTTTCCGGCTGAGGGTTCCTTGAGAAAAGATACTCGGTTACAATGGGCATGATTACTACTTTGCTGCAGTTTTTCCTCTTCGGGGCCATAATGTTGGGCGCTTGACTGAGTGAGTTGGGAGTGAGTTGGGATTGCTCGCTGAAGAGTGATGATCGCATGCATTTTCTTGTTCATTCTGCTTTTTTCTTTTTCTTTTTCCTTTTTTCTTTTTCTTTTTCCTTTTTGTTTTCTTCTGGCATGGGGATGGATTGTTTCCGAATTTCCGAGTTTTTTTTCTAGCTTCTAAGGTTTCATTTTCTTGATATCATGGGTTTGGGCTTGTATCTGTCCTCTTTTCTTTCTTATTCGGTCCGTATATTTGTCTCCAGGCTGCTTCATTTTTATTTTTTATTTTTTGCCTACTTATCTAGAATGATGCGGGGGATGGATTGTACGTTACATACTCTGTCGATCCGGGCGACCTGTTGCTGTTCTGGGGTTACTGTGTCCGCCAACCTCTGCCTTCAGATGTCTGTCCTCGTGCCTACATATGTGCATGCAATCTCGCTCGCTGCTGCTGCGGAGTAGCCACGTGCAACGTTGGTTAATCAAGTTACCCGGGGGATGTGCCAAGCCAACTCTAATTCGACCCTGCGACGTGAGACCTCGACGCGGCTTCCACCACCGACTCCGCATCCCTCTCCTGCATCCTGCTCCACGACACACACGCACACACACACACACACACACCCTCTCCCATACCGGCAGACAGCAGAACACACAAACCCTAATCCGCGCCGAGAGCAGAACGCACGGACAACTCCAACAACAACAAATACCACTACCGCAGACCATGTCGGCCTTACTGCCCGATGCGCTCCTCCTGCTGCGCGCCTCTGTCGCGGCCGCGACCGAGCCCTCGCTCACCCCAACGGCCAGCCTCGACACGGCCACAGCGCTGACTTTTCCTGCGCTTCCGCCGCTGTCGACAGCGCCGACGACGATCCCGCTGAGCACACTGACGCGCTTCGTCAAGGACGGGTCGGCGGTCGACCTGCGCTCCATCTACTCGGCGTGGCTGCAGCGCGAGACCACCATCGCCGAGTACATCGCGTCGGCGCAGGCCATGGGCGTCACGAACCTCGGCTTCTTCGAGCGGCTCGAGCTCGTCACCTACATCGACGGTGGCCAGGAGGAGAGCGACCACATACTGCCGCTGCCCAAGGTTGGCGGTCTGGGTGTCGGTATCGGCGGCGGCGGCGGCGGCGGCGGCGGTGGTAGTGGCGGCAGTGGTATCGGCGGCGCAGATGTCAAGCGAGCCGGTGATGACCCCAGGTCCGGAGCTGTGGGCGACGTGGGCAAGCTCGGCAGCCAGAACGCGCTGCTCGGGAAAGTCAGAAATACGGACCCCAGACTGCTCGATATCTACGCCGCCGAACGCGTCGTCACCAACAGGAACGTTATGTTGCGCGGGATCAAGCCGACGGTATGGCTCCCGCCCTCCGACTACTGCCTGGCTGGCTGGCTGATTGACCCTCCCCCCGCAGGATTTCTCCCATGTCCGCAAACAAGCCGAAGAGTTCATCTCGCGTCTACGCGCCGCCGGAGTCAGCGCCCCGAGCGTCGGCGTCAGCAAACCCACCCCGACGTCGCTCCCGACGCGGCCGTCGGCGCCGTCGACCGGCACCACCACTACCGCCCCCGCCATCGCCATTGCCACCAGCACCGCTAGCACCAACGCCAGCAACAGCCGCAAGAAGCGCCGCCAGGACCCGATCATCCTGCTGTCGCCGTCGGCGAGCTCGCTGCTGACGATGGCCAACATCAAGTCGTTCCTCGAGGACGGCGCGTTCGTGCCGGCGTCGGACAGCACGAGCACGCCGAGCAACTTCCTGCGTGTTTCCCGGCTGCTGCCGTCAATCCACCCGACGACGCCGATCCGCTTCGACGTGGTCGACTCGGCCGACCGGTTCAAGCCCGAGTACTGGGACAAGGTCGTCGCCGTCTTCACCACCGGCCAGGAGTGGCAGTTCCGCGCGTACAAGTGGGGCAATCCCGTCGAACTCTTCCGCGAGGTTCGCGGCTTCTACGTCGGCTGGGACGGCGAATCGCTGCCCGACTCGGTGCTCCGCTGGGGCGGTTCCGTCCAGGTGTTCCAGGTCGAGCGCGACCGCCGGTTCCGCGACCGCGAGATGTGTGAGAAATTCTGGGAGACGGTCGAGCGGTGGATGCGCATCAAGGGCTGGGGCGGCCGGTAGTTTTTTTTTCTTTTTTCTTTTTTCTTCTCTCTTTCTTTTCTGTTCGTAGCTCCGCAGCCTCTCTTCCGTTCGGGGGGGGTTTTTTTTTTGGTTTCTTCTTATGCATGTAGGATACAAGCACTAGATTTCCAGATGCGATGTTTTTTTTCTTTTCTTTTCTTTCTTTTTTGGTCTGTCTGTCTGGCGATGTTTTCCCAGCATTCTTTTGCTTGCTTGCTTGCTCGCGTGTGTTTTTCTTCGTTTTCGTGTAACTATCGGGCTTTTGATCGGCTGCATTTCTGCTTACTTTGATACCTGGGACGGGCCACTTATTCCGGCTCGGGCTCTGGCCCTCCTCGCTGAACGGGGATAATCCTCGGGCGGACGGATAGTCCTCGGGCGGGCTCGGATGACGCCGCACATACACACCTTACACACTCCATCGCGGTGCGTTAAGCAGCACCGAGACACAGCGGAGCGGGCACAGCAGCTGGACGCAGGCCGGATCTGCTGTGACGGGAGGTGGGAGGAGGGAGGCGGCGAGTGCGTTTGCGTGACGCCGGCGGCGGGAGAAAGCCTGCTGCTGCTGCTCCCGGGTCTTGAAGCCAGCACACAGACGGACACGGACTGGCGGATTCCCCGTCCTGGTCCTCCCTCCAGCGCCAGCGGCTGACCCGGCACGAAAAAGGGCGCAAGACGTGGGAGGACTGGGACAATGGACATCGTCGTGTGGCCGCGCGCGAACCAGCTGCGCTCCGCGCCGCGTACGGCGGTTGGCGACTGGTCGGGTTGCGCACGTGGGGGGGGGGGGGGGGGGGGGGGGGGCGGGGGGGGGGGGGAAGTTTGTGTTGT